>Ga0307374_10003869_pt1 | contig 25301 bp, 21 predicted proteins | sample OX3MG_FD_202532 | JGI IMG/M metagenome (GOLD analysis project Ga0307374, IMG submission 202532) | Soil microbial communities from Risofladan, Vaasa, Finland - OX-3 | ecosystem: Environmental > Terrestrial > Soil > Coastal area > Acid sulfate soil | place: Finland: Risofladan, Vaasa | collected...
TCGGGGTGAGCAGGGAGTTAGCGTGTTGCATTCCGGGCCTCCTTGAGGTCGTGAGCTTTGAACACCCACAGCCTCTCGGCAGGCCCGGACCTACCTCATGGCGTTCGGAACGTCTCTGGGCTCGTCAGCTAGAGCGACGCGCGCGTTCTGTAACACGCGCCTCGCAGCCGGGATAGATTGGCTCCGGCGAGTGTAGAGTGAAGATGAGCGGCAGGCGCACCAAAGTGCCCGGCGCCAGCCAATGGCAAGGAGTGCAGATGCGTAACAGGACCGTCACGGTGGCAGCGATCGCAACCTTGGTCTCGGCGCTTGTCCTAGCGTCCGGTCTGAGCACCGCGGAGGCGACAAGAACGGTGAAGATCGCCTCCCACATAACGATCAAGAGCAACGAACTCACGTTCAGCGGCAGAGTGAGGTCGAGCAACGCGGCGTGCAGGGGCGACCGCAAAGTGACTCTCTACCGTAAGCAATCACAGGTGCTCGGGTCGACCACCACGAACTCCTCGGGTAGCTGGAAGATCGCCGCGTCCGGATCGGCCGGAATCTCGCTGGGCCGCTTCTACGCGAAGGTGAAGCAGCGAAGCGAGGGCACAGCAGGCACGATCTATGTCTGCAAGGTTGCGAAATCGAAGCCGATTCCATTCAGGTCGTTGAGGCCTTAGCTGCCTCAATGCATTTGGTTTGTCCTGCGTAGCCGACAGGACGCTCATATTGCTGACCTGTTCGAGGCCGACTGCTAGGCCACAATGCCGTTGACTTAAGGCTCAGGCACGCTTTCGCTCTCAGGTGGAAGCAGCGACCGGCGAAGATGCGATGTTGACTCTTTCTGTTCGTCCGTTGCGGCAGTCTGCTCAGTTCCTCTTGACACGCTCGGGTTGTCGGCGGTGCGAGCGTCTCGTCGTCTCCGCAATCCGCTTGCGCTCTGGACGAGAAGGGGGCGTCCTAGGAAGCCGAAACGGCGCTATTGCCTTTCGCGTGGTAGCGACATTGCGGCAAGGCAGTTACTTGCGGCAAGGCAGTTACGTCTCGGTATTGACTGCTTCAGCGCCACGGCGGCGTGACGAAATGGACCGCTTCGAAGCCGCTCCGCTGCCGCGCTTCTAGCCGTGCCTGACTGCTATTCCGCGAACGCCGGAGCAGAGGCGGGTCTGTGCGATCGGTTTGCGATCGGCGCCGCCAAGGGACTGAAGCGCGCGCGACCCGCCTGATCTTCAACCGCTGGAAGGGACGGGGGGTGGTCGACTTTTCGACCGGCCTTGACAGCGCTTTCCAATCCGGGCAGCAAACGGTCCGGAGGAGTGGGAAGCTCCTCCGGACCTTGAACGTTTGCCTGAAAGGGACCGTGCCGTACAGGGAGGACGGGACGGCCCCGGCTCAGTCGACTGAGTCCGCGATCAGCCACATCCGAAGAGGCGCTGCCCGCAGGCCTGAAGGAAATGAGAACAGATACGGACCAAAGTGTCAAGAGGTACCAGGTGTTTCGCCTCTTTCAAGCCAAATAAATGAGACCTAAACATACCGCTGCCAGGGAGGTGGCCGCTGCGCTGGCCGCTCTTGGCATCTACCGGCGGGTGGTCGTGCCTCGGGTCCGGCGTGAGCTGGGGCGCTGGGAGAAAGCGGCGACGGCGATCCCCGACCCCACCTTGCGCGGCCATGCGCTTGCGGCCCTTGATGGGAAGGGCCTGAACGCCGAGGCGGTCGCCGTTTTCGCCACGCTGGCCCCGCCTCGGGGGCGCGGCGCGGTGATCGAGGCGATGGTGGCTCTCCAGGTCGCGGTCGACTACCTCGACACGCTGGGCGAGCAGCCGGCGCCCGATCCGCTGGCCAACGGCCGCCAGCTTCACCGGGCGCTGACCGATGCGCTCTCGCCCGGTGAGGTGACGAGCGACTGGTACCGCCTGCATCCGCAGGGCGAGGACGGCGGCTACCTGCTGTCCCTGATCGCAACCTGCCGGAAGACCGCGCAGGCGCTTCCCTCACGCGCCGCGGCCCTGCCCGCGGCGCGGCAGGCGGCCGAGCGCTGCGGCGAGGGGCAGAGCCATACGCATGCCGCCGAGCTCGGGGATGTCGAAGCACTGAAGGCCTGGGCCTGCGGGCTGCAGAGCCCGCCCGGGTATCGCTGGTGGGAGGTCGCGGCGGGAGCCAGCTCCTCGGTCGCCGCGCACGTGCTGATCGCGGCGGCGGCGGATCCGGGAACCACGAGCGAGGAGGCGGCGCTGATCGACGCCGCCTACTTCCCGCCAATCGGGGCGCTGACCGTGCTGCTCGACGACCTGATCGACCTCGACGAGGACCGAGCCGCCCAGGCCCACAGCTACATGGCCTATTACCAGAGCAACCTGGATGCAGCCGAGCGCCTCGCCTCGATCACCCAGCGCGCGGGGGCGGCGGCGGCGAAGCTTCCCCACGCCCGACGGCACCGAGCGATCCTGTCCGGGGTCGCCGGCTTCTATCTGAGCGCGCCGGGAGCGCGAACCGACTATGCCCGACCGATCCGCATCCGCATAATCGAGACTCTTGGCTTCGCGGTACGTCCGATCCTCGCCACGATGCGTCTGCGACGAAATGCCTGAGAGCAGAACCCCCAGATACGTCGCGATCATCACCGACGGCAACGGCCGCTGGGCGAAGCAGAGGAAATTGGCGGTGGACGCCGGCCACCGGGCGGGAGCCGAGAACGTTCGGGCGCGACTGCGCGACGCCGTGGAGCTGGGCATCCACGAGCTGACGGTGTACGCGTTCTCGACCGAGAACTGGTCGCGCTCGCCGGAGGAGGTAAGCGCCCTGATCGAGCTGTTGGCGGAATACATAGACAAAGTGACGCCAGAGCTTCACGAGCAGGGAGTGCGGCTGTGCTTCATCGGCGACCGCGGCAGACCGGTACCCCCGGGCCTGGTGGAGAAGATGGAGTGGGCGGAGGAGCTGACCGCCAGCAACCGGCGGATTCGCTTCTTCGTGCCGTTCAACTATGGCGGGCGCGGCGAGATCGTCCATGCCGCCGGGAGGTTCAAGGGCACAACCGAGGAGGAGTTCGGGCGCTGCCTGTACGCGCCGGAGATGAACGACCCCGAGCTGGTGATCCGCACCGGGGGGGAGAGGCGTCTCTCCAACTACCTGCTCTGGCAGGCCGCCCAGTCGGAGCTGATCTTCCGCGATGAGCTGTGGCCGGACTTCTCGCGGCTCTCGCTGGAGGCGGTGATCGAGGAGTTCGGTCGGCGCGAAAGGCGAGCGAACGGGTTTCCTCGCTAGCTCAAGGCAGCTCGGGCAGACCCTCGGGCGAGGTGGAGGCCCTGGCGTGGGAGCGGCGGGGAATGCGGCCGGCGCGGCGGGCGGCGCGGCCGGCCTGGACCGCCAGGCGCAGGGCGGCCGCCATCGCCGTCGGCTCCTGGGCGCCGAAGACCGCGCTGGCCGCCATCACCGCGTCGCAGCCCAACTCCATCGCCAGGGCCGCGTCGGAGGCGGTGCCGATACCAGCGTCGAGGATTACGGGGACCTCGGCACGCTCGGCGACGATCGCGATGTTGTTGGGGTTGCTGATCCCGGCTCCGGAGCCGATCGGTGAGCCGAGTGGCATCACCGCAGCGCAGCCGGCATCCTCCAGGCGGCGGGCGAGGATCGGGTCGTCGGTGGTGTAGGGGAGAACGGTGAACCGATCGGCAACGAGCTGCTCCGCCGCGTCCAGAAGCTCGACCGCGTCGGGATAGAGGGTGCGGTCATCGCCGATCACCTCGAGCTTGATCCAGTCCGTCTGGAATGCCTCGCGCGCGAGGTGGGCGGTGCGAACCGCGTCGCGCGCCGTGTAGCAACCGGCCGTGTTGGGCAGGGCAAAGAGGCCGAGCCGATCGAGCACCTCGATCACCGATCCCTCGGCACTGGGGTCGATCCGCCGCAGCGCGACGGTTACGATCTCAGCCCCCGACGCTGCCAGCGCCCCCTCCATCTGCTCCAGCGAGCGGAAGCCGCCGGTGCCGGCGATCAGCCGCGAGGACCACTGGCGCCCACCCAGCTCCCAGGTTTCGGCTCCGCCCTGAATCGCGGCAAGCACCTCGACCCTCTGGCCCTCGCGCAGCACCGTCACCGGCCACTGTGCCCTCGGGACCACCTCGCCATCCACCGCGACCGCCACGCCGCGGGCATCGGGGCGGGCGCCGCTCGCGCCCACGGCGGCGTCGAGGGTCGCTCCGGCCCCCAGCTCGTGGGCCTTGCCGTTCAGCTCGATTCTCATCCCACCACCAGCATCTCCGCCACCTGTTCGGCGGCCAGCGGGGCGAGGAGGATTCCGTTGCGATAGTGGCCGGTGGCGAGGATCAGGCCCTCGACGGTGCCCGGTCTGACCAACGGCAGGTTGTCAGGCGTCCCCGGCCTCAGCCCCGCCATCGCGCCGACCAGCTGCATCTCGGCGACATCGGGCAGCAGCCGGTGGGCCTCGCGCAGCAGCTCGTAGACTCCGCCGGCGGTGACCGCGGTATCGAATCCGCGCTCCTCGACCGTGGCACCGACGATCAGCCGGCCGTCGGCGCGCGGCACCAGGTAGACGCGCTCGGAGGCGAGGATCCGCTCGCAGGGCGCGGCGCCATCGAGGGAGCCCAGCTCCACGATCTGTCCCTTGACCGGACGGACCGGCGGCCGGGCGGCCGGGGGCAGCCATCCAGCATTGCCCGACCAGGCGCCGGCGGCAAGCACAACCGCAGGGGCATGCAGCTCCTCGCCGCTCGGGGCCCGCACACCGACCAGCCGCCCTCCGTCGAACAGGGCCTCCTCGACCGCCCCTCCCGTGCGCACCTCAACCTCCTCCGGGCCAAGCGCCGCGAGCAGCGCCTCGCACAGGGCACGCGGGTCGACCGATGCCTCGCTCGGCACGTGCACCCCGCCGTTGAGGGATGGCGCAAGGCCCGGCTCCAGCTGGCGACAGCGCCGCGGCGTGAGCCACTCGGCGCCGAGGTTGAGCGAGCGTTGGAGGTCGTGGATGCGGCGCAGCTCCGCCGCCTCGCCGCGGTCGAGGGCGACGTGCAGCGCGCCCCGCCGCAGGTAGCCGACCGCCATCTCCGTCGCCCTCTCCAGCTCGGCGACGAAGCGCGGATAGCGCTCGGCGGCGGCAAGGGTCATCGCCAGCAGCTCGGGCTCACCGAAGGCGAGCTCGCCGACCGGGGCCAGCATCCCGGCGGCGACCCGGGTCGCGCCGTCGGGCGGCTCGCCCCGGTCGAGCACGACGACGCGCGCCCCACGCTGCGCCGCACGCCAGGCACATGAGAGTCCGATGACTCCGGCTCCAACGACGATCGCGTCGTAACTTCGCTTCTCGCTCAACTTGCCTCCGCCGGCATTACCCGGATCAGGTCCAGACGGTCGGTGACCTCGCTGCCACCCTCTCAGCCTCATTGGCTCCCGTACGACGTCGATGCTACCGCCATGGCCGAGACCTAAGGCCATAATCGGGTCGTGAGCTTGGTACGTCCAGAGGCAGACGGTCCGCTGCGCCGCGAGCGGCTGCGCACCGCGCGCCTCTACTTCGTCTGCAATGCGCTGCCGCGCGGCGAAGAGCCCGAGGCTCTGCTGCGCGCCGGGCTGAGCGGAGGCGTGGACATCGTCCAGCTGCGCGAGAAGGAGTTGGGGCTCGATGCGATCGAACGGTCGGCGCGCACCTTCCGCCGCCTCTGCGACACCTATAGCGCCCTGTTCATCGTCAACGACGACCCCCACCTGGCGATCGTCTGCGACGCCGACGGCGTCCACCTGGGACAGGACGACATGCCGGTGCAAGAGGCGAGAGAGATCCTGGGACCGGACTTGATAATCGGCCTTTCCACCCACTCCAAGGAGCAGATTGCCGCCGCAGCGGGGGCATCGTCGGGCGTTGACTACATCAGCGTGGGCCCGGTCTGGGAGACGCCGACAAAAGAGGGTCGCCCGGCGGTCGGGTTAGACCTGGTCGAGCACGCGGCGGCCTGCGCCACCCACCCCTTCTTCGCGATCGGCGGCATCGACCCCGCCAACGCCGAGGAGGTGGTCAGGGCCGGGGCGCGGCGGCTGGGGATCGTCCGGGCGATCCGCGACGCCGACGGCCCGGCCGCGGCGGCCGAATCGCTGCGCCGCGCTCTGGCCCTGGTCAGGGAGGAGGCTCCCGGTGGATGAGCGGCCGCGCAAGCGCAAGCGACGAGGCGGGGCAGATAGCCCGCGGCAGCGCGTGGCGCGTGGCTATGCCCGATCCGAGCAGCGAAACCGCGAAGCCCGCGAGGCGCTGGAGCCGCTGGCCAAAGGAGAGCGGCCCCTGGTGGTGACCATCGGCGCGATCGTCGCGGCGATGGTCGCGGCCTCGATCGTCGGCGGTTATCTGGCCGGAGTCCACGTCAACAGCGGTCAGCCCAAACCGGCCCAGGTGGCGGCGCCCGCCCTGCTGATGGCGATCATGGCCTGGGGCATGTGGAGGGCTCGTTACTGGGCCGTGCTCGGCTTCCAGCTGATCCTCGTCTTCCTCATCTTCAGCGCCGTCTTCGGCCTCACGGCGCAGGCCGCGACGGCGGCCCAGATCGTCGCCACCCTGGGACTGCTCGCCGTATCCGGCAGCTTCTTCTTCTTCATGGTCAAGGCGATGGCCCGAATCCAGATGCCGACGCGAAAAACCGACTAGCGCGGGTCGAGATCCGGCTCGCGCCAGCGGCGGCAATGGACCGCACTCGCCATCCCCGACGCCGGGCGGATCGATTTCTATAGGCTCAGGTCAATGTCGGATTCCTTCGACACGATCGTCATCGGTGGGGGCCCGGGTGGCTACGTCGCCGCGATCCGCTCGGCTCAGCTCGGGCGCAAAACCGCCGTTGTCGAGCGCGACAAGGCCGGCGGGCGCTGCCTCAACTACGCCTGCATCCCGGCGAAGACGATCCTGCACACGGCGGAGCTCTACGACCAGGCCCGCAACAGCGCGGAGCTCGGGCTCACGGTGACCGGCGCCTCGATCGATTGGGAGGCCCTGGGCAAGCGCCGGGCCGCCGTCTCGGAATCTCTATCGGGCGGGGTCAAGATGCTGTGGGACAAGAACAAGGTGACGCTGATCGCGGGCGAGGGATCGCTCAGCGCGGAGGGCAAGGTCAGGGTCGGCGACACCGCCTATGAGGCAGGCGCGGTGGTGCTCGCCACGGGCTCGGTCTCCCTGCCGATCCCCGGGGTCGACTTCGGCAACCGGGTCCTCGACACCTGGGGTGCCTGGTCGCTGCCGGAGCTGCCGCAGAGGATCGCCGTGGTTGGTGCCGGCGCCTCGGGCTGCGAGATCGCCTCCGCCTACGAGCGCTTCGGCACCGAGGTGCTGCTGATCGAGATGCTGGACCAGATCCTCCCCGCCGAGGACAAGGACGTGGTCCGGGTGGTCGAGCGGGCCTTCAAGAAGCAGAACATCACGATCTCCACAGGAACGCCGGTCCATGACGTGGAGGAGGGCGAGGGCTCTGTGAAGTTCGCCTACGGGGACCAGTCGGCCGAGGTCGACTACCTGCTGATCGCCGGTGGCCGCGCCCCCGACACCGAGGGCCTGGGACTGGCTGAGGCCGGGGTCGAGCTGGAGGAGAACGGCAAGGTCAGGGTCGATGAGTACCAGCGCACCTCAAACCCGAAGGTCTACGCGATCGGGGACCTGGTCCACGCCAAGGCGCTGGCCCACAAGGCCTCCGAGGAGGGGGTCGTCGCGGTCGAGAGCGCTGCCGGCGCTGCGACCGAGCCGGTCGACCAGGGTCTCATCGCCGGGGCGACCTTCTGCCATCCCCAGGTGGCCAGCGTCGGCCTGACCGAGGCGGCGGCGAAGGAGGCCGGACACGAGGTCAAGGTCGGAAAGCTCAAACTGGGAGGGGTCGGCGCGGGGACCGTGTATGACGACCGGGACGGTCTGGTCAAGCTGGTCGTCGACGCCAAGTACGGCGAGATCCTCGGCGCCCACATCGTCGGCAACCGCGCCTGCGACATGATCGCCGAGTTGGTCGCGACGATGGCCCTGGAGGGTGGCTACCAGGAGCTGGCTCGAATCGTCCACCCTCACCCGACCATCTCCGAGGCGATCCTCGATGCCGCGCGCGCGGTCGATGACTGGGCAATTCACGCTTGAGGCCCGCGCAGATCGGCGCAGAATATGGAGTCCTCGGGCGTTCTCCTTAGGTCGCGCGCCGCTCTGCACTCGCCCCGCCGCATTTCCTTCGTCCGGCGACCTGCTTGACCTTCGCCGCCTCGGATGAGTCGGGCGACCTTCTACTTCGATCTTGGCTCTCCCTACGCCTACCTCACGGCGGAGCGGATCAGCGGGCTCTTCACCGAGGCGCAGCTGGAACAGCCGGAGTGGCAGCCGATCCTCCTCGGCGGGCTGTTCAAGCGCTTCGGCCGCGACTCCTGGGCCAACGGCCCAAGGCGCGAGGAGGGGATGGGGGAGGTCGAGCGGCGGGCCTCGGTCTACGGGCTGGCGCCCCTGGCCTGGCCCGAGCCGTGGCCGGGCAACACGCTGTTGGCGATGAGGGTCGCCACCTTCGCCAAGCAGACCGGCCGCACCGTTTCCTTCTCCCTCGCCGCCTTCCGCCAGGCCTTCGCCGCCGGGCGCGACCTCTCCGACCCCGACAACGTGCTGGTCGCCGCGGCCGCCTGCGAGCTGCACCCCAGAGCGCTGCTCAAAGCGGTTGAGACCACGATCGTCAAGGACGCCCTGCGGCAGGCGACCGAGCGCGCCGCCGAGAAGGGGGTGCGGGGCGTCCCCTCCATCGCCATCGGCGAAGAGGTGTTCTGGGGAGATGACCGAGCGGAGGAAGCGGTCGAAGCGGCAAGCTAAGGTCAATCCGAATGGCTGACCTCCCCGACGCCGCCACCTGTTATGAGCTGCTCGCGCGGATGGCTCTGATCCGCCGCTTCGAGGAGGAGGCCGGGCGCCAGTACCAGCGAGCAAAAGCCGGCGGCTTCCTGCACCTGGCGATCGGCGAGGAGGCGACGATCGTCGGCACCTCCTCGGTGATGCGCGCGGAGGACTACCTGATCGGCACCTACCGCACCCACGGCCACGCGATCGCCCGCGGCACCGAGCCAAAGCGGGTGATGGCCGAGCTGTTCGGCAGGGTCGACGGGGCCAGCGGGGGCCGGGGCGGCTCGATGCACATCTTCGACCGCGCCAACCGCTTCATGGGGGGGTACGGAATCGTTGGCGGCAACCTTCCGATCGCGGCCGGCCTGGCCCTCGCCTCCCAGTACAGGGGCGAGGACGCAGTCACCGTCTGCATGTTCGGCGACGGCGCCTCCAACGCGGGCAACTTCGGGGAGACGATGAACCTGGCGGCGCTGTGGAAGCTGCCCGTCCTCTTCCTGGTCGAGAACAACCTCTACGGGATGGGAACCTCGGTCGAGCGCCATTCCGCCCAGACCGATCTCTCGAAGAAGGCGGAGGGGTATGGGATCCCGGGCAGACGGATCGATGGGATGGACGTGATCGCGGTGAGGGAGGGCGTGGCCGAGGGGATCCGCCTCGCGCGGGAGGAGCGGCGGCCGACGATCCTCGAGGCCTTCACCTATCGCTACCGCGGCCATTCCGCCGCGGACCCGGAGAACTACCGGGCGCGCGAGGAGGTCGAGGAGTGGCAGGGCAAAGACCCGATCGAGGCATTCGCCCGGCGCTGCGTCGCGGCTGGCGTGCTGGGGGAGCGCGAGGTGGGGGAGGTGCGGGAGAAGGCCGAGCGGGAGGTGATCGCGGCGGTCGAGTTCGCCGACGCTTCCCCCGAGCCACCGCTGGACACCCTCTACGAGAAACTCTATGTGCTCGAGGGTGCCGTTGGCTGGTACGCGGTGGACGAGCGCAGCCCGCAACCGCACCGGGGCGAGCACGAGGATCGGATGCCCGATGCAGCGCGCGAGCTTGCCGAGGCCGGCGCCGCATATGCGGGTCAGCCGAACGGCCCGGGCCCAAACCCGGCCGTGCGCGGCGAGGGCCCCGAGGGCGTCGAGCCGGCACTCGCCGAGGAGATCGAGGATTGATGGAGACGATCCGCATGCGCGAGGCCCTGCGCGACGCGATGGCGGAGGAGATGCGCCGCGACGAGGCGGTCTTCGTGATGGGCGAGGACGTCGGCGTCTTCCAGGGAGCGTACAAGGTGACCGAGGGGCTGCTCGACGAGTTCGGCGAGCGACGGGTGCGAGACACTCCGATCTCCGAGAACACGATCGTCGGCACCGGGATCGGCGCGGCGATGGCCGGCCTGCGGCCGATCGTCGAGCTGATGACGGTCAACTTCTCCCTCCTGGCGCTCGATCAGATCGTCAACCACGCCGCCGCGATTCCCTACATGTTCAACGGCCAAGCGCGGGTGCCGATGGTGATCCGGATGCCGGGCGGCGGCGGGCACCAGCTCGGCCCCACCCACTCGCACAGCTTCGAGGCGCTCTACCTCCAGGTGCCCGGGCTGCTCGTCGCCTGCCCCTCCACGCCTGCCGATGGCAAGGCCCTGCTGAAGACGGCGATCCGCGACGACAACCCGGTCGTCTTCATCGAGCACGAGAGCCTCTACGGCGTGCGCGGGGAGGTCTCTGAGGATGCCGACGAGACCCTGACCTTCGGCGAGGCGGCGGTGCGGCGCGAGGGCGGGGACGTGACGATCGTCGGCGTGCTGAAGATGGCGCTGGTGGCAGATCGAGCCGCGACCCAGCTCTCCCACGAACACGGTGTGGAGGCCGAGGTGATCGACCCGCGCACCCTGCGCCCGCTGGACCTCGACACGATCCTCGAGTCGGTGCGCAAGACAAACCGGGCGGTGATCGTCGAGGAGGGCTGGCCGCACGGCGGGGTCGGCGCCAACCTCTCCACGCTGATCACCGAGCAGGCCTTCGACCACCTCGACGCGCCGGTTCAGCGGGTGACCGGGGCCGACGTGCACATGCCCTACTCAAAGCGGCTGGAGCAGGCGGCGATTCCCCACGAGGAGCACGTGGTGAAGGCGGCCCTCGCCGCTCTGGAGGGCGCGATCTGATGGCAGACGTGGTGATGCCGCGGCTGTCGGACTCCATGGAGGAGGGGACGATCCTGCGTTGGTTGAAGGGCGTGGGGGATGCGGTCGCGGTGGGAGAGGAACTGGTGGAGATCGAGACGGACAAGGCGAACATGGCCTACGAAAGCGATTTGAGCGGGACGCTGACCGAGATCCTGGCCGAGGAGGGTGAGACGCTGCCGATCGGGGCGCCTATTGCCCGGGTGGGAGACGGGCAGGGGGCAGGGGGCTCGGCCGCGGGTCCCTTGGTCGGTGATCGAGGGGCGCCGCGGGCGCCGTCTCCCTCGCCCCCTCCATCACCCACGCCTGTGGCGGAGGAGGCGGGCAAAAGTCGCTCCGGCTCAGAGGTCGGTGGGCGTCTGCGGGCCTCACCTGTTGCGCGAAGAGTGGCCGAGGGGAGGGAAGTGGACCTGGCCCAAATTCGAGGGTCCGGGCCAGGGGGGCGGATCGTCAAGGCCGACGTGGAAAAAGCGGTGGCGCCCGGCGCGCCGGCATCGGCTTCTGCCCAACCCGCCGGGGCGCCGGGCTCCCCCGAGACGGCCAAGGGGCAGACGGTGTATCGGGAGCTGAGCAAGCTTCAGGCGACCGTTGCCCGGCGGATGGCGGAGTCCAAGGCCACCGCGCCGCACTTCTACCTGGAGGCGGCGATCGAGATGAGCCGGGCGCTGGAGGCCCGGGGGCGGATCAAGGCGGCGGCGCCAGATGCCGAGATGGTGCCCTCCTTCAACGACATGGTGGTCAAGGCCTGCGCCCTGGCGCTGCGCGAGTACCCGCGCGCCAACGGCGCCTACCGCGACGGGCGCTTCGAGCTCTACTCGCGGGTCAACGTGGGTGTCGCCGTCGCCGGCCAGGACGCCCTGGTCGTACCCACGATCTTTGACGCCGACCGCAAGGGCCTGGGCCAGATCGCCGCCGAGTCGCGCGCCCTGGCCCAGCGGGTTCGCGAGGGGCTGATCACCCCGCCCGAGCTGTCCGGCGCCACGTTCACCGTCTCCAACCTCGGTATGTACGGGATCGAGCGCTTCTCAGCGGTGATCAACCCGCCGCAGGCCGCCATCCTCGCCGTCGGCGCGATCGGGGAGCGACCGGTCATCCGCGACGGCGAGATCGCTGCCGCCCACCTGATGCAGGTCACCCTCGCCTGCGATCACCGCATCCTCTACGGGGCCGACGGCGCGCAGTTCCTCGCCCGCATCCGCTCGCTGCTCGAAGAGCCGCTCTCCCTAGCCCTTTGAGCAGCTTTCCTTTTCCCCGGTGAGCGCTTCCCAGGCGCCGCCCAGGGAGAAGTCGGCCGCCACCCGCAGGACTCCCGGGTGGGATGCGCGGACCTGGGTCCAGTCGCCGCGGCGCAGCAAGCAGCCGGCGCCGCGTTCGATCGACCAGTAGGGAGTGTAGCTGACCCGGATCAGGAATTCGCCCGGCCGGGTCACGTGGAGGCCGAAGCCCTGGCGCCCGACCCAGATCGTGTGAGCTTCGCTGCCCCCCAGCGACTGGACCATCGGATCGGGTTTGCGCACCGAGTAGAGGCGCCAGTTTGCCGAGTGCCAGCGAGGCACGAGGTAGGACGGAGCGCTGAGGATCAGGCGGCGCTCAGCCTGCGAGGAGTAGTCCAGCGGCGCGTTGGGCAGGGCAACGTAGGAGACCGCGTTGTGCCTCAACCAGCCGCTGTAGGCGCGGTTGGTGAGCGGGCCTTCGGCGTAGAAGATGTCGTCCCGGGTGGTGTCCAGCTGCCGCAGCCAGCCCCGCGCCAGGTCGAACTGGGGGGCCAGATAGACCGACTCCCAGTGGTCTGCAGTCGGTGGCACCTCGATCCGCCTGCCCTGCGCGCCGTGGTCGAGCAGCCAGGTCGCCACCGGGTGGAAATAGGCGGGCGCAGTCGAGGGGTCGCTGGCACTGCGGGCGATCTGGCTGACGCTCGCCGTGACCTGCCAGTAGAGCCCGCCGACCATCACCAGCCCCAGCACCCAAGCCGAAACGCGGGGGCGATGAGCGAGGACCACCGCGGCGAGCACCGGGCCGCCGAACAGGGCGCCGAGTCGCACGGCGTTGCCGCCGACCGGATTCGGAGACAGCCAGAGCAGGGTCGAGGACAGCACGTAACCGACCAGTACCCAGCGCAGCTGACGCTCCTCGCGGGCCAGGCCGCGGGTCAGGTAAAGCGCCCCGCCGCACCACAGCGGGATCGCAATGTAGGAGGAGAAGGCGAAGGGGAACTGGCTCGATTCGGGGAAGGCGATGTTGGGGAGGGCGGTCAGGGCAAGTGCCAGTCCCGCGGCGCCGAGAGCCACCCGGCTCACCGAGCGTCCCCGCTCCAACGAACCGGCGAGGACGACGCCCGCCAGGAAGATCGCGGCGACCGGGCTGGCCAGCGCGCAGCCCGCTGCGGCGGCTAGCGCGGACTTCGAGTGGCCCAGCTGGAGGAAACGCAGCGAGGCGAGCCCGAAGGCCACCCCGAGGGCGAAGGTCAGCTGTCCGTCGGCGAGCAGCGTCACCACCCCTGCGGCGAACCAGAGGGTCGCCCAGCGCGCCGCCGCCCCCCAGCGGTCGCGCACCAGGCGGTCGAAGAAGTAGGAGGAGGCGACGACGGCCAGCGCACCCACCAGCTGGGGGCCGAGGACCGAGGCCAGCGGCGGGAAGATGACGCTGTAGGTGAGCAGGTAGTGGCCCGCGTACCAGGAGCCATTCCAGATGGCCAACCCCGTCCGCTGGAAGAGATCGGTGCGGAAGACCTGCGCGGCGAGGTCGCCGACCTGGGGGTTCCAGGCCAGCATTGCAGCGGCCAGCACCGCGCTGAGAGCCACGGCCGGGAGCCATTCGGGTCGGAGGGCCTTGGACTGGGCCATTGGAGGTGCGGCAAGGATAGAGCGCCGGCGTGCAACGATTTCGGGGATGAGCGCGAAAGTCCTGGTGGTGCGCTGCGGCCTGCTTCCCTACGAGCAGGCCCGCGTCGCCCAGCGCTGGCTTCGGTCCGCGCGCCAGGATGACGCGATTCCGGACGTCCTGCTGCTGCTCGAGCATCCGCCTGTCTACACCCGCGGGCGCCGCTCAACCGCCGAGGAGCTGCCGATGGCGGTCGAGTGGTACGAGATGCAGGGGATCGAAGTGCGCGATACCGACCGCGGTGGCCGCGTCACCTATCACGGACCGGGCCAGCTGGTCGCCTATCCGATCGTCTCACTCAAGCCCTACCGAGACGACGTGCATGAGCACGTGCGAAGGCTGGAGCGGGTGATGATCTCCTCGCTCGCCGAGCTCGGCGTCGAGGCGGGGACGATCGAGGGGCTGACCGGGGTCTGGACCAAGGCGCCCACGCCAACCCCGGCCACCGCCGGAACGGGCGAAAGCGGGGCCATGGCTCGTGAAAACGACCCATCGGCGAGTTGGAAGGAGCGCAAGATCGCATCGATCGGCGTCCACGTCAGCCGCGGCGTCACCACTCACGGGATGGCGGTCAACGTCAACAACGACCTGCAGCCATTCGAGTGGATCGTGCCCTGCGGGATCGATGGCTGCCAGGTCACGTCCGTCGGGCGCGAGCTCGGCGTCGAGCAGGACTTCGACGCCTTCGCCGACACGGTGGCGGCCCGCTACGGGGAGGCGTTCGGGCGTATCCCGACCCCAACCGACCCCGCTGCCCTGGGACTCGACAGCGCTAGGCTCGGAGTCGCATGAGCGAGACGACCAGATCCCCGGCCGCGGAGCGAGTCCACGTCACCCGATCCCGCGCCAAGCCGGGTGGGACGGCGGGCATCGACGGTGCGATCCCCTTCCGCCGCGCCCGCAAGCCTCCCTGGCTGAAGGTCCCCGCCCCAGGTGGGCCCACCTACCGCCGGCTGAAGGCGGAGATCGGCGGCGAGGGCCTGCACACGGTCTGTGAGGAGGCCAACTGCCCCAACGTCGGCGAGTGCTGGGAGCGGGGCACCGCGACATTCATGATCCTCGGCGACGTGTGCACCCGGCGTTGCGGCTTTTGCAACGTGAAGACCGGGGTGCCGAGCTGGAACGACCCGCTGGAGCCGCTGCGGGTGGCGAACCAGGTGAAAAGGATGGGATTGCGCCACGCGGTCGTCACCTCCGTCGATCGCGACGACCTTCCCGACTACGGAGCGGGCGCCTTCGTCGGCACGATCCGCTCGATCCGAATGATGGCTCCCGGTTGCAAGGTCGAGGTTCTAACCCCCGACTTCCGCGGCCAGGAGATGCCTCTCGCCAAGGTGATCCACGAGCGTCCCGACGTCTTCAATCACAACGTCGAGACGGTGCCCCGCCTCTATGCCAGGGCTCGCCGCGGCTCCCAATTCCTGCGCTCGGCCCGGGTGCTGCGACTGGCCAAGGAGATGGGCGGCGGTGAGGTGATCACCAAGTCCGGCCTGATGGTCGGCCTGGGCGAGTCCTTCGAGGAGATGATCGAGGCCTTCGGCATCCTGCGCGAGCACCGCGTTCAGGTTCTTACCGTGGGCCAGTACCTCCGCCCCAGCGAGAATCACCTGCCGGTCGACCGCTACTGGCACCCGGAGGAGTTCGCGACGCTGGAGAAGGTCGCCTATCAGATCGGCTTTGAGTCGGTGGCCGCCGGCCCCCTGGTGCGCAGCTCCTACCACGCGGACCAAAACCTGCCGCAGCAGGTGATCGCCGGCTGAGGCACTCGCTCCAACGGCGAGGGCCGCCGCGATGCCTCGAGCGGGTTCCCGCCCTCAGCGGCGGGGCTTCAGCTCGGCGAGCGAGCGGGCGACCCCGAGCATCTGACCGTTGCTGAGCACACCGACGAGCGAGTTGTCGATCCAGTAGGAGTTGCCGCCCTGGTGCCAGGCGATCAACCGGATGTGACCGCCGTTGGTGAAGATCTGGAAGTGGCGTCCGTTCAACCTCACCGATTCGCTCGGGCCGCTGAGGATCGGCGGGTTCGGCCAGCCGTGTATCCCCTGCAGGCCGAAATAGGCGGTGTAGGCCCCGGCGGGCAGTTCCATGACCATCTTGTAGGCGAGGTGGCGATTGCCGCTCAGGTCGCGCAGCCCGTAGGTGCGTGGAGGTTCCGCATAGGTCGATCCGACTGGAAGCATCCTTGGGTAGAAGATCGGGAAGTGGAGGCGGCCCTGGGCTCTGGATGCCATCTGGGCGCCGATTTCGGCGGCATCGCTGAGCGCCGCCGAGTGGAGAGATCTGGCGGTGGAGGACCGCTTCCGATGGGCGGCCCTCGGCTTGCTCGTCGCCCCAAGCGGGTGCGATTCGCTTTGCCCCGGGGCCGGCGCGGTGCCGAGGAACTGCGCGACCACCCGGTGGATAGCGGTCGGACTGGCGGTCACGTAGTTGGCCTGATTCGCCACCAGTGGTTCGAGAACGGCGGGGAAGGGGATCTGTTTTACCGAGTCGCCTCGGAGTTCGACGAACAGCTTCAGCAGTTCCAGCAGCTGTTCGGTCGAGTGCAGGTCCGAGGTGGTGTACTTGGTGAAGATGTCGATCAGCTGGGAGCGCTGGCTGATCAGCTGTTCGGTGCTGACCATCTGGCGCGCGTCGCGCAGGAACTGCTGCTGGCGAGCCTCACGGACGAGGTCCGTGTCGGTGTGGCGATAGCGCACGAACTCCAGCGCCTTCGTCCCGCAGAGCTTCTGGTAGCCGGGCTCGATGTTGATTTCCGAATACTCTTCGGAGGGCGCGAGGCCTTCGTTGGAGTGGTAGTAGCGGCGGTCAACATCGACGTATACGCAGCCGATCGCGTCCACCGCCTTGGCGAAACCCTGGAAGTCGACGACGAACAGGTGTTTGACCGCGAGCCCGGTCACCTGCCTGAGCGTGCGCAGGGAGAGTTCGGGGCCGCCGTCGGAGTAGGCGGCGTTGAACTTGCCGATCCCGTAGCCGGGAATTTCGACTTTGAGATCGCGCGGGATGGAGAGCATGTTGATCGTGCTCTGGCTGGGATCGAGGCGGACCAGGAGAACGGTGTCAGAGAGCCCGTTCTTGGAGGTGATGTTGTTGGGACGACGGTCGGAGCCGATCAGCAGGATCGTCTGGGGCCCTCCGCTGTTGCCACGGGCGAGGAACCTGTCGAGCTTGCTCAGGCGGCCGTTGTGGGCAAGTGCCCTGGCGATCCCACCGAGGTAGTCCAAGGCGTCGATCGAGGTCGCCGCGGCCGTGCTGATGACGATCAGCAGCGAGGCGGCTGCGAACCGCAGCCACATGCGCGGGCGCTTCGGCGGCGGGTCGTCGACGGAGGATCCTGGAAGGCGGGGACTCGAAGTCAGGCCCAAACTGTTTAGGCGGAGTCTCAAGAACTCTTAAGGGTGGCAGGGGATTGAGCGTCGTCCTCGATCATGACGATGGAGCCAGCCGGGATCGAACCGGCGAGCGCCGCCTTGCAGAAGCGGCGAGCGGGGCTCAAGCAGCGCCGGCTGTCGCGAAAGAACACGGCGCTCGAGTCTACTTCGAGGGCAAATGGCGAAACGCTGGGGGTGCACAGCGCAAGAAGCTGCTGGGCCGCGCCTGGCTTCAGCAAGACCCTTCGGGAGCTTGGTCAAGAAGGCGGGTCGAGTGGACGGCTACCTGAACGAGCGCCGGGCGCACATCAAACTGGCAGCGATCATCGAGGCGGACGATGAAGAGCTGTCTGAGGGCGCGCCTAGCAATCGTGAGCTGGTCTTTGAGGACGCGACAGCTGCTTGGCTCGATCACCTCCAGCACGAGAAGCGGGTGAAGCTCGCCGAGCGCGCTTCGAGATCGTCGCTGCGGTGCTCGGTCTGGGGATGGGAGGTATCGCCGAAGTCCTTGAAGGGGATCGGCAGATCGCCGGCCAGGGCGTGGGTATCGAGGAAGCTTGTCGAGCGGCCGATCACCGCCACGGCCTCGCCCAGCGCCAAAATGTTTCGTCGATCGAGACGCTCCCCCGCCCTTATCCGAGGACTCAGGGTCGCCTGGCCCGGCGGGGATCAATGAACTGCGAGGGCTCTGCGTCCGAGTGACTCCCACATCGATTCAAACTGGCCCTTCGACCATCTCAACCGCTGACCCGAGAGCGGGTCGTTGACCGTGACCTTCCCTTCGCCGACCCCTGACAGTACAACGGCGTGCTCGCCGTAGTTGACGCTTACGACCTTTCCGGCTGGCGAGTGCCAGCTCGCATACGGACCTTCGGAAAGAGCGACCCACACCATCACCGGACGACCCTGTAGCAGCGTGCGATAGATCTCATCGGGGCTCTTGTAGCTGAGGTTCTGAAGGGACACTCCGTGGCGACGCGAAAGGGCTGCAATCGGACCTTGGTAGACGCCAAAACCCCCGGCCGACCCGCCGCCGTCTGCGCGACCGACGAAGCCCAAGCTGGGATCGCCCCAAACCTCACCCTCAGGCCCCTGCTGTGGATCGAGCGGGCCGCTTCGGGCTACCTGGTCTTGAAGTGTCAGCTGACCAACTCGCCTACCGGCGAAGTACAAGATCATCGAAAGGGAAGTCGCCTCGCAGTCGTCTTTAAGTGTCTGTTTGATGACGGGAAGCGCGATACTTGAGGCGGTAGGCGCTTGCGGCACTTGCACGGTCCCGCCGCCGAGCTCGACCGCACGCTGGATCCTGTGGATTAGTGCCTCACGGTTCGTCCGCAGTCTGATCGTCGCCCGCCCCCACCGCACTGTGCTGATTGGTGGCGCCTGGCTCGCCAGTGCAATCTGCGGTTGCATTCCGCTGAGGCGGCTCGTCGGTTGTTCGGCAATTGTTCGGCCGCCGATGTCCATCCGGAGAATTTGATTGTGCGTTGGGACCGAACTCGCCGGTCTTGTCGAGCGGTTTGTCCCACCGGCGCTGGAAAGCATCAAAGCCACCGCTACGGCGACGATCAACCCCGCCGCCGTGACGCGACGGCGTCGGATGACGCGACGAATCGGACGCCGAGCGCGAGGCGAGTCCTGATCTTCCCCCGAGCGCACCGCTTCCTCACGGGGCGATCCTCCCGTCGACTGGCGCGAGCGAGGACGGTCGGTCATTCCGGCTTGCGGGCCACCGCTAAGCCACCCTCGTGGGTGAGCGGCTCAACCGTGACGCCGACAAAGCCCGCCTCTTCGAGGGTCTGGCGCCACCACCCGGTTGGGGCTGGGCGCTCACCGCCAATGCTCGCGATCCTAAGACCTGTCTTCACCAGGCGCCAAAGACCCCCAGGTCCGCGCCTCAGCATCGCGCGGATCTTGCTCGAGATGACCCAGCGATCACGCGGGCTGGACAGCCTAAAGGAAAACATCATGTCCGCAAACACTAGACGCCCGCCAGGTCTGATGACTCGAAAGAGCTCGTCGATTGCCTCCCGCTTCCCGTCGCGGCTCAGATGGTGGAAGCAGTAGTTGGAGACAGCGACGTCGATCGAGTCGTCGGCCAGGGGAAGACTCGTCGCCGACACAACCGCAGTCTGAACGTTGTCCAGGCCGGCAGCAAGCGCTCGGGTGTTTATGCAGTCGATCATCGCAGCTGAAATATCGACCGCCCAGACCCAGTCAACCAGCCGGGCGAGAGGCAGGGCCAAGAGCCCGGTTCCCGTCCCGATGTCAAGGGCGTGATCACGGCTGCTCGGCTGGGCCCGATCAAGAATCATGTCTCTCAGGTGTTGAAAACCGGGAGTGCGTGACAGCTCGTCGGCGTCGGCGACGTGACGATCCCAGTCCTTGGTCAACCTTGACAGTGGCCAGACCCGCCGACCTCGACTCTCGCTCGGCGCTGCGGCCGTTGACCCGCGGGCGACCGTTTGATGCTCCGCTTTGTTCATTATTTGACCGGTTCGGGACCCATGCTCAGGAACCTTTCAAATCGAATTAACAGCATGGTAATTGCCCGATAAGAGAGTTCTCACTTACCAAGAGAGTTCTCACTACCATTGCGCCGTTGGGCGTTGGCAGGGCTCGAGGGCGTCGCAAAACCTTTTGAGTCTGAATTCGTCTCAACTACTGATGCTTTGTTCCACGGGTGAGCCAGTCGCACTTTTTGGGTTTATCAGAACATTCTCACCAAAGGCTAACCCCACTCTAAGGTCATACGCAGAAGGTTGGATGAGTGAAAGGGCGACCCAAATCACAATCGGATCAACGGGCAGCCGAGCGAGATCGGGGCTTGCAGCGCGTCTCGCGGCTGACGCGCCTGCTGGGGTTTTCGGTGCTGGCCTTGATCGGCGCTCTCGCCGGCTACGTCGCCCAGGCAAAGCCAGGTCGCTCGACGACCCCAACAACGCGACATATCGAAGCAACTCCGCCGCCTAGCGTTAGCTCCGAAGAAGCGGGCTCCTCCGAAGAAGCGGGCTCCTCCGAAGAAGCGGGCTCAACTCTCGCCCCTCCGTCTGAAGCTCCCTTGCCCGCCACCGAATCGCCGCAGGTCGTCACTGGCGGGTCCTGAGATGTCGCTGTCTGCGTCCTGGCCGGCGCTGGGAACCACGGCCGTACTGGTGTTGAGCGAGGCCGAGATGTTCGAGCCTGCACGCGCCATTCTCGAAGAGGAGCTGGCGGCGATCGATCTAGCGTGCAGTCGCTTCCGGCCCGACTCCGAGCTCTCAGAGGTCAACCGCTCGGCTAGCCGCGTGATCGAAGTCAGCGCTCTTTTCTCGGAGGCGTTGGCGGTGGCGCTTCGTGCCGCGCGCCTCACCGATGGCGACGTTGACCCAACCGTGGGCGCAGCCATGCGAGCGATTGGCTATGGCCGTGACTTTCAACTGGTGGGACAGCCCCACGCCGCTGCGGTGCGGGTGAGGAGCGTCGCAGGTTGGCGATCGGTGAGCTTCGACCCTGCCGCGCGCAGGCTGAGAGTTCCGCGGGATGTGGAGCTCGACCTGGGCGCTACCGCAAAGGCGCTGGCCGCCGACCGCGCGGCCAACCGGATCAGCCGGGCAGTGGAGGCCGGGGTTCTCGTCAGCCTCGGAGGCGATGTCTCGGTTGCCGGACCTCCGCCCCAGGGCGGCTGGCGAATCCAGGTCAGAGATGACCATCGCGCCGGCATCGACGACGACGCGCCGACGGTAAGTATCAGCACCGGTGGCCTGGCAACTTCAAGTACGACAGCCAGGAAATGGGTCGCGGGTGGGCAGAACCGCCATCACATCATCGACCCCCAAAGCGGGGATAGCGCCGACGTCGTGTGGCGCACTGTGAGCGTCGCCGCGGGGTCCTGCGTGGACGCCAACATCGCGAGCACGGCTGCAATCGTCCGCGGCGATCGGGCGCCGCAATGGCTGCGCGAGCTCGGCCTCCCCAGCCGTCTTGTAAATCGAGACGGCGAGGTCACCCGCCTGGCCGGCTGGCCCCAGGAGAGCGCCCGGTGAGCATCCCACTCGCCAGCACCAGCCCGAGCGAGTGGTGGTACCTGACCCGCGGTGCGGGGACGGTTTCGCTGCTACTCCTGACCGTGGCGCTGGTGCTCGGGATCATCGACCTGAGCCGGTGGCACAGCGAGCGCTGGCCCCGTTTCGTGGTCGATGCCCTGCATCGGAACGTCTCGCTTCTGGCACTGGTGACGGTAGTCCTACACATCCTCACCGCGATCGCCGACAGCTTCGCCCCGATCAGCTTCACAGACGCGGTGGTCCCCTTTATCACTCCCTATCGGCCGCTGTGGATTGGGATGGGCACGTTGGCCTTCGACATCCTCGTTGCCGTCGCCTTGACCAGCATGATGCGGCAGCGACTGGGGCACCGAACCTGGCGCGCCGTGCACTGGGCCGCCTACGCGTGTTGGCCCCTGGCCCTCCTGCACGGTCTGGGGAGCGGCACCGATACCCAGGAACCCTGGATGCTCGCGCTGAGCGCCATATGCCTGGCGGCCGTGCTCGCCGCAGCTGGTTGGCGGACTTTCTTCGGCTGGCCGACCTATCCCGCTCGGCGCAAGCTCGCCGCAAGTCTGCTCAGCTTCGGACCGCTCGCCCTGCTGTTCTGGCTCTTCGGCGGACCGCTGGCTTCCGGTTGGGCCGGCAAGGCCGGAACGCCACCATCGCTCCTGTCTTCGGCCCAGCCGAACACCGCCGCAACGACTCGGGGCGGCGCCCTGCACGCACCGTTCAGCGCGCGCCTCGACGGCTCAATCCACCAGAGCACCGAATCTGCGGCGGGCTTGGTGACGGTTGCTCTGGCGATGAAGATGAGCTCTGGCGCCGCCGGTCAGCTCGACGTGCGCATCGTCGGCCAACCGCTGGAAGGCGGCGGAGTTTCAATGAGCCAGAGCTTGGTAACACTGGGGCCAATCGGACAGCCGACGCTCTACCGGGGGCAGGTCCTCTCCCTGCAGGGCAAACAGATACTCGCGAAGGTGTCAAACGGAGGGGGTGCTCCGATCGAACTGAGCATCTCCGTCTCCGTTAACGAAACCGAAGGCACCATTTCAGGAACCGTGCACGCCCAGGCGGCGGGGGCCGTCGCCCGGTGAGCCCGGTGGCTGCCGGGCCCGCCGGACTCCCCCGCCTCCTGGCAGGAGTGGGTCTTGATCGTCCGATCAGTTTCGATGAGCACGTCGAGCGATTCGGCCCGTTGCCCTGGCCCAATCCCGACGCCGGTCCGGAGTTGATCGAGACCGTCGAGCAAAGCGGATTGACGGGCCGTGGCGGCGCGGGATTTTCCACGGGCGAGAAGATGCGAGCCGTTGCGGCTGGCCCCGCAAGGGCGATTGTCGTGGCCAACGGCGCGGAGGGGGAGCCTGCCAGCCAGAAGGACGAGCTTCTGCTCACCGGCTCTCCGCACCTTGTGTTGGACGGCATCGCCACAGCCGCTGCGGCGGTGAACGCCGGCGAGGCGATCATCTGCGTCAAGCAGGAAGCCTCTGGCGTGCTAGCCGCAATCAACCGGGCGGCTGAGGAGCGTGAGGGAGCGGATGCCGATCGGGTGCCCCCCGACATCATTGGAGTCCCCGGCGGCTACGTCGCCGGGGAGGAGAGCGCCTTGGTCGACTATCTGAACGGTGGCCCGGGCAAGCCCGCATTCGTGCCGCCGCGCCCGTTCGAGCGCGGCGTGGGTGGGAGGCCGACGCTGATCCTGAATGTCGAGACACTTGCCAACATCGCGCTCCTCTCCCGGTTCGGGGAGAGCTGGTACCGGGGGGTGGGAACCACTGAGGACCCGGGCTCGATCCTGATGACCTTGGCAGGCGCCGTGGTCTCACCCGGGGTGTATGAGGTGGATTGTGGAACACCACTCACAGAGGTGCTGGAGGCGGCGGGCGGCCCGACCGGGCCCCTTCGGGCCTTTCTGATCGGCGGCTATGGCGGCTCCTGGCGTCGTGTCGATTCCGCACTCAGACTATCCCTCGGGCACACGACGATACGGACGGCCGGCGCCAACCTCGGCCCAGGTGTGGTCGTGGCCTTGCCGGCCACAGCCTGCGGGGTGGTTGAAACAGCTCGCGTCGCCCGCTACCTGGCCGAGCAGTCTGCGGGACAGTGCGGGCCTTGTATCCATGGGCTCGCCGCCGTCGCGGAACTTCTCGCGCAGATCGGCTTGGGCCAAGCGGACGCCGGCGCCCATCACCAGATTGAACGTTGGAGCGCCGACATCCCCGGACGAGGCGCATGCCATCACCCCGACGGAGCCGTTCGCTTCATCACCAGCGCCCTGGCGGTCTTCGCCGATGAGATCGCCTTCCATGAGCGACACCATCGCTGTTCGGCAGAAGCCCGGCTCGAGAACGTCCTGCCCCTACCCGGATCGCCAGAACTCGAGATGGAAGAAGCTTGACTAGGCATCTGCAGATAAATCCGATCGCTTGCGAGGCCCATGGCCTCTGCGCCGAGCTGTTTCCCGAGTGGATATTCCTCGACGATTGGGGTTACCCGATCATCGACGATCGCCCGATCCCGCCTGACCTGCTCGAACATGCTCGACGGGCGGCCGACGCCTGCCCGACCCTCGCTCTGCGGCTCAAGTCCCAGTCCTCCCGGCGGAAATCGGTCGACTATCAACCATAATCACTTCGCCGGGCACACCAAGCGCAGGCCAGCGACATGACTGCTCCCGGGGGCAACCACGTCGCGGTGGCCAGTCCTGCCTGACAGTGGACGAGCTCCGGTGAGAGTTATCTTGACCTACCTTTAGACTCTTTTTACCGGCCTGTCAAAGGCTCGCCAGATTCAGCACTCTCCAGCCCCCCGACCTCGACGCCGAAGGACGCGTGCCGTCCCTTCAGGCGCCCAACGCAGGCGCCGCCTCTTCGCAGCGATCGTAGGTGGTGCGGCCCTTCTCGTCATCGTCGTGTTGGCGATTCAAGGCTCCGGTGGAGCGACTGGCGGACATACCTCCACAACACGGACGACGCTCATCGTAGGCACCGCGCCGACCCCCCTCCCTGCATCGATTTCCGGCGAGTCGGTCGTCGGGATGCCCGGCGGGCCGCTGATCCTCGGCGGACTCGACTCCACCGCCGCCTCGGTAAGCGGGGTCTTTCAGTTGGACGCCCGAACCGGAAAGCTGCACGAAGCAGGTGCCCTGAGCGCTCCGCTGCACGACGCCGCTGCCGCAGCCATCGGTGGCCAGGTGCTCGTCTTCGGAGGTGGCTCTGCGCTCAGCACCGATGCGGTCCAGGCGCTGCCGGCGCCGAGCGGAACGGTTTCCTCGGGCACAACCGCCCACCAGGTCGGGCTCCTGCCGAGCGTTCGCTCCGACCTCAGCGCGGTGACGATCGGCGCCAGCGCCTACGTGCTCGGCGGCTATGACGGAAGTAAGCCGACCGACTCCGTCCTTCAGACCACCGACGGTAAGAGCTTCAGCCAGATCGCGGTTCTCCCGGCCCCCGCCCGCTATATGGCAGTGGCGGCGCTCAGCGGGCGGATCTATGCCTTCGGCGGCGAGACCGGGAGCGGCGGCGCCAGCGCCGCGATCCAGGAAGTCAACCCGCGGGCCCGATCCGCCCGGGTAATCGGCCACCTTCCCCATGGGCTCTCCCATGCAAGCGCGGTCGTTATCGGCGGGCGCATCTTCATCCTCGGCGGGGACGTCAACGGCTCGGCAAGCGACGGAATCTGGCGCTTTGACCCAAGCAGCGGGAGCGTGTTACCGGCTGGCCGGCTTCCCCTCCCGGTCGCCGACGGTGCCGCCGCCACGGCCGGCTCGACCGCCTATCTATTGGGCGGTATCGGGGTCGGGGAAAAGCCTCTGCGGACGATCATCACCCTGAACCTGCACCGCGAACGGGTCGCGCCGGAAGCGGGGTCCAGCCTCCAAGACCCATCAGTTGCTCACAGCTCTTACCCCTTCGCCGGCCGCCTGATGATCGCCGACCGCGGCAACAACCGGCTGATCGTCGTCAACGCCCAAAAGCAGGTCCTTTGGACCTTCCCCTCCCGCGCCCACCCGCCGCCTCCCGGGGGCTTCT
>Ga0307374_10003871_pt1 | contig 25295 bp, 22 predicted proteins | sample OX3MG_FD_202532 | JGI IMG/M metagenome (GOLD analysis project Ga0307374, IMG submission 202532) | Soil microbial communities from Risofladan, Vaasa, Finland - OX-3 | ecosystem: Environmental > Terrestrial > Soil > Coastal area > Acid sulfate soil | place: Finland: Risofladan, Vaasa | collected...
GGGGCGGACGCTCGTACGTTGGGTCTTCTGCAAGCGCCCCGATGTCCTGCACGAGGCGCTCGCCCGATTGAAGGCCGTCGTTCCCTGATCTCGCACGGCGGACGTCCACCGGACACCCCAGGTGCCGCGCAGCGAGCGGTGACGGCGGCGGTGACCGGCGGCGTGCCCCTCGTGTGGGTGGACGCGTTCGGGGACGGGCCGTTCACCGGGAACCCCGCGGCGGTGTGCATGCTCGACCGCCCCGCCGACGATGCGGCGATGCAAGCGCTCGCAGCCGAGCTCGGGCTCTCCGAGACTGCGTTCGTCTGGCCCCACGACGGCGCGTTCGCCTTGCGCTGGTTCACGCCGTCGGCCGAGGTGGAACTCTGCGGCCATGCGACCGTGGCGACGGCCCATGTCCTCGCCGAAGAGGGCAGGCTAGGCGGGGGCCGCGCGCGGTTCTGGACCCGGAGCGGATGGCTGGAAGCGACCGTCGAGGCCGATCAGGTCGAGATCGACCTCCCCGCCGAGACCCCCACTCCCGTGGAGCCGCCACCCGCACTCGCCGCCCTCTGGCCGGTCGTCCGCGCTGCGACGGGACGCTTCGATCTTCTCGTCGAGCTCGACGACGAAGAGGCCGTGCGCCGCGTGGACCCCGGAGCCGTCGACCTCCGCACCCTCCCCTACCGCGGGATCATCGTGACGGCGCGCGGGACGCCGCCGACGGACTACGTGCTCCGCTTCTTCGCGCCGCGCGTCGGCGTTCCCGAGGATCCGGTGACCGGTTCCGCCCAGTGTCTGCTCGGCCCCCACTGGGCGTCCGCGCTCGGCACCTCCGAGCTCCGGGCAGTGCAGATGTCGGCGCGACGCGGATTCCTCGGCGTTCGCGTCGGCGCCGCGCGGGTGGGCGTCACGGGACGCGCCGTGACGGTCCTGCGCGGTGCGGTCACCGGAGAAGCGGCCCGCGGACTGTCCTCTGGGGCCTGAGGGCCCTCCGTTCGCGCCGGCCGGCGGGCCAGGAGGGAACGCACCGGTGTGCGCTCGCCGGTGTGCGCTCGCCGCGGTGCGCTCGCTGTGGTGACTGTGCGTGGTGGCTGTGCTATCGATGGGCTCGTGCCGACACCCACCGGGTTCCCCGAAGGCGTCGTGGCGCGCCTGGGTGCGCCCGCAGGACCGGAGGAGCACCTGCGCGCGATGGTCGATGCGCATCGTCCCGCAGATGCCCGCGAGCGCGCCGCGAAGAAGCGCTTCCTCGCGGAGCTGGACAGGCTCACGGCACCGTTCGACCGCGACGCCGATCCCGTGCACGTGACGGCGTCGGCGGTGGTGGCCGGCCCGAGGGGGACGGTGCTCCACCTCCACCGGCGCCTCGGCCGGTGGCTGCAACCCGGCGGCCACGTGGACGCCGGCGAGGTTCCTGCGCAGGCGGCGGTGCGCGAGACCGTCGAGGAGACTGGCCTCGAGGTGACGCACCCCGCCGGGGGACCGGTCCTGTGCCACCTCGACGTCCATCCCGCCGGAGGGCACGTCCACCTCGATCTCCGCTTCCTCCTGGTTGCGCCCGACGCGACGCCCAAGCCGTCCCCGAGGGAGAGCCCCGAGGTGCGGTGGTTCTCGTGGGACGAGGCCGCGGCCCTGGCCGACGAAGCGCTCGCCGGTGGCCTGCGGGCGGCGCGCACCGAGGTCGAGCGCCTCCGGGTCTTCGCTGCATGCGGGTCGGCGCCAGCGCCACGAGACGGCACCGGGGCGCGGGAAGCGGCACCACGATGACCGACGCCCCTGAAGACGCCCCTGAAGACGCCCCTGGGGTCGTCCCCGAAGACGCCCCTGAAGACGCCCCCTCGGGACCGCCGCCGGGTGGGCGGTCGTTCCTCGACGCGCTCCTCGAGGTCCAGGACATGGACACGGGCATCGCCCAGCTCGAGCACCGGAGGGCCGCTCTTCCCGAGCGCCAGGAGCTGTCGCGTCTGACCGATGCGTTGAAGGAGGCGGGCCGGCGCTATGCAGAGGTCCAGGGGGCGCGCGGGGAGCTCGCCGGGCGTCAGCAGGAGCTCGAAAACGAGATCGCCGCGACGTCCACGCGCCGTGAGGCGCTGGAACAGCGCATGTACGCGGCACGTGGGACGCCTGCCCGGGACCTCCAGGCCATGGACGACGAGATCCGCCACCTGCGCGCGCGGCGCGACGAGCTGGAGGACGCCGAGCTCGAGGTGATGGTGGAGCTCGAGCCGCTCGACTCGACCTCAGCATCGCTCGAAGCGGAGGGAAGGGCATTGCGCGCCGCGGCGGAGCAGCAACGTGACGCGTTGGCTGCGGCGGAAACGGACATCGACGCGCAGCTCGGCACCCTGGTGGCCGCGCGCGCAGCCCTCGCGGGCACCCTGCCCGGCGACCTCCGTGACCGCTACGAGTCCCTCCGCACCCGACTCGGCGGTACCGGCGCGGCACGCCTGGCCGGGAACCGGTGCAGCGGGTGCCACCTCGAGCTGCCCTCGATGGAGGTGGACCGGATCCGGCATCTCCCCGTGGGGACGGTGGTCACCTGCGAGCAGTGCGGTCGAATTCTCGTGCCGGCACCGGCGCCGGTGCCGGTGCCGGCGCCGGCGCCGGCGCCACCCGGCTGAGCGGCACCGCGGGCGCCGCGCACGCACCGGCCCTGGGCCCTCGGCCCTCGGCACCTCCCACGCCGCTCAGGTGCTGGGCGACGGCGTCCGCGCGACGAACGCGACGATCACCGCCGCGAGCTCCTCGCCCTTGTCCTCCTGGAGGAAGTGGCCCGCGCCCCCGATGGTGACGTGGTCCTGCGCCGCCGCTCCGGGAACGGCGTGGGTGAACAGACGATCAGCGCCGCGCGTGATGGGGTCGCCGTCGCTGAACGCACAGAGGAAGGGGCGGTCGAACACGCTGAGCACGTCCCACGCGTGCCGGTTCGCGTCGGCGGCGGGATCGTCGGGACGCGTCGGCACGAGCGCGGGCATCTGCCGAGGCCCTTCCTTGTACCGCTCGTCGGGGAACGGGGCGTCGTACGCGGCGGCGACGACGTCGTCCAGGCCCCGCGCGGTGCCGCCTCGTACGATGCGGCCCACGGGAAGCTCCGGGACCTCCTGGGAGAACCGCTGCCATACGAAGAACGCGTCGGGCATCCGCACGTCGCCCGTGGGCAGTCGCGTATTGGCGGCCACGACCCGCCCGGAACCGGTCGGGATGCTCGGCGACGAGCCGGAGCCCGAGGAGGCCGCCCCAGTCCTGGCAGACGAGGGTGACGCCTCGGAGCGCGAGCTCGTCGAAGAGCGCGGCGCGCAGCCACTCGACGTGGCGGGCGTAGGTGTGGTCGGTGCGGGAGGCCGGCTTGTCGGAGCGCCCGAAACCCACCAGATCGGGCGCGACCACGCGCAAGCCGCCGCGGACGAGCACCGGGATCACCTTGCGGTACAGGAAGGACCAGCTCGGCTCGCCGTGGAGGCAGACGACCGTGTCGGTGGCGTCGGGTGGCCCTTCGTCGAGGTAGTGGACGCGGAGCGACTCGACGCCCCCCGGCTCGCCGGAGGGCACCTCGACATAGTGCGGCGAGAGGTCGAAGCCTGCGAGATCTCTGAAGCGGTCGTCGGGCGTGCGCAACGAGTCCACGACCGCTCGAGTCTACGGACCGCCCGCCCGCGGGGCCGGGCGAGCGTCAGGCGGCCAGCAGCGCCTGCATCGTTCGCCCGACGACCCGGCGCGCCGCGGCGGCCGGAAGACCCTGGACATTGCGGAGCCGCTCCCACGTCTCCCACGACCCCGCGGCGTCGAGGCCGGCGAGGAGCTCCCGTCGGCCTCGGCTCGCTGCACGGAGCTCGGTGGCGAACGTCTCTTCGATCCATGCACGCAGCATCGAATTGCTGAGCTCGAGCCCTTCGGCGATGTCCGGGTGACGGCTCGCGAGGGAAACCGCCTTGCGCCGCACCGGGCTCACCGTGTCGAAGAGCTTGGCCCGCTGCGCGACCGTGCGGCTGATCCGCTCGTCGAGAGGGAGGTCCCCGGCGATGGGCCGGACGCTCACCCAGTGCCGCTGGATCTGGAGCTGGGCGACCACGCCGTAGAGGGCGTCCATGTCCTCGAAGTGGTGGAAGACGAGGCGTACGGACACGCCGGCCACGGCGGCCACCTCCTTGGCGGTGGGCGGAAGCTCCCTCTCGGCAATGAGGCCCAGAAGGGCGTCCGCGATCCGCGCGCGCGTCTGCTCGCCGCGTTCTTTCGGGGTCTCGCCCTTCTGCATCCTCCCGTTCGTTGCCCGGGTCCCGACCGGGTGCGCCGCCCTGGGGGCACCGCCGTCCACGGACACGAGCGTCGGGCGGCGCCTGCGGCTTGCGCCACCACGGGGTCGGGAGGTGCCGGCGCCGCCGTCGAGGCTGTGCAAGCCGCCCCTTGCCGGCGTCGGGCGATGGGCGTGAGGTGGGCTCATGGGAATCTCCTCGGCTGACGGCTCGTCTTGGGGGGCACAGGTTCGGGTTCGCGCTGCGGGCGGCGCGCCCCGCCGGGGCACGGGTTCAGGCGCGGCAGGTGGCGCCCTGGACGGATGAGGGTGTCCTGCGGCGCCAGGTCGGCGACGCGGGGCACCGGTGTGGTCGCAGCGGACTGTCCCCATCCCAGGTACCCGAACCGCATTCCCTGTCACGCTACCAAGCCGCAACCTCCTTGCACCGTCAATCAAGCGCCCCCACGGATGCTGCGTACGGCTGACGCAGTCGTGCGGCACGGTGCGATGGCGTCCGACACCCCCGGAGCCACTCGCGCGCCGTCAGGGTCCACCACTGCCGCCGCTGTCGCCGCCGCTGTCCACCGCCGCCGCCGTCCCTGCTGCCCCTGCTGGCCCTGCCGCCGCTGCCGCCCCGACCGGCGCGGCGCGCCCGTCCGACATCACCACCACGTGATCGACGCGTGCGAGGTCGCGCGACCGGTGCGTGACGAGCACGACGCTCGTCCCGCGTCCCGTGGCGTCGTCGATGACGTCGGCGACGAGGCGCGCACCGGCGTCCTGGTCGAGTCCCGCCGTCGGCTCGTCGAGCACGAGCACCGGCGCATCGAGGAGGAGGGCGCGTGCGAGCGCGATCCGTCGCCGCTGGCCCCCGGACACCATCGCCCCCTCCTCACCCACGCGCGTGTCGAGACCTTCGGGCAGGGTCGCGACCCACTCGTCGAGCTGGGCGCGGGTGACGGAGTCCGCGACCTCGGCCCCGCTGGCGTTCGGTCGCCCGAGTGCGACGTTCTGTCGGATGGTGCCGGAGAAGACGTGCGCGTCCTGGTCGACCAGCGCGATCGCGCGCCGGATGTCACGTTGGCCGAGCGTCTCGAGGGGGACGCCGCCCAAGGAGGCCGAACCCTGCTGCAGCGGCCAGAAGCGCAGCAACGCGTGGACGAGGCTGGACTTGCCCGCGCCGCTCGCGCCGACGACGCCGACGTGCGCCCCCGGGGAGACGTCGAGGTCCATGCCGTCGAGCGCCCACGGGAGCTCGGGCCCGTAGCGGAGCCGGGCCCCGCGCACGACGACTGCCGGACACCCGGCGGGCAGGGGGACCGGGACGTCGGGGTCGACCACCGGGACGGGGGCCGCGGCGAGGTCGAGGATCCGCCGGCCCGCGGCGACGACATCGGCGGCGCGCACGGCGGCGAGCGTCACCGAGGGAACGGTCTCGAAGGCGCCCACCGCAGCGAGGGGGAGGACCGCCAGCATGACCGGTCCCATCCGATGCCCGTGCACCGCGGCCACGCCCAGCGCGAGGACCGCGGTCACCGCGGCGCCGAGGCACGCGGTCACGATCGCGCCCGAGGCACCGGCCGCCCACGCGCGGCGGCACGCGATCGCGGTGAGCTCCCGGTCCGTCTCCTCGAGCTCAGCAAGCGCCTCCTCTTCCCGTCCGAACGCGAGGAGCTCGGGCGCCGCGCGAAGGAGGTCGACGACTTCGGCCGCCAGCCGGCCGCGCAGCGCCGCCTCGCGCCCGCGGGCGGTTCCCGTCCTGACCGCGGCTGCGGGGCCGCAGATCAGCGCCACGACGAGGGAGGCCGCCAGCACCGCCCCGGCGAGCGGCAGCACCACGGCGACGAGGACGATCGCGACCGTCGCTGCAGCGACCGTCACCGCGACGGGGAGGAGGCACCGCAAGTAGAGGTCCTGGAGGGTGTCGACGTCGTCGGTGACCCGGGCGAGGATGTCGCCGCTCCGCCACCCGCGTAAGCCGGCGGGCGCGAGGGGCTCGAGCCGGTCGTAGAGCCACACGCGCCAACGGCCGAGCGACCGGAACGCCGCGTCGTGGGCGACGAGCCGCTCGCCGTAACGGAGAGGTCCGCGGAGGAAGGCCAGGACCTCCACTGCCGCGAGGACGCCGGCGATCGCGCCGAGCCCCGGACGGAACGCCGCGCGGTCGACGACGTACCCCGAGCCGGCCAAGAGCCCCACGGTCGCAAGCGCGCCCAGCAGACCGAGCAGCGCGGCGAGCACGAGCCTCCCCCACGGGGGCGCGCCGATGCGCAGGAGGGTCCTCCCGACCTCGAGACCAGAGAGCTCGCGGGCGGGCACCCCGACCCCCGCGGACTCGACCCCCGCGGACCCGAGCCCCGCGGACGTCGGCCCAGCGGACCCGAGCCCCCCGGACCCGACGGCCGCGGAGCCGGCCGTGCTCGCCCGATCCGCGCTCACCGACCCGCCTCCTCCGCCAGGTCGTCACGACCGCCGTCGACGTCGCGATCGTCATTCGGGTCGTCCTCGTCGGCGTCGCAACGGTCGTCCTCGACCGACCCCGCCCCTCCGGCAGCCAGGCGCACGACCCGGTCGAGGCGCCCGACGAGCTCGGGCCGGTGCGCGGCGACGAGCACCGTCTTGGGCTCGAGCCACGCCCCGAGCGAGTCCCGCAGCGCGGCCTCCGAGTGGGCGTCGAGGTGCGCGACCGGTTCGTCGAGGAGAAGCACCGGTGCGTCGCGGATCACGGCGCGTGCGAGGGCGAGGCGCTGGCGTTCTCCGGCGCTGAGCGACACGCCGCCTTCGCCGATCGCCGTCGCGAGACCGAGCGGCAGTCCCTGCACGGTGTGCGAGAGGCCGACCGTCTCGATCGCGCGCCGCAGGTCGCCCTCGCTGGCGTGATGACTCGCAAGACGCAGGTTGTCTTCGATCGTGCCGCGGACGAGGTGGGGGCGCTGCGGGACCCAGGAGAGGGAGCGGCGCCAGCGGGCGGGCTCGGTGGTGGCCAGGTCGTGGCCGTCCACGAGCACTCGGCCCGCAACGGGTTTCACGAACCCGAGGAAGAGGCCGACCGCCGTGGACTTGCCTGCGCCTGAGGGCCCGACCAGCGCGACGTGCTCGCCGGTGACGAGCTCGATGGAGAAGTCGCACAACGCGGGGATGGCGCGCCCGGGGTACGTGATCGTCACCGCGTCCGCGCGGAGCATGGACCGGCCAACCCGAGCCGGTCGCGCGGCGCTCCCTGTGCTGGCACCGGCGCCGCCCCCGTCGCGAGCTGGCGCGGCGGAGTGCGGGGCGTCGGTCTCGAGCACCGAGAGGATGCGGTCGGCTGCGGCCTGCCCCTCGGTGCTCGCGTGGAATTCTGCCGCAGCGCGGCGGAGCGGCAGGAACACTTCGGGCGAGACGAGAAGGACCGCGATGGCCGTGGAGAGGCCGAGGTGCCCGCCGAGGAGCCGCAGCCCGAGCACCATCGCGACGAGACCCGTGCCGATGCCCGCGAGGAACTCCAGCGCGAGCGCCGAGAGGAAAGCGACGCGCAACGTGTCGAGCGTCGTCCGGCGCAGCGCGTCGGTCGCCTCGGCGACCTCGCGGCGCCCTTGCGCTTCCCTCCCGAACGCCCGGAGCGTGGGCAGGCCTCGCAGCAGGTCCAAGAAGCGCGCCGAGAGTGACGAGAGCCGGCGCCACTGGCTGCGCGTTCGCGTCGCCGACTCCCGGCCGAAGCGGACCATCGCCACCGGCACCAGCGCCGCGAGGGCGAGCAGGATGAGGAACGAGGGCCAGTCTTCGCCGGCGACCCACGCCAGGATGCCGAGCGGCGCGAGCGCGGCGAGGATCCCCTGGGGGAGGTACCGGCCGAAGTACGTCGTGAGCGCGGCCGTGCCGCGCGTCGCGACGAGTGACAGCTCTCCGGCACGCTCGCCGCCGAGCCACACCGGGCCGAGCTCGAGCGCGCGGTGGAGCAACTGGCGTCGAAGCGTCGAGGTGACTGCGGCCCCGGTGCGCTGGGCCGCGGACTCGCCCGCCCACCCGAAGAGCGCCCGGGCGGCGAAGGCCGCGGCGAGCCAGGCGAGGCGCGGCGCGACCGCGCCGAGCCCCGCGCGGTGGAGCACGGACGCCGACACGACCGAGGCGAGCAGGACGGCCTGGGCGACGACGCAGGCGGTGGAGGCGAGGCCGACGCCCACCGCCGCGACGAGGTACCGACGCGTCGCGCCGACCCGGGCGACGAGACGACGGTCGATCAGGCCACCGCGGCGCCGTGGGACGGCAGTGGTGGACATGTCCATCTCAACCTACCGCCGCCGCCTCGGGCGGAGACAGGCGGGGCGCGGCGGCTCGACGACATGGTGCGAGCGCCGCCCGTGGGCTCCTCTGCGAGGGCCGCACACCGGCCGGCCTTCATCGGGCCTCGGGAGCTGTGGGACGATGCCCCCGTGCCGGATTACTCGGCCGTGAACCGCGCGAACTGGGACGAGCGGGTCCCGGCGCATGTCGCGTCCCCGGACTACGCGGTCGAGCGGTTTGCCACCGACCCCGAGTTCCTGAGCGGCGTGGTCGCGTTCGATCGCCAGAGGCTCGGCCGCCTCCGCGGGCTGCACGGGGTGCATCTCCAGTGCCACATCGGGACCGACACGGTGTCCCTCGCGCGTCTCGGGGCGAAGATGACGGGTCTCGATTTCTCGCCTCCCGCGATCGCGGCGGCCCGTCAGGTCGCCGCAGCGGCCGGCGCGGCCGTGGAGTTCGTCGAAGGCGACGTCCACGACGCCGTCGGTCTCCTGGGCGCAGGCGGCTTCGACCTCGTCTACACGGGGATCGGCGCGCTGTGCTGGCTGCCGAGCGCAGCGCGGTGGGCCGCAGTGGTTGCGGCGCTGCTGCGCCCGGGCGGCAGGCTGTTCCTCCGTGAGGGCCACCCGATGCTCTGGGCGCTCGACGACGAGGGCACCGACGAGCTGGTTGTCCGCTTTCCCTACTTCGAGGAGCCCGAGCCACTGGTCTACGAGTCCGAGCTCACGTACGTCGAGACCGACGCCCGGTTTGAGGCGAGGAGTGCGGCGGTTTGGAACCACGGCCTCGGCGAGATCGTGACCGCGCTGTGCACGCACGGGATGCGGATCACCGCGCTCGAGGAGCACGACAGCGTCCCGTGGAACGCACTGCCGCGCCAGATGCTGCGCGGCTCCGACGGTGAGTGGCGCCTGGAAGCGTCGCCGAGGCGCCTCGCGGCCAGCTACACCCTCCAGGCGGAAAAGGCGACGTCCGGGGTGGGATGAGGGCGTCCGGCGTCGAGCGACCATCGACTCGTAACGATTTCGGGACGGGTCGAGGCGTACGCTTCGACCATGTCGGAGGCGGGGACCGGCGACGCCGGCCGATGGTTGGCGCTCGCGGCGACGGGGCTGGTGGTCGGCCTGTTCGTCGCCGTCGCCATTACCAACGAGGTGGTAGGGCACAGATCGCTTTCGACAGGATGGTTCGGGATCGCTTTCGTCGGCGTGGCTGTCGGGGTCGGCTTCGTCATCGCCCGTCATCTCCCGCGCAACCCCATCGGTTGGCTGATGCTGTCCATCCCGGGATTCGTGGGGCTGTTCCTCCTCGGCCAGGGCATCTCGGTGGACACCTACCGCCACCATCCCCTCGTCGCGGTCGCGTCTTTGGTGGGGACCCAGGTCTTCTACTACTGCTTCGTCCTCTCGGCGCCGCTCGTCCTGCTGTTCTTCCCCGACGGCGGGCTGCCGTCTGCGCGGTGGCGCCGGGTGTTGCGCGCGTACCTGGTGCTCGGCGGCGGGGTTGTACTCGTCACGGTCGGGTGGGGGGTGAGCATCGCGTCCCGCGGGTCGTGGCACTTCCAGTCGACAGGGAACCCGACAAGCGCGGGGCCGACGTCGGCGGTCGCCGTGGCCACGACGGTGCTCCTCGCCGCCTGCCTGGTGCTCGCGCTCTCGTGGGTGTTCCGGCGCATCGCGAGCTACCGGAAGAGCACAGCCGCGGTCCGCCAGCAGTACCGGTGGCTCGCCCTCGGGGCGGTCTGCCTCTTGGTCGCCCTCGTCGTCAGCTTCTTCACCACCGGAGGCCACTCGACGACTGCCACGGTGGAGAACCTCGTCACCGACGTCTTCGCGTTGCCGTTCCCGATCAGCGTGGGGATCGCGATCTTGAAGTACCGGCTGTACGACATCGAACGGGTCGTGAGCCGGACGCTGTCCTACGTCCTGCTCACCGGGACGCTGGCCGGCGTGTACGTCGGGATCATCGCCTTGGCCACCCGGCTCCTGCCCCTCTCCTCGTCGGTGGCCGTCGCGGCCTCCACCCTCGTGGCGGTGGCGATCTTCAATCCACTTCGTCGGCGCCTTCAGCACCTGGTCGACCGCCGGTTCAACCGCGCGCGATACGACGCGGAGGCGACGGTGTCCCGATTTTCGGACAGGATTCGCGCCGCGGTGGACTTCGACGTCGTCGAGCGCGACCTGCTGGCCGCGGTGAGCCGGACGCTCGAACCCGTGCACGTGGCGCTCTGGCTGCGCCCCGCGGCGGTGGACGAGGCGTCACCGGCCGCAGAGGGCTAACGCTTCACAGGCCCCGGCCCAACGGTGCAGATGGCCACGCTCATGGGCTCGAAGGTGCGCTCCACGACGCCGACCAGGTCACCCCGGACGCTCTCGGAGTCGACGACCTCACGCATGCGGGACCTGAAGGCGGCGACGGTGGCCTCGGCGTCGTAGCGCGCCCGGTTGAAGCGACGATCCACCAGCCGCTGGAGCCGGCGACGGAGCGGGTTGAAGAGCGCCGCCGCGGCGAGGGTGGACGCCGCAACGGCGACGGGGGAGGAGAAGGAGAACGCCCGCGTCGCGAGCGAGATGATCCCCACATAGAGGCCGACGATGACCCCGGTGAGCAGCAAGTACGACAAGGTGCGGCTGATGACACGGTCGATCTCGTACAGCCGGTACTTCAAGATTGCGATCCCGATCGAGATGGGCAGCGCCGCGAGCATGGCCGTGGAGAGATCGGTGATCGCGTTGGAGAGATGTGACGCACCGCTGCTGTTCGTGAACAGGGACATCCCGCTGATCGGGCACACCACCGCTCCGGAGATCATCCACTTCTGCTGCACCCGGCGATCGCCGGTGAGCTTGCGGTACTGCGTGACCTGCATCGCCACCCAGAACACCAGGGCTGCAGCGAGAGAGAGGAAGAAGACGTCCTGGGCAACGCTCCACCACGCCCATGCGCCGGTCGGAGGGTTGAGTTGGACGAGTGTTCCCTTGCTGTCCACCTGTATGCGGTGCTCGAGGATGGCGGTGACGGCGATGCCGTACGCGCCGATCAGCCAGACGGCGCCGACCGTGACGAGACCCCAGACGACCCAGCGCGTCCGTCCGATCAGCAGCCGTCCGTCGGGAAAGATGAGCAGGCTGACCGCGATGAGGATGATCGCCGGCGCCCACGCGGGCTGGAGGAGGACCGCCCCCGGCCCGAGCGGGAGCGTGCCGTGATGCTGGTGGTAGTCCACCACGAGATAGGAGCTCGCGTCGGCCTGCAGGACGAAGAAGGCGGCAGCGCCGAGCAGGGTCCAACCGATCGGGTTCCGTGCTCGCCGTACGGCGATCAGGGCCCCGACCGAAGCGAACGCGACGACCGACACTGCCCCCGCCGCGACGGAGCCCCACGTGCTGTGGGTGGCGAGGGCGAGGGGGATCGCCGCGCCGAGACCGACCAGGACCGTGAGGAGCAACATCCCGCCGGCGAGGACCGGCGACCAGCTCCGAGCCGGCGGTGCGCCTGCGGCGTTCACCGTGTGGCCTCGTGCAGGATCCCCCGGTTGCCCGGGCCACCCCCGCGGTGGCGGATGCCGAAGACCCGGCGCAGCGCCGAGCGCGCTGCGAGCTCGCCGCAGCGACCGTGGACGCCTGGCCCCGGCGGGGTCGACGAGGAGCAGAGGTAGACACCGGGTAGGGGCGTGAGGTACGGGTCCCAGCGCAGCACCGGGCGGGCGAACGTCTGACGCAGATCCTGGACGCCCCCGTCGATGCTCCCGCCGAGGTAATTGGGGTTCTCGCGTTCCATCTCCCGCGCCGTGCGCACCGAACGGGCCAACACCAGGTCGCCGAACCCCGGCGCGAAGCGCTCGATCTGCGCGGCGATCGCGGCGCTCATGTCGCGGTCGGATCCCGCGGGGACGTGGCAATAGGTCCACAGCGTGTGCTTGCCGGCCGGTGCCCGCGACGGGTCCACGACGCCGGCCTGCACCGTGAGGACGTAGGGATGGACCGGGTGGCGGCCGGCGGCGACGTCCGCCTCGGCGCCGGCGACTTCCTCAAAGGCCCCCCCCAGGTGGAGCGTGCCCGCCGCCCTGCAGACAGGCGAGGACCACGGGACCGGGCCGTCCAGCGCCCAGTCCACTTTGCACACGCCCGGCCCGTACCGAAAGGCGCGCAACCGTCGCCGATAGTGGTCCGGGAGCCGGTCTCCGGCCAGCGCCACGAGCTGCCGCGGGCTCACGTCGAGGAGCGTCGCTCGTGCCGGAGGGAGCTCCGCGAGGGACCGCACGCGGTGCCCGGCCACGACGTCGCAGTCCTTCGCACGGAGTGCGGTGAGCATGGCGCGCACGAGGGCGGAGCTGCCTCCCTCCACGACGGGCCAGCCGACCGCGTGCGCCAACGAGCCGAGCAGCAGGGCCACGCCCCCGGTGACCGACCGGTCGAGCGGGCGCATGGCGTGCGCCGCGACGCCGGCGAGCAGCGCCCTCGCCTCGGGGGCTTCGAAGCGTCGTGCGAGCGTGCGGGCCGACCGCACCCCTAGGGCCGCGAAGCGGGCCACCCGCGCGGGTGTCGGCGGGATCGAGCGGTACGAGGACAGGACGGCGCGGGCAATCGCCTCGTGGGAGGCGACGAGCGGCTCGAACGTCCGACGGTAGGCGCGTGCGTCGTTGCCGCCGAGCCCGTTCGCCGTCTCCTCGACCCCGCGGAATGCCGCCACCGCACGTTCCCCGCCGAGCGGATGGGCGAACGGGACATCGGGTTGGAGGAGCCGGACTCCACGCCCTTCGAGCCCGAGCTCCCGGAAGAACGGCGACGCCAGCGCCAGCGGGTGTGCGGACGAGCAGACGTCGTGATGGAACCCCTCCAGCGTGAGGTCCGCGGTGCGGCACCCCCCGCCCGGCTCGTCGGCGCCCTCGAAGACCTGCACCGACAGCCCGGCACCGGCGAGCACGAGCGCCGCGGCCAAGCCGTTCGGCCCGGCACCGACCACCACCGCGTCGAGCTCCTCCATCCGACGTCCGCCAGGGGTCTGGCGACTCAACCGGTGGGCGCCCGGCCCTTGGACCGGGCCAAGGGGCTCACGATCGTCTGGCCCATGCTGCGCACCGCGGCGTTGTACCAGACGTTCCTCCATCGCCCCCACTGCCGGCGCGAGTCCACGCAGACGTTGTGCTCGCGGACCGCCGGCGACGGCTCGCCGAGGTGGCGCCCAAGTGCCGACAACGTCTGGCGCCAGAAGGCGTCCTCCTTGCGGTGGCCTCCGCACGCGAGGCCGATCTCGTAGATCGGGTCGCTCGCCCGCATGAGGACCTGGACCTGCACCGTGGTGGTCCCGTCGGCGACCGGTTCGGCCGAGAACGTGATCCAGCCCCCGAACATGTGGCCCTGAGGCGTCATGAACGTGAAGGAGCGTTCGTCGGCGTAGAGCACGAGCACGCCCGTCGAGAGCTTCGTTCCGCCGATCGCGAGGTCGAGCAGGGCAACCTCACCCGGTTGGATCCCGGTCAAGCTCCCGGCGAACCGGTTCCCGGCTGGCCAGAAGTCGGCGAAGTGCGCCTTCCACTCCGAGATCGCCGCCTCCGGGGTGACCGTGAGCCCGGTCAGCGCGTAGGTCTTCTGCCAGAGCTTGCCGAATCCCTGAATGGCGCCGTTGAGGCGTCTGCCGGCGACGTTGGTTCCCCGCACGCCGGGCCGTTGCTCGACCTCGAGCGACTCGACGTGCGCGGCCCAGTTCTCGCGCGCCTCGCGTGCGCGCCCTCCTCCGGCGCCGTCGGGCGTCGCCCCCGCCGCGCTCACCTCGTCCGTCCCGACGGCTCCGTCGCGAGCGCCGACGCCTCGTCGTCGCACACGGCGATCGCCTCGTCCAGGCGGGTGAGCGCCAGGATCTGGCGGTAGTGCTCAGACAGGCCGAAGGCGCGCACCGCCTGATGGTGACGGTTCGCTCGCACCAGCAGGGTGACGAGCATGCCGATCCCACCACTGTTCATGTACTGAAGGCGCGAGAAGTTGAGGACGATCAGCTTCGTCCCGGGCGTGCTGGCCGACTCGTACGCCACCATGAGCTCCGCTTCGCAGGCCGCCGTCACCTCCCCGCTGATGTCGATGACGGCGACGTCCTCGACGGGATGTCGTACGTGCATGGTGACGGTTGGCGCTTCCATGTGGTCCCTCCAATTCCAGTGCTTCAGCGCCGTTGCCCGGGCGCCATGAGTGCCGTGTCGAGATCCGGGCAGACATCGATGAAGTCCGACAGCCGCGTGATGTCGAAGATGTGCCGGTAGTGGTCCGAAAGACCGAATGCGGCAACGTTGAGACCCTCGGACCTTGCACGGCCGAGGATGCTCACGATGAGCGCGATGCCGCTCGAGTTGATGTACTCGGTGTCCGAGAAGTCGAGCACCACACGAGCCGGCGCGTCGGCGCGTCCCTGTTCGTAGGCTTTGGTCAGCTGGTCGGCGACTCCACGATCGACGACGCCGTGCAGCTCCAACACCATGGTGCCCGCAAGGTCGCGCACGACCACGTCAGCGTCGCCGGCCATCGAACCCTCCTCCGTCGCTCCACTCCGTGTGCCGTATGACGAGGCGGACCGTGTGACGGTCGCCCTCCGTCGTGTCCGCGACCTCGTCGACCATGTGCTCGATCAAGAAGAGGCCCCATCCGCGAGGTCGCTGGAGTCCGGCGAGCTTGGCCTCGATGTCCGGCGACTCGGCGGCGTTCCCCCGCTGCCGCGCGCCGCCCAGGTCGGTGACCGTCACGACGACGGCGTCTTCGTCCCGGAGAACCACGACCTCGACCGGGACGTCGGCCCGGCCGTCGTTGCCGTGCTCGATCCCGTTCATCGTGGCCTCGGCGACCGCCGTCCTGAGGCGTTCGAGCTGGTCTTCGGTGAGGCCGGCGCCTTCCACCGCCGCCGTGACCCGAGCCATCGCGAGCCGCTCGTTGCCCGGCTCGCTCGGGACGTCGAAGCGCGCGAGCTCCTCGGGGTTCGGGGCGGGGCGCCTCATCCCGGCACCTCCGCCAGCTCCGCGGGTGCGCCATTCCGCGATACCTGGTGCGTGTATTCGAGCGTGACGAGGGTGATGTCGTCCTCCTGCTCGTGGCCCGGGCCGCTGAACCTCTCGAGCTCCTCGAGGCACAGATCGATCAGCGCCTGCCCGGAGGCCGCCCTTCCGGCAAGCTGTGCGACCCGGGGGAACCCGAACATCGCCCGGGCATCGTCGTGCGCCTCCGCGAGCCCGTCGCTGTGGAGGAGGATGTGGTCTCCGGGGCTCAGGGTCGTGGTCTTCTCGTCGTAGGACATCTCGGGCATGAGCCCGAGGGGCATCCCCGTCGCACGCAACTCGACGACGCCTTCGCGCGTCCGCAGGTACGGCAGATCGTGCCCGGCGTTCGCGAAGTCGATGTGCCCGGTCCGAGGGTCGAGAACGAGCGCGATGCAGGTCACGAACATGTGGGCGGGGATGTCCCCACACAGCAGGTTGTTCACGTGGGCGAGCGTCGCGCCCGGCGAGAGCAGGCGAGGCGCCACGGAGCGCAGGAGCGAGTGGGTGCTCGCCATGACGAGGGCCGCAGGCACCCCTTTGTCCGTGACGTCGCCCACGACCACCATCGCCCTCCCGTTGGGGAGCTCGATGCAGTCGTAGAAGTCGCCGCCAACGGTGCGCGCGGGGCGATAGAAGGCCGTCAACTGCCAGCCGGTCAGGTCGGGCAACGACTTGGGGAGGAACTGCTGTTGGATCAGCTGGGCGACGAGGAGCTCCTGTTCGATCCGCTCCCGCCGTAACGCTTCGACCTTCTGTTGCTCGGCGAATTGTCCCATGCGCAGGGCCGGAGCCGCATAGCTCGCCAGCGCGTCCAGAAGACGGCGGTCCTCGCCCGAGTACCCGCGTTCCGAGCGCCGCGCCCCGAGCAGGACGAGGCCGATCAGCTCGCCCGAGACGACGAGTGGCACCGCCAGCACGACGCCGGAGGCGCGCATGACCTCGAGGGCGGGTGATTCCAGGCGGAGCGACGAGATGTCCACCGAGCCCGGCGCTCCCTGGAAGTAGCCGATGATCGGGTCGTTGGGCGCGATGTCGACCTCGAATTGCGGGGCTCGACCGGATTCGGGGCTCGGCGGGTGCCAGACGCCCCCGCCTGCGGCTGTGCCATCCGGCCCGGCGGGTGCGCGCTCGACGAGTAGGGGATCCGTGCCCGGTCCGCCCGTCTCGCCGCTCTTCCGCCGCGGCAGACGCCCGACGATCTGGGGCATCCCGTACCTCCTTCCCTCCACCGGACGAACCCGCCGTTCGCACGGTATGCCCGAGGCGTTCCGAGAGCGTTACGGTTCCCGATTGTGTCGAAGAAACCGTCACGCTCCGCCGTTACCGTACGCCGATTCCGATGCTCCGGCTAGGGCTCCTCGGGCCGCCGGTGGTCGAGCAGGACGGCGTGCCGGCCACGTTCGACACGCGGAAGTCGGTCGCCCTGCTCGCGCTCCTCGCAGGAACCGCCGGTCCCCGGACGAGGGAGGGGTTGGCCGTTGCGCTCTGGCCCGAATCCGACGACACGCACGCCCGTGCGTCGCTCCGGCGGACGCTCTCGGTGACGGCGGGAGCGGTCGGCCCGGCGCTGGACGTCACGAGGACGACGGTCGCGCTTGACTCCTCGCAGGTATGGTGTGACCTCTGGGAGTTCGAGCGCCTTGGGAACACCGGTGACCCGTTGTCGCTCGCGGAGGCAGCGTCGTTGTACCGGGGCGACTTCCTCGCAGGATTCCGGGCGCGTGCGGGTGCGGAATTCGACCACTGGCACGAACGCATGGCGGACGAGCAACGGCGGCGGTTGGGTGCCGCGCTGTCTCGCTTGGTCGACGCGCACGCCTCGACCGGCGCGCTCGACACCGCATTGCTCCACGCCACGCGGTGGCTGTCGCTCGACGAGCTCCACGAACCGGCGCACCAGGCGCTGATGCGGTTGCTGGCCTGGACGGACCAGCGGGCAGCAGCGCTCGCGCAGTACCGCAGCTGCGTCCGGGTACTCGAAGAGGAACTCGGTGTCGAACCGTTGACCCCGACGACGGAGCTGTACGAGCTGATCCGAGCCGATCGTCTCGGGCCGCCGCCCTCAGGAGGTGCCCGGGCAATGCCGAGCTTTCCTCCGGTGATCGGCCACGGCGACCGCCGAAGTGGCGGGGGGAGGGAGAAGCCCGCGCCCTTCGTCGGGCAGGATTCGATCCTCACGGCACTCGTGGCCGACCTCGAGCAGTGCGGAGAGTCTGGGCGGGTGGCCGTCGTCGCCGGTCCCGCCGGGTCCGGCAAGACCCGGATCATGGACGCGTTCCGCGAGACCGTGGGCGCGGGGGGCTCCTGGATCCACGCCCGCTGCCTCCCGGGGGAGCAACTGCTCGAACTGGGGTGCGTGGCATCGCTCCTTCGTGCGGCGCTCGCGTGCGACCCGGACCTCGTCCGGCAGCTCGGATCTCGCGACTCGGCGGAGGTTGCTCGCCTCGTCCCCGAAATGGACCGGGCGAGCGAGGCAGCGGTCGCACCGCTCGAGACCCCCGGCGCGCAGCTGCGCTTCTTCGAGGCGGTGGCATCGGCGTTGGGCGTGGCCGCTCGTCGATCGCGCCCGGGCGTCATCGTCATCGAAGACGCCCAGCACATCGACGAGACGTCTGCGCGCCTCCTTGCCTACGTGCTTCGGCGCCTCGACGCGTTGCCTGTGCTGGTGGTTGTGACCTGGCAAACGGAGGCGGGAGCCCCTCTGACCCTGAGGACCGTGCTCGACGAGCTGACGTCGTCGGACCGGTGCGCCACCTACGCACCGAAGCCGTTCGGCCTCGACGAGATCACCCGGGTGCTCGAGGCCAAGGGGCTCTCAGCCGCCGTCGCCCTCGAACTGCTCGAGAGGACCGAAGGGCTGCCGCTGTTGGTCGTCGCGTACGCCAAGACGCTGGCGGAGGGGGCGGAAAACGGCGGCGACATCGGGGCGATGCCCCCGGACGTCCCGTCCGCGGTGCGTCGGCTGCTGCAGCAGCGCCTCGCCACGGCCTCGGAGACGACGGCACAGCTCATCGCAGCCGCAGCCGTGCTCGGCAGCGGCTACGACGCCGAGACCCTGCGCGTGACGAGCGGACGGAGCGCCCTCGAAGTGGCTGACGCACTCGACGAGGCACTGTCGCGCGGCCTGCTCGTCGAACGGATGTCAGCGGGAGACGGATCGCCGACGTACGAGTTTCCGCACGACACGCTGCGACTGGTGGCCTACGACTCCTGCGGGACTTCGCGTCGGCGCCTGCTGCACGGCCGCGCCGCCGACGTGCTCGCACGCCGCGCCGGGGAGATCGGCGGGAGCGCGCGCTTCGCCGCGGTCTCGGCGCATCTGGAGCGCTCCGGGCGACAAGAAGCCGCCGCACAATGGTCATGGCGTGCCGCGCAGCGCTCGCTCTCCCTCTATGCGCGCGTCGAGGCGCTCGAGCACCTGCGGCGTGCTCTCGAGCTGGGCCATCCTGCAACCGAATCCCGCCTGGCCATCGCCGACGTGCTCATCGCGCTCGGCCGGTACAGGGAAGCGCTCATGCAATTGGAGCATGCAGCGGCCGAGGGAGCACCCAGCGACCCCGCCGTCGCGCGGATCGAGCATCGCCTCGCCGCCGTGCACGACCGGATCGGTGACGGGGCGCTCGCCGCCGCGCATCTCCACGCCGCGCTCCTCGCTGCCGACGATCCCGTCCTTCGCGCCCGCATCGTTGCAGACCGTGCCTTCGTCGCGTACCGCAGCCGTGATCCGCATGCCGCCTCCTGGGCATCGAGAGCGCTCGACGAGGCGCAAGCCACGGGCGATCCCTCGGCGTTGGCCCAAGCGCACAACGTCACGGGGGTGCTCGCCATGCTCGTCGGTCGCCCCGAAGCCGCCGAGCGGTCGTTCCGGTCGAGCCTCGAGGCTGCACAGGCACTCGACGATCCGGCGCCGACCGTTGCGGCACTCAACAACCTCGCCCGCCTCCTGGCCGAGGTGGGGCGGCAGGACGAGGCTTTCGCGGTGGCGCGAGAAGCGCTCCGGCGGGGAGAGGAACACGGTGACGTGCACCGGCTCGCCGCTCTGCACTCGAACCTGGCGGACCTGCTCCATGCGGCCGGGAGGTCCGAGGAGTCCATCGCCCATCTCAAGGACGCGGCGTCGGCGTTCGCGGGTGTCGACGCGGGAGACGTCGCGGTCCCCGGTGTCTGGACGCTCACCGAGTGGTGACTCCGACCCGGGCGATGGGCATGGCGCCGTGGAGCTCAGGTGCCGTGGAGCCATTCGGCCCTGTGTGGAGACCGAGTCGAGGCCTACTCTCGAAGCGCGACACCCGGCTAACGTCCGGCAGACCCGCTGCAAGGTCTGGCAGGTCCCGCTCCGAGGAGGTAGATGATGACCACGATTCAGAATGTCGAGAAGGTGGTTGTAGGCGTCGATGGATCCGCCAACAGCGACCGAGCCCTGGAGACGGCCGCCGCAGAAGCTCGACTCCGTGGTGCACCGTTGAAGGTGGTGCATGCCTACGAGACGACGCGTTTCGTCGTCACCGAGCCGCACCGAGACGCCGCGACGCTGCAGAGTGCCGCTCAGGAAGTCCTGGACCGTGCTCTCGCCAAGTTGTCGGCGAAGGAGGGGCTCGACCTCGAGGGCTTGGTGATCGCGGGTGAACCGGCTCAGGTGCTCATCGATGCGAGCGACGGTGCGTCACTGTTGGTCGTTGGAACGCGCGGGCTCGGGGGTTTCACGGGTTTGCTGTTGGGATCCATCTCGACCAAGTGCGTGCACCACGCGCATTGCCCTGTGCTCGTCGCACGCTGACGGTGCGGCCAGGCTGGGCGACGGCGCGTTCCGTCCCCAGCCCAGCCCCGCGGGATTGAGCGGCAGCTCCGGCCCACGCTCCCCTCAGTTCCGCTGACGACGCGCGTTCGGCAGCTCGTTCATGTCATCGAGAAGCGCAATGAGGTCGGCGCGCGCACGGGCGACCCTGGAGCGGATCGTGCCGACGGCGCATCCGCAGACGGCGGCCGTCTCCTCGTAGGAGAGCCCGAACTGCTGGGTCAGCACAAACGCGGCGCGCCGCTCGGGCTCGAGGCGCGTGAACAGGTCCCTGACCGTCGCCGTCTCACTGGCGTCGACGGCCTCCCTCTCGCGATCGAGCCCGAGGGCCGTGCGTGCAGCTTCCCGGCGCCGCCGGCGATGGCGCCCGCGCAGGTCGTCCATACAGGTACACCGCGCGATCGTAAGGAGCCAGGTCCGGGCTGACGACTCTCCACGGAAGCGTGAGATGCTGCGCAGGACCCGGACGAAGGTCTCTTGCGCGAGGTCGTCGGCCTCGCTCCGGTCGACGAGTGCCGCGCACAAGCGCCAGACGTCGGCGTACGAAGCCTCGACGAGCGCTTCTCTCGCCGGGGTGCTGCCGCGGGCGGCCTCGAGAGCGATGCGGGTGAGATCGTCCACGTGCGGACTGTACGGGGTGCGAGCCCGCCCTTCCAGTCTTCGAGGGTCCTAAGGACGGGAGGAGACTTCCTCGGGAACCGCCGGAACTCACCGAGCGACTACTCAGTCGTGATCGACGGGGCGGAGAGCTAGCGCCATGCCCGGGATGCGCTCGGGTCTGAACGCGAACAACTCGACGATCGTGCACGCGTTCAAGATTGCCCTCCTCCATCAAGGGCTGGTCGCAGCGGTGATCCTGGCGGTGCTGATGATGGTGTGGCTCGGCATCCGTGCCTTCGAGAGCACGCGTGCCGGTGGTGGGGACGTCGGCACGGGCGGGCCCGCTGCGAGCTTCCTGGCCGGCACCCGGGGGCTGATCGCCGAGGCGCCGGCCCGTCGGTTCGTGCGGGTCTCGTTCGCCGTCCTCTGGATCTTCGACGGGCTGCTCCAAGCGCAGCCTGACATGCCACTGGGAATGACGGCTGACGTCATCAAGCCGGTGGCGGCCACATCGCCGGCGTGGGTCCAGCACGTGGCGAACTTCGGCGCCACGATCTGGAGCTTCCACCCGATCGAGGCGCCGGCGTCGGCGGTGTGGATCCAGGTGGGCATCGGCATCTGGCTCCTCGTTGCGCCCCGCGGCACGTGGTCGCGGCTGGCGGGGACTGCCGCCGTCGGCTGGGGGATCGCCGTCTGGGTCTTCGGCGAAGCGTTCGGAGGCATCTTCGCTCCGGGCGCGAGCTGGCTCTTCGGGACGCCGGGTGCGGTGATCTTCTACGTCGCTGCGGGCGCCCTCGTAGCCCTACCCGAGCGCTGGTGGGACTCTCCGAGGCTTGGCAGGGGTGTTCTCGGCGTGTTCGGGCTCTACCTCGCGGGGATGGCCGTCCTCCAGGCCTGGCCCGGGCGGGGGTCCTGGCAGGGCAGCCTCAGTGACGGCTCGCCCGGGACGCTCGCGACGATGGCCTTCACAATGGGACGGACCCCGCAGCCGCACGTCACGTCGTCGTGGGCGACGTCGTTCGCCAACTTCGACATGGCTCACGGATTCGCCGTCGACTTGGTCGTCGTCCTTGCCCTGGCGCTCCTCGGTGCCGTGTTCATCGCCGCCCGACCACGTCCGCTCCCGTACGCGGTGGCCGTCTACGGCGTGCTCGCCCTTGCTGACTGGGTCCTGGTCCAGGACTTCGGGTTCTTCGGTGGCGTCGGCACGGATCCGAACAGCATGATCCCGAGCATCCTCTTCGTCATGACCGGTTTCCTCGCGGTGGCGAGGGTCCCCAACCGGTCGGAGGCGAACGCGCCGGTCGCCACCCTGGCACCGCGGCTGAGTGCGCACGAGCGTTTCGGCGCATGGCGTGAGGCCGTCAAGCGCCGGCCCTCCGTCGTCCTGCCCTCGGTCACGGCATTGGGTGCTGTAGGGATCGTGCTCCTGGGTGCCGCGCCGATGGCCGTCGCGTCGGCGAACACCCATGCCGATCCCATCCTCATCGAAGCGACCTCGGGAACAGCGAACCTCACCAATTACCTTCCGAAGAGGGACTTCCATCTCGTCGACCAGTTCGGGCGACCGGTGAGCCTGGCGAGCCTTCGCGGGAAGACCGTGGCGCTCACCTTCCTCGACCCGGTATGCACGAGCACCTGCCCGATCATCGGACACGAGTTCCGACAGGCCGACGCCATGCTCTCCACACTCGGGAGCAAAGTCGAGCTCGTCGCGGTCGACGCCAACCCGCTGTACCGCGAGCGGGTCTACGGGATGCAGTTCGCAAAGCAGGAAGGGTTCGACACCGTCCACAACATGCTCTTCCTCACGGGTTCGCTCTCCCAGCTCTCCCGCGCGTGGACAACCTTCGGTATCCAGGTCCAGTACGAACCCGGTGGTGCCATGATCGGCCACAGCGAGGTCGCGTACGTCTTGGACCCACAGGGCCACGTCCGCTACGTCACGACAGACGACCCCGGGCAGGGCACCGCGGCGCAGCAGTCGTCGTTCGCGACCGCGCTGTCGGGACTCGTGCGGAGCGTCGCCTCCCGATGAAGGGGCGCGTGCGGGACGGGCGCAGGGTGCCCCGGGGTGCTCGGGCCAGTGTGAGGCTCCTCGTCGCAGCGGCGGCGGGCTGGGCCATGGCACCGACGCTCGGATGTGCCGGCGCAACGGCGACTGGCCCCCCGCCGGCAATCGCGCTGCCGATTGCGACGTCGGTCACGACGTCGGCCGGCACCTGGGCCAGCGTCCCCATGGGGCACTTGAAGCAACACCTCAACACCTTCTGGCAGCTCTTCTTCCAGCGCGCAGGCGCAAAGGGCGGCTGGAAGGACGTCGCGACACGACTGGCAGTGGCCACGAACGGCGGGGTGCTCTTGTCGGAGGCGCCCGGCGCACCCCTCGTCGTCGCGGTCCGTCCGTCCAACCAGCTGCACTTCACGGCCCTGGTCACCTCGGTCGGCGGACGGACCTGGTCCCCCCGGCGGCCGGTGGACGGCACGGTGTCGTCACTTGCCACCTCTGGCGACCAGGTCGTCGCGCTGGTCAAGTCCCGATCGGGGGGTCGGGTCGTCACCTCCTCGGGAGGGGCATGGAAGGATCTCGTCAGCGCAATGTCCCTCGCGTCCTCCGGTGGACGGCGATGTGCGCCGCTCGTGCTGACGGCCGTGGCGACGGACGCGTCTGGCAACCCCCTCATCGGAGCGAGCTGCGGGGGTGCCGGCGCGGTCGGCATCTTCTCCGAGCGAGCGGGCCGGTGGCGCTCGGTCGGCCCCGCAGTCGGTTCGCCGACGGCTCACGTCGAGGTGGTCTCCCTCAGCACGACGGACGGGCGAACGAACGCCCTCCTCGCTGTGGCCACTGGCTCGACGACCCTCCTCGTCGACGGCATCCTCGTCACAGCGAGGTGGAGGCTCTCCGAGCCCCTTGTGCTCGGTGCCGAGACCAGGCTCGTGTCGACGGGGCCGTCACCGAGCGGCGGGGTGTTCGTCCTCAGCGCGTCACGCTCGGGCCGTGAGCGTCTCGCCGTCTCGAGTCGCCTGGGCAGACGTTGGGCGTTGCTGCCCCGGCCGCCCGAGGGCACCGAGTCGGTCGCCTTCGCCGGCAGTGGCCGGGTGGACGCCTTCGTGGTCGGCGGCACGGTGATGACGGACTGGGTGCTCGACTCGGGCGCGTCGTCGTGGACGAAGGGAAAGGCATCCCGCGTGCGGATCTTGTTCGGGTCCTCGACAATATGACCGGGCGCTGCGCGGCCGTCGCCAACTGCCCGTGGGAGGCGGTCGAAGCGTGACCTATCTCACGGAGTGGTCGTTCGACCCGTTCGTCATTGTGGCGGCCGTGGTGATCGCCTGGCACGAGGTGGGCCTCCGGCGGCTCGCCCGCCGCTCGAGGCCGACGCGCAACGCCGAGCGACGTCGTCGTTCGCTCCTCTTCTACGCCGGAATCCTCCTCCTGCTCGTCACCGTCACCTCGCCGATCGACTACTGGGCCGACGACTACTTCTTCGTGCACATGATCGAGCATCTGATGCTCATGTTCTTCGCTCCGATGCTCATCGTTGCTGGGGCGCCCTGGCTCCCGCTCGTCCACGCCCTCCCCGTCGGGGTGCGTCGTCAGGTCGGCAGGGCGGTCCTCCTCGGGGCGTGGGCGCGACCGCTGCGCGCAGCGGGCCGCTTCCTCACGAGCGGCTGGGTGGCCGTCGTCATCTTCAACGTGGTGATGGTGTTCTGGCACGTGCCCGCCCCGTTCGACCTCGCCGAGAGGAACACAACCATCCACATCTGGCTGATGCACGGGAGCTTCTTCGCCTCGGGCGTCTTCTTCTGGCTCCAGATCCACTCGTCGTACCCGTTCCGCCCGAGACTCTCCACGCTCGGGAGGGCCGGCGCCCTCATCGTCACCAACGTGGTCATGTGGGTACTGGCGATGGCGCTCAGCCTCTTCTCGACGGGCTCGTGGTACAGCGTCTACAACCACATCCCGGGCGTCACGCTGTCTCCGTACGCCGACCAGCTGATCGGTGCGGCGGTTCTCTGGGTCTGTGGCGACTTCTGGTGCCTGCCGGTCCTCATTCGCGTGATCCACCAAGCCGCGAGCGAGGAAGGGTCGCCGAGTGCGCTCATCGATCGCGTCCTGCGCCGTCCGGCACTTAGCCCGTCGGGAAGGCTGCCCGATGTCTAAGAGCCGTCGGCGGGGTGCGCGCGGTCAGGAACGTGAGCCGCTCGACGGCGCCCCGTGCGTGGTCGCGCCGCTCTGCGCGCTCGTGGAGGAGGCCGTCTCGGCACGCCTCGACCATGAGTGGGCTCCGATCGGCGGGGACGACATCGACGACCACCTCGGCAGGTGTGCGGACTGTCGATCCTTCGAAGCGTCGGCAGCCACATTGCATCGGCGACGCGGCGAACTTGCGATCGTCGCG
>Ga0307374_10003874_pt1 | contig 25290 bp, 23 predicted proteins | sample OX3MG_FD_202532 | JGI IMG/M metagenome (GOLD analysis project Ga0307374, IMG submission 202532) | Soil microbial communities from Risofladan, Vaasa, Finland - OX-3 | ecosystem: Environmental > Terrestrial > Soil > Coastal area > Acid sulfate soil | place: Finland: Risofladan, Vaasa | collected...
AATTCTTTATCAGCTTCGCTGTTTACAAGGATACTTCCACTACCTCTTGGAGCTCCTAAAGGTTTTGCAGCTTTAGTAATTGCGTTGTTTGCTTCAGCATTGTTTTTATTTTCAGAATTACTATTCTTTAAGGCTTCAAGCCGGACTTTTTCTTTTTTAGCTGCCTCTGCCCGCGCTATCTCTATTTCTCTTCTAATCATGGCAGTGATGGCATTCTTTATTTTTGCATCCTGCTTTCGTTTTTCTCTTACCTGTGCCAGCAGCTCTTTTTGTCTTCCTTTCAATTGACTTACAATAGATGCTTTTTCTTGTTTTTGCTTTTGAAGTTTCGTCAATTCCCTATCCTTTTCTTTTAGAACTACTGCTTTCGTTTTCTTTGCTCCTGATAAGATGGCAATTTTATCTTCAAGTATTGCCTGGGTTTTAATAATATTTTCTGCCTGCATCTCTCGATAACTGCGATAAAATTTTAAATAAGCAACTCGCTTGATAGCATCATTAAAACTATTGGCAGAAAAAATAAAATTGATAAAATCGTAATTGCTGCTGTTTTTATATGCATACACCATGCTTTTGCCGTATTCTAATTTCAATGTGTCCAAAATGCGTCTGATTTTATTGATCTCCAGTTGAGAAAGATATATATTGTCGCTCAGATGTCTTATCTCTCCACTGATATTATCTACCATATTTCCCTGGAGGTTTAATTTTTTATTGATGAGGGAAAGTTGTCCTATATTGACTTTAGTGGTTTTCTGGGTTTCAATAAGTTCCTGCTCAGTTTTGGCAATATCTTTTCGTATCTGATCACGCTGTTTTTGTAAAGCATCTTTATCAAGAGGCTGTTGCGAAAATGCGGAGAGGGTAAATAAAAGAAATAATAATGCCGTTATAAATTTCTTAGGCATGTGTGCAAATTTTTTTAAATAAATCATCTGTAAATAACAATGAGGCTCCATTTTATTAAAGTAACAATTATTTTGTTTTATAATTTCGTGGGATGGCAAAAGGGAATGATAATTCATTGTTAAACTCATATTGTTTAAACGAGATTCTTATATCCACTTTTGATTTTTCCGATACAATTATTTCACGTGAAGTTGAGAAATCAAAATTATTATTCTTTACATAATTACCATACGAAAGCCCTGCAGTGCGGTTTTTACTAAGGTCTATATCATCCAGTTTTATTCTTTCCAAATCAAAATCGGCCGCAGAAATTGTGAGCAAGTTTTTGAATAACTCACCTACGGTACCTACCAAAATATTATTTTCTGTTTGTCTGTATGAAACAATACTGTCGCCTACATACACAGGGTTTCCTATTAGAATATTCTGAAGTAGTGAAAAATTTAATGGAATATGAGCAATACTTTCAATATAGCTGAAGGGATGATATTCTACTGTTTTATCTAATTTATTTAAAATAATCAAAGTATCCGGAGTTATATAAAGCCGGAATGCTTCGATCCCCAAAAAAGTAGAATTGATAGAAACCCACAAAATACTATCTTTCTGCAACCTTATAAATGCATTAAAGTCGGGTTGTTTACCATTATGATCTTCATATTGCACTTTTGCTTTTGCAGAAAAAGTGGTAAAGTTAATTTTGTTTTTTTGTAAGGAATCCAGGATAGCAAGTGCAGGTTTTGTCTCATCGGAGCTATCATTGAGATTTATATTAACGTTCACTAAAGCCGTATCTTTTCTCTGTATTGCAGTTTGAAGCTTTTTGGTGGACTGGCAACCATTTAATGAATACAAAAAGATAATCCCCAAAAAAATAGTAATCCAACACTTCATTTAAAACAGTTTTTAGAAAATTAAATATGGCCTGAGTGTCCAAAACCGCCTGCGCCTCTTGCAGTTGATTCTAATTGCTGCACAGGTTGCAAAAAAGCTTTTTCTACTTTACACAGAACCATTTGTGCAATCCGGTCTCCATTATTGATCACATGTTCTTCCATCGAAAGATTTATCAAAATGATTTTAATTTCTCCCCGGTAATCACTGTCAACAGTGCCGGGAGAATTTAAACAGGTAATCCCGTGTTTCAATGCCAATCCGCTTCTTGGCCTTACCTGAACTTCAAAGCCTTCTGGTATTTCAAGAAATAGACCTGTCGGTATCATCTTTCTTTCCATCGGTTTTAGAATTGCCGGTGTTGACAAACAGGCCCTGAGATCGAGGCCGGATGAACCTTCAGTAGCATATTCAGGAATTTGATTCTGAGAAGTATTTACAATTTTTATTTCAACCTGGTGCATGGCCGCAAAGATAGGAATGACAGGCAGGAGATGGAAAAATAAATGAAACGAAATTTATTATTGTATAGCTGTTAACAAAGTGGTTGCATAGGCAGCTATGCCTTCACCCCGGCCTACAAATCCCATTTTTTCAGATGTGGTTGCTTTTATTGAAATTGAATTTTCGTTTATAGAGAGAATATTGGCAATTACTTCCTGCATCTTGTTTGTATATGGTTTAATTTTAGGAAGTTCAAGGCAAACGGTAGAATCAATATTGCCAACCTGGTATCCCGCTTTTTGGATCAGTACATTTGTTTTTTTTAAAAGAATTTTGCTGTCAATATTTTTAAATGTTTCATCAGTATCGGGAAAATGAAGACCAATATCTCCCAAACATGCTGCTCCCAGCATAGCATCACATATTGCATGAAGCAACACATCCGCATCGCTGTGTCCCAGGGCACCCTTGCTATGTTCTAATTTTATTCCTCCAATCCATAATTCTCTTCCGGTTACTAATTGGTGAAAGTCAATTCCAAAGCCTATTCTGATTGATTGCATTTGGTTTATTGATTTATGCAAGACCTTTCAGGTGTTTGAAATCTGAAAGACCTATAGATGATTACTTGTTGCAAATTTATAAAAACAAACGCCCCAAAAAAATTGAGGCGTTTAAGAATATTCAAAATAAAAAATTATTCCGTAGATCCACCAACTGCTGCCGATTTATCAAGATTAAATAAAATGCTGAATCGTAAGGTATTGGACAATGGATTACGATTGATGCCATTCCCTGAGGGAATTAAATAAGAGAAATTTAATCCAAATAAATTATAATTCAATCCGGCACCCAATGTAAAATATTGCAAGTCACCCTTGTATTTATTTTCATAAAAGTATCCGGTTCTGAAAGAGAATTGATCATTGTAAGTATATTCAATGCCAACAGAGGCCTGTATCTCCTGAAGCTCCTCGTTAAAACCTCCCGGTGCATCGGTAAAAGAACTAAACCAACTTGAGATAACACTTTCATTATGGTAATTTACTAGGCCTATAGAATCACCAAGAGCCGGAGGTGTAGGTACTAACAATTTATTCAAATCTAAACCAAAACTTATTTTACTGGTTGGATCAATAACATTTACATAAGCAATACCTAAACCCAGATTAGCGGGTATATAATCTTTTTCAGAAGCATCACTGGTGTAAGATATTTTGGTGCCTAAATTAGTAACAGCTATACCCCAGTTTAAACCTGAAACGCTTCCGCCCTGTGAACCATCATTAAATAAAGTGAGATCGGCTGCCACTGAGGTACCTGTTTTATAAGTAGTTCCACCGGTATTACCGCTGGCCAAATTTGAATTGATATATCTAAGAGCGATGCCCAATCCCAATTTATCTGAAAGTTTACGGGAATAACCTCCATCAATGGAAAACTCTCTCGGCCTGTAAGTTTGAAGGTTGTTGCCAGAGTTATCTGTAAACTGGATATTACCCAGACTAAAATATCTTACCGATGCTGAGATAGCCTGCTGATCATCTATTTTATCATAACCTGCTGCTGAAACAAGATATACATCGTTAAGTCCCAATCCGGTAAGCCAGGGAGTATAAGTTAAAGCAATGGCAGAATTACTTTTTGCAAAGGGTAACTTTGCCAGATTCCAAAAAATAGAATTGGCATCCGGAATAGTAGCAATACCTACATCTCCCATACCACCCGCGCGTGCGTCAGGAGAAATACGTAGAAATGGCACCGCAGTAGTTACCACATTTACGGCGCTTTGTGCATTTGCAGATACTGTGATTCCTACCAGCATTGTAAATGCCGTCAATTTTAAAATGACTTTTTTCATGTGTATTTTTATGTTCTGATTAGGTAGAGCTAATTTTATAAATAGGGGTTTTGAAGATTGTAAAAATAATTTTTTTTTTGGAACAGCCAATTTATTTTTATGATTCTATTTTTTTAAGTAGAAAATTAGATTCTTTATAAGATAAATTCTAAAAAATTTTAACTGGTGATTGAACGTTATATCTCTACATTTATTGCTTATGATTAATAGGTCGCACTCTATTATTTTTAATAATGGAATATGAATCAGAAAAGTTTATGATTTGTGAATAGTTTGCAAAATTATCAGTGAAATGTAAATTTGATTTTGTAGATAAATCAAAACCAAATAAAGTAATTATATTCGCATAAGAAAAATAGCCCCTTTCACAATAAGAAAGAAAACCTTCCGTTAATAAATCTGCAAAACGAATGTACATGTTAAAATCATTATCCCCTGGGAAACTTACCCTCATCGCATTAAGCACTTTAATTGCGCTCCCTTCTTGTAAAAATGGAGGAATCTTTGGAAAAAAGAAAGAACAATCTTCTGTAACCGGATGGAATTACGATGATAAAAATTATGGTAATTTCCATGTATTGAAATCGAAAGAGCAAAAGACCGGGCCAGGCCTTGTATTTATTCAAGGAGGCACCTTTGTAATGGGCGCCAGAGAAGAAGATGTAATGGCCGATTGGAATAATGTGCCACGCCGAGTGACAGTCAATTCATTTTATATTGATCAGACTGAAGTAGCTAACGTTCATTACAGGGAATATCTATATTGGCTTTCAAATGCATTTGATAATGATACTACTATAATGAAAATGGCCCTTCCCGATACTTTAGTTTGGAGAAGTGAACTCGCCTACAATGAGCCTTACGTTGATTATTATTTCCGTTATCCTGCTTATAATTATTATCCGGTTGTAGGTGTATCCTGGGAACAGGCACATGATTTTTGCATCTGGAGAACAGACAGGGTAAATGAAAAATTATTAATTGATAAAGGTTATCTGAATAAAAAAGAGCCGCTATCTGCAATGCGTGGAGGAGGCGGAGATGCCAGTTTCAACACAGATACCTACCTCATGGATCCTGATATGATTAATAATAAAACTGCTCCCAAGAAAAATGGATTAAAGGATGTAAACGGAAGACCAAGAAAAACGGTAACTTTTGAAGATGGAATATTATTACCAGCGTACCGCTTACCTACTGAGGCAGAATGGGAATATGCAGCTTATGGAATTATTTCTCAAAATCCTAAACCACGCACAAAGGAAAGAAATCGGGGAGAGGAAGTTCTTTCTAATCAACAGGTTTATTCATGGAGCCAAAACGTAAACGGACTGCGTGATAATCGCCGTGGAAGTTGGCAGGGCGAATTTTTGGCGAACTTTAAAAGAGGAAGTGGTGATTTGATGGGAGTTGCCGGAGGTCTTAATGACCGCGCAGCGATTCCCGGGCCGGTAAAATCTTATTATCCCAATGGCTATGGTTTATATAACATGTGTGGGAATGTAAGTGAGTGGGTGGCGGATGTATATCGTCCGATGACTTCTACTGATGAGGATGGTTTTAATCCTTATCGCGGGAATAAATTTGAAGAATATTACAAAGATAGCCAGGGTGAATATGTAAGGGATACACTGGGAAGGTTAAAAAAAGTAGTAGTAACAGATGCGGAAGCAGCAGGCAGGCGAAATTACCAGAAGGGCGATGTAATCAACTACCTTGATGGAGATTCAATATCAAATGTTACTTATGGATATGGAATTACCTCATTAATTAGCGACAAATCACGTGTTATCAAAGGTGGGAGTTGGAATGATATGCCATATTGGTTGTCACCGGGTGCACGTCGTTTTATGGAACAGGATCAGGCAAGCAGTACCGTCGGTTTCCGTTGTGCTATGACCCGTCTGGGCAGTGCCGAAGGAAATGGATTTAAGGAAGGCAACATCTTTGGAACCAGAAAACAAAATAAAAGAAAATAATAATAATAAGATTATAATGAAAACCTCTTGTTGAAAAATGAGAGGTTTTTCATTTATAAGAAACGGGATAGCATTAAATATTATTCTAAAATTTCTTTTCATAATTTTAGCTATTTTAACTAATCAAAAAACTGTCCCCAACCATAAAGGAAATTACATGTTTGAGTTTCACGCAGATAGAAAAAGGTATTTCGATATTCAATTATTAAATGCAGAAAAATACGTTTTACCATTTATCGAAGCCAATTTCATAATTATTCCCAATATGAGGGTTTTGGAAATAGGCTGTGGTGAAGGGGGAGTTTTAAAAGCATTTATTAATAAGGGTTGTATGGGGGTAGGAGTTGAATTTGATGAAATAAGAATTATCAACGGGGAGAAATGGTTGGCAGACGATATAAAAAACGGAAGAATATCTTTTGTTGCAAAAAATATTTATGACACGAATATAGAAAGCCTTGGAGGAAAATTTGATATTATTATATTGAAAGATGTGATAGAGCATATACATGACCAGGAAAGGTTATTAACTTTTTTAAAAGATTTTCTAACTCCTTCCGGAATTATTTTTTTTGGTTTTCCACCATGGCAAATGCCATTTGGAGGTCACCAACAGTTGTGTCAGAAAAGGTTATCTAAGGTTCCTTATTTTCATTTGTTGCCCCGATCAATTTATAAAAGAATATTAAAAGTATTTGGAGAGTCCGATCCGGTTATTATTTTATTATTGGAAATTAAAGAAACAGGGATCTCTATTGAACGATTTGAAAAAATAGTAAAAAAAACAAACTATCATATAGTTAGTAAGATTCATTATCTTTTTAACCCTATTTATGAATATAAATTCAACTTAAAACCGAAAAAACAAAATCGTGTAATAAGTAAAATTCCTTACGTCAGGGATTATATAACTACCTGTGTCTATTATATTATAAAAGGAAATGGCGTTGAATGAAATCAATTTTTCAGATTTGTAACCAACAAATACTCTGAATTATTTTATAATCCATCCGGGCGAGATTAAATTTTCTTAGCTCCTTCAACTAAAACTGTAGCTTTATTATTGATTACTTCTACAAAACCACCTTGAATAGAATATTGGGTTGAGGAATTTTTATCTTTTAATACCTTTAGTTTACCAGCTTTTAAAGCGCTTACAATCGGGGCATGTTTTTCAAGCACTTCAAATACGCCTCCAATGCCCGGAAGCTGTACTCCATATACTTCTGCGCTAAAAATCTTTTTTTCGGGTGTTAATATTTCTAAATTCATATGTTCTATAATTGGATGATTGGCTAATAAGCTTTCCGGTAGCTATTGGAACAGTTAATTATGAATTCGCTGCGTCCATCATTTTTTTGCCTTTGGCTATGGCATCATCAAGATTTCCAACCAGGTTAAACGCTGCTTCAGGATATTCATCTACTTCGCCATCCATGATGGCATTGAAGCCACGGATAGTATCTTCAATAGAAACCAAAACTCCTTTTAATCCGGTAAATTGCTCTGCGACATGGAAAGGCTGTGATAGAAAACGTTGTACTCTTCGTGCACGGCTCACCGTTAGTTTGTCTTCATCGCTCAATTCGTCCAAACCAAGAATAGCGATAATTTCCTGCAGTTCTTTATAACGTTGCAAAGTTAATTTCACCCTGTTGGCACAATCATAATGCTCATCACCTACAATGGCCGGAGAGAGAATTCTTGAAGTGGAGTCCAATGGATCTACAGCAGGATAAATTCCGAGATCTGCAATTTTCCTGCTTAATACTGTAGTGGCGTCCAAATGTGCGAAAGTGGTTGCGGGTGCGGGATCGGTCAAATCATCTGCAGGCACGTACACTGCCTGTACAGAGGTAATAGAACCGTTTCTGGTAGAAGTAATTCTTTCCTGCATTAATCCCATTTCTGTAGCCAATGTTGGCTGATAACCCACTGCCGAAGGCATTCTTCCCAATAATGCCGAAACTTCTGAACCGGCTTGTGTAAAACGGAAAATATTATCTACGAAAAATAAAATGTCTTTGCCTTTTCCCGTACCATCTCCATCCCGGAAATATTCTGCCACTGTCAATCCACTCAAAGCCACGCGGGCTCTTGCTCCCGGAGGTTCGTTCATTTGCCCGAAAACAAAAGTTGCTTTGGACTCTTTCAACTCTTCCATGTTCACTGAATCAAGATCCCATCCTCCTTCTTCCATACTGTGAATGAATTTATCACCATATTTCATAATGCCGGCTTCAATCATCTCGCGCAATAAGTCATTTCCTTCACGTGTTCTTTCGCCTACTCCGGCAAACACTGATAATCCACTATATGCCTTTGCAATATTATTAATCAGCTCTTGTATCAAAACCGTTTTACCTACCCCGGCTCCTCCAAACAAACCAATCTTGCCTCCTTTGGCATAAGGCTCAATAAGGTCAATAACTTTAATACCTGTAAATAGAACTTCAGTAGCGGTACTTAAGTTTTCAAATAAAGGCGGCTTGTTATGAATCGGGCGGCCATTCTTTTTACTAACCTGTGGTAAACCATCAATTGCATCACCGGTTACATTAAATAAACGACCGTTGATTTCTTCCCCAACAGGCATTAATATCGGAGAACCGGTATCTGTCACTTCTATACCGCGTTTCAATCCTTCCGTTCCTTCCATCGCAATACAGCGAACACTATCTTCTCCCAGGTGTTGCTGAACTTCCAATACCAATTTATCACCATTTTCTTTGATAAGTTCCAGTGCGTGGAATATTTCGGGAAGTTTATTATCGTTTTGAAAATGCACATCAACCACGGCGCCAATAATCTGTATTATTTTTCCGGTATTTGCCATAAAATTTTTATTAAAAGACCCTTATTTTGATTTGGCGGCAAAGGTAAGTGGATACAAGCAAAAAGACAACAATCATTAAATATAATTTTCGGTGGTTTGACAAGTTCATTTAATAGAAAATTTCTCCTGTGAGAATTAGGATAAATAAGTAAAATGTTTTAAGGTAATTAAGAAAAGAGAAATAAAAAATCAGGATATTTTTTGTTTACTATAACGAAAAATTAGAACAGCAAAAAATTGTGATTCATAAATCAACGATTTCTTACTACTATATTTCCCGATTTGAAATATTTACCAATAACAGGTAAACGCTGAAACTCTTTCCATTCTATGTTCAATACAAACCAAACATATAAAACCAGAAGCAAAGTTGCAGAAATAAAGTTGGTAAGATTTCCTTTGAAAAAATGAACGATGCCTTCATGAATAAAGAAGAGAAGCACGACTATTACAATGTAAGCACATAATTTTTTCAAGGCGTAGGGAATTCGATATACTTTTTGACCCCATATATAGCAGAGAATCATCATAATGAAATAACATAGAAAGGTTGTCCAGGCACATGCCATGTATCCATATCTTGGAATAAAAATATAATTAAATATTACGGTAATTGTTGCTCCAATCATTGTGATGTAAGCGCCAGAAAGTGTTTTTTGCGTTAGTTTATACCAGATGGCAAGATTGTAATAGATTCCTAAAAAAATATTTGCCAAAAGCAAAATCGGAACTACCCTTAAACCGGCCCAATATTTTGGGCCTATGAAATGTTTCCATATTGGAAGATACATACTTACCAGGAGGAACATTATAGTAACAATTATCACAAAAAATTTCATCACCCTCGCGTAAACTTTTTGTGGATTTTGCTCTTCTGCCTGCTTAAAGAAAAATGGTTCTGCACCTAATTTAAATGCTGCAACAAAAAGAGTTATCAAAATAGCCAATTTATAGCAAGCATTGTAAATGCCCACTTGTTGATCTGCATAAATTGGTGAAACAGGTAGCCACCATCTCAGCATTAGCCGGTCGAAAGTTTCGTTTATCATTCCCCCCATGCCTACAATGACGAGTGGAAGCGCATAAATTATCATCTGTTTCCATAAAGTAAAATTGAATTGCCATTTTATCATCGAAACTTCTTTGCTTAACAACAGAAGTGTAAACACCGACTGGATAAGGTTTGCAATCAATACATACACTATCGGGTTAGTATGGCTGTTATAAAAGAGCAATACAAACGAATTGGAGTTTGAAGCAATTTGTGAAGGGCAATAGCCTATAAAAAACCAGACAAAAAATATATTGATTACTATTCCACCAACCTTTATCAATGCATATTTTCGGGGCCTTTCTTCTAACCGAAGTTTATCAAAAGGAATAGCGCCTAATGAATCGAAAGCGATTATGAAAATGCCTATATAAGCAATTGTCGGAACATCCTTTAATCCGATGATATCAGCGAAAGGATCGCGCACCAACCAAAGCAAAATGGTAAACAATAAAGTGGAGAAAATTAAAGAAAGTGCAGCTGTGTTGTAAAGGCTACTTTTATATTCTTTACGTAATGAAAACCTGAAATAAGTTGTTTCAAATCCATAAGTAAATATGATACTCAGGAAAGAAATTGCGGCATATATCAACCCCATTTTGCCATAATCACTCGTCTTTGCGAGTGTATAAGTAAGATAAGGTGTCAGCAGGTAATTGATAAACTTTGCGGCAATAGAGCTCACTCCATACCACATCGTTTGTCCTGCTAATTTTTTTATGCTGCTCAAAAAATATCGGGTTTAAAAAGGGGCAAATTTACTCGTATAAAATTTAATATTGAAATGCTGATTATTTATCTTACTGTAGTATAATTTGAGGAATCTTTTATTTTAATATTGAGTATCGGTTATTTTTTTTCTTCCTGTTTTAATATCTCCCTTTTCTTTTTTTGCTTTTAATCTTTTTTCCTTTGATGCTTTGGAAGGTTTGGTTGGCTTTCTTTTTTTCTTTTTTATCAAAGCGTTTGTAAGGAGCAAATGCAGCTTTACGATCACTTCTTCCTTGTTTCCCAATTGTGTTCTTTCGGTTTGGCTTTTTACCTGGAGATAACCTTCATTGGTAATTTTATTGGATAGTTTTTCAAGAATAATTTCTTTTTGTTTGTCTGTTAATATTTGGGATGAAGCTATATGAAACGAGCCTTCCACCATGGTTTCCACCTTATTCACATTCTGACCACCTTTACCTCCACTCCTGGCTGTTTTAAATTTAATTTCTTTTAAAATATTTATCATAATATAAAAATACAAAAAAATAAAAACGTGAATTTTTAATTGTGTTTAAATCAAGAATTTATCAGTGATGAAGGAATTAAGCTTAATTAAGATTGAAATTTGATATTCGACCTCCAATAATAAATATCAGGCATGAACTCCAGACAGGTTAAAATGTTTCTGCGCCATTTCCCGGATATTATCGCCAATAGCGAGTGACGCTGTGGCTGCCGGTGATGGAGCGTTCAATACATGAATACTTGAATCTTTATATTCTATCCTGAAATCATCGCGGGTATCGCCATCTTCGCTGAGCAACATAGCGCGAACCCCTGAACGGCCTGGTTTTATATCATCCATCGTCAACGAGGGAACGAGCCGTTGTAGTGTTTTTAAAAATAATTTTTTAGAAAAAGCACGGCGATATTCATTGATACCAAAGCTCATATTTTGAAAAAATAATTTCCAGGTTCCGCGGTAACTCAACGCATCTATTGTGTCTTTCCAGTTGAAATCCGTCTTACCATATCCTTCTCTTTTGAAAGTAAAAACCGCATTGGGGCCACATTCTATTTCGCCATTGGTCATCCTGGTGAAATGCACGCCAAGAAAGGGGAAATCAGGATTGGGTACGGGATAAATCAGGTTTTTTATTTTATGTTTTGCTCCTTCTGTAAGTTCATAATAATCTCCCCGGAAACCAACCACCTTCTCTTTCAATTTCACATGGTCTTTGAGAGCAAGCCTGTCGGCCTGGAGTCCACCGCAAAAAATGGTGTACCTGCTGCGGTAAGTTCCTTTATTAGTTCCAATCACATTTACATCTTTTTCTTTTTCAAAAGAATTGGCTTCTGTATTTAATTCAAGCTGGCTTTCAGGATTTATATTTAAAGCAATTTCAACCATTTTATCCGTTGCTTTCACATAGTCAATAATTCCGGTGCAGGGAACCCAGATGCCTGCAATGCCCACGCAAAAAGGCTCATGCTCTTTTATTTGTTCTGAATTTATTTTTTCAATTCCCTCTATTTTATTTTCTAAACCGGTGCCAAAAATTTTATCGAGATAGGGAAGTTCAGATTCATCAACAGCAACAACTACTTTTCCACATACATCGTGAGGTATATTATTTTCCTGAGCAAATTTTACTAAAGCTTTTCTACCTTCCACGCAATTCTTTGCTTTTAATGAACCAGGTTTGTAATAAAGCCCGGAATGCATTACCCCGGAATTATTTCCGGTTTGATGAAACGCAAGCCGCTCTTCTTTTTCAATCAAAATTATTTTTAACGAGGGATGATGTTTTTGCAATTGATAAAAAGTAGCTGCTCCTACAATTCCTCCGCCAATAATGGCAATATCAAAAAATTTGTTGTCCAATATAATAATTTAGAAAGTGAATCAATAAGACTGCAAAATTAATTCTTCCATTTTATAGATTTTTGTAGAAAAATATAGCTTTATTATTTTATATAAATTTATCTTTTAAAAATATCTATTTATGCCTCCAAAAATCATCTGGCCAGAAGCTATCAAACCTTTACTAAAAAAGTATAAAGGGAAAAAGCATCCATTGGATTATAAAAATAATTACCAGTTACTGGTAGGTGTGATCTTGTCAGCGCAGGATTCTGATCGGCACATTAATGAAATCGCACCAAAATTATTTGAAGCTTTTCCCAACATGGAAGCTCTTTCCCGCGCAACTCCTGAAACGTTGTTCCCCTTTATTGGAAAGGTTCGCAATTTTGATAATAAAACAAAATGGCTTATCGCCCTTGCTCAAAAAGTAAAAAAAGATAATAATATCCCTCTTACACTTGATGAACTCACCGCTTTATCCGGCATTGGGAGAAAATCAGCAAATGTAATTATGCGCGAAGCAGGTGTGGCTCCTGAAGGCATTATTGTAGATTTGCATGTGGTTCGTGTTGCGCCGCGCTTAGGAATCGCATCAGGAACCGACCCAAAAAAGATTGAAAAACAAATTATGGAAATATTGCCGCAAAAAGAATGGGATGCAGGCATGGCCATGTCGTTTTTAGGAAGGGAAATTTGCAGACCACAACCAAAATGTGAGGAATGTTTGATGAATAAGGTTTGTGCATATTATAATGGTTGGTTGTAATCGGATTATAGATATTATCGGCAATCTTTGAAACCTAAAGACGATAAATTTTATAGAGAACAATATTTACAGTAAACGAACAAATAACATCAATTTCAATTTTTCATTTATCAGTAATTAGCTTTTAATTCATCATAACCTTTTTTGATTTGACTACTTTTGCATCATTGTTAATTTCGGTTTTATTAAAATAAAAAATGTCATCTCAAAAAAAACAATTAAAAGGTTTTGGCTCTACAGCCATACATGCAGGCCATGAAAATGAAGGAAATTTTTCGCACTTAACACCTATTTATGCAAGCAGTACTTATGTTTATGATACAGCAGAACAGGGAATGCGCCGGTTTAACGGCGAAGAAAAAGGTTATATCTACAGCCGATGGGGAAATCCTTCAATGACTGAAGCAGAAGGAAAAATTGCTGCTTTGGAAAGTTTTGGAATCACAGAAAATAATGCGTCCTTGCAATTAAAAGCACGCGTGCATGCCAGTGGCATGGCGGCTATCAGCACTTTGATGTTGGGTAATTTAAAAAGTGGCGATAAAATTTTATCGCATTATTCATTATATGGCGGTTCACAGGAACTGATGAATCGGGTGCTGCCAGGTTTAGGAATTGAAGGAATTATTATTGATCTCAGGGATTTGAATAAAGCGGAGGAAGCGATAAAGAATGATTCCGCAATAAAAATGCTTTACCTTGAAACTCCCGCCAATCCTACGATTCAATGTGTTGATATTGAAGAGCTTTCCAAATTGGCCAAACAACATGGTCTAATTGTAGCTGTGGATAATACTTTTGCAACGCCATACCTGCAACAACCTTTTAAATACCAGGTGGATTTTGTAGTTCACTCCACTACTAAATTTTTGAACGGACACGGAACCGCTGTAGGCGGAGCGCTTATTGGAAGAGATATTGATTTAATGAATACAAAACTGGAAAAAGTGCATCGCCTTTTAGGCGGAAGCACCAATTCTTTTGATGCCTTTTTGCTTGTGCAAGGGATGAGAACTCTTGAGGTAAGAATGGAAAGGCATTGTGCCAATGCGATGAAAGTAGCAGAATTCCTTGAACAACATCCGGCGATTAGCAAAGTGAATTATTTGGGATTGCCTACTCATCCGGATCATGCAACTTCTAAAAAACAAATGAAACATCCCGGACCAATGTTGAGTTTTGAAATGAAAGGTGGACTGGAAGCAGGAAAAAAATTCATAAATAAATTACAGATGTGTGTGAGAGCAGTTTCCCTGGGAACATGTGATACACTTTTATCCCATCCTGCTTCTATGACCCATTACGGCGTACCCAAAGCAGACAGGGAAAAATATGGTATCACTGATGGATTGATAAGGATGAGTGTAGGGATAGAAAATATAGAAGATATTTTGAGTGACTTGGAACAAGCGGCTGATAATTGATAATTGATAATGGAAAATCGATAATGGAAAATGGAAATTAAAATTCGAAGAGCTGAAAAAGGCGATTGTAAATCAATGATGCAACTCATTCAGGAATTAGCAATTTATGAGAAAGCCCCCGAAGAAGTCACTGTTGATTTTGATCATTTTGTGGAAAGTGGTTTTAGTGAAAAACCTGTATGGTGGGCATTCGTAGCTGAGGTCGAAAATAAAGTTGTTGGGTTTGCATTATATTATATCCGTTATTCAACATGGAAAGGACAAAGATTATATCTCGAAGACATTTTAGTAAATGAACCATGGCGCGGAAAAGGAATTGGTAAACTATTATTTGATGAATTAATAAAAGAAACGAAAGAAAGAAAATTATCCGGAATGGTTTGGCAGGTGTTGGAATGGAATGATCCCGCAATTAATTTTTATAAAAAATATGAAGGTGTAACCTTTGATAATGAATGGGTGAATTGTGGGTTAAAAGTATAACCACGAATTACTTGAAATAGCACGAATGGTGTAGAAAGCAAAAATTAAAATTCAAGATATTTGTTCGTTTACTATCCTGACTTATAATTTGTAAAAATTCTCATCAAGCCTCATCTTGACCCTTTCCCGAAGGAGAAGGACATGCTCTATAAAAAATTCGTGAAAATTTGGGTAATTCGTGTTAGAAAAGAATCCTGTCTGAATGGCTTCAGCCGGCAGGCGTGGCAAAAAATAAAATCTATGTCAGAAAAAATATCAATGGGTAGTAATGGAAAATTATTCGTTCCCAACAATCCAACTATTCCATTTATTGAAGGCGACGGTATTGGCCCCGACATCTGGAAAGCAAGTGTGCATGTGTTTGATGCGGCCATTGAAAAAGCATACCACGGAAAAAAGAAAATCGACTGGTTGAAAGTATTAGCCGGAGAAGAAGCGTTTAACAAAACCAAATCCTGGATGCCGGATGAAACTATGAATGCTTTCAAAGAATATTTGATAGCGATAAAGGGTCCACTTACCACTCCTGTTGGTGGCGGCATTCGTAGTCTCAATGTAATGTTGAGGCAGGATTTAGATTTGTATGTTTGCCTTCGACCGATAAAATATTTTGAGGGAGTTCCTTCTCCAATGTGGCAACCTGAAAAAGTAAACATGGTTATTTTCAGGGAAAATACAGAAGATATTTATGCAGGAATTGAATACATGACTGGGACGCCTGATGCGAACAAGTTATTAGATTTTTTACAAAATGAATTGCATGTAAAAAAAATCCGTTTTCCTGAAACCACTTCTTTTGGAATAAAAGTGGTAAGCAAAGAAGGATCTGAAAGATTGATAAGAGCCGCCATAAAATATGCGATTAATAATAAATTGCCTTCCGTTACATTGGTTCACAAAGGCAACATTATGAAATTTACCGAAGGCGCTTTTAAAAACTGGGGATATGAACTGGCAGAACGTGAATTTAAATATAACGTTTATACCTGGCCGCAATGGGAAGCCACCAAAAAAGAAAGAGGCGAAGCGGTTGCCAATGAAGACATGCGGATTGCCGTTATTGGTGGGAAAGTAATTATTAAAGATGCGATTGCTGATAATTTTTTGCAGCAAGCATTGCTGGCTCCCCAGGATTATTCTATCATAGCCACATTAAATCTGAATGGTGATTACATCAGTGACGCCCTGGCTGCGCAGGTTGGCGGCATAGGAATTGCTCCAGGAGCAAATATTAATTATATTACCGGCAGTGCAGTATTTGAGGCTACACATGGCACCGCTCCTCGTTTTGCCAATACTAACAGCATGAATCCTTCTTCATTAATATTAAGTGGTGTAATGATGCTGGAGTATATGGGCTGGAGAGATGCCGCAGAAATGATTACAAACGCAGTTGGCAAAACAATCAGAAATAAAACCGTAACGATTGATTTTTATAACCTGATGAAAGGTGGGACGTTGTTGAAAACCAGTGAATTTGGAGATGCGGTAATCAGAAATTTATAGCTCCTTTTGATGTGTATGAATTTGAGTATATTTGTGTATAAAATATTTTTTGAGAAATGAGAACAAATATTGATATTGATGACAAATTATTAGAAGATGCAATTAAATGGACAGGCCTCAAAAGCAAAAAGGAAACTGTGAATCATGCACTTGAGGAGTTAATTAAGTTAGAAAAAAGAAAAAAACTTCTTTCCTTAAGGGGAAAAGTTAAATGGGAAGGGAACTTAGATGAAATGAGAACTTATGATAAATGGGACAATCATTGACACCAGTGTCTGGATTGATTATTTTAATGCAATTATCAATTCTAAGACTGATTATACAGCAGAATTAATAAAAGCCAATGAAGTATTGATACTACCTGTGATTCTGCAAGAAGTACTGCAAGGAATACAAAAAGACAAATTATTTAATTCAATCAGAGAAACATTAGTTCCTTTGGAATTCATTAGCTATCATCAAATTGAAATGTCTATTGCCGCAGCATCTTTATACAGAAATCTGAAAACAAAAGGAGTTACAATAAGAAAACCAAATGACTGCCTTATTGCTGCTATTTGTATAAATAACAATATCCCGCTTCTCCACAATGACAAAGATTTTGATAATATTGCAAAATATACTTCACTAAAAATATATAAACCAACCAAATGACAAAAATTAAAGTAGCCAATCCTGTAGTAGAGATTGATGGAGATGAAATGACACGCGTAATCTGGAAATTTATTAAAGACCAACTCATACTTCCTTATGTGGATGTGGATATAAAATATTTTGACTTAAGCATTCAACACCGCGACGCTACTGATGATCAGGTAACCATAGACGCGGCGAATGCGATTAAAAAATACGGTGTAGGTATCAAATGTGCTACTATTACTCCCGATGAGGCAAGGGTGAAAGAATTTGGATTGAAACACATGTGGAAAAGCCCAAATGGCACTATCAGAAATATACTTGACGGAACTGTTTTTCGTGAGCCGATAGTAATGCAAAATATTCCCAGATTGGTTCCTAATTGGACTGCACCAATTATCATAGGTCGTCATGCTTATGGAGATCAGTATCGTGCTACTGACACCGTAATAAAAGGAAAAGGAAAATTAACGATGACATTTACACCAGATGGGGGAGAACCCCAAACATTTGATGTGCATGATTTCAAAGGCGATGGTGTAGCTATGTGCATGTACAATGTAGATGAAAGTATAGAAGGTTTTGCAAGAAGCTGTTTCAATATGGCTTTGAATAAAAAATGGCCTTTATATCTTTCTACAAAAAATACAATCCTTAAAAAATATGACGGTCGTTTTAAAGATATTTTCCAAACAATCTTTGAAAATGAATTTAAAGCAAAATTTGACGAAGCCAAAATTACATACGAGCATCGCCTGATAGACGATATGGTCGCAAGCGCATTAAAATGGCATGGCAATTTTATCTGGGCATGTAAAAATTATGATGGCGATGTGCAAAGCGATACGCTTGCACAAGGCTTCGGTTCTCTTGGTTTAATGACTTCTGTTTTAATAACTCCAGATGGAAAAATTCTGGAAGCAGAAGCTGCTCATGGAACTGTTACCAGGCATTTTCGTGAACATGAGAAGGGAAATCCTACCTCAACAAATCCCATTGCTTCCATTTTTGCCTGGACACGAGGCCTCGCTTTTAGAGGAAAATTAGACAATAATCAGCAATTAATTCATTTTGCGAATGCTTTGGAACAGGTTTGTATTGAGACAGTGGAAAGTGGAAAAATGACAAAGGATCTTGCCGCGTGTATCAGTGGTAACAAGGTTTCTCAAGGGAAAGACTATCTGAATACGGAAGAATTTTTAGATGCGTTGGTTAAGAATCTTAAAAAGAAAATAGATTAAAATAATTTATTTATATTATATAAAGGAATAAAATATTTAATTTCGGAACAAAGTTTGTGGCAAAGTGAATCTAAATCAATTTCCCAAAAATGTAATAATAGAATTAAGGAATATTTAATTAATATTTCTTTGTTTGAAAGATAGAGCTTGTAACTTTTTTCTAATGAGTACTGAATTATTAACGAAAGAAAGACATCCTGCAAAAAAGAAGATTCCAATTTTTCCTGTTGAAGAACAGTTTAAGCTAATGGCTAATTCTGCTCCTATTCCTTTATGGGTTTCAGGATTAGATAATAAATGTTCTTTTTTTAATAAGGCATGGCTAAATTTCACAGGTAGAAAATTAGAGAAGGAATCAGGCGATGGCTGGACGGCAGGAGTTCATCCCGATGATCTGGAGAATTGTAAAAAAATTTATGAGGGAGCCTTTGCAAAACAAAAGAAATTTAAAATGGAATACCGCCTGCGACGTAAAGATGGCCAGTATCGCTGGGTTCAGGATAGTGGGATTCCTCATTTTTCAAAAGAAAAAGAATTTCTGGGTTTTATCGGTACTTGTGTAGATATTCATGAATTAAAAGAAATAGAATACAGCAAAGATCAATTTATAGTTGCAGCCAGTCATGAATTAAAAACTCCGCTTACTACTCTCAACATTTATCTTCAACTTTTAGCTGATTATTTTAGAAACCCCTCCCAGGAAAAATACCATTCCTATGTTTCTGGGGCCATGGATCAGGTCAAAAAAATTAATGATCTTATTAATCAACTTCTTGATCTGTCAAGAATCCAATCAGGTTATCTGGATTTTGAATGCACTATATTTTCATTCGGAGACCTTGTTTTAAAAATTATCAAAAGGATGCAGACTATCTTGCCTGCCCATGAAATTATAATAAAAGGAAAGGTTAATGGTTTAGTAAAAGGAGATACAGAAAGGATTTCTCAATCACTTGAAAACTTATTGGCTAATGCGTCAAAATATTCAAAAGAAAATGATAAAATAATTGTTGAACTTTCTGAGGATGAAAATCATGTAAAGGTTGCCGTTACGGATTTTGGAATAGGTATAGAGAAGAAGCATCTTTCTAAAATATTTGAAAGATTTTATAAAATTCCCGGGGAAAAAGAAAATACATTTCCAGGTCTGGGGATTGGCTTATATCTTTCACAACAAATCATAAAAAAACATCATGGCGAAATTACAGTGGAAAGCATCTTAAATAAAGAGACTACATTTGTTATTCAAATTCCAATATTTAAAAAAACAGATTAAAATAAATAATGTCCAAAATTTTAGTTGTTGACGATGATACAGATATCCTATCCGTCATGAAAATTTTATTAACTATGAAAGGCTTTGAGGTTGAGGTTACTTCCAAAGGAGAAAATGCTTTACCTAAAACAGAAAGTTTTAAACCAGACCTTATTTTATTGGATGTCCTTATTTCTGGGCACGATGGAAGAACTATCTGTAAAGAATTAAAATCAAAAAAAGAAACCCAACATATTCCAGTAATTATGTTTTCTGCACATCCGGGGGCAGCCGCCACCATTGCAGATTACGGAGCGGATGATTTTATTTCAAAGCCTTTTGATGTAAATAATCTGATGAAAAAGGTAAATACCCATTTAGGCATCAGCGCCAATTAAATTTTATACGTAATCATAAAAATTGCTGGATTTTTATTCATTAATTCTAAAAACCTTTCTGTTTTTTTTCGTAAAAGAAGGTACAGAAATCAACATCCATGAAAATGACAGAAGAAAAAAATAAATTAATTTCTCTTATTAATTCGTCATTCAAATTCAGGATGTATCTTCTTTTTAAATTGCCTGCTGCTTTTTTTTCAGGAGTAAAAATCAAAGAAATTACAAAAGAAAAATGCACAACTTCTGTTCCTTATAAATGGCTTACTCAAAATCCTTTCCGTTCTACTTATTTTGCATCGCTTGCTATGGCTGCAGAAATGAGCACAGGAGTTTTAGCGTTGATAAATATTTATCAAAGAAGACCAGCTGTTTCAATGCTGGTAACTAAAATGGAAGCCACATATTGTAAGAAAGCAACAAGCAATACTTTTTTTACCTGTGAAGAAGGCTTGCTCATTGTAAACGCTATAAATGACTCCTGTAACTCAGGAGAAGGTAAGGCTATCACTGTGAAATCAGTTGGAAGAAATAAAAGTGGTGAATTAATCGCAGAATTTTTATTTACCTGGTCGTTTAAGCCAAAGGTAATTGTTTAATTAGTTTACTGGTAAATAAATATTCAATATTAGTTGTTTTACTGTGTGCTGATTGGTTATTCTTTGTTTTCGGGTACACATTATTGTAGCATGATAACAATTTAATAAAAAAACAATTTTTACCCTTAACTTTAATTTCATTTATCATCTAAATTTTATTTATGAAAATTGCCTTTCACGGCGCAGCCCGCACTGTTACCGGTTCTAAACATCTGCTAACACTTACAAATGGGAAAAAGTATTTGCTCGACTGCGGCATGTACCAGGGTTTGGGAAATGAAACTGATACACTTAACCGTGATTTTGGGTTTAATCCATCTGAAGTAAATTACATGATTCTTTCGCACGCACATATTGATCATTGCGGCTTAATTCCCAAATTAATTAAAGAGGGTTATAATGGAAAAGTATATTGCACTCCGGCTACCAAAGATCTCGCTGCTATACTCATGGCCGACAGTGCAGGAATTCAGGAAAATGATTTAAAGTTTGAAAACAAAACCCGTGCTGTTCAAGGCAAGCCTTATTTATCCCCATTGTATGTAATGGAAGATGCCACCAAAGCCGTTGAACATTTTGAAATAGTGGATTATGGAAAATGGTTTACTATAGATGAAAATGTACAATTTATGTATCTGGATGCGGGTCATATTATTGGAAGCACAACAGTACATCTGAAAATCACTGAGAACAATAAAGTAACTCATCTTACTTTTTCAGGAGATGTTGGACGATTCAGGGATATTATTTTAAGATCGCCGGAAGTATTTCCACAAGCAGATTATATTATCATGGAATCTACTTATGGAAATAAATTGCATGATGAAATCACCGGCACTCCTGATAAACTCCTCGAATGGATCACAAAAACATGTTTGCAAAAAAAAGGAAAACTCATCATACCTGCATTCAGCGTGGGTCGCACACAGGAATTGTTGTATGCGCTCAATGAATTGGAAAATGAAAATCGACTACCTGATCTTCCATATTATGTAGATAGTCCTTTGAGCATGGAAGCTACACAAGTAATGAAAAATTATCCTCAATATTTTAACAGCCCGGTACAAAAATTATTACTGACGGACAAAAATCCTTTTGATTTTAAAGGGCTAAAATTTGTTCAATCAGTACAGGAAAGCAAATCGCTTAATTATCGCGCAGACCCTATGGTAATAATTTCTGCAAGTGGAATGGCCGATGCCGGAAGGGTGAAACATCACATTAGTAATAATATTGAAAATAGCCGTAATTCCATTTTATTCAGTGGTTATTGTGAGCCTAATTCTTTGGGAGGTAGATTAAAATTACATCCAAAAGAAGTTGGAATATTTGGCCAGCCACATGAAGTACATGCCGAAATTGGAGAAATAAAAAGTATGAGCGCTCATGGCGATTATAATGATCTTTGTCAATGGCTCGCCTGCCAGGATCCAAAGCAAGTGAAAAAACTTTTTTTGGTACATGGAGATTATGATGTTCAACAGGATTTTAAAAATCGCCTTATCAGCAAAGGGTTTCTGGATGTAGAAATTCCTGCCAGGCATACTGAGATTGGGTTGGGATAAACAGATGTTTTCAAGAAATACTATGTTACTAGTAAACTGTTTGTCTTCGTACTCTCATTGTTAGAATAGTCTCAATTGGTATGAATTTTGAAATGATCAGGAGACTGAAAAATTACAAGAAATGAAGAATTGGTTTGCATCAGATAAAAAATTTAATTCCCTTTATCCAAAACCTATCCAGGATGTAGCGGAAAAGCATTGGACGCCGCTTGAAGTTGCTAAAAAAGCAGCCGGGTTTTTAGCAATTTCTAATGATGTGAAAGTATTGGATATTGGAAGCGGAGCTGGTAAATTTTGTTTAACTGCGGCGCATTATCATCCACTCACTTTATTTTATGGCATTGAGCAAAGACAATACTTAGTTGAACTTTCAAGTAAAATTGCAGAGCAGCTTCAATTAAAAAATATTGTTTTTATCTGCGATAATATTACCAATATTGATTTTGAAAAATACGATCATTTTTATTTCTACAATTCTTTTTATGAGAATGTTCAGGGCACTCAAAAAATAGATTCCACTATAACATATTCTCAGGAATTATATAATTATTACAACCGTTGTTTATTTAAAAAATTAGACAAACAACCTGCCGGAACAAGATTAGTTACTTATCACAGTTTTGGAACGGAGATACCTCAAGGTTATGAAGTGGTGCATACGGATTATAATGAGTTTTTAAAGTTTTGGATTAAAGTTTAAAATACTATTATTTTTTATAAAGTAATTATATAAAAAAAATGTGGCAGAGATATCATCAATAATCTTTTATGAAAAAAATTATATTCCCTCTTCTCATTTTTTGTTTTCTTAATAATTTGTATGCTCAAAGAACATCCAAAGGGAATATCAATATTTTATATACTCCCAACCATCCCTTGAATTCTTTTATACCATCAAAAAATATAGGAGGAGCCATAGACGGTCATTTCAAAGGAGATATTAGCAAAATGCTTACTCCGGAAAATATTAAGGTGATGAAAACCGTAGGACTTAAACCGATAAGTTACAGGTTAAGATCTGAATTAGCAGGTGAGGTATGGCATTGGAATCCTGAAGGCAAATGGAGTGATAGCGCTAAGCACCAGGGATATTGGGTGTCTGATAGTATATCTAGAAAACCGATAGAGATTTCTTATGGCTACCGTTTGCCTAGGAGAGGCAATACGCATGACCAGGCCAACGATGACGGTTATTCGCGAATTTCTGATTGCGATACTTCTACTTTTTGGAAAAGTAATCCATACTTAGATAAGTATTATACTCATGAATCAAACAAACTGCATCCGCAATGGGTAATTGTTGATTTTGGCAGATATAGGAGAATAAATGCCATCAAAATAAAATGGGGAAATCCTTATGCATTATCTTATACTTTAGATTATGCAAAAGGCAACGATCCGGATTATTTTGATCCCTATGAGCCAGGAATTTGGTATCCTTTCCACAAAAATTTTATTGAAAATGGTGAAGGAGAAAATAAAATAGTAAAGATTGCAGATAAACCGGTTAAAGTTCGTTTTATCCGGATTTCTATGACCCAAAGTTCTTATACAGCAATACCTGGCTCGAAAGATATAAGGGACAGTCTTGGCTTTTCTATTAAAGAGATGCAGGCAGGATTGATGGACTCGGAAGGGAAATTTCATGATTGGATGCATCATTCTCCCGATCATGATCAGACAGTTATTCGTGTGTCTTCAACAGATCCGTGGCATACTGTAAATGATCTGGATTCAAACATAGAGCAGGCAGGAATAGACCTGATTTTTAAATCTGGAATCACTGCTGGCCAACCGGCTCTGTTTCCTGCAGCGCTTTTGTACGATACTCCGGATAATGTTCTGGCTATGATAAAGTATTTTAAAGCAAAACATTATCCCGTTAGGGAACTTGAAATGGGAGAGGAGCCTGAAGGTCAGTTAATTAATCCGGTTGATTACGCAGCTCTTTATAATCAATTAGGGGAAAAGATAAGACAACTGGAACCCGGAATGCGAATGGGAGGCCCAGGATTTGCTTCTCTTTCTTTTACACCTGATGATAGTACTACTTTTACGGAATCAAAATGGACTAGTGATTTTTTGAATTATTTGAAAATTCATAATAGCCTTAATCTCTTCAACTTTTTTTCTTTTGAATGGTATCCATTTGATAATATTTGCGGTTCACCTGCACCGCAATTATTAGCCGCACCGAAGATGCTTTCTACTGCTTTAAAAAATATTCAAAATAATATTTTACCAGCAAATACACCATTCTATATAACCGAATATGGCTATTCGGCTTATGAGGGGAAATCGGAAGTGGAAATAGAAGGCGCATTGATGTATGCAGATATTTTGGCTAAGTTTATGCAATTGGGCGGGAGTAAGAGTTTCCTTTATGGTTATGAGCCAGCCTGGCTTCAGCAATCCAATAATTGCGGTTATGGCAATAATATGATTTTTGGTTTAGGAGAAAATGGGAAAATAAAATACAAAACAGCAGCTTTTTATGCAATGCAGATGCTTACACATTTTTGGGCACAGCCTGCTGATTCAAATTTAGATATATATCCTTCAACAAGTAATATTATTAACAGAAAAAAACAACCTCTCGTAACCTCGTATCCACTTCTCGGTCCGGATGGCAAATGGTCTGTAATGCTTATCAATAAAGACCCTCGTAAAACCTGGGATGTAGATGTAAACATTCTGAATGTAATTTCAAAGAAAAAGATTGCATGGCATCCTTTGCATTTAATTCAATATTCAAAACTACAGTATCAATGGATTAATGATGGCATGAATAGTCATCCAGGCTTAAACCTTCCACCTGTAAAAAAGGAAATAAAAGGATCGGGAAATATTCCATTACCACCCTATTCA
>Ga0307374_10003877_pt1 | contig 25278 bp, 21 predicted proteins | sample OX3MG_FD_202532 | JGI IMG/M metagenome (GOLD analysis project Ga0307374, IMG submission 202532) | Soil microbial communities from Risofladan, Vaasa, Finland - OX-3 | ecosystem: Environmental > Terrestrial > Soil > Coastal area > Acid sulfate soil | place: Finland: Risofladan, Vaasa | collected...
ATAGAAAAAGGCCGTTCCTTTCCGGGTTGGACTCCGATTCGACAACGCAGTTTCGCCCGAAAACACGGCCTTTTTCCACTCCAAAATGCGCCTCGCCCCGCTTTTCTGGTGAGAAATGCGGGCTAGCCCGGCTGGGCAGCCGCGATCTCAAGGTCAGTTGGAATTCCCAGCAGCGAATCACCGGGGTCGCGCCGCTTTGCGCTGGCAAAATCGGCGCGAAAGGCTGCGAGCCGTAGCGCGAGAACATCAGTGCCGCCGTCAACCTGCGGCAGCCATCCTGGGTCTTGCATACTTTCCGTCTCTCACCTCAGGGCTTGAGTCCACGACTGGTACATCAAGTTTTTGTAGCGCGAGTTGAAGATCGCGGTCCTGCCCACCTTGATCAAAAAAATCTCGTTGACCTTGGTCTGCGCGCCCGCCTGGCCCGGCTCCCGCTGGATGTAGTACACCGTCACCTCCATCCCGCGCCGGAAAATCGCCGGCGTGACCTCATGCATGGCGCCGTCGTTCCCCCGCGCGGTGAAGGGCTGGGCCACCACCCCCACAAACCGCTCCACCTTTTTCCCGTCTGTATAGAGCAGCCGCACCTGCGACGTCTTCAGGTCCACCCCGGTCACCACCCCGGTGAACATATCCCCCGCATAGGCGGCCGGATAATAACCGTCGGGCGCGGTGGCGTGCTGGGCCGCCGCTGGCGCCGCCAGCGCCGCCAGCGCCAGCACCCAAACTCCTCCCAGCCTCTGCCATCCCCTCATGCCGCCAATCTACCACGGCCTCCGGGCCCGCAGGTTCCACGCCCCGATCCACCACTCCACGCTTCCCTTCGCCTCGCCCACGTTCATGGCTGCCCCCCCAGAATCGGATCCCGCCGCACCAGCAGTGTCCCCGTCGCCGTGTTCCCGTCCAACGTCAGCTCCAGCTTGTAGGTCCCCGGCTCCAGCGGCGCCGGCGCCCCGCCCCGACCGTAGAAAAATCCCCCGCGCCCGCCCCGCCCCGCCGGCGGCGCCGTCATGCGCCCGTCCCAGGCATAGCGCACAATGCCGGCCTGCACGGGAATCGCGATCCGCCGCGTCTGCCCCGCCGGGCTGGTGATCGCCAGCCTCGCCTCGCCCGCAGCCCCCGCCTCGAAGGTGATCAGCGGCGTGTCCTGCAGGTGCTCGCGGTCGCGCATCTGGAAGTTCGAAGCCCGCACCTCGGGCGGGTTCTCCCCGGCGTAGGTGTTGCTCCCGAGCTGCCCGCTGCGGCTCATGTCCACCCACAGCGTCGCCCGCCGCTGGGCGAACACATGCACCGCCTGCTTCGCCATCCCCGGCCGCCACTGCTCCAGCGCGGTGATGTCGTCCAGGACATAAATGCCGCGTCCATGCGTCGCCAGAATCAAGTCGCGGTCGCGCGGCTGGATGATGGCGTCGTAGACCGCCACCGTCGGCAGCCCGTTGCGCATCCACTGCCACCTCGCGCCCGCGTCGAACGACACCTGCAACCCATACTCGGTGCCCACGAACAGCAGGTTTGGGTTCTTGTCGTCTTCGGTGACCACATAGACCGGCGCGTTCGGCGCAAGGTGCGGCGACAGGTCGGTCCAGCTCTTGCCCCCGTCGGTGGTCTTGAACAGCCAACTGGCGCGGTTGTCGCTGCGGTGCCCGTCAAAAGCCACGTAGGCGGTCTGCGGGTTCGCCGCGCTGGCCACCACGCGGCTCACCCACAGTCCCTTGGGCACATCGGGGATGTTGGCGTCCACCTCGGTCCAGTGCCCGCCGCCGTCGTGCGTCACCCAGACGTTGCCGTCGTCGGTGCCCACCCAGATCAGCCCCTTCGCCAGCGGCGACTCCGAGATGGAATAAATCGTCGCGTAGCCCTCCGCCCCGGTGGTGTCGGGCGTCAGCCCGCCTGTCCCGATCTGGTTGTGGTTGGGGTCGTGCTTGGAGAGGTCCGGGCTGACGATCCTCCAACTCCGCCCCTGGTCGGTCGAGGTCATCAGGTAGTTGCTGCCGTAATACAGCCGCTCCGGATCGTGCGGCGAAAGGATGAACGGTGTCGTCCAGTTGAAGCGGATCGCCTTGGCGGCATCGGGCGCGGCCGGGCTCAAGCCCGTGGCCTGCTGAAAATTCACGATCGCCCGCGGCGTCGCCCGCCGCGGCGTGTCGGTATGCCCGACCGGATCCACCACGCGGAACGTCCCCTCGGTGCCCTCCGAGTAGATCACCCGCCAGTTGGTCGGGTCCACCGCCACATACTGCCCGTCGTCCCAGTGCATCTTCCACGCCGAGTCGTTGCGGATGCCCAGCACATCGCGGGTGAAGCTCATCGTCCCAATCGCCCCGTTGTCCTGCAGCCCGCCATAGATGGCGTAGGGGTCGCGCATATCGGTCGCGACTTGATAGAATTGCTCCACCGGCAGGTTGTCGAGGAACTGCAGCGTCTTGCCCTGGTCCTGCGTCAGCCACAGCCCCTTGTCCCCGCCCAGGTAGAAGCGCCCGCCCTGGTGCGGATCCATCCACAGGGCGTGGTAATCGTAGTTGGGTCCGAACGGTGCGCGCTGCGCTGCAAACGTGTGCCCGCCGTCGCGCGACTCCTGGAACGTGGTGGTGAGCACGTAGACGAGCTGGTCGTTGGTCGGGTTGATGCGGATCTGGCTGTAGTAGAACGGCCGGTTGTCGTAGCGGTTGAGGTACGTCCAGTGCGCCCCGCCGTCGTCGGAGCGGTAGATGCCCGAGCCCAGCTTCTCCAAATCCCCGCAGCCCGGCCGGCTCGCCCCGCCCCGCCCCTCGCACTGCCAGCCGAAGCTGGCCTCGACGATCGCCATCACCACCTGCGGGTTCTTGCGGTAGACGTCAATGCCAATGCGGCCCGTCGGCCCCGTCGGCAGCCCGTCCGTGAGCTTGGTCCAGTGCGTCCCGCCGTCGGTGGTCTTGAAGATCCCACCGTTCGGACCGCCGCTGTCGAACCGCCAAGGCCGCCGCAGCCGCTGGTAAAACGCGGCATAGAGGATCTCCGGGTCCTTCGGGTCCATCACCAGGTCGGTCGCCCCCGTTTTGCCGTCGTTCGGCAGGCCATTCGTCAGGTGCTGCCACGTCCGCCCCCCGTCCGTGGTCTTGAACACCCCGCGCTCGCCGGTCGAGCCCCACAAGTCGCCAATCGCCGCCACGTAAACGATGTTGGGATCGCTGGGATGCGGCACCACGCGCGCGATTTGAAAGGTGTCGCGCAGCCCCATGTTCACAAACGTCTTGCCGCCGTCCGTGGACTTGTAAACCCCGTCCCCCCAGGCCACGCTGTTGCGGTTGTTGGCTTCGCCCGTCCCGACCCACAGAATGCTGGGGTTGGGCTGGAAAATGGCGACCGCCCCGATCGAGCCTGAGCCGTAGTGGTCGAAGATCGGTGTCCAGGTCAGCCCCATGTCGCTGGTCTTCCACACCCCGCCGCCGGCGGTGGCCACAATCGCGAAGCGCGGATCGCGGTCCAGCCCGCGCACGTCGGTGATCCGCCCCCCCGCCGACGCCGGCCCGATCGAACGGAAATGGTAGTCGCGCAGCAGGTTGGCCGGGGCCGGGTTCTGCGCGGCCAGCAGGGCAGGGAACAGCAGCGCGGCAAACAGCAGGCGGCGAATTCTCATGGCGAGTGGATTGTACTACCCGAGTCAGGCGTGGTGCATCCTCCTCGGAAATTCGCCACGGGCGCCGGTCTGGCGCATCCTATAGGCTCATGCACACGCGTCGGGCGGTGATCACCGGGATTGGCGCGGTCAGCCCCAACGGCCTGGGGCGGGAGGCCTTCTGGCTGGCCACCTGCGCCGGCGCCAGCGGCATCCGCCGCATCGAGGCCTTTGCCGAGGCCGCCCTGCCGGTCGAGATCGGCGGCCAAGTCCCCGACTTCGATCCCCTCGCCCACATGGACGAGCGCGACGTCCCCCACGTCAGCCGCGTCGTCCCGCTGCTGCTCGCCGCCTCCAGCGAGGCCCTGCGCGACGCCCGCATTGACGCCGCCAACCTCACCCTCGAGCAGCGCCGCGGCATCGGCGTCCTGGTCGGCAGCGGCGGCGGCGCCCTCGAGTTCGTCGAGCGCCAGTTCTCCCTCTACTACTCCGGCCACGACCGCCGCTGCAGCGTCTACACCATCCCCTCTGCCACCCTCGGCACCCTGGCCAGCGAGGTCTCCATGCGCTTCGGCCTGCGCGGCTTCAGCCACATGATCTCCACCGGCTGCACCTCCTCCACCGATGCCCTCGGCTACGCCCGCCAGCACGTCCTCCACGGCGGCATGGACCGCGTGCTCTGCGGCGGCGGCGACGCCCCCCTCTCCCCCCTCATCGCCAAAGCCTTCCACATGATGAAGATCCTCACCACCTCCTGGAACCGCGAGCCCGCCCGCGCCTCCCGCCCCTTCTCCCGCGACCGCGACGGCTTCGTGCTGGGCGAGGGCGCCTGGATGTTCGTGGTCGAGGAACTGCAGCACGCCCGCGCCCGCGGCGCCCACATCTACGGCGAGCTCGCCGGTTACGGCTCCACCTGCGAGGCCTTCCACCGCGTCCGCCTGGAGGAATCCGCCGAGGAGCCCGCCCGCGCCATGCAGCTCGCCCTCGCCGACGCCACTCTCGCCCCCGAGCAGATTGACTACGTCAACCTCCACGGCACCTCCACCGTGCTCAACGACCGCATCGAGACCCGCGCCATGAAGCGCACCTTCGGCGAGCGCGCCTACCGCATCCCCATGTCGGCGCTGAAGTCGCTCATCGGCCACCCCCAGGGCGCCTGCGGCTCCGCCGGCGTCGCTGCCACCCTGCTCGCCATGCGCGCCGGCCAGCTCCCCCCCACCGCCAACCTCGAAGCCCCCGACCCGGAGTGCGACCTCGACTACATCCCCGAGCCCGGCCGCCTCTGCCACATCCGGCACGCCCTCTGCAACTGCATCGCCTTCGGCTCCAAAAATTCCGCCCTGGTGCTCTCCGCCGTCGAAGCCTAGCTCCCATGCGCCTGCAGCTTGCCCACGAACTGCTCGACGACGACGAGGGCGCCCCCGCCGAGATCCGCCGCAGCCTCGACGAACTCTGGTGGATCAACCAGCACCTCGGCGGCCTCTCCACCTGGCGCCAACTCCTCACCCGCTGGTGGGAGCGCGACCCCTCGCCCCGCTCCGCCACCACCCTGCTCGACGTCGGCGCCGGCACCGGCCAGCTCGCCGCCGCCAACGCCGCCTGGCTCCGCCGCCACGGCATCGCCGTCCACGCCATCGCCCTCGACCGCCGCGCCACCCATCTCGGTGCCCACGCCCCCGGCCTGGTGGCCGACGCCTATCGCCTCCCCTTCGCCGACGCCAGCGTGGATCTCGTCACCTGCAACCTCTTCCTCCACCACTTCCACGACCGCCCCGGCGCGCCCGAAGCCTCGATCTTGTTGCAGGAATTGCTGCGCGTCGCCCGCCGCGCCGTTCTCATCAACGACCTCGACCGCGCCTGGGCGCCCTACCTCGCCATCCATCTCCTGGGCCTGCGCTTCAGCCGCATCACCCGCCACGACGGCCCCCGCAGCGTCCGCCAGGCCTACACCCGCCCCGAGCTCGAACGCTTGGCCCGCCGCGCCGGCGCGGCCCGCTGCGAAGTCCGCCGTCTGTGGCCCTACCGCCTCGGAATGATCCTGTGGCCGTAAACCCAGAGTTCGACCTCGCCGTCATCGGCGGTGGCCCCGCCGGCGCCGCCGCCGCCTTCACCGCCGCCCGTCGCGGCCTGCGCGTCGCGCTGCTCGAACGCGGCGCATTCCCGCGCGACAAAGTCTGCGGCGAGTTCCTCTCCTCCGAAGCCCTCCCGCTGCTGCGCCAGATGGCGCCCGAGTTGCTGGCCTCGGCCCCGGTGATCGCCACCGCTGCCTTCGTCTCCCCGCGCGGACGCCGCGCCGGGTTCCCGCTGCCCGCCCCGGCGCGCGGCATCTCTCGCCTCGCGCTCGACGCCGCCCTCTGGCAGGCGGCCGGCGCCGCCGGCGCCGAGTTGCTGCACCGCACCCTGGTCACCCGCGTAACCCCCGACAGCAGCGGCTTCCGCCTCGCCCTCGCCAGCGGCGAAACCCTCGCCGCCCGCGCCCTCATCGTCGCCGCCGGCCGCTGCTGGCGCCTCCCCGGCCTCGACGCCGCCACCCCGCCGCCCACTGCGCCCTCCCCCTGGGTCGGCCTCAAGGCGCGCTTCCGCGGCCTCCCCCTCTCGCCCGCCGTCGAGATGTTCCCCTTCCGCGGCGGCTACTGCGGCCTGGCCCCGGTCGAAAACGGCTGGACCAACGCCTGCTGCCTCATCCATCGCCGCCACGCCGGCGACCTCGTTGCCAGCCGCGACTTCGCCGCCTGGATCGCCACCGCCAGCCGCAGCCACCCGCTCATCGAACGCCTGCGCGGCGGCGAGCAAGCCACCCCCACCGTGGTCACCGCCCCGGTCGCCATGGGCCCCCGCGCCGCTTGCGTGGGTGCCGCCCTCGCGGCCGGCGACGCCTCCGGCTTCATTGACCCCTTCACCGGCGACGGCCTCGCCCGCGCCCTGCTCTCCGGCCAACTCGCCGCCCATGCCATCGCCGACGCCACCCCCGCCGCCTACCCCGCTGCCCTCGCCCGCGCTGCCCTCTCCTCGTTCCGCGCCAGCGCCGCCCTCCGCCTCGGCGTTGCCGCCCCCCCCTGGCTGCAATCCCTGGCTCTCACCCTGCTCGCCCGCCCCCCGCTCGGCCCCCGCTTGGTAGCCGCCACCCGCTGGTCCCTCTCCTAACCCCGCCGCCTACCCCGCAAAAGCTGCCAGCCGCAAGCTGCCAGCCGCCAGCCCCTCTCCCCAATCCTGTATCCTGAAGCCTCTATGGCCTTCTCCGACTTGCGAGAGTTCATCGCCGCCCTCGAGCGCGCCGGCGAGCTGCGCCGCATCGCCGCCGAGGTCAACCCCGTGCTCGAGATCGCCGAGATCGCCGACCGCGTCAGCAAGCGCGGCGGTCCCGCGCTGCTGTTCGAACATCCCACCGGCTACCGCGGCCGCCCCCTGCTCATCAACCAGTTCGGCTCCCGCCGCCGCATGGCGATGGCGCTGGGCGTGGACCACGCCGACCAGGTCGCCGCCCGCATCCGCGCCCTGCTCGAGATGAAACCCCCCGAGGGCCTGCTGGGCAAGCTCAAGCTGCTGCCCACCCTCGCCGAGTTCGGCGCCTTCTTTCCCCGCACGGTCAAGTCCGGCGCCTGCCAAGAGGTCGTGCTGCGCGAAAAGTTCTCCGTGCTCGACTTCCCCATCCTGCAGTGCTGGCCCCAGGACGGCGGCCGCTACATCACCTTCCCCCTGGTCTTCAGCAAGCACCCCTCCACCGGCCGCCGCAACGTCGGCATGTACCGCCTCCAGGTCTACGACGGCCAGACCCTGGGCATGCACTGGCAGATCCACAAGCAGGGCGCCGACCACCTGCGCGAGCGCGCCCGCGCCGCCGCCCCCGCCGCCGCCGCCGAAGCCGTCGCTCGCGCCCATGGCCTGCCCGAGGTGCAGGCCCCCCTGCTCGCCGCCGCCGCTCCCAGCGGCCAGCGCATGGAGGTCGCCGTCGCCATCGGCACCGATCCCGCCACCACCTTCGCCGCCATCCTGCCCGCCCCCCCCGCGCTCGACGAGATGATGCTCGCTGGCTTCCTGCGCCATTCCCCGGTCGAGCTGGTCAAGTGCCAGACCGTGGATCTCGAGGTCCCCGCCTCCGCCGAGCTCGTGCTCGAGGGTTATGTGGACCTCAACGAACGCCGTCTCGAGGGCCCTTTCGGCGACCACACCGGCTTCTACTCCCTCGCCGACCATTACCCCGTCCTCCATCTCACCGCCATCACCCACCGCCAAGACCCCATCTACTCCACCACCATCGTGGGCAAGCCCCCCATGGAAGACGGCTGGATGGGCGAGGCCGTCGGCCGCATCTTCCTCCCCCTCATGCAAATGCAGTTCCCCGAGATCGTGGACGTCAACCTCCCGCTCGAGGGCGTCTTCCACAACCTCATGATCGTCTCCATCCGCAAGGCCTACCCCGGCCACGCCCGCAAGATCATGAGCGGCATCTGGGGCCTCGGCCAAGCCATGTTCACCAAATGCATCGTCGTTGTGGATGAGGACGTGGACGTGCAAAACCTGCCCGACGTCGTCCTCAAGGCCCTCAACCACATTGATCCCGAGCGCGACATCCAGTTCACCCTGGGCCCCGTGGACGCCCTCGACCACGCCTCCCGCCTGCCCAACTTCGGCTCCAAGATGGGCGTGGACGCCACCCGCAAATGGCCCAGCGAGGGCTTCCTCCGCCCCTGGCCGCAGGAGATCCTCATGGACCCCGCCACCCAGGCCAAAGTGGACGCCCTCTGGAGTTCCCTCGGGCTCTGATCGCGGGGGTCGCGCCGCTTTGCCTGCGGGCAAAATCGGCGCGAGAGGCCGCGAAATTCCGCAGGGGCAGACGCGCCGGTGACGCGTCTGCGCCCCCGGGAAGCGAATTCGGCGCGGCCCCAGCGAAGCGCAGCGCCGACTTGGGGCCATGGGGCCCGAGTCGGCGCAAGCACAAGCGGGACGCGCGCCGCAGGCGCGCTGGGGCCCACGCCCACCATTGGCGCGGGGGCCCGCGCCCACCAAGCTCAGCGGCCCAGCAGCCGCAGCGCCTGCAACCGCTCCTGCACCAGCGGGTCGGGCTCGTGGTATTGGTTCCCCAGCGCCACCGCGCTCTGCAGCAGTTGGCGGCGCAGGGCGGCCACGGCGGCGGCCTGCGGCCCCAGGGCGCGCCGGTCGCCCTCGAGCGTCTGAATGGCCACCGCCGCCCGCCGCGCCGCCGCCTGCCGTTGCGCCGCCGAGCCGTCCCCCCGCCCGTCCCCGCCGCTGCCCCCTTCGCAGCTCGCCACGTAGTTGTCCCATTCCCGCGCCAGCGTCGGCGAGGAGGGCGAGGGCAGTGGCGTCGCGCACGGCGGCGCCGCCGCCTGCTCCACCGCCCCGCGCAGCGCCTGCCATTGCCGCCCCGGCATGCCCAGCCCGGCGGCGGCCAGGGTGTCCGCCTGCGCCCCCAACAGCGCCTCCGCCAGCGCCGCCGTCGCGGGGACAGGATGGTTCGGCAGGTTGGCGAGCCCTGCCAGATGGCCTGACCGCGCCGCCGCCAGCACCTGCTGGTTCTCCTGCGCCTGCCCCTGCTTCCACTGCTGGTAGGCCGCCAGCGCGCTCTGGTCCGCCGCCGTGGGATGCTGCGTGCGCTCGATCGCCGCCTGCATCACCCGCCGGTAAAAGGCGATGTCGGCCGGACGCAGCGCCACCCCGCCCTGGTTCGGCGCCGCGGCCGGGTAATACCCCGCCAACTCCCCTGCGGGCGCCGCCGCCCCGCTCCGGGGCGCGCTCGCCGCCGCCGCCACCGCGCCCGCCGCCGCCCGCGAGCCCCCCTGGCAGCCGCTCCCCAGCGCCGCCAGCAGCGCCACCACCGCCCCGCGCTGGATCCTTCCCGGGCTCACTGGCAAACCACCTGCACCGTCACCACGTTGGAGTAGAGAATCCCCGGCGAGCTCACCGCGATCCGCGCCCAATACGATCCGGAACGCTGGATCACCCAGCCATCGCCCGCCGTCTGCTTCCCCGCCGCCGCAAAATTCAGCCGATAGACCGGCCCCAGCGGCTCGCCGCTGTGCTGCATCCGGTAGAACACCGCCCCCGGCGCGTTCAGCCCCAGCGTCGCCACCAGCGGAATCCTCGCCGGACACCGCCCCCGGTACGCCGTCGCCGCCGCCAGCGTGGCGCTGGCCTGCGTCCCCAGGGACGCGGGGTGATAGCCCGCAAACGGCGCCGGCGCCAAGGGTTGCCGAGTTTCCGCGGCGGGCGGGCTTGGCATCACCCGCGCCGCCCCGTTCCCCAGCCGGTCGCTCGCCACCTTCTCCCGCCCCGCCGCCGCGCGCAGGTCCCAGGTGTCGTCCAGCCGGATCTCCACTTTCTCCAGCGCCAGGTCCTGCCCCGGCGCCCCGCTCCCTTGGTTGGCGTAGTTTTGCGGCGCTTCCGGCGAGCTGATGCATCCGCCGCAGTTTTCCCCCTGCACCGCCGTCCCGTTCTCCGTCGCCGTCGGCGCCAGCAGTTGCGCCCCGCCCTCCAGCACCAGCGCCCCGCTCCGGCTGTCATAGGCCATGCCCGCGCCCTGGCGTTGTCCCGGCTGCCCGGTCGCGTTCTCGGCGATGTCCGCCGCCTGCAACTCCCTCCAGGTGGTGCCGTTCCAGGCCCAGGTGTCGTTCAACTGCTGCCCGGTCACCTCGCCCTGGTTGTTGAACATCGCCCCCACCGCGCCGCCGAACAGCACGTCGCCGTAGCCGTCGTCCCACTGCATCGTGCCGCTGTGCCGCGCCGGCGGCGCCGCCGCCGGGCTCAGCCGCTGCCAGCTCCAGTGGCTGGTGTCCAATTCCCAAGTGTCGTTGGAGTCGGTGCCCTGCCCGTCCCAGCCGCCGAACAACAGCAGCTTCCGGTTGTGCCCGTCCCAGGCAAACGCCGCCCCCTGCCGCGGCGCCGGCCCCGGCCCGCCCCGGTGCTGGCTCCATTGCTGGCCATTCCACGCCCACACCCCGCCGCGGCTGCCCGTGCCGCCAAACAGCACCAGATCTTTCGAGCCCGGGTCGTAGGCCAGGCTGGCATAGGCGCGCGCCGTGGGCGCCAGCCCGGCGTTGCTGCGGGAGGCCGCCCGCAGGCACCCCTGCCCGTCGGCGTACTCCATCGCTGACTGCGCCCGCCCGCTGTTCACGTCCTCGCCGCCGAAAACCAGCACCTCGCCCAGGGCGTCGTCATAGGCCATGCTCGCCCCCGCCAGTCCCGGCCCGCCGCACGGCGCCTGCGTCCAGCTCGCCCCGTCGTTCCCGCTCAGCCACACCGGCCCCGCCGCATTGTCCTCCCCCAGCAGCAGCAGCCGCCTCCGCGCCGCGTCGTACGCCATCGCCACTTCCCCATACCCGCCCGGCACCGTCGGCCCGTGCGGCTGGTATTCGCTGAGGAAGCTCCAGATCTCCGGCGTGGCCGCCGGCGCCGGCGCCGCCGCCACCACCTCCACCCCCACGCTGGCGCTCGCGCCGCTCGCGGCGTCGGTCACGGTGTAGCTCTGCGGCCCCAGCGTCCCCGGGATGATCGTCAGCGTCGCCCGCCCGTCGTTGGCGTTCATGTCCCGATACCCGCCCGCCCCCTGCTGCCCCACGTCGCTGGTGAAGGTGTAGTGATAGCCGGCCAGCGGCGTGCCGCCGCCCACCGCCGCCTTGGGGTCGGTGGCGCTGCGGATCGCAATCGTGCCGGTGTAGCCCGTGTCCGGCGTCCCCTGCGGCGTCTCCGCCTCCACCACCACCCCCCAGCCCGTGCCCAGCGGCGTCGGCGCGCCGCCCGGCAGGTAGGGGCTGATCGCCAGCTTGTCCTGGACCGCCAGCCCCAGCGGGTTCGACGCCCCCGCCATGCCGTCGGGCCCATGCACCGTGATGACGTCGCCCAGCCGCCCCGAAGCCACCACCACCACGAAGGTGTGCGTGCCGTGGTCGCTTGCCGCGAAGGTGTAGCTGGTCCCGTTCACCGCGCCCCCGCGCCAGAGGTTCGCCGAGCCGTCGGCGCTGCCCAGCGTGACCGTGCCGGTGAAGCCCGGCAGCGGCTGCCCAAACCCGTTGGCGGCGGTGACGGCGACGAAAAAGGCGTTGCCCGCCCCGCTGTAGCTCCCATCCCGGCTCCCCGCCACCTGGAAATTATTCGCCGGCCGCTGCACCGGCTGCGCCGCCACCCCCTGCGTGTTCACCCGCGCCTGCCCCGCCAGCGGCAGCCCCGCTGCCAGCGCCAACAGGACCCATGTCGAACGGTGTTGCAGTCGCATAGCGTCGCCCGCCCTCCTCACTTCTTCAGGAACTCCACCCGCCGGTTGTCCGCCCGCCCCGCGGCGGTGTCGTTCGAGCCGAGCGGGTCGGCCGCCCCCATCCCCGCCGTGGTCAGCCGCCCGCCGTCAATCCCGAATTGCGCCACCAGCACCCCACGCACCGCCGCCGCCCGCTGCTGCGAGAGCGCCAGGTTGTGCTGCGGGTCGCCGACCGAGTCGGTGTAGCCGTCAATCTCCAGCTTGAGGTTGGGGTCGGTCGCCAGCGCCTCCGCCACCTCGCGCAGGAACGGCGCCGACTCCGGCTTTAAAATGGCGCTGTTGCTGTCGAAGTGGATGCCGTGGCTGACGTACTTGCCCGTCGCCAGGATCTCCTGCGAAAAATCCGGCGCCGATTCCGCCAGCCGCACCAGCCGCACCCCCACCGTCTCCTTCTCCCCCGCCCGGCTGTTGCTGTGCAGTCCCAGCCGCACGATCGGCGGCAGCGTCACCCCGTTCTCGTCCATCACCCGCGTGCCGTTGACATAGGCCCGCAGCCGCCCGTTCTGCGCCCACACGTCCATCTCCACCGGCTTCGAAAAATCCACGTTGGCCGCGTTCACGTCGCCCAGCACCCCGTTCCCGTCCCGCACATACAGCTCCAGCGTCTTCGGCCCCTGGTTCGCCGTGGTGTCAATCTCCAGCCCCATCTGCCCCCCGGCGGCGAGGAAGTGCCAGTTCGCCCCGGCGCCGCTCGAGCCGGCTTGCTGGAAGCGCGCCACCGTCTGCAGGGTGAAGTTGGCCGGCACCGCCAGGCGCGGGCTGGTGAGTTGCGAAATGTGCAGCTGCAGCTCCCGCACCCCGCCCCCGCTCAGCAGGCTCGCCGCATCCCCCCGCATCTGCCAGTGCGGCGGCGGCTCGCCCGCCGCCATGTCGCTGAAATCGTCATAGAAGATCGTCTTCTCCCCCGGCACGAAATCAATCTTCACCGCCTTCAAATCGGGCTGCCCCGCGTCCCCGCCCGCCGCTGCCGCCGCCGCCGCCGACGCCGCTGCCGGCGACGGTGCGGCCGCGGCCGCCGCCGGTGCGGCCCCCGCCGCCGGCGGCGCCGCCGGTGCGGCCGGCGTGAACCGGCCCAGCGCCTGGTTCATCTCCCCCGCCAACTGGTCCAGCGCGCTCTTGGTCGCCCTCGCCAGCACCGTGTTCTGGAACCCGGCCCCCTGCATGTTCATCGTCCCGTAGTTGCTGTCCACGCTCGGGTCCAGGTGCGTCACGCTGTCGTTGCCCTTCGCCCGCAGCGTCGCGATCGTCACCCCGCGGTTCGCATCCACCAGCGCCACCTGCAGCAGCACCACCACCTTCATCTGGTTCCGGTTCGCCTGCACGTGGATCGGCCCGAAGCTGGGCCCGTTGAAGCTGCCCTGCGAGGTCTGCACCGATCCCGACAGCAGCGTCCCGATCGCCACCACGTCGGTGCCCGCCTGCTGCCCCATCCCCGCCGCCGTGGCGATGTCCACCGCCTGCCCCGGCGCCCCCGCCAGTTGCCGCGGCACCAGTTGCGTCTTGTCCAGCAGTTCGTTCTGCAGCATGCTGGCCAGCACCGAGCTGAGCTGCCCCAGGTCGGCGTTGCCGCTCACGTCCTGGAACGGCAGTATGCCCACGCTGAAGCCCGGCCCCTTCCCCTGCGCCTGCAGCCGCGCTCCCCCCAGCCCCCCCAGCCCCGCCAGCCCCGCCAGCAGCGCCAGCCCGGCCAGCCCCGCCCGCCTCACCGCCCCCTCCCCGGCATCCCCGGCATCCCGCCGCAGTGCGCCGGCGGCGCGAACAGCGCCGCCGCCGGCGCCGTCAGGTCAATGTCCTCGTACTCCACCGTCGTCGTCCCGCCCTTGCCCGCCATCACCTCTTTCACCGGAAAGTTCTGCAGATCGTTCGCCGTCCACACCTCCATCACCCGGCTCTGGCCCTGGGCGTCGGTCGCCTGCACCCGCCGGTGCTCGGTGGCATAGCTCTTGCCCGCGATCGTCACCGTCTCCGGCCCCACGTCGGTGACCTGCGCGTGTTGCTTCGCCGCCTCGTCCAACATCGCCCCCGGCGGCAAATCCCCCAGCCCGCGCTGCATGCACATGCCCTGCGGCATCACCATGTACATCACCTTCTTGTCCAGCAGCATCAGCGTGTACATGCTCCCGCCCCGGCCCCCCATGGCCAGCGTGGTGCGCCACGCCATGCCCCGCTTGGCGATCTCCATGCGTTGCCTCCCCCCGGTGGGAAGCTGGATGACCATCGTGGCGGAGTAATCCGTCGGCCCGAACGGACTCGAGCCTTGGGCGGCCAGCGGAGCCGTCAGCAGAACCATGCCGCCCAACAGCAGCCCGGCCTTGCGGGCGCCTTCCCAGCGGGTGTGCGTCGTCATAGGATCCCCAGTGTTCGAGTGGAACACCGGTGATCATCGTCACCCTCCCGGTGAGAGTCAATGGACCACGGCTCATCTGAATCTGAACTGAATCCGTACCGTGTTATCCATGCCGGAGTAGGAATGTTGGTGATGCCGCAAACAGAGGGGGCGCAGAAAGCCTCGCTTCCCGCGCCCCCTTCCCCCCTCGGACGATGGCCCTCAGCCGGCGATGCGGCGCCGCCGCAGCGCCCAGCCCAAGCCGACCAAGCCCAGCCCGACCAGTCCCACCAGCTCCAGCGGCGAGGCGGTCTTGGGCATCTTCGCCGCCGGCGCCGCCCCCGGCTGCTGGTTGGGCGTGGCCGCTCCCGCCGCCTGGCCGCTGGGCTGCGCCGCTCCCGGCTGCATCGCCCCCGGCTGGGCTGGCTCCGGCGTGGCCTGCCCCGGCGTCACCGCCTGCTTGGCGGCCGTTCCCGCCTGCGCTGCTTTCTCTTTGGCTTGCTCGGCGGCCTGCTTGGCCGCCTGCGTGGTCTGCTGCGCTGCCGTCTGCGCCTGCTGTCCTGGGCTTGGCGGCGTCGGCGTCGGTGTCTGCGCGATCGCCAACCCGGCGGATACGACCACCGCGAGGCCGAGCTTCTTCCACGTCATCATGGCAATTCTCCTTTGTGCCTCTGCGGGAAGGCCGGTGGCGCTCGCCCCCCGAGGTCAGAGGGTTTCTGGGTTCTTGCACTCACAGATGCCGCAACCAGAGCCGGAGCCCGCCACCGCCCGACCGCAGGCTGCGGCCGCGGGCCCCCTCAGCCCCGCAGCCGCGCGAACAGCCCTTTTTTCTTCTCTTGGGCCGGTTCCGGCCGGTAGGGCAGATCGCGGTCCTCCGCCATGGCGAGTGGATTGTCGCGGCATAGGGCCAGCGCCCGCTCGCCGCCGGCTTGTTCCTCGAGATACGCGAACGCCCGCCGGAAATGCGGCGGGCGCTGCTGGGCCGAGTGCCCGTCGCTGGCCACGATGTGCACCCACTCCTGCTTCAGCAGTTCGGCGCCGAACTGCTGCGCCCGCTTGCCAAACCGCCCCGCGAAGGAAGACGCCGTGACCTGGCTCAGGCAGCCCAGCCGCAAGTACTCGCCCAGCGCCTCCGGATGCTGCTGCAACACCGGGTTGCGCTCCGGATGCGCCAACACCGGCACCGCCCCCGCCTCCAGCAACTGCTCCAGCGCCCCGCCCAGCGCCCGCCGCTCGAAAAACTCGGGAAACTCCACCAGCAGGTAGCGGCTTCGGTTCAGCGAGAACCGCCGCGGCTCCGCCACCGCCGCCTGCACGTTTTCAAAGCTCAGGTGCAGCTCGCAGCCGGTGTACAGCCGCAGCCGCTCTCCCAGCCGCTCCTGCAGTTCCTGCCGCCGCCCCGCCACCGCCGCCGGCTCGAAGCGGAACTGATAGTTGGCGTGCGGGGTGGCGACCGCATGCGTGATCCCGTCGGCGATCGCCACCTCCGCCATCGCCAAGGCGTCCTCCAGCGTGGCCGGCCCGTCGTCCAGCCCGGGCAGCAGGTGGATATGGGTGTCCACCCAGCCGGCTTCGGGGGTTGCGGGGGTGGCCATGCCGGCTCTAGCGCGGTTCCTCCACTCGCGGGGGTCGCGCCGCTTTGCCTGCTGGCAAAATCGGCGCGAAAGGCTGCGAACCGGGGTCCCCAGAGCCCGCCTCGGGCTCTGGGGTGGTCGTAATTCCGCAGGGCGGCCCGCCCCCGGGAAGCGAATACGGCGCGGCCCCAGCGAGGCGCAGCTCCGACTTGGGGCCTCCGGGCCCCCAAGTCGGAGCGAGCACAAGCGGGACGCGCGCCGCAGGCGCGCTGGGGCCCGCGCCAACCATGTAGCGCAGCAGCGCCGCGCCGTGGGTGGCGAAACGCCGCTTGTAGGCTTGCTCGCCCGTCAAGAAATGAAAGCTTCGGCCCTCGTTCATGGTGTGGCGCACCACCGCAAATAACAGCAGGATGCCCGGCGATAGCTCCGCCGCCTCCTCTTCGTAGGATATCGTATAGCCGTAGCGCGCGTCCCGGCTTTGCCACGCCAGCAGCGCGCTCAGCCGCCGCCCGCCCCGCTCCAGCGCCCACAGCTCGCTCAGCTCCGGCTCGCCCTCCACCATCGCCGCCAGCCAGTTCTGCTCCCGCGCCCCCAGCACATTGCGCTCGCCCCGCCCCGCCAGCCCCCGCGCCTTGTGGTCCAGCAGCCAGGCCAGCAGGTGCCGCCTCGCCCCGGCCTCGGTCTCCAGGCGCAGGGTCGGCTGCGCCCGCCGCCACCGCGCCTCCAGCCTGCGGTGTTCCCCCTCCAGCCTCGCCCCCGCCGCCCGCACCGGCGCCGCCGCATACGGCCGCGCCTCCGCCCCCAGCCCCTGCCAAAACACGCCAAACCGCGTCCCCGCACCCACCCCGGTGAATTGCGCCGCCGCGCAGCCCCAACCCCGCGCTCGCTCCGCCGCCTCCCCCTGCCCGTTCGCCTCCGCCCGGCCAATTAAATCGAGGTAGTCAAACAACCCCTCGCCCATCAGCTCCAGCCGCCCCCGCCGCACCGCCAGCGGCACGATCAACGGCGGCGTCGCCTGCCAGCCGATGCGCAGCTCCGCCTCGCCGGCATAACACCGCGCCCACTGCCGGGCGAACGCATAGCTCTGGAACACCGACCCCGCCCCGCTCGCCGCGGCGGCCTGCCACACCTCCGCCAAAGGCCCCAGGTCGGGGTCGCTGTGCCACTGCAATCCCACCCTCGTTCTGTTGCCCCGGGCCCGGGCGCCGTTGTATCGGGAGTGGCCCTTCGCCGGGGTCGCGCCGCTTTGCCTGCGGGCAAAATCGACGCGAAAGGCTCCGAAATTCCGCAGGGGCAGACGCGCCCGGGGCGCGTCTGCGCCCCCGGGAAGCGAATTCGGCGCGGCCCCCCCGGGCAGTGAAGCAGCGCAGCGCCGACTTGGGGCCACGGGCCCCCGAGTCGGCGCGAGCATGCCGCCCCGCGCTGTTACAGCGGGGCGGCTCACAAGCGGCCCGCGCCCACCTTAGTCCAGTCCCTCGCGCCGGTAGTTGGGCGCCTCCTGCGTGATGATCACGTCGTGTACGTGGCTCTCGCGCAGCCCGGCGTTGGAGATGCGGATGAAGCGCGCCCGGTTCTGGAAGTCCTCGATGCTGGCGCAGCCGCAGTAGCCCATCCCCGCCCGCAGCCCTCCCACCAGCTGGTGCACCATCGCCGCCAGCGGCCCCTTGTACGGCACCCGCCCCTCGATCCCCTCCGGCACCAATTTGCTGCTGCGGTTGCCGTCCACGTCCCGCGTCTCCGCCTCCGCCTCCAGGCGCTGCCCGTAGCGCTCCGCCGAGCCCGCCTCCATCGCCGCCAGCGAGCCCATGCCGCGGTAGCTCTTGAACGACCGCCCCTGGTACAGGATGATCTCGCCCGGGCTCTCGTGCGTGCCCGCGAACAGGCTGCCCACCATCACCGAGCTCGCCCCGGCGGCGATCGCCTTGCTGATGTCGCCCGAGTACTTTACCCCGCCGTCGGAGATCACCGGCACCCGCCCCGCCGGGTCGGCGCTGGCCTCGCGGCTGGCCCGCACCGCGCTGGCGATGGCGGTGATCTGCGGCACCCCCGCCCCGGTCACCACCCGCGTGGTGCAGATCGAGCCCGGCCCGATGCCCACCTTGATCCCATCCGCACCCGCCGCGATCAGGTCGCGCGCCCCGTCGAAGGTGGCCACATTGCCGGCGATCACGTCAATGTGCGGCAGCGCCGCCTTCAGCCGCCGCACCGCCTCCAGCACCCGCCGCGAATGCCCATGCGCGGTGTCCACCGCCAACACGTCCACCTTCTTCTGCGCCAGCTCCTGCGCCCGCTCCAGAAAGTCTCCCGTCGCCCCCACCGCCGCCGCCACCCGCAGCCGCCCCTGCTCGTCCTTCGCCGCCAGCGGGTACTTCAGCTTCTTCTGGATGTCCTTCACCGTGATCAGGCCCTTCAGCACGTAGTGCGCGTCCACCACCAGCAGCTTCTCCACCCGGTGCCGGTGCAGGATCGCCTCCGCCTCCTCCAGCGTCGTGCCCACCGGCACCGTGATCAGGTTCTCCTTGGTCATCACCTCGCCGATGGGTATGTCGGTGCGCGTCTCGAAGCGCAGGTCGCGGTTGGTCAGGATCCCCACCAGCTTGCCGTGCCGCGTCACCGGCAGCCCCGAGATCTTGAACTTGCGCATCATCTCCAGCGCCTCGGCGATCTTCTGCTCCGGCTCCATCGTCACCGGATCCACGATCATCCCGCTCTCCGAGCGCTTCACCTTGTCCACCTCGTCCGCCTGCTGCTCGATGCTCAGGTTGCGGTGGATCACCCCCAGCCCCCCCTGCTGCGCCAGCGAGATCGCCAGCCGCGCCTCGGTCACCGTGTCCATGGCGGCCGACACGATGGGGATGTTGAGCGCGATGTGGCGGCTCAGCCGGGTCGAGGTCTCCACCTCCGTGGGCAGCACCTCCGAGTACGCCGGCAGCAGCAGCACATCGTCAAACGTCAGCGATTCGGGGACAGGGAGCTCTAGCATGGTGGAACCCCCAGTTTAGCAAGCCCGGCCCGGCCGCACCACCGCGCAAGCCCCCCCCTCACCCCGCCATGCCCAGGCTCTCCGCGAAGCCCCACCCCGCATCGGTCCATTGCTGCGCCATCCGCAAGCCCGCCTGGCCGAGCAGCGGCCCGATCTCCTCCCGCCGATATTTGTGCGAGCTCTCCGTCCAGATCGTCTCCCCCCGCCGGAAGGCGATCGCCCCTGGCGCCCCCGGCAGGTGAACCTGTTGCTCCCGCCGCGAGCGCAAATGCATCTCCACCCGCCGCGCCCCCCGGTCGTAGCGGATGCGGTGCTGCCACTGCCCCAGCTCGAAGTCGGTTCCCAGCTCCCGGTTCAGCCGCACCAGCAGGTTGCGGTTGAAGGCCGCCGTCACCCCGCCCGGATCGTCATAGGCCAGCTTCAGCCGCGCCACCGGCTTCACCAGGTCCAGCCCCAGCAGCAGCCCATCGCCCGGCCGCAGCCGCCGCCGCACCGCCGCCAAAAACTCTGCCGCCCCGGCGCGGTCGAAGTTGCCCAGCGTGCTGCCCAGGAACAACACCAGCAGCGGCCCCGGCGTTCGCCGCCCGGCAATCGCCTCCAGCCCCGCCAGATATTCCTGCTGCACCGGCTCCATCTCCAGTCCGCCGATTCCAGCCAACTGCTCCTGGCAGCGCGCCAGCGCCAGCGGCGAGATCTCGATCGGCGCATACCGCGTGAACTGCCGCCGGCACAGCGCCTCCAGCAGCCAGCGCGTCTTCTGCGCGTTGCCGCTGCCCAGCTCCGCCACCACGGTCCCCGCCCCGAACCGCGCCACCATCGCCTCGGCGTGGCTGCCGATCAACCCCGCATCGGCTGCCGCCAACCCATACTCCGGCAGCGCGCAGATGGCCTCGAACAGCGTCGAGCCCACCGCGTCATAAAAATATTTGCAGGGCAGCGTCTTTTGTCCCGGCCGCAGCAGCCCCGCCCGCACCTCGGCCGCCATCGCGGGAAGGGAAGCGCCGGGGGCGAGCGGTAGGGCTGGGGCCATGGCCATGGTCCCTCTCAGCGCGATACGCAGCGGAAGCCGGCGTACACGTAGGGATAGTGCGGCTGGAACCAGTTGCGAAAGCTGCGCCGCAGCAGGCAGGCGGCAGTCCGCGCCGACCCGCCCTTCATTACATAATGCTGCCCGTCAAAAAAATTGGCCGAGTAGCCCGGATAAAAATCGAAGGGCGCAAATCCGGGGAAGGGCGCGAACGGCGTGCCGGTCCATTCCCAGCCGTTGCCCACCAGATCCTCCACCCCCCAGGCGCTGGCCCCGTCCCCGGCCGTCGGCGCCGGGTCCCAGCCCCGCAGGTCGAAGTTGCCCGCCACCGCCTCCGGACCCGCCTCGCCCCAGGGATAGCTCCGCTCCCCGCCCTCCGGCGTGCCATAGGCCATGCGGTGCCACTCCGCCTCGCTCGGCAGCGCCTTGCCCGCCCACGCCGCGTAGGCGCTCGCCTCGGCCTGGGTGACATACACCGGCAGTTCCCGCGGCAGCGCCACCTCGCCAAACATGCCGTGGTAGAGCCACTCCCCCCCCCGCCGCCGCCAAAAATGCGGCGCCGCCGCCCCCGCCTCGACGAACTGCATATACTCCCCGTTCGACACCTTGCGCCGGTCCGCGGCAAACGCCCCCACCGCCACCGTGTGCTCGTCAAACTCGTTGTCCCAGCCAAAGCCGCTTCCCCGCGCCCGCCCCAGCGTCGCCCTCCCCGCGCCGATGGCCACCGGCTCCTGTCGCGGGGGTCGCGCCGCTTTGCCTGCTGGCAAAATCGGCGCGAAAGGCTGCGAACCGGGGTCCCCAGAGCCCGCCTCGGGCTCTGGGGTGGTCGTAATTCCGCAGGGCGGCCCGCCCCCGGGAAACGAATCCGGCGCGGCCCCAGCCAAGCGCAGCGCCGACTTGGGGCCACGGGGCCCCCGAGTCGGCGCGAGCATGCCGCCCCGCGCCGTTACAGCGGGGCGGCTCACCAGCGGGACGCGCGCCGCAGGCGCGCTGGGGCCCGCGCCCACCAACGGTCGCCCGCTGGCTGGGCCCGCCGCGGTCGGCAACGGCCCCGGCTGCTTGCGTGCGTAGGCGAGGTTGTGGAAGAGGTAGCTCAGCGTCTCCACGTGCATCCAGCGGTGCTCGATCGCCACCTCCAGCCGCTGCGCCAGCTCCGCCGAGGCTTGCCGTTCCAGCCCGCCCTGCAGCCGCCGCCGCACCTCCCGGTTGTAGTCCCGCACCGCCGCCACTGCCGGCCACGCCTCGGCCGGCTCGGCCGGCAGTTGCCCATCCACCGGATCAATCCCAAAGGCAAAAAGCTGGTCCCACTCCGGATGAAAAGCCGCCTGCTCCAGCGCCGGCGCCAGCAGGTTCCAGTCAAACGCCTCCAGGTGTCCCAAATAGAAGATCAGCCGGTGGCGTTCCGGCACCGGGCGGTCGTACAGCGCCTCCGGCCGCACCACCCGCCACAGTTGGTCGCTCGCCGCCTGCGCCGCGCGCCAGCGTGGAATCGCCTCCGCCATGCCCCAGTTTGATGCCATCCGGGCGTTCGTGCCAACCCCGGCCACCATCCCCGGTCACCATGGCCCGGTTCTCACCCCACCGGGCGCCCGCCGCCGCTCCGTTGCCGCGCCACCTCGAACAGCGCGATCCCGGCCGCCACCGAGGCGTTGAGCGAGTCCACCCCCGCCGCCAGCGGGATGGCCACCCGCGCATCGCAGCGCTGCCGGATCAGGGCGTGCAGCCCGCGCCCCTCCGCCCCCACCACCACCACCGTGGGCTCGCGGAAGTCGTGGTCCCATAGCCGCGTCTTCGCCTCCCCGTCCAGCCCCACGATCCAAAAGCCCGCCTGCTTGCACTGTTCCAGCGCCTGCGCCAGGTTGCCCACCCGCGCCACCCGCACATGCTCCAGCGCCCCCGCCGACACCCGCTCCACCGTCTCCGTCAGCCCCGCCGCCCGCCGCGCCGGCAGCAGCACCCCGTCCACCCCGGCGCCGCAGGCGCTGCGCACAATCGCCCCCAGGTTGTGCGGGTCCTCGATCCCGTCCAGCGCCAGCAGCAGCCGCTGCGGCGCGTCGGCCAGCAAGTCCTCCAGCTCCAGCACCGCCTTGGCCTCGGCCTCCGCCACCACCCCCTGGTGCGGCGTCCGCCCCGCCCAGCGCTCCAGCTCCGCCACCCCCACCCGCCGCAGCGGCACCCGGGCGGCGTGCGCCAGCGTGATCAGCTCCTGCAGCCGCGGGTCGTGGCGCTCGCGGCTCACCGCCACGAACCGCAGCGCCGTCCGCGCCCGCAGCGCCTCCCGCACCGCGTGGATGCCCACCAGATAGCGCGTGCTCATTTGTCGTACTGCAACAGCGACATCACGTCGTAGCCCGCCAGCCGCTGCCGCCCCTGCAGGAACGTCAGCTCCACCACGAACGCCAGCCCCGCCACCGTCCCCCCCACCTGGTTCACCAAGTGCGCGCTCGCCACCGCCGTGCCCCCGGTGGCGATCAAGTCGTCCACGATCAGCACCCGCTGCCCGGGCGCGATCGCGTCCTTGTGGATCTCCACCCGGTCGGTGCCGTACTCCAGCGCGTACTCCACCGCCACCGTCTCCGCCGGCAGCTTGCGCGGCTTGCGGATCGGCACAAACCCCGCCCCCAGCTTGTACGCCAGCGCCGGCCCAAAAATGAAGCCCCGCGCCTCGATCCCCGCCACCACGTCCACCGCCCGGTCGGCATAGTGCCCCGCCAGCAGGTCCACCAGCCGCGCAAACGGCCGCGCCTGCTTCAGCAGCGTGGTGATGTCGTAGAACAAAATGCCCGGCTTGGGAAAGTCCGGCACTTCGCGGATGTAGGATTTCAGCTCGTCGCTCGCCATGGCGTGGGAGGTGGCCATCAATGCGCTGTCCTTTCCAAGATCCTCAACTGCCCCCCAGCATTGTAGCCCCACCTTCGGCAAGTGGTGGCACAGCCACTCCTGGCTGTGCGCTCCTTCTAGCCGCTGCGGGGCCCAATCCGCCTCGTGGTCCATACCTTCACCCCCGCACGATCGCAAACCCTGCCGGCGCCTCTCCCTCCTCCGCCACCCGCCACGCCGACCGCCGCACCTCCGCCACCCGCGCCGCCGGCGGTCCGGCCCAGAGCTGCGCCTCGAGTTCGCGCAGCCGCCCCGGCGCGCCATAGGCCGCCACCTCCACGCTGGCATCCGGGCGGTTGCGCACCCAGCCCCGCAACTGCAGCCGCTGGGCGTGGCCCAAGACAAAATAGCGGTACCCCACCCCCTGCACCTCGCCCCTGACCTCGAAGCGCGTGCCCTCCATGCTCGCCATGGCCTCTCATTTTACGGCCACATTCTTGAACCTGTTGCCTGCCTCCGCCGCATCCTAACCACAGCGGTTGCGAACCAGGGAGGCCCATGGGTGCGATCCAGCAAAGCCTGAAACGGGCCCGCGCCCTGCGGCCCTCCACCATCCGCCAACAAGCCCACCGCCCCTTCCGCCTCGAACTGCTTGCCGCCGACGGCGACGACCACCAGGCCTTGTGCCGTGTCTTCATTCCCGACGGCCTCGCCGGCCCCGCCCGCGCCCAAGCCCTCGCCCACCTCGCCTCCAGCGCCGCCCCTGACCCCGCCGCGCTGCGCGTGCGCTCCCCCCGCGTCGCCGCTCCCGCCCTGGCCACGCTGGTGGCGGTGGATGGGCGCGACCCCGAGCCCGGCCTCCTCGCCCTGCTGCGCGCCTGCCCCGAGCACCGCCTCGCCCTGGCCCGCGTCTTCCCCCCCTTCCGCCCCCTGCTCGCCCGCGAGCTCATCCACGCCGTCGCCGCCCGCAACGCCGCCATCGCCGCCGTCAGCGCCCTGCCCGATGTCATCCCCACCCCCCTCAGCCTCGCCCTCGCCCTGGGCGAGATGGGTTCCGACACCGTCCTCCTCACCGCCAACCAAATCGGCCTCTGCTTCCAACTCGCCGCCCTGCGCGACCACGACGTGGGCTGGCGCGCCCAGCTCGGCCCCATCGCCGGCATCCTCGCCGGCAGCTTGGGCTGGCGCACCCTGGCCCGCGAGCTGGTCGGCCTCATCCCCGCCGGCGTTGGCCTCGCCGCCAAATCCGCCATCGCCTACTCCGGCACCGTGGCCGTGGGCCGAACTTTATGCCGCGTGGCAGCCGATTCCACTACGAGCCCGGGCCCCCTCCGGCCCCGGCCCTTCCGCCGTCAACTTGCCAGCCGACCATAATCGGCGTACTTGTGAAGGAGAGGGTTTTTTTCGATGAACGTTCATCTGACCGTCCAAGTCCCTCGTTCTCCCGAACTCAACCAAATCATGGACCGCTTCCAGCACAAGCTGGACGGGCTGCTTTTTGCTTTCCAGCCCGAGTTGGTCCAGTTGCAGGGCCGCTTGGTGCGCCATACCAGCCGCGAAGGCGTCTCCTGCCGCCTGAATCTGCACCTCCCCACCGGCCAGCTCAGCAGCGAAGAGGCGGCGGGCACGGCGCAAGCCGCGTTTCGCGCCGCTAGCAACGAACTCACCCGCCAGCTCAACAAGCACAAGCAGCGCCTGCGCGAGACCCGGCCGCGGCTGCATTTGGCGGCGGCGGCCACGCGCGGCCGCTGGCGCGCGCAGTCCGCCGCCAGCCGCGTCGCCGCGGCGGAAGCCACCCCGACCCGCTGGCGGCCCCAGCCGGCCGCCAGCCGCGCCGCCGCGCTCAACGGCTACTTGGGCGCCCACGAGCAGCATCTGCTGGGATTTGTGCGCCGCCAGATCGAGTTGCGCGAGCGCTTGGGCGAGTTGCCCGTGGGCTGGCTCGACCCCTATGAGGTGCTCAACGAGGTGGTGGTGGCGGCCTTGGGCGCGCGTCCGGGAGCGCAGGCGGCCAACCGCGGCCGCTGGTTCCTGTTGTTGGCGGCGGCGGCGATGCGCCGCCTGGCCAAGGCCTACAGCGACCAGCCCCATGGCCAGCCCACCCACTCGCTCGACCAAGCCGCGCCCGCTTTCCGCCGGGCCACCGCGTTCGTCGGCGATGAGGACGAGGTCCTCCGCCTGCAGGATGTGGTCGCCTCCGACCACGCCAACCCGGAGGAGACCGCGGTCGCCAGCGAAACCATGGAGCGGCTGGCGGCGGCGCTGGCCGGCCTGCCGCGCCAGCCCCGCCACGATTTGGTGCTCTATCTGCTCGAGGGCTTCCGCCCACAGGAGCTGGCGCAACTCACCAAGCGCAGCGAAGCCGACGTCTTGGAGTCGCTGGAGCGCGCCGAGGCCGCTCTGCGCCAGCAGCCTGAACTGCCGCAACTGCTTGCCGACCGTCTGCGCCCGCTGCCTGCCCGCGCGCCGCGCGCCCCGGCGGGCGCGCGCCGCGCCCGCGCGCTGGTCCCCCAACGCGCCTGATGCCGGGCCCCGTTCCAGCCCGGGGAGGGAAGTCGCGGGGGTCGCGCCGCTTTGCCTGCTGGCAAAATCGGCGCGAAAGGCTGCGAACCGGGGTCCCCAGAGCCCGTCTCGGGCTCTGGGGTGGTCGTAATTCCGCAGGGGCAGACGCGCCAGTGGCGCGTCTG
>Ga0307374_10003879_pt1 | contig 25272 bp, 20 predicted proteins | sample OX3MG_FD_202532 | JGI IMG/M metagenome (GOLD analysis project Ga0307374, IMG submission 202532) | Soil microbial communities from Risofladan, Vaasa, Finland - OX-3 | ecosystem: Environmental > Terrestrial > Soil > Coastal area > Acid sulfate soil | place: Finland: Risofladan, Vaasa | collected...
CAGCACGTGGCGTCCCTCCAGCTCAGCGTCGAGGTCCTTGACGATCCGCACCACGCCCGAGGTCTTGGTGGCGCTGCCGTAGGAGGAGACGGCCATGAAGTCCACATCGACGGGCAACGCGATGGCTCGGCACAGGTCGCTCATGAAGAGCATGGCACCCTTCAGAACGGCGACGAGGAGCGGGGGATCGCCGGTGTAGTCCGCGGTGATCTGCGCCCCCAGCTCCTTCACCCGCGCCGCCAGCCGACCGGGGTCGACCAGGACCGGCCCCACGTCCGGCTCGGCCCAGTGCGGGATACCCGTGCCAGCCTCGTTGAGGATCACCGGCCGACACTATCTGAGCGCGGCTCGTCGACGGTCAGCCTTCCCCCCGAGCGTCGCACCCGCCGGCCCCTCGAGATCTCGGTCGCCACCGCCAGCCCGTCGGCCACCGCCAGCACCCGCTCCACCTCGGCCAGCGACGGCGGGTACTCCTGCGCATCGGGGTCCCGGGCCCGGAGCCAGTGCCGGACCGCACGCCGGGCCAGTGGTCGTGGCAGCCCCGCCACCAGCCGGGCGTCCCGGGGATCGGGGGCCGACTGGAGAGCCAGCGCGTCCAGCAACGCGGCCTCGTCGCGCAGCACGCCGGCCTGCCGGGCCAGCAGCGGCACCGGGTCGCGGCCCGCCATATCGGCGCACAGCGGGAGCAACTCGTGGCGGACCCGGTTGCGCAGGAAGGCCGGATCGTCGTTGCTGGCGTCGTGCACCGGCATCAACTCCATGGCCGCGCACAGGGCAAGCGTCTCGCAACGCCGCAATCCGAGCAGCGGGTGCCGCCACCCGGGCTCCATGCCGGCCAGCCCGTCCGAAGCCGCCCCGCGCAGCAGGTTGAGGAGGATCGTCTCGGCCTGATCATCCATGGTGTGCCCGGTCGCCACCCCCTCGGGCAGGACGGCGAACCGGGCCGCCCGGGCCCGCGCCTCCAGATTGGACCCCGGCGCCACCGACACCGTCGCGCTCACGAACGCGGCACCCAGACGTCCGGCCGCCGCGGCGACCACGTCGGCTTCGGCTGCCGAGCCGGGCCGGAGCCCGTGGTCGACATGGATGGCGGTGACCAGGCACCCGGCGGCCACCGCCAGGCCCAGCAGCGCCAGGGAGTCCGCACCACCCGAGACGGCACAGTCCAGGGCCGATCCCGGCGGCGGGAAGGTGCACCGGGGCAGCAGCTCGAGGACGAGGGGGGGGCCCTCAGCCACCAGCGCGGGCCACCCAGTCACCCGGGCTGCGGATCTCGACGAGAGTGGGAAGCCACTCCGGCCCCCGCCAGACCCGGGCCAGCAGCTCGGGCCCGCCGGCCGCTTCCACAGCCTCGACGAAGCGTTCGCCCTCGGCGTACTGGCGCATCTTGGCTTCCAGACCGAGCAACCGGGACATGAGCTTGGTCATCCCCCGCGCCTCGTTACGCCGCTGATGCAGCGTGCGGGAGAACTCGGCCGCCCCGGGGACCTCGGCCGCCCCGGCCCGGTCCATGGTCACGTCGCCGTGCCCTTCGAGCAGGCTCATCATCCCGGAGATCTTGGAGAGGGCCAGGCGCTGCTCGGGCGTGGCCAGCAGGCCCACCACGCCGTCCTCACGGAGCGGGTTGTGACCCGACCGCACCTCGGCGGCGACCCGCCGAAGCGTCCCGGCCAGTTGCACCGGATCCCCCGAGAGGGGCTCCAGCAGCTCACCGAGAAGGCTGACGAAGTGGTCCCGCAGCCAGGGCACCGCCGTGAACTGCAGGCGGTGCGTCACTTCGTGCAGGGCGAGCCACAGGCGGAACTGGCTAGGAGAGAACCCGTACTGCTCCTCAATGGCCACCACGTTGGGACCGACATAGGAGACCAGGTCCTGGTCCTCAGGCGCCTCATCGGTGATCAGGAGGTCGTACTGCCCCAACACCCGGGTGGCCATGTAGGCCAGCATGAGGCCGAGCTGGGTCCCGCTCACGGCACGGCCCAGGGCCAGTGCCGGGCCGGGCACCCGGGGCGCCCGCTGCCTCTGGAAGTTCGAGAGCGCCGGGCCGACCAGGCGCTGCATGGAACGGACGTTGGCAGCCGCCCACCCGGGCCGGTCGGTCACCTTGGCCCGGGCGGCACCGTGGGCCGAATGCAGCCCGGTGGCCTCACTGACCAGGTGCTCGGCGCGCGCCGTCAACTCGTCGAACTGGGCCTGCAGGTCGGACGAACGGTACGAAGCAGGAGACGGCTTGAGGAGCAGCGCCCCCGAGGCGACCCGCCGGGCCAGTTCCCAATCGATCATCCCGGCTCCGGCTCCGGCCCCGGTCTCCGTCGCCCCGGTCTCCGTCATGTCAGTGTTCGCCGTCGTGCTGCCGGCTTTCTTCGTCTATGGCCTCGGCGATCCGTCGGATGAGGCCTTCGGGCACGTGGTCCTTGCAGCGGTTGGCGATGACCTGGCGCAGCTCGGCCTCGAAGTCGGCCGCGCCACCGCAGGGACCGCAGAAGTTGAGGTGCTCGCTGATCTGCTGACGCCGCTGCTCGGTGAGCTCGCCGTCCAGGTAGTGGTAGAGCTGGTGGACCGCCTCGTCGCAGTTCATGTTCTTGCCGAACAGCGCACTCGTGTCCTCGCTCATGCCCATTTCCTCGTTCACTCGTTCGCCCCGGACGGTGTGCTCCCCACCAGGCCGCGTGCGGCCCCCACATCGTGCAACGCCTTCTGGAGGGCCCTTCTTCCCCGGTGGATGCGGCTCATGACTGTGCCGATGGGCACATCGGTGATCTCGGAGATCTCCTTGTACGAGAATCCTTCGACGTCGGCCAGCAGGACGGCCATGCGGAACGCCTCGGGCAGCGCCTCCAGTGCCGCCTTCACATCCTCGTCGGTGAAGCGGTCCAGGGCCTCGTCCTCGGCACTGCGTCCCGAGTCCCCGCCCCCGGCTCCCGGACCCGAGAGGCGCTTGTAGAGGTAGAGATCCTCGACGTCCTCCACATCGATCACCTCGGGCCGGCGCTGGGCCGCCCGGTAGGAGTTGATGAACGTGTTGGTCAGGATCCGGTACAGCCACGCTCGCAGGTTGGTGCCCTCGGTGAACGAGCCGTAGGAGCGGTACGCCTTGAGGTAGGTCTCCTGGACCAGGTCCTCGGCGTCGGCCGCGTTGCGCGTCATGCGCAGCGCGGCGCTGTAGAGACCCGGCATGTGCTCCATGGCGACATCGGTGAAGCGCGCCTGGTCGGCCATGGATCAACCCTACCCACCCCGGGATAGCGTGACCGCCGTGACCACCGCACCGGAGTACCTGGGGATCGATCTGCTCAGCGGCGCCTTCTTCGGGCGCGAGCCCCACGACGCCTACGCCTGGATGCGGGAAAATGCCCCCGTCTACTACGACGAGGTGAACGATCTGTGGGGCGTGGCCAGCCACGCCGCCGTCAAGCAGGCCTCGGTCGACACCGAGTCGTTCTCCAACGCGCAGGGCATCCGGCCCAAGTTGCCCCAGCTGCCCATGATGATCGACTTCGACGCACCTGAGCACGTGCGCCGCCGGCGACTCGTCTCCGAAGGGTTCACCCCCAAACGGGTCCGAGCCATGGAGGAGAACCTGCGCCACGCCTGCGACGGCATCATCGACCGGGTCTGCGAAAGGGGCAACTGCGACTTCGTGGCCGACATCGCCGCCCCCCTGCCCATCATGGTGATCGGCGACATGCTGGGTGTAGCCCCCTCCGATCGCGACGACCTTCTCCGCTGGTCCGACGACATGCTCAAGGCGCTCGGCTCGCCCGACCCCTCCATGATGGACGCCGCCACCATGGCCTTCATTGAGTACACCGAGTACATCAACCCGGTATTTGAGGATCGCCGGCGGCGCCACGCCAGCGACGACCTGGTGGGTGTCCTGTGCCACGCCGAGATCGATGGGGACTCGCTGGACAACGACTCGCTGGTCCACGAGACCCTCCTCATACTGGTTGGCGGCGACGAGACCACCCGCCACGTGATCAGCGGCGGGTTCGAGGAGCTGCTGGCCCATCCCGACCAGAGGGACCGCCTGGCCGCCGACCGCGCGCTGATGCCGAGCGCCATTGAGGAGATGTTGCGCTGGGTCTCACCCATAAAGAACATGGCCCGCACCGCCACCCGCGACGTCACGCTCGAAGGGGTGTCGATCGCCGCCGGTCAGGAGCTGATCCTGTTGTACCCCTCGGCCAACCGGGACGCCGCCGTCTTCGAGAACCCCGACGAGTTCGACATCACCCGCAGCCCCAATCCCCACCTCGCCTTCGGGTTCGGCGCCCACTTCTGCCTGGGCAACCAGCTGGCCCGATTGGAACTCCGGGTCATGATCGACCGGCTCCTGGCCCGCCTTCCCGACCTCCACCTGGCCATCGAGCGTGAGGCGCTGCCCCGTCGCCAGGCCAACTTCATTTCCGGAATTGAGGAGATGCCCATCGCCTTCACCCCCACCTCTCCCGTGGGGGCCGGACTCCCCTGACGCTGGGACGAGCTAGACCACCCGCAGCAGCCCGCCGTCAATGACGACCTCGCCCCGCTGGTTCTCGGTGCGGAACCGGTAGGTCCCCGGTGAGCGATCGGCCACATCCCACACGGCGATGCTGAGGGTGTCCCCCGGCAGTGTCGGGCGAGAGAAGCGGGCCCGCATCGAACCGAAGCGGGCCGGGTCCGAACCACACACGGTGTGCAGGAGGCCCCGTCCGGTGAACCCGTAGGTGCATAGGCCGTGGAGGATCGGCCGGTCGAATCCGGCGCGCTTGGCGAAGGCGGGGTCCGAGTGCAAGGGGTTGCGATCGCCGTTCAAGCGGTAGAGGAGGGCCTGGTCGGTGCGGGTGGTGTAGCTCACCAACTCGTCGGGCTCGCGTGGGGGCAACGGCTCGGCGGCCAGGGTGCTCTCGTCGTCGCCCTCGGGGCCGCGTGGGCCGCCGAAGCCCCCCGCTTCGCGGATGAAGAGCCCGGTGCGGGTGGTGAAGGCCGGTGTACCACCGGCGTAGGTCGATGCGCTCTCCAGGACGACCAGCGCTCCCGACCCCTTGTCGTAGATCCCGGCCACGGTGGTGGTGACGGTGACCCTCCCTTCCGCCGGCACCTCCCCGTGCAAGGCGATCATCTGCTCCCCGTGCACCAGCTTGGTGAAGTCGATGTCGCCCAGATCGGCCATGGCGCCGCCGCCCTGCCCGACGATGGTCACGAAGGTGGGCAGCACCCTCTGGGCGATGCCGGCGGAGTTCTCGGTGGTGAGATCCAGCTCGAAGCCCGTCGGGTCCAACGCTCCGGCACCCACGCCCAGTGCGTAGAGCAGGGCGTCCTTGTGATTCCACGACCGCTCTGCCGGTGCGGATTCCGTGCCTACTGCCTGGAGATTCAGTGCCATGACGGCCTCATTTCTTTCTGACGTCATTTCATGTTACATATATTTATGTCATACTTGTCAAGTGGTCCTGACCATTGACGAGCTGGCCAGCGCGGCGGGCACCACCACCCGCACCATCCGCTCCTTCCAGACCCGGGGTCTGATCGACCCGCCCGAACTACGGGGGCGCACGGGCCTGTACGGCACCCACCACCTCCAGCGGCTGCTGGCCGTGCTCAGGCTCCAGGAGAGTGGCTTCTCCCTGCAGTCCCTCGCCGCGCTCTTCGCGGCCCACGAGCGCGGCGACTCGCTCGAAGCCGTGCTGGGGCTGGCCGACCGGTTCGCGTCGGGGACGAGTGCCGCCGCCACTTCCGTCGTCACCGAACCCGACGCCGCCGAGCTCTACGCCTTCTCCCAACTGCAGGGCGGGGAAGGGCGCCGTCGGGCCACCCGCCGCCGGCCGCTGTTGGCCGTGGTCCCCACCACCATGTGGGAGGCGGGTCAGATGGAGGCTTCGTAGTCGGTAGCGTCACCCACGAATGAGTGAGCCCGGCGTGCCTCTCCTGCACTGGCGCCAGGCCGGCGCCGCCGGGGCCTCGGTGGCGGTGACCACCCGGCATGGCGGGGTGTCTGAGCCTCCCTACGACTCGTTGAACCTCGGGCTCCACGTGGGTGACGACCCCGGGCGCGTCCTGGTCAACCGCCGACGGGCCGCCCGCGATTTCGGCGTCTCCCTCGGCGACCTGGTCTTCGCCCAGCAGGTACACGGGAACAGCGCCACCGTGGTCGGCACCACCGAGCACGGACGCGGCACCCGGGCCGTCGGCGACGCCATCCCCGACACCGACATCCTCGTCACCGCAACTCCGGGGACCACCCTGGTCATCCTGGTGGCCGACTGCCTTCCCCTGGCGCTGCTCGACCCTGAAGCGCGCGTGCTGGCCGCCGTCCACGCCGGCTGGCGGGGTACGGCCGCCCGGGCCGTCGCCCACGCCATGGCCGCCATGAGCCGGCTCGGAGCCACACCGCCAGCCACCATGGCCTTCCTCGGTCCGGCCGTGCACCCGAACAGCTACCCCGTGGGCGCCGAGGTGCGGCGTGCCCTTGCCAGAGCCGTCGCGCCGGCGGCGCTCCATGGCGACGTGGCGCGCCCGGACGGCGCCGACCATTGGCACGTCGACCTGGTCGCCGCCAACCGCCAGCAACTCAACGATGCCGGCATCGGCCCCGAGCGGGTCTTCGATTGCGGCCTCACCACTGCGCACGCCAGCTACTTCAGCGACCGGGCCGAGCGGCCCTGCGGGCGCTTCGCCCTCATGGCCAGACTCCTGCCTCCACCGGCGTAACGGTTCGACCAAGGGGGCCGTAGCATGTGAGGGCTGCTTTCCCTCCCGGCGGCCTTCCACCCCTGATGCCACCTCCCCACCAGAGTGCCGACCGGTTCCGCTACGACGGCTACACCGTCGACCCCGCAAACGGGGTGGTGAGCTGCACCTACTCGACCGCCGGGCACACCTTCACCGAGCGCTACGGCTTCGGCCCCGGCGGCAACTGGGATCACGCCGCCGTGGAGGCCGCCGTGCGCATTCTCTTCCTCCTGGCGGGTGTCTCGTACTACAAGACCATGGCGGCGCCGGTGATCGACCTGGGGGAGACGGCCACCTCGGAGCGCGAGCGGGTCTTCCTCTCGAATTACTACGGCAATGGCCTGGGGGAATTCGCCTATCGAAACGGCATCGACCTCCGGGACCTCACCGTCTCCGGTCCCGGACTCCCCCGGACAACCGCCGTGGAGTACACCCCATCGCCCGGTCGCCCCCTCATTCCCTTCGGCGGTGGCATCGACTCCATCGTGACCGCCGACACCCTGGGGGCGCGGCACCCCGACGCAGCGCTGTGCATCGTCCATCCCCCCGGTGATCGTTTCGCCGCCATTGAGGACGCGGCGGCGCGCACCGGACTCCCGGTCACCCGCATCTCCCGGGAGCTGAGCCCACTCATCCGCCGGTCAGACGCGATGGGCTTCCTCAATGGCCACGTACCGGTCACCGCGATCATCACCGCGGCTGCACTGGTGGCCGCTGTGCGCGAAGGGCGCGACGCCGTGGTTCTCTCCAACGAGTGGTCGGCTTCCGTGCCCACGCTCGTCGTCGACCGCCAACCGGTGAACCACCAGTGGTCCAAGGGCGGCCAGTTCGAGCAGGACTTCGCGGGGCTGATCCTCGACACGCTGGGCCCGCACATCTCGGTGTTCTCCTACCTGCGTCCCCGCAGCGAGCTCTGGGTGGCGCAGCAGTTCGCCCGCCTGACCGCGTTCCACGACGTGTTCCGGAGCTGCAACCGTTCCTTCCAGCAGGACCCGGCCCAACGCCTCAGTCATTGGTGCGGCAGGTGCGACAAGTGCTGCTTCATTGACCTGATCCTCTCCCCGTTCATGGGCGCCGGGGATCTCTCCACGGTGTTCGATGGGCACGAGCCCCTCACCGATCCGGAAGCGGTACCGCGTTTTCGGACCCTGCTCGGTCTCATGCCCGACACCAAGCCGTTCGAGTGTGTGGGTGACGTCGGGGAATGCCGGGCCGCCTTGCTTCTGGCCGCCGATCGCGCCGACCGGACCGGCTCCGGGCTCCTTCGCCGGCTGAGGGACGAGGTGGTGGCCCAACCCGCCGCGGGCGTCGTCGACCCGATGGCCCTCCTCGCTCCCGTCGGGCCCCACTACATACCGGAGCGCTATGCGCCACCCGATCTCCTGGTCCGAGCTCACTAGCGCGTCCGTCGGCGTCTGGGGCCTGGGCGTCGAGGGGTCAGCCAGCGTCCGCCGCCTGCAATCCATGGGTTCGGTCCCGGTGCTGGTGGAGGACGAGCCGGCCGCACCGGCCATGGGCGATCTGGAAGTCCTCTCCACCGCGCAAGGTGGCCTCCCCGCACTCTTGCGGTGCGACGTCGTCATCAAGAGCCCCGGCATCAGTCGCTATCGACCCGAAGTGGCCCAGCTCGAATCCGCCGGGGTGCCCGTACGAGGTGGTCTCGGCCTTTGGCTGCAGGATGCCGATCGCGCCGGGATCGCCTGCATCACCGGGACCAAGGGCAAGAGCACCACGACGGCGCTGGCCGTCCACCTCCTCACCCGGCTCGGGTACGACGCCAGGGCCGGAGGGAACATCGGCCGGCCTCCGTGGGACCCCTCGGCGGAGCAGGACCCGGCCTACTGGGTCATTGAGACGTCGAGCTTCCAGGTCCCGGACCTGACGTGCGGGCCGCCCGTGGTGGCCGTGACCTCGCTATCGCCCGACCACCTGGACTGGCACGGCAGCGTCGAGCGCTACTACGCCGACAAGTTGTCGCTGTGCACCAAGCCAGGAGTCACCCTGGCCATCGCCGAAGGTTCCGACCCCCTCCTGCGTGCCCATGCCGCCGCCATGGGTCCCCATCTGCGTTGGGTCGGTCGGCTGGGCGCGGCACCGGTCACCACCTGGTCCCACGCCCTCGCCCTCCCCGGTCTGCACAATGCGCGCAACGCGTCCATCGCCCGTGCCGTCCTGGTCGGCCTGGGCATAGCCGCCGCCGATGACGACGACGCAATGACCGCCGCGGCCGTGGGGTTCGCCGGTCTTCCCAGCCGGTGCCGATCATTGGGCCACATCGGGGCTACCGAGTTCGTCGATGACAGCCTGTCCACAAACGTACTGCCGGCCCAGGCCGCCCTGGCCGCCTTCGACGACCGGCCGGTGGCGCTTCTGGTGGGCGGGCATGACCGTGGGCTGGACTACACCCCGCTCGGACAGTCAGTGGCGCAGCGGGTCCAGCGGATGCAGCCGACTCTGGTGGTCACCATGCCGGACAACGGCCCTCGCATCGGCCACGCCATCCGCCAGGTCGCCGGTGATCAGGTTGAGATGGTTGACGCCGACGATCTCGCCGATGCCGTGGCCATCGCCTTCGCCTGGGCCGAGTCCGGGGGTGTAGTCCTTCTCTCACCTGCCGCGCCCAGTTTCGGGCGCTACCACGACTACCGCGACCGGGCCCGGGCCTTCGCCGAGGCAGCTGCCCGCTGCGGCACCCTCAGCTGAACCAGGTCACCCGGGTCAACTCAGCAGCAGGCGCCGACCGGGGCCGATTCTTCACGTTCGTCAAGGAACCACCACCATGCGTCGGCCGCCACCCGTGCGGCGGCATGGACCACAGCCGGATCGGCCGCCAGTCCGGCCAGAGCCTCGCTGGACCATCGCGCATGTTCGGCCTCCTGGGAGCGGTGGACGTCCCAGAACTGCGTGCCCGCGGCATCCATGCCGAAATGGCGCCGCAGCCCGTCGGCCTTCGCTGCGGCGATGTCAGCGGCCTGCACTTCGTAGGCCGCCACCATGGCCAGGGCGGCCACTGGGTCGTTCACCACGGCGGAACGCACCGAAGCCAGCAGCGCCTCAGTCGCCTTGGTGGGTGCCGCATCGGATCGAGCGCCGGCCGCACTGGCGAACGACTCGAAGAGTGCGACGTGCGGCGCCGGCACGCCCAACTCATCGGCCAGATTGGCCTTGACCAGCTGTCGGGAAGGACCGTCGGGCAACTCGGCCGCGATGGCGGACAGGGTCACCGGCAGCTCGTACTCAAGATGCCGGTACTGCTCGGCGTAGGCCGCCAGCTCACCGTCACCCAAGGTACCGACTTCCCAGCGCCGGTAGAAGGGGTGCGTGAGCAGGTGGCGCCCCTCAAGGGCGTCAGTCAGCACTTCTTGGATCCGGTCAGTGTGCATGGCGCACCATACCGCCTCCCCCATGGCGGTTTCCGTGCACGGCTGGGCCAGCGGGCACAATCTGAGCCGTGTTCAGCCTCCTGTGCTTCGTCGCCGGCGGTCTGATCGGCTGGAGTGCCTCTCGTGGTGGGGCCCGGGTCCAGCGGCTGTGGCCGGTGATCCTGCGCACCCAGATCCTCCTCACTTCGGTCATCCTCTCGGTGGTGGCGGCCTGGAGGCTCACTTCTCCCGGACAACTGGTGGGACCCCTCCTCCTGGCCGCCGGGCTCTGGGTGATGTTCCTCGCCGCGGTGACGACCCGGGGTGTCCGGAGCACCGGTGAGGGCGCGCTGGAAGCCTGGGCCGTCGGGCCGAACAGCGGGTTCTGGGTCGTCCCCGCCGCCGCCGCGTTCGCCGGACCGGCCGGGACGATGATCGCCGTCCTGGCCAACGTGGCCAACACGTTGTGGGGCGCCGTTTGTGTCCACCTGATGCGCCGGGATGCCCCCACCCTGCAGCGACGCTCCACCACCTGGGTCGACCAATCACCCCTCCTAGCGTCAGCCGCCGGGTTGCTGCTGCATCTCGTGGGTAGCGCCCCCACTTCCACCAAGGAGGTCCTGACCCTGGCCGGCCCGCTCCTGGCCTTCTCCGGCGCCGCCCTCTTCGCCGGCTCGGTGGTCCACCCACACAACCTGGGCGTGCCGCGGTCGGAACACGCCTTGCGCCGTTGGACCTGGCTCACCATGGTACGGAGCAGCTACTACCTCCTCATCGTGGCTTTCACCGCGTCGGTCCCTCTCGCCATCGTGGCCGCACTCACCGCCTTGAGCGCCCCGTCGTTCCAACCGATCCAACTGGCCGTGCTTTACGGCTACCGCTCCGGGGTGGTCAACGCCGCCGTCCGCTGGGGCTGGGTCCTGGCCCCCTTCGGACTGGGGCTGGCCGCACTCATCCGCTAGCGCGCGCTCGGGCGGACCGTCCGGCCACCAAAGGTGATGAGACCGGTGATGCTCCCCTCAGTTCGCGTTGGGGACAGCGAAAGAGAAGGAGTCACGGGAGAATTCAAAGCCCGTCTTGCGGAACAGGTTGGTGCATGATCGGACGACATCGGGGTCGAACAAGGTGCCGCGGCCGGACTCAACCTCCCGGAGGGCAACTTTGAGCCCGGGTGCGGGGCGGTAGGGGCGATGCGAGTGCATCGCTTCGACAACGTCGGCCACGGCGAGGATCCGCGTTCCCATGGAGATCTCCTCGCCGGCGGCGCCCCGGGGGTAGCCCGACCCATCGAGGCGTTCGTGGTGGTTCAGGATCAATTCGGCAATGGGCCAAGGGAAATCGATGCCGGCGACGATGTCATAGCCGGCCTGGGGGTGCTCCCTGACGATCGCGAACTCGGCCGCCGAAAGGCGACCCGGCTTGCTAAGTATCTCCGCCGGCACGGCCAGTTTTCCGATGTCGTGAATGGAAGCCGCAACCCCGATCCCCATCGTCACGTCGCTGTCAAAGCCCAGGTCTGCTGCAATGGCCCGAGCCAGTCCCTCCACACCGCGCTGATGACCGGCGGTATAAGGGTCACGTATTTCGGCGGCGGTGGCGATCGCCCGCACCGTCGCCCCGAGACTGGCCTCGAAGCGGTTCTGGTACGCGGCGCGCTGGGTTCGGGAGCGGAGATTGTCGACACCGAACGAGAGGTCGGTGGCCAATGCGCTGAGCACTTCCACTGGAGCTTGGCTGAAGGCGTGCGGCCTCTTTGAATAGATGGCCAGCATGGCCGGCTCCATACTGGCGTGGGCTATTGGCAGGGCGATGGCCGAGCGGAAGCCGAACTCGAGTGCCAGGTTGCGCCACGACACATATTCAGGCAGTTCGGCGATGTCCTGGATCACCTGGATCTCAAGCGTTTCGAGGGCCTTGACCAGCGGTCCGTTATGGGCCCGACGTGTGCCGGAGAGATTCTTGTGCGCGTCAAAATAGGAAGAGAGACCGGGACCACTCGATGCAAGAAGTCGGATCCCGAGCGGATGCGAACTGTCAGAGACGGCGACGAAGGCGAGATCGTAGGCAACATCACCCACCACGACACGGCAGATCTCGTGGTACAGATCATCTTCGGTGGTCGCACGGACCAGCGCGCTACTTGCCCCGATCATGGCTCGGCGGGCCGAGTCGGCCAGCCTCTGCTCGGTGACATCATGGGCATTGATCACGATCGCTCCCGTCGCCGGGTCGTCGAGGCAGTTGGTGAACGTAATGCTCATGCACAGCCACCTACGGCCCGGCAACGAGAACCAGTAGTCCCCGGCTGGAACTCGATTGGAGCTGTTGACAATCTGCCTCAGCGTCTGCTCGGCACGCTCAACATCAGCGCCTTGCACCAGGTCGAGTGCGTTCATGCCGATCAATGAGGGTCGGTCAATTCCGAGTGTCTCCTCGACGTTTCCCGCAAGAAAGGTGATGACTCCATTTGCATCGGCCAGGCCGAAAAGGTCATCCGAGCCCTTGACGAGCGCATTGAGGAGTCCGGAGTCCAAAACGGGATCTCGTTGCTGGCCTCCCATCTCAATACCCCCTCCCTTGGTTCCCGACGAGCGAAGACATTGGGACTACCGGAGCACCCTGGCAGATGAACGTCCAGCTTGACGCCCGGGTGCACATCTCATGACGCCCAGGCGAACCGAGCCTCAACGGGCTCACTGACAGATCGGTCACTCCGGGGGCGCTAGGCAATCGTCCCGCACGTCTGATCCCGTGGCGGATGCAAGTGACACGCTGCCCCTTCCCCCGTACATAGGTTGGGACGCCGGGTCAGCCAATCAACACCGTGCACGGTCCGGCGCCTCACCGATTCGTCCTGGACGACCCCGGCGACCCCACACCCACCACCGACAACCCCCGTGACAGGGAAAGGACATTGTTCCGGCTTGCTGAGCTCCCCGAGCACCAGGCTCCCTCCCTGTCCAATCTGCAAGCGAGCGTGCGACAGACGACAAGCATCTATCGGAACGAATGCCCCAGAACTGGAGCCTGAGAGGAGATTCGAACTCCTGACCTGCGCATTACGAGTGCGCTGCTCTACCGACTGAGCTACCCAGGCGAAACCGTCGGTCGACCCGCGATGGGCACACTCACCGGCCCCGGTGCGACGACGAGGGACCATGGTAGGCGCGCCCCGGGCGACCGCCTACGCCGCCAGAGCGCCCAGCCGGACGAAAAGCGACTGGAGGAGGAGCGCCTCGTTGGGATTCCTCGGCAGTGCCCTGGTGGCTTCGGTGATGAGGGATACGGCTTCGGCCGCCGCCCGCACCCCGGGGTCGCCGATCGGCACCGGGGCGGCAACGGACCGGACCGCACGCGCCCCGTAGACCCGGGCCAGCGCGCCCAGACCGGCCCGCAGGGCGTCGGTGCGCCAGCGGCGCTCCTCCCGTTTGTGCTGCTCCACGATCTCCTTGCGTCCGGGGAGACCCCGCTCTCCCATCATCTCGGCCTCGGCGGTGAGGCGTTCCATCTGGCGGGCGTGCTCGTCGCGCAGCGGCTCGGTCGCCCGGTCGGCCGACTCCAGCACGCGACGGGCCAGGGTGGCTGCCGTCACCCCCGAGCCGTCGAGCTCATCGGGCACCGATGCCCACAGCGCAGCACGCGCCGCCACATCGGGGTCGTCCACCATGACGCGGGCCCGCTCGGGACTACCTCCACAGCTGTCCACCACCACCGAGGCCACATCGGGTGGCACGCCGCTTCCGGTCAGCCACTCAAGCAGCGCACTGCGCGGCACGGGAGGGAAAGGAACCTCGACGCACCGGCTCGCCACCGTGGCCAGGTCGGGCGTCAGCGCGTCGGCCAGCAGCACGAACACCGTGTCGCCCGGCGGCTCCTCCAGCGTCTTGAGCAGTACCGGAGCGGCCAGCGCCCCCAGGTGTACGTCGGTCACGATGACCACCTGGCGCGCCGACTGCAGCGGGCGGCGATGAGCCAGCGCCACCACCCGCTGCGCGTCGTCGACCCGCAGCGTGGCGCCGCTCCGGCGCACGACGTGGAGATCCGGGTGTTTCCCGGCCAGCGCGCCGCGGCAGCTGGCACAGGTGCCACACCCTCCTTCGGGGCACAGCAGGGCGGCAGCGAAGCCGTGCGACGCGGCCAGACCACCGTGGCCCTCCGGTCCCCGGAACAGGTAGGCGTGGACCGGGTGGGGCGCGGCGGCGCGCAAGGCCGATACCGCTGCTTCCTGGCCGACCACCGCACTGAAAAGAGCGGGGGCCGGGGCGTCCCCGCTCACCGTTTCCCTTCCGGGTTCGGGCCGAGACGTTGGCGCACCATGTCGAGGAGATGGGCCGACAGTGCCGCCTGCTCCATGGCGCCGTCCACCACCACCCAGTGTTCCGGGTCCTGGGCCGCCTGGGCCAGGAAACCCTGGCGCACCCGCTCGGCGAATTCGGGACCCAGGCGCTCCAGGCGGTCCGGGGCACTTGCCGCCAGCCGCGTCCCGGCCACCTCCACCGTCACATCGATCAGGATGGAGAGATCGGCAACCAACTTGTCGGTGGCCCACGCCACCAGCGTGGCCAGCTCGGCCACCGGCAGCCCACGCCCGTAGCCTTGATACGCCAGGGTCGATCCGGAGAAGCGGTCGCTCACCACCCACTCGCCCGCCGTCAGGGCCGGCTGGAGCACGAGCGCCACATGCTCGGCCCGATCAGCCGCCATCAGCAGTGCTTCTGCGCGCAGCGACAACGCCGGCGCATCGGGGGCCAACAGGACCTTGCGCAAGGTGGCTCCCAGTGCCGTGGCACCGGGCTCGTGGGTGAGCCGCGCCCCGAGCGCCGCAGAGAGGGCCCGAGCCTGAGTCGACTTCCCGCAGCCGTCTATTCCCTCAAGCGCCAGCAGCCGACCCCGCACGGTCATGTCAGAACGGGTCGAGGGGATCGAGCGGCTCGAGGGGTACCGCCTTCTTGGCCGCTCCCGCCTTCTTGGCCGCTCCCGCCTTCTTGGCCGCTCCCGCCTTCTTGGCCGCCTTCTTGGCCGGTGCAGCCTTCCTGGCCGCCTTCTTCTTGCGGGTGGACGGCCCGGCGGCCCGGCGCTCGGCCAGCATCTCGTATGCCCTTTCCATGGTGATCGACTCCACGTCGTCCCCCTTGCGCAGGCTGGCGTTCGTGGTGCCGTCGGTCACATAGGGCCCGAACCGCCCCTCCCTGAGCACCACCGGGAGGTCGGTGGCCGGGTCGGTCCCGAGCTCTCGCAGGGGTGCCACGGCGACCCGCCCCCGGCGCGGTTTGGGCTGGGAGAAGAGGGCTTGGGCCTCGGCCAGGGTGACGCTGAACAGCTGGTCCTGGCTGGTCAGGCTGCGGGTATCGGTCCCCCTCTTCAAGTACGGCCCGAACTTGCCGTTGTGGGCCACCACGTCCTCGCCGGTATCAGGATCCGTACCCACCGTGCGCGGGATCCGTAACAGCTCGAGCGCCTGCTCCAACGTGAGGGAGGCCGGGTCCATGGTCGAGAAGAGGGATGAGGTGCGCGGTTTCTCCCCACCCTCAATCACATCGCCCAGCTGGACGTAGGGCCCGAAGCGTCCGGCCTTGACCTGCACGTCCTGTCCGGTCTCGGGATCGGACCCGAGCACGCGGTCACTCGACGGCGCAGCCAGCAGTTCCTCGGCCCGCTCGACCGTCAGTTCATCGGGGCACAGGTCATCGGGCACCGAGGCCCTGTCCTCGCCCCGCTGGAGGTACGGCCCATAGCGCCCGACCCGCGCCATTATCTGTACGCCGTCGCTTCCCACGCCCAGGGGGATGGAGTTGATCTCCCGGGCGTCGATCTCACTGAGATGAGCAGCCACGCTGGCCTTCAGGCCCAGGTCAGACTCGCCCGGGGCCCCGGTCCCGAAGTAGAAGCGGGTCAGCCAGGGCAGGGCCTCCCCTCGTCCGGAGGCGATGTCGTCGAGGTCGTCCTCCATGCTGGCCGTGAACCCGTAGTCGACCAGATTGGCGAAGTAGCGCTCCAACAGGCCGACCACGGCGAAGGCCGTGAAGCTGGGCACCAGTGCCGTCCCCTTCTTCCAGACGTACCCGCGGTCCAAAATGGTGGCGATGACGCTGGCGTAGGTGGAGGGGCGTCCCACACCCAGCTCCTCCATGGCCTTGACCAGCGACGCCTCGGTGAAACGCGCCGGTGGCTGGGTGGCATGCGCACCGGCCTCGAAGCCCGATCCCTCCACCACGTCGCCCACCGCCAGCGCGGGCAGCACGACCTCTTCCTGCGCCCGCTTCGCCTCGGGGTCCTCCTCGTCTCCCTCCGCGTAGGCCTTGAGGAAGCCGGGGAAGGCGATGACACGGCCACTGGCCGAGAACTCCGCCTCCTGACCGGCCGCCTCCCCATCAGGGACGGCAGCGACCAGGCGCACCTGTGCACTGGTGCCGGTGGCGTCATTCATCTGGGAGGCCACCGTGCGCTTCCAGATCAACTCGTACAGGCGGAGCTCGTCCCCGTGCAGACCCCGTCCGGCCTGCTCGGGCGTGCGGAACGACTCGCCGGCCGGGCGGATGGCTTCGTGGGCCTCCTGCGCGTTCTTGACCTTGCGCTCGTAACGCCGGGGTGCATCGGGCACGTAGGCATCGCCGTACATCTGGCGCGCCTGGGTCCGTGCCGCCGTGAGCGCCTCGTCGGACAACGTGGTCGAATCCGTCCGCATGTAGGTGATGTAGCCATCCTCGTACAGGCGCTGGGCCACCTGCATGGCCCGCTGGGCACTGAAACGGAGCTTGCGCCCGGCTTCCTGCTGCAGGGTCGAGGTCATGAAGGGGGCCGCCGGCGAGCGCCGATACGGCTTCTCGCTCACCGCGCTGACGGTGAAGGACTGACCGGCCAGCGCCGAGGCCACCGAGGTCGCCTCCACCTCGCCGAGCACCCGGACCTTTCCGGCAGACGTCTGCGCCCCGTCGTCATCGAAGTCCCTGCCGGTGGCCACGGTCGTCCCGCCCAGGGCGGCCAGGGTCGCCCCGAACCCGGCCGGGGCGGCGGCGTGCGAGAAGGTGCCCTCGACCCCCCACCACGTGGCCGAGCGGAAGCGCATGCGGGCCCGTTCACGTTCGACCACCATGCGGGTGGCCACGCTCTGCACCCGTCCGGCCGAGAGCTTGGGCATGATCTTGCGCCACAGCACGGGCGAGACCTCGTAGCCGTAAAGGCGGTCGAGGATGCGCCGCGCCTCCTGGGCATCGACCAGGCGGCGGTCGAGGTCGCGGCAATCCTCGACGGCACGGGCGATGGCGGCGGGCGTGATCTCGTGGAAGACCATGCGCTTGACCGGCACCGTCGGGGAGAGCACCTCGGAGAGATGCCACGCGATCGACTCGCCCTCCCGGTCCTCGTCCGTGGCGAGATACAGCTCATCGGCGTCCTTGAGCAAGCGCTTCAGGTTGGCCACCACCGACTTCTTCGAGGACGAGACGACGTAAAGCGGTTTGAATCCGTTGTCGACATCGACCCCGAGGCGGGCCCAGCTCTCACCCTTGTAGGCCGCCGGCACCTCGTCGGCCGCGCGTGGCAGGTCCCGGATGTGGCCGACGGAGGAATCGACGATGTAGTCCGGGCCGAGCAGAGCCCGGATCGTCTTGGCCTTGGCCGGCGACTCCACTATGACGAGCGCCTTACCCACGGCGCGGCTCACCGGTGGAAGATGGTCGAGTCATCTCAAGGGCCATGGTCACGCAAGGTTGGAGGTCCGGCATCGGTCTGTCAAGGGGTCGGGGCGGGCCCGCCACCCGCAACGGAGCCAATTCCAGGGCGCTGACCAGGTTATTCAGAGGCCGCCGCCGCGGGCACGGCCGGCGCGGTCGCGGGGGCGTCGGCACCCATGTCCTCGGTGGCCCGCTTGGAGAACGTCAGCGCGGCAATGAGGATGACCACCGACGCGCCGGCGATGCTCAGCCGCTCCCCGGTGTGATGACGCAGGGTGATGACGGCGGGCAGGATCAGCAGTGAGACCAGGTTCATCACCTTGATCATGGGGTTGAGCGCCGGGCCGGCGGTGTCCTTGAACGGGTCACCCACGGTGTCACCGATGACGGCGGCCTTATGGGCTTCGGAGCCCTTGCCGCCCTCGTTGCCGTCCTCAATGAACTTCTTGGCGTTGTCCCACGCCCCACCCGAATTGGACAGCGTGTTGGCCATCAGCTGCCCGGTCAGGATGGCCCCGGCCAGGAAGGCGCCGAGGGCGAGGTAGTTGATGCCGAACCCGACGATGACCGGGGCCAGGATGGCCAACAGGGCCGGCGTGGCCAGCTCGCGTTGCGCCGCCGCGGTGCAGATGGAGATGACGCGCCCGTACTCCGGCTTCTCGGTGTAGTCCATGATGCCCGGGTGCTCGCGGAACTGCCGGCGGACTTCGAGCACGACGGTCCCGGCCGAACGGCCGACCGCCCTGATGGCCAGTGAGGAGAAGAGGAAGGCGATCGAGCCCCCGATGAGGAGCCCGATGAACGTGGTGGGGTTGGCCACGTTGATCTGGGTCGCCACCAGGTTGAAGAGCTTGGAACCGGTCTCGTGCAAGTTGAGTTGGGAGCCGATCGTCTCAATGAAGGAGGCGAAGAGGGCCACGGCGGCGATGACGGCTGAGCCGATGGCCACTCCCTTGGTGATGGCCTTGGTGGTGTTGCCCACGGCATCGAGGCTGACCATGATCCGCTCGGCCTCGCCGGTGAACTCGCCCGACATTTCGGCGATGCCGGCCGCATTGTCCGAGACCGGACCGAAGCTGTCCTCGGAGACCACCATGCCGGCGGTGGCCAGCAGGCCGATGCCGATGAGGGCCACCAGGTAGAAGGTGAGCTCAATGTTGCCGTCGCCCAGACCGATGGCCACACCGATGGCGATGGCGATGGCGATGATGGCGTAGACGGAGGATTCAAGGCCGATGGAGATGCCCGAGAGCACGGTGGTGGCCGGGCCGGTGCGGGCCGACGCCGCGATCTCCTTAACCGGACCACGCTCGGTGGAGGTGAACTGTTCGGTGATCTGACTGGCCACCAGCGAGAGGATCACCCCGGTGAGAACGGCGTAGAAGACCTTCAGGTCGTGCACGTAGAACTTGGCCACCGCGAAGGCTCCGGCCACCGTCAACAGCGCGGCCAGCCAGAAGCCGCGGTTGATGGCGGAGAGAGCATTGCGGTCCTTGGCCCGAGCCCGCACCACCATGACCCCGATGACCGAGGCGAAGATGCCGATGGCCGGGACGATTAGCGGGAAGAGGACGGCCGGGGTCGGGTTGTGCCCGATGGCCTTGAAGGCCGAGAACCCCAGGATGAGCGAGGAGATGATGGTGATCTCGTAGGACTCGAAGAGGTCGGCCGCCATGCCGGCGCAGTCGCCCACGTTGTCCCCCACATTGTCGGCGATGGTGGCCGCGTTGCGGGGGTCGTCCTCCGGGATGCCCGCTTCCACCTTGCCCACCAGGTCGGCCCCGACGTCAGCCGCCTTGGTGAAGATGCCTCCGCCGACTCGCATGAAGAGCGCCAGAAGCGAGGCACCGAAGGCGAAGCCGATCAGCACGGCGGTGGCTGAGTTCTGGAAGATGAGGACGATTCCCGTGGCGCCGACCAGGCCCAACCCGACGCAGAGCATGCCGGTCACCGCGCCAGTGCGGAACGCCACCCGCAGGGCCCCGGCCATGCCGCCCCCCTTGGCGGCCGCGGCGGCGGTGCGGACGTTGCCGCGCACGGCAATGCTCATGCCGATGAAGCCGGTCAAGCCGGAGAAGGCGGCCCCGAAGAGGAAGCAGATCACGCGGTAGATGCCGTCCTGCTGGAAGGTGAGGGCGATCCCGCCGCCCGGCTTCACGACCTTGGTGGCGGTGAAGAAGATGAGGATGGCCAGCGGGACGATGATCATGGCGATGGCCCGGAATTGGCGCCCCAAGAATGCCTCGGCCCCCTCCTGGACCGCCTGGGCGATCTCCTTCATTTTGGGCGTGCCCTGGTCCGCCGCCAGGACGTTGCGGGCCAGGAGCAGGCCGGCGGCGATGCCGACCACGCCGGCCGCCAGGCAGACGTACAGCCAGGTCTTGTCCGTTCCACCGAGGTGGAAATTCTGGTATCCGCCCTCGGTCGCGAGGAGATTGATCATTCCTGGTGTGCCCTTTCTATTTCCGTTCGTCTCAGTCGTTGGGCGGCGGCGCCCGGGACTTCTCTCCAGGTCACGGGACCTCTCTTTGGGTCAAGGCTCAGTCCAATCCGTCTTTGTCCGCCCCGCCAGAAGCCAGTACCCGCCACGGAGTCCGATGTCGTTCTTCCCGGGCCGGAGGCGCATCTGAGGCGACGCAGCCGACGACGGGCCGGGGGGGACGTTAGCGACTGGCGTCTCGGCGGGCAAGAACACCGGCGGCGGATTCAGAGACCCTCCGGTTCTTCTCGGGCTCCCTGCACCAATTCGAGGGACGGATTGAGCATGGCCGGCCGCCGTCCCCATGCCCCCACCATGCCCTCGGCCACCAACCGGGCCCCGGGCTCAATTCCTGCGATTTTGGGGCGGCCCTGGAAGACCAGGAGCATTCGGCCGGTGCCATCGCTCAGCTCGCATTCGAGGTTCTGGGTCCCCGCCCGTGGCTGGACGCGGACCGACTTCACCCGGCCGGCCACCTTGACCCGCTGGCGGGCCTGGACCTCCGAGATTGAGGTGGTGGCCCCGGCCCGCAGGGCCAAGGCGTCGTCGACCGCCAGGGCCGCCGACGGCCGGCGGGGACCGTCCTTTCGTCCGCCTCGCTCCACACCGCGGCCTCCCAGTTCCTCCGGGAGTGGATCGCGTTCACCGGTTTCCGTGCTGCTCCACGGGCCGACCTCTCCCCCCTTCGGCGCGAGCGACGCCTGAGGCAACGTGCCGGTCACCTGCCCCTGCCGAGCCTTCTGGGCCCGCTGCACCGACCCGGCGGCGGACCGCACCCGCTCGCCGAACCGTCCTGGCAGGTTGTACGGGACGATGGTGGCGCTGACGTGGGGCACCTGACTGAGCACGGCCGCAATCTTGTCGGCCGTGCGGTCGTGCAGGAAGCGCTGCCACACCCGGGCGTAGCCGCGACGGGGCAGGAGAACGGTGCATTCGGTGTTTCCGTCCAGCGTGGCGTCGACCACGAGCTCAATGGCGGCGCGCCCCAGTCGCCGGTCCGGGCACTCAATGACGTCGAGGGGCAGGCGCAGTCCGAGCCGTCCCCATTCCTCCTCTAGCTCGCGGGCCTCGGCCGAGTCGATGTCGAAGTGCACCGCACGCAGGTCGTCGGGGGTGAGGATCCGGGCATACTGGATGGCTCGGGCCGTAGCCATGTCGAGGGTGTCGACCAGGACCACGACGACGTGGCGGCGCAGGATGGGGCCTTCTGACGCCTTCGGCGCCCCCTCCTCCAGCAGCTCCGCCTCCTCCACGTACTGATGATGCATTCGGATCAGTCCCAAATACAGCAGCGGGCCCACCACGACCACGACCCAGGCCCCCTCCTTGAACTTGGCCACGGCGAAGATGAGGACGACGCTGAATGTCAGCATGGCTGCAAACCCGTTGACAGCCACGCCGCGTCGCCAGTGCGCCTCCTTGTTGGTCAAGTGATGCTTCACCATGCCCGTGCCCGCCATGGTGAAGCCGGTGAACACACCGATGGCGTAGAGCGACACCAACCCGTTCACCTGGGCTTTGAAGACGAGGATGAGGACGAGGGAGACGGCAGTCAGTACCAGGATGCCGTTGGAGAAGGCCAGCCGGTGGCCCCGGCGGGTCAGCTGGCGGGGTAGGAAGCGGTCTTCCGCCACGAAGCTGGCCAGGAAGGGGAAGCCGTTGAAGCTGGTGTTGCCCCCGGTATAGAGGATGAGCACGGTGGCCAGTTGCACGATGAAGAACATGGTGTGGCCAAAGGTGCTGCTGCCCAGGACCGCCTTGACCTCCTGGGACACCACGGTCGGGGTCCCGGCCTGGAAGGGGACGGCGTGGGTCCAGCGGGCGAGCAGGGTGGTCCCGAGCACCAGGAAGCCGAGGATGGAGCTCATGACCACCAGCGTCTGGCGGGCGTTGCGCGCGGTCGGCTGACGGAAGCTGCCCACCCCATTCGAGATCGCTTCCAGGCCAGTCAGCGACGAGCCCCCGTTGGCGAAGGAGCGCAAGAGGGTGATGAAAGCCAGGCCCATGAGCCAACCGCTCCCCGGCGTGCCCAGGTGCCCGTGGTAGAGCTGGCTGGCCGGCGGGAGCGGGATGTGGTGCAGCTGCCCGGACGCGGCCTTCACGTAGCCCAGGACCACGATCAGGCCAAGAGCAAGCACATAGAAGTACATGGGGACGGCGAAGAACCTCCCGGCCTCGCGGATGCCGCGCAGATTGCCGTAAAGGAGGACCAGCACCACGGCGATGGTGACGGCCACCGTGCGCGACGTGGGAGCCAGGGCGGGCACGGCGCTGCTGAGGGCGGCCGTGCCGGCGGCGGCCTGCACCGCCACCGTGACCGTGTAATCGATGAGCAGGGCCACCGCGGCGATCTGGGCGATCTTGGGGCCAAAGTTGTCGCGCGCCACCACGTAGGCGCCACCAGCCTTGGTGTAGAGGGCGATGACCTCTAGGTAGGACAGGGTGACGAAGAAGAGGACGCCCAGGATGGCCAGGGTGATGGGCACGACCATGGTGAAAGCGGCCAGCCCGATGTAGGGCACCATCTGGGTGAGCATCTCCTCGGTGCCGTAGGCCGAGGACGAAATACAATCGGGCGCCAGCACGCCGAGCGCGGTGGGCCGGCCCAGCCGCTCCGAGCTGAGCTGCTCGGTAACCAAGGGTGGGCCGAGGAGCTTGTTCTTCAACCGGTACCGCCGGGTCTCGGGGATGGCCCCGGGCGCGACCGTGCTCACGGAGTCGGCGGGGTGGGGGGGCATGCAGGCACCACAGACGCAGCGTAGGAGCAATTGGGCGGCCACCCCGGGAACGCCCTTTGCACATGGCGACATTGCGTGTTGCACTGTGGCATGCACGTGATCGTCGTCGGGTGTGGCCGCGTCGGGTCCGGCCTGGCCATTTCGCTCAGTGCCGAGGGCCACACCGTGGCCGTGATGGACAAGTCGGCCAAGGCCTTCCGCCGCCTGAAGGACTGGGACGGCCCACGCATCGTCGGCTCAGGCTTCGACCGGGACGACCTGGAGAGAGCCGGCGCGGTAGGAGCCGGCGCCCTGGCCGCGGTGACCAGCGGGGACAACACCAACATCTTGACGGTGCGCATCGCCCGAGAGAATTACCTGATCCCTAACGTGGCGGCCCGGATCTACGATCCCCGCCGTGCCGAGATCTACCAGCGGCTCGGCATCCCCACCGTGGCCACGGTGACGTGGACCATCGACCAAGTCAGGCGCCGCCTGCTCCCTGACGAGGACGCGGGGGACTGGTCCGACCCCTCGGGCCAGCTCACCATGATCGACCGGTCGCTCCCCGACCAGTGGGCCGGCCGGAAACTCAGTGAGTTGGAGGAGCCGGGCCGGCTGAGCGTGGTGGCGGTGACCAGAGCCGGCGTGCCGCGGCTCGACGGGCGCCAGCTGGTCGGGCAGGAAGGCGACGTCCTGCACCTGGCTGTCATGTCGGAAGCCCGGCCCGGCCTCCATGACATCCTCGGATCGGGGGGTGGCCAATGAAGCCGATGAGAGTCGCCATCGCCGGCGCCGGGAGCGTGGGCACTGCCATTGCGGGCGACCTGCACGCCAACGGCCACGAGGTGCTGGTGTTCGAGCAGGATCCCGATCTGGTGGAGCGGCTCCGCCCGACGCTCGATGTCACCTGGATCGCGGCCGACGCCTGCGAGGTTTCCTCCCTCGATGCCGCCGGACTGGCCACGGTGGACGTGGTGGTGGCGGCCACCGGGGACGATGAAGACAACCTGGTGATCTCGCTCCTGGCCAAGCAGGAGTTCGCCGTCCCACGCGTGGTGGCCCGGGTGAACCACCCGAAGAACCAGTGGCTCTTCAACGAGAGCTGGGGCGTCGACGTTTCGGTCAGCACGCCCCAGCTGCTCACCGCGCTGGTCGAGGAAGCCGTCTCGGTCGGTGCGCTGGTACGCCTGCTCCAGTTCCAGGGTGGGAAGGCGCACCTGGTGGAGATCACGTTGGCCGATGACTCACCGGCCAACGGAATAGCGATCGTCGACCTGGACTTTCCCCGCGACGCCTTGGTGGTCGCCGTGGTGCGCGACGACCGCCTCATCATGCCCAAGGGCGACACCGTGTTGCAGTCGGGCGACGAGGTGCTCGTGCTGGTCACGGCCGACGCCGAGGACGCCGTGCACAACCGCTTCATCAGCGGTCAGCCGGGGTAGCCGAACCGGACCAGCCCCAGGTCAGCGCACCCCGAGGGTTCGCGTACCGGTCGTCGAATGGTCACGGGCGGTCATGGGTGGGGTCAGGACCCCCGTAGCATGGGGGGTATGGAGGCAGCATTCTTCGACCTCGACAAGACAGTGATAGACCGCGCCTCCATCGCCGCCTTCGGACGACCCTTCATGAAGGGCGGGCTGATCAATCGCAGGGTCGTGGCCCGGGCGGCGATTTCGCAGCTCATCTACCTCTACTTCGGAGCCGACGAGGAGCGCCTCGTCCGCGTGCGCGAGTCGATGCTGGCCATGACCAAGGGGTGGGACCGGGCCCAGGTACGCCAGATCGTGCGCGAGACCTTGCTCCAGACCATTGAGCCCATCATGTACGCCGAGGCGCTCGAGCTCATGGAGCTGCACCGGGCGGCGGGCCACCGGGTGTACCTCGTCTCGGCCTCCCCGGAGGAGATCGTGCTCCCCCTGGCCGACATGCTGGGGGTCGACGGGGCCATCTGCTCGCGGGGCGAGGTCGACGAGGATGACCGCTACACCGGGCGCATGGCCTTCTACGCCTACGGGGAGGAGAAGGCCACCGCCATGCGCGAGCTGGCCGGGCGCACCGGCATCGACCTGGACGCCAGCTCTGCCTACTCGGACTCGGCCACTGACCTGCCCATGCTGGAAGCTGTCGGGCGCCCGGTGGCGGTCAATGCCGACCGGGCGCTGGCCAAGGTGGCCAAGGAGCGGGGCTGGGAGATGCGGAACTTCACCAAGCCGGTCCGCCTGCGCGACCGTGTGGGGCGCACGACTCCGGTGGTGACGACGGGCCTGGCCGTGGCCGGGGCCGCGCTGATCCTGTGGCGGCGGGGCAACCGGAGCCGCCACGCG
>Ga0307374_10003883_pt1 | contig 25262 bp, 22 predicted proteins | sample OX3MG_FD_202532 | JGI IMG/M metagenome (GOLD analysis project Ga0307374, IMG submission 202532) | Soil microbial communities from Risofladan, Vaasa, Finland - OX-3 | ecosystem: Environmental > Terrestrial > Soil > Coastal area > Acid sulfate soil | place: Finland: Risofladan, Vaasa | collected...
GTACGAGGGATTCTCGCTGCCGGCCGTCGAGCACATGGCGTCAGGAACGCCGCTGGTGGCGAGCCGGACCGGCGCGCTGCCCGAGGTGACCGGGGACGCCGCGGTCCTGGTCAGTCCCGGCGACCCGGAGGAGCTCGCCGCCGCGCTGCGACGGCTGCAGGATTCGCCGGCCGAGCGCGAGCGGCTGTCGGCGGCCGCGCTCAAGCGCGTGCAGCAGCGGTTCGCCTGGCAGGCCGTGGCCAAGGCGACCGTGGCCGAGTACCGGCGGGCCATGGCAGCAGGTCCGCATGCCGGGGCGGGTCCGCACGCCGGGGCGGCCGATGCTGACCGTTGACTTCGGCCGCCTGCCGGTCTCTGCTGGCGAACGGCTGCTCGATCTGGGCTGCGGCGGCGGGCGGCACGCCTTCGAGGCAGCCCGCCGTGGCGCGCGGGTCGTGGCCATGGATACCGATCGCGCCGAGCTTGACCGGGTCACCGCCACCTTCGCCGCCATGGCCGGGGCCGGCGAGATTCCCGACGGCGCCGCCGGACGGGTAGTCGCCGGCGACGCCACCTGCATACCATTCCCCGACCGCGCCTTCGATAAGGTGATCGCCGCGGAAGTGCTTGAGCATCTCCCCGCCGACCAGACCGCGATGAACGAGATCGCGCGGGTACTGCGCCCCGGCGGGATGGCTGCGGTGACCGTCCCGGCGTGGCTGCCGGAGCGGATCTGCTGGCGGCTGTCGGACGAATACCACAACAACGAGGGCGGCCACATCAGGATCTTCACTCGCCGTGAGCTTGTCACCAAGCTGACCCGGTCGGGGCTGACCGTCGCCGGGCACCACCGTGCCCACGCGCTGCACTCGCCGTACTGGTGGGTGAAATGCGCGGTCGGCGTACACAACGACGAGCACCCGCTGGCCAGCGCCTTCCACAAGGTTCTCGTCTGGGACATCATGCGCAAACCAGCCGTCACCCGGCTCGCCGATCAGGCGCTGAACCCGCTGATCGGCAAGAGCCTCGTCGTCTACGCCGACAAGCATGCGACAGCCTGACAGCTCCCAGCGGTTCCGCGCGGCCGCCTGGGTTCCCGAGGTCGCCGGCATCCTGACCGCGGATCAGGTTGTCAGCACCGGTCACGCCATCGCGGCCGTGCAGCAGCGCGGCGGTGCCATCGGCTGGCCCGACGGCCATGTCGATGCCTGGAACCACGTCGAGTGCGCGATGGCGCTGAGCGTCTGCGGGCTGCGGGACGCCTCCCGCCGGGCGTATGACTGGCTGCGGGTGAGCCAGCGCCCCGACGGCTCCTGGCATAAGCAGATGCCGGAGGACGAAGCCGATCTGACGACCGAGAGCAACCACGCCGCCTACTGTGCCGTCGGGGTCTGGCACGAGCTGCTGGTCAGCCGGGACGAGGGGTTCGCGCAGCGGATGTGGCCGACAGTCAAGGCCGCCATCGACTTCGTGCTCGGACTGCAGACCCCGCGCGGGGAGATCATCTGGCGGCGGGCCGCTGACGGCAGCCCCGACAGCTACGCCCTGCTGGCGGGGAGCGCGAGCATGTACTCCAGCCTGCGCTGCGCGATCGACCTCGCCGAGTACCTGGCCGAGCCGCAGCCCGACTGGGAACTCGCGGTCGATCTGCTCGGGCACGCCGTTGCCCGGCATCCGGAGGCCTTCGCCGACAAGAGCAGGTTCTCGATGGACTGGTACTACCCGGTACTCGGCGGCCCCGTGCGCGGCGACGATGCCAGGAACCACCTGGACCGGAGCTGGAACACCTACGTCGTGCCCGGTCTCGGCGTGCGCTGCGTGAACGACGAGCCGTGGGTGACCGCGGCCGAGACCGCCGAGCTCGCGATCGCGCTCGAGGCGATCGGTGACGGGAAGGGCGCGCTCGACCTGCTCGACCAGATCCAGCTGCTGCGCGACCCTAGCGGCGCCTACTGGACCGGCTGGCAGTACGTCACCAAGCGGCACTACCCGGACGAGCAGAGCAGTTACACCGCGGCCGCGATCGTGCTCGCCGCCGACGCGCTCTGCGGCGCAACGGCCGGCTCGTCGATCCTCCGCGATGCCGGGGCCGACCCCGCGGCCGTCGGCCGGGCTGGCGACGCCGCCTGCGGCTGCGAGCCGCGCGACCCGGCCGCAGACGGCATCCCCGACCTCGTCTAACGCTGGCCCGCTCCGCGCTCCCGGCTCCGCGCCCCCGGCTCCGCGCCGCGGTTCTCGAGGACCGCCGCAGACCCTGTCCACGAGATGCGGCTGGGCGGCGGCGTGCACCCGGACTACCGGGGGCCGCGGCATCGGCACGGAACTGCTGAACTGGGCCGAGCGAACGGCTGAGCCACTGCACAAGGAACGCTTTCCCGGCCGGAATCGACATCGTCGGCTTCACCGCGGAGCGATCCGCGGACGCCCGGCTGGTTCACAACGAGGCATTCCGCGGCCACTGGGGTTCGACCGACTTCACCGACGAAAGCTGGCAGCATTTCATCGGATACCAGGCATTCCGGCCTGCGTACAGCTTCCTCGCCTACGAAGGAGCGGTACCGCTCAGGCTGGTTCTCGGGCACGTGTACGACAGCCATACCGAGGCTACCGGCCAGCGCGAGCTGCACATTCCCACGGTCGGCACCCGCCGGGCTGGACGCAGGCGCGGCATCACGTCGGCCTGCCGACCGCGTCGCTACGAGCGGCTCAGTCGGACGGCATAGTGAGCGCGAGTCCCTCTGACCCGCAGTTCGCGTGGCGGCCGATCGATCCGAGCCAGGCGGCGGCGTGGGCCGCCCTGGTGGCCGCGACCGAAGCCGAAGATCACCAGGACGAGCACGTCGCCGAGCAGGACCTCATCGAGTACTTCACCGATCCGGACCTGGATTTCGCCAGCGGGTCGGTCGCGGTCTACGACAGCGACGAGATGATCGGGTACGCCCTCGTCATCGCCAGGACCGAGGCGGAACCCGTTCACCAGAGGCGCCTCAACGGCGGTGTACATCCGCGGTTCCGGCGGCGCGGACTCGGGGCGCAGCTGCTGGACTGGGCCGAGCGGGCAGCCGAGTCCATGCACAAGGAGCGATTCCCTGGCCAGCCGCTCTCGCTGGGCGGCCAGGGCCTGGCCAGGATCGAGGGAGCCGTCGCGCTCTTCTCGGCACACGGATACAAAGAGTCGCGCTGGTTCCTGCGGATGAGCAGCGACCTGACCGCCGATCTGCCGGCGATCCAGAACCCCGCCAGCGTCGAGATCGTCGGCTTCGCGCCCGAGCTGTCGCAGGACGCTCGCCTCGTGCACGACGAGGCCTTTCGCGACCACTGGGACTCGACGGAAACGACCCCCGAGGGCTGGGCTCATTTTCATCGAGAGCCAAGCGTTCCGGCCCGCCTACAGCTTTCTCGGCTACGACGGTGATGAGCCGCTCGGCCTGGTGCTCGGCCACGAATACGACTCGTACACCCAGGCCACCGGCAGGCTCGACCTCTACATCCCCACGGTCAGTACCCGCCGCGCGGGGCGCAGGCGCGGCATCGCCACGGCGCTGCTCGCCCGGACCATGAACGCCGCCGCGGCCGACGGTTTCGTCAGCGCGACGCTCGATGTGGACGCCGACTCGCCCACCGGTGCCGTCGGGCTGTACGAGCGGGCCGGCTTCGCCGTCCAGGACACCCGGATCACTCAGATCAAGCCGCTGATCGGCTGAGCGCCAGCGGGCCGATCAGCTGACGAGCTGCTAGCCGATACCGTCGCCGATCCGCTCGAGTACCCGCAGCGAGCCGTTCACCCTGACTTCCTTGAACGCGCCCGATGCCAGCGCCCGCTGGTACACCCTGAACGGAGGCTGACCGCCGTCGGCAGGGTCGGGGAAGACGTCGTGGATCGTCAGGGCGCCGCCGCGGCTGATCCGCGGCGCCCAGCCCTCGTAGTCGGCGGTGGCCGCCGCGTCCGTGTGACCGCCGTCGACGAACAGCATGCCGATCGGCTCATGCCAGAGCCTCGCCACCGTGGCCGACCGGCCGACGATCGCGATCACGTGCTGCTCGAGACCGGTCGCGGCGAGCGTCGACCGGAACGATGGCAGGGTGTCGAGCAGCCCGACAGCCGGGTCGACCAGGTCAGGTTCGTGATACTCCCAGCCCGGCTGGTTCTCCTCCGAGCCGCGATGGTGGTCGACGGTTAGCACGACCTGCCCGGTCTGGGCCGCGGCGGCCGCCAGGTAGATCGTGGACTTGCCGCAGTAGGTGCCGATCTCGACGATCGGCCCGATCGGGGCGTAAGCGGCAGCGGCCTCGAACAGCGCCTCGCCTTCCGGCGGCGGCATGAAGCCCCTGGCCGCCTCGGCGAAGCGCCTGTGCTCATCGGGCAGGACGTAGCTCATGAGCACAGTCTGCCGAATCCGCGGACAGGCCGGGGAACGGACAGCCGCGAGCACTGGACACTAAGGTGGGTATTGACGGTAAGAGCCCTGATGACGGAGGCGTGCGGTGAGAGTAGAAGTCGATCGCGACGCCTGCGAGGCCAACGCGGTCTGCGCTGGGCTGGTGCCCGAGGTCTTCGAGGTGGACGACGAGGACATCCTGCACATCACGGCGGGCGACGTGCCGCCCGCGCTGGCCGACGCGGTCCGGCACGCGGTGCGCTCATGCCCGAAGGCAGCGCTGAGCCTCAGCGAGTGACTCTGACCGAGTGAGCGAGTCAGCCTGACCGAGTGCGCCCGCCGCTCACGGGCTAGCCGAGGACCCCGAACCCCACGGCCGCACCTACTCCGGCCATGATGACGCCGCCGATCAGTTCACCGCGCTCCCCGGCCCGGCGGCCGATCCGCGCGCCGAACTCCAGTCCGGCGAGCGAAATCGCCACGCTGACGATTCCGAAGATGACCACTCCGGCGAGGACGCTGACCTTGTAGGAGCCGAGCGCGAAGCCGGCTGCCAGGTTGTCCACGCTCAGCGCGAGCGCGCTGACACCGAGCTTCACCAGATCCTTCATGCCTCCCATGACCCGGTCGGTATCAGCCGACGGCTTCCCGCGCACGCTCCTGACGATGGTGTAGCCGCCGACCCCGATCAGGAGGGCAGCGGCGAGCCATTTGGTCTCCCGTCCGATCGAGCTAGCCAGGCCGTGCCCGATCAGCAGCCCGATGACCGGCATGCCCGCCTCGAAGACCCCGAAGGTGATCCCGACGCGCAGCCGGGTGCGGCGGTCTACCCCGCCGATCCCCATTCCGATCGCCGCGGGCAGGTTCGACAACCCGACCGAAAGGGCGACCAGAGTCAGCGCGAGCATGTCACGACGTTAGCGAACGTCACCGCGTATCCGATTGGTCCGCGGCCGCAGTTCCCAGCTGATGCGATAGCGGCGTGCCGCGGCCAGCGAGCCGCTAAGGTTGCCGCGGTTCAGTTGACGCCGCGCGAGCGGTGATCTAGTTGACGCCGCGCGAGCGGCGGTCCGGTGACGCCGCGCGGGCGCGGCCGGCGGGGTGGCTCACGGAGAGGCCGACGGGGTGGCTCACGGAGAGAAGGTACGGATGCGCCAGCGCAGCGGGATCGTTCGGTGGGTGGCAGGCAGTGCCACGGCGGCGGCGTTGCTGGCGGCCGCGGGCGCCTGGGGAGCGCAGCCCGGGCATGGCGCGGGTCGGCCTGGGCGGCTCGCGACCATATCGGTGTTCCCGATGCTGCGGGTCCCGACGATGCGCATGACCGCGGCACCGTCCGGTGGCTACACCCCGGCCCAGATCCGGGCCGCCTACTCGGTCAATCCGCTGCTGCGCTCGGGTATCGACGGCAAGGGCCAGTCGATCGTGATCGTGGACAGCTTCGGTTCGCCGACGATCGGGCATGATCTCGGGGTCTTCGACCGCCAGTTCAAGCTGGCCGCACCGCCGTCGCTGCTGATCATCCATCCGGCCGGCCCGATACCGAAGTTCACGCCGACTGGCACGAGGCTGAGCTGGGCTGAGGAGACAACCCTTGACGTGGAGTGGGCGCACGTCCTGGCCCCGAGGGCACGGATCGTGCTGGCCGAGACGCCGGTGTCGGAGAACGAGGGCCGAAGCGGCTTCCCGCAGATCGTCGAGTCGGAGAAGTACGTCATGGCGCATCACCTCGGCGGTGTGATCAGCCAGAGCTTCGGCGCCACCGAGGAGACCTTCCCCAAGGGCACCCTGCGGCCGCTGCGGGGCGCCTACCTGGAGGCGGCGCAGCCCTCGCACAACGTCACCGTCCTGAGCGCCTCGGGCGACGCCGGCGCCACCGACTTCCACAATGACCTGACGACCTTCTACACCCGCCGCGTCACGTCCTGGCCAGCTAGCGATCCGCTGGTCACCGCCGTGGGGGGTACCGACCTGCGGCTCGACAGCCAGGGCAACAGGACCGCCCCCGACCAGGTGTGGAACGACCCGGTCGGCACGCCGTCGGCGAGCGGCGGCGGCAAGTCGATCATGTTCAGCCGGCCCGCGTATCAGAACACCGACGCTGGCCTCCTCGGACCGCACCGGGGCGTCCCCGACATCTCGATGAGCGCGTCATGCGCCCATCCGGTCGACATCTTCCAGAGCTTCAGCGGGCACGGCTGGCAGATCATCTGCGGCACCAGCGAGGCGACCCCGCTCTTCGCCGGCGTTATCGCCCTGGCCGATCAGGCCGCGGGCCACTGGCTCGGGCCGATCAACACCGACCTGTACGAGATGGCGGCCGCCAGTAAGTCCGGGATTGCCGACATCACCAGGGGCAACAACACGGTCAGCTTCCATCAGAATGGCAAGACCTACACCGTGCATGGCTGGGACGCGGTCGCCGGGTATGACCTCGCCTCAGGCCTCGGCACCGTCAACGCCGACGTGTTCGTGCGCAGGCTCGCCGCCCTGGCCGGGAAATAGGCCACCGCCGCTTACTCCGATTGCCGACCCGGCCGCGGCTAGCCGCTGCGGACGTTAGCCCCGGTGGTAGCTAGCCCCGGTGGTAGCTAGCCGCTGTGGTACCTGGTCGGAATGCTGCCCACCTCGTGGGTCAGCCTGACCCGGTCGGCCCGGTACACGTATCTCGTCATCCGGATCGGGCGGTCCTTCGTGTAGGCGGTCCGGTTCACCACGACCACCGGCGTCCCCGTCGACAGGCCGAAGAACGCGAATTCCCGGCTGCTCGGCATCCGCGCGCCGATCTCGTCGACGAACCCGACCTGGGTGTACCCGAGATCCGACAGCAGCTGGATGCTGCCGTTCACGATCTCGCCGGCCTGCTCGAGAGGCGTTCCGGCGGCGATATCGAGCGGGAAGTAGGACGCCATCATCATCCAGGGGACGTCGCCGATCGTGCCGCTCCGGCGTCGCACGACGACCAGGTCTCCCGGCGCGATCTCTAGTTTCTCGGCCACGCTGACCGAGGCCGGCGATTTCTCGACGACCTGCCTGGACGTCTCGGCCTCGGCCTTCGCGTTGCTGACCTCGGGCAGGACGGTCGACTTGCTCTGCACCGCGGGCTGCGACATGACCCTGGACAGCAGCGCCGTGAACGGCCTCGCTGGCTCGGTCACGAAGGTCCCTAGCCCCTGCCTGGTCACGACAAGGCCCTGATTGGTCAGCAGGGCAAGGGCCAGCCGAACGGTATTGCGAGAGGCGTCGAACTGCCGGACCAGGTCGGGCTCGCTCGGAAGCCGTTCTCCCGGTTGCAGTGCTCCGCTGTCGATCTGATCGCGCAATCGATCAGCAATCTGCTGGTACTTGGCCGGGGCCATCCTCGACCTCCCTCGCCGTCCCGCGATTGTCACCAACTGGACAGGTACTTCATACCCCTGCACATCGTTTGAAACAGTCAGCTGTTTGGTATCAGTTAGATGAGTCGGAACATTGGTTCGATGCTAAACGGAGAGCGGCAGTGAGTAAAGCTCCGACACCCGCCGGGCCGGATAAGTATCGGCCCCCCGATGGGTCAGCAGATCCGCAACGAGGAATGGAGGACACATGGACCAGATCTGGATAGTTCTCGGCGTGGCGGCCGCGGTCGTCGTGGCCGGAGGCCCGCTCGCGGCCGTAGTCCTGGTCAGCATCGCCAGCCGCCGCGAAGAGTCGGCGCACAGCCTGTCCGGCCAGGCGCCAGGCGTGACCACCCAGGCGGCCCGCCGGCTGCTTGGCTTCCGGGCCGAGCGGATCGCTCCGCTCCCCGAATGGGCAGCGAGCTACTCCGGCCGGCCAGCACCCAGCCCGGCCAGCCAGGCGGATAGCGAAGTACGCTTCGCTCATGCGCGTCGCCCTCTGTCAGATGCCGGCCAGTTCCCAGCCCGCCGTCAATCTCAGCCGAGTCCAGTCCGCACTGACCAGCGCGAGGGAGCAGGGGTCTGACCTGGCTGTCTTCCCGGAGGGAACACAGGCGCGATTCTCCGCCGACCTCCGGGCGGTCGCTGAGCCGCTCGACGGCCCGTTCTGCAGCGGGCTGTCAGCCGCGGCCCGCGCCAGCGGCGTAGCGCTGGCCGCCGGTATCTTCGAGCCAGCGCCGGGCGACCGGGTATACAACACGACCGTCGCCTTCGACTCGAACGGCCAGCTCGTAGCCGCCTACCGCAAGATCCATCTCTTCGACGCGCTCGGCCAGCGAGAATCCGAGACGGTCGCCCCCGGGTCCGACATCGTGATCGCCGAGATCGGCGGGACCAAGGTCGGCTTCCTCACCTGTTACGACGTGCGTTTCCCCGAGCTGGCACGAGAGCTAGCTGTGCGCGGCGCCGACCTGATTGTCATTCCGTCGGCCTGGGCCTCCGGCCTGTTCAAGGAGGAGCACTGGGTGACCCTCGTCCGGGCCCGCGCGATCGAGAACACCATCTGGGTGGCAGCCGCAGGCCAGGTGCCCGATCCGCACGAGCCGGCCACGTCGGCTCCCACCGGCGTCGGCCGGAGCATGCTGGTGGATCCGATGGGCGCGGTCAGGCTCGATCTCGGCTCGGCTCCCGCGGTCGCCGCCGGCCTGGTGGATACCGAGATGACCAGCCGGGTCAGAGCCGTACTGCCAAGCCTGAAGCACCGGCGCCCGGACATCATCGGCCGCAAGGACCAGGCAGTCGGCGTCTAGGCCAGCGCGTCACTGGGGCCGGAACAGCGGGGCAGCCGGCTGGGGCGTCTACGCCAGTGCTTCACTCTGCTGGGGCGGGCGGAGGGGCTGCGGCAGCCGGCCCCGCGGTATCCGCGTCCCCGGCCCGCGTGCCAGCCAGCCTGCGGTGGCGGCGCCAGGCCCAGGCGCCCGCGGCCGCAACGATGACGGCGGCGACCACAATGGCCAGGCCGGCCCCGACCATGCGCTCGATGACCCCGTAAGCCGACCCGGCCAGATAGCCGAGCAGGCTGTATCCGACGCCCCAGACGACTCCGCCCACCAGGTTGTGGATCGCGAAGACCCGGTAGGGCATCGCCGCGGCCCCGGCGGCGGTGGGCATCAGCGCCCGGACCACCGCGACGAAACGACCACCGAGGACGGCCAGGCCGCCCCGGTCACGCAGCATGATGCGGGCCCGGTCGAGCGGGCCGGCGACGCGGTTCAGTTTCCTCGAGGTGAACAGCCGGTCGCCCATTCGCCGGCCGACTTCATAACCGACCAGCGGGCCGGCGACAGCGGTGATCACCACAACGCCGATCAGGACGGGCAGCGAGAGGTGCCCGCGGCCGGCCAGCACGCCGCCGAAGACGACGGCCGCCTCCCCGGGCAGGACGAAGCCGAGGAAGATCGCCGTCTCGCCGAAGACAAGTGCCGCGATCAGCCCGATGGCTACCCAGCCGTTCATATGGCCGAGCGCGGAGGTCAGCCCGGTCACGACACTGGCCAACCTGCTCACCTCCGCCCGCCGCCGCTCGCCGGCCTCTTCCGGACCTTGCTGCCAGATCCGCTCACAGACGGTGATCTAGTTGGACATAATGCGTCCTAGTACCCGACCTGGGTGAGGAGACGCCGATGCCAGCGATGTCCGGGCGGCCGTCCTCGCCCGGGTCGAATCCGGCTTGGCCGGCCAGCAGACCGCCGTGGGAGATCGAGCAGCCCCGCACCGCGGAGGAGTCCCGGCCGCCGTCGGCAGGCGAGCCGCCATGGGCCGCGAGCGTGCCACCGCCACCAGCCGCGGGCGGTCCGCCCTGGCCAGCCTCGCAGCCGCCGCCCGTCGGACGGCCGCCAGGCCGCGGCGGTCCCGGATGGCCCGCGAGCCCGCCGCCCGGCCGGACGCCACCCGCCATCATGCCACCCGCCGGCCCACCGCCGGGGACGCCGCCAGCCAGCCCGCCGCGCAGCGCAGCGCCCGCTAGCCTGCCGCCTGGCAGGACGCCACCTGGCAGTGGCTCATTCATTTACGCCCCCAGCGACTCGGCACCAAGCACTGGCAGCCTACCCGCGATCACCGGCGGCCTGATCCGGCGCCAGGGCACGTTCAGCGGCCGGATCACCAGGGACGGTTCGAGCGAGTTCCCGGCCGAGCCAGCGAGGTATCAGCTCTACGCATCGCTGGGCTGCCCGTGGTCACAGCGGACGCTGATCGTCTGCCGGCTGCTCGGCCTCGACCGGGTCATCGGGCTCACCCTGACCGACCCCGTCGCCGGCGAGCGCGGCTGGAAGTTCACCGGCGACGGCGATCCGCTCACCGGCGCCCGGTATCTCTCGGACCTGTACCGGGCCACCGACCTGGGTTACTCGGGTCCGTGCACCATTCCGCTGATCTGGGACCTGCGGACCCGCCGGATCGTCAGTAACGACGTCGCGCAGATCACCGTCATGCTGGAGACGGAGTTCCGTCCGTTCCACCGTCCAGGCTCGCCCGACCTGTACCCGGCGGCGCGGCGGCGCGAGATCGAGTCACTGGCGACCCTCATCTTCCACACCGTCAACACCGGGGTCTACAAGGCCGGCCTGGCGACGACGCAGGCCAGCTACGACCAGGCAGTCGAGGCAGTGTTCACGACGCTCGACGCGCTGGACGAACGCCTAGCCCGCCGCCGTTTCCTGCTCGGCGACCTGATAACCGAGGCCGACGTCCGGCTCTACCCCACGCTCGCGCGGTTCGACGCCGTCTACTACCAGATGTTCAACTGCAACCTGCGCCGGCTCAGTGACTACCGGCACCTGTGGGCGTACGCCCGGGACCTCTACACGCATCCGGGGTTCGGCGAGACGACCGACCTGGGCCAGATCAAACGGCATTACTATCAGTCGGCAGAATGGATCGGCAGCGTAAACGGAGGCAGCAAACATGGCATACATGGCATAGTGCCTATAGGGCCGCAAATCAACTGGAACGAGCCGCATGGCCGAGCGCGGATGCCAGGTTAGGCTAAGGCGCAGTCTGGTCAACGGCTACGGGTAGCCTAGCCAGCAGGGGTCGTACAGATCAGTCAAGTTCCGGAAGAGGCGATGTCGGCCGTGTCTGCCGAGTTCTCGCATGCGCCCGCGAATGTTGCTGCATCGTCAGGCCAGAACCCAGGCCAGAACCGCAGCGAGAACGCTGGCCAGAACCCGGCGCCGCGCAGCGAGCCGCCAGCCGGCGAGCAGGACGCCGAGGGCAGGCAGCGCGCCCGGCGGGGTACCGCGCGGACGCCGGGCACCGATTTCGGCCCGAACGAACTGCTGGTAGACGAGCTCTATCAGCGCTACCTGGCCGATCCTGGGTCCGTCGACCGGGCCTGGTGGAACTTCTTCGCCGACTACCGGCCCGAGCCTGCCGATTCCAGGAGGCCCGCAGCCCAGGCCGCCCAGTCGGCCGGAGCTACTGCGGCGCCCGCCGACCGGCCGGGTCCCGCTCGGGCAGCCACCACCTCCGCGACCCGGCCGGACGCCGCCCGGCCGGGCACGCCGCACCCGCCATCCGCGCCGCCGGCCGCGGGCACACCAGGCGACGGGCGTTCCGCGGCGGCACCGAGCCAGCCAGCCGGGGGCCAGCCAACCGGGGACGGCCAGGGCGCCGGGACCGCGCGCAATGGCGCGGCCGTCCAGGCCGCGCCAGCTCACGACGCCGGCCAAGCACAAGCCGGCCACGCCGACCACACCGAAATCCGGCTGCGCGGCGCGGCCTCCCGCACGGTCGCCAACATGGAGGCCAGCCTCAGCGTCCCGACAGCGACGTCGGTGCGCGCCGTTCCGGCCAAGCTGCTGATCGACAACCGGATCGTGATCAACAACCACCTCGCCCGCGGCCGCGGCGGCAAGGTCTCCTTCACCCACCTGATCGGCTACGCGGTCGTCAAGGCGCTCCAGGTCGCCCCCGAGCTGAACGACTCCTATGCCGAGGTCGACGGCAAGCCGGTGCTGGTCAGGCCGGAGCACGTCAACCTCGGCCTGGCGATCGACGTGCAGAAGCCTGACGGCACCCGCCAGCTGCTGGTGCCCAACATCAAGGCCGCCGGGCAGATGGACTTCCGCCAGTTCTGGCTGGCCTACGAGGATGCCGTCCGCAAGACCAGGACGGGCAAGCTCGCCGTCGAGGATTTCGCCGGGACCACCATCAGCCTGACCAACCCGGGCACGATCGGCACCGTGCAGTCGGTGCCGAGGCTGATGCCGGGCCAGGGCTGCATCGTCGGCGTCGGCGCCATGGAGTACCCGGCCGCCTACCAGGGCGCCTCGGCCGAGACGCTGGCCAGGCTTGCCGTCAGCCAGACGGTCACGCTCACCTCGACCTACGATCACCGGATCATCCAGGGCGCCCAGTCGGGTGAGTTCCTGCGGATCATCAGCCGGCTGCTGCTCGGCGAGAACGACTTCTACGACCAGGTCTTCGCCTCGCTGCGGATCCCGTACGAGCCGGTGCGCTGGGTGCGTGACATCCCGGCCGGCCACGAGAACGACATCAGCAAGGCCGCCCGGGTGCACGAGCTAATTCACGCCTACCGGGTCCGCGGGCACCTGCTCGCCGATACCGACCCGCTCCAGTACACCCAGCGCAAGCATCCCGACCTGGACATCAACCAGCACGACCTGACCCTGTGGGACCTCGAGCGCGAATTCGCCACCGGCGGCTTCGGCGGCAAGCCGCGGATGCTGCTGCGCGAGATCCTCGGTGTCCTGCGGGACGCTTACTGCCGGACCGTCGGCCTGGAGTACATGCACATCCAGAACCCGGCGGAGCGTTCCTGGCTGCAGGACCGGGTGGAGCGGCCGCACCGCAACCCCGACCACGACGAGCAGATGCGGGTACTGTCACGGCTGAACGTCGCCGAGGCGTTCGAGATGTTCCTGCAGACCAAGTTCGTCGGCCAGCGCCGCTTCTCGCTGGAAGGCGCCGAGTCGCTGATCCCGCTGCTCGACGCGGTGCTCAACGAGGCCGCCAAGGTCGGGCTGCACGAGGCCGTGATCGGGATGGCGCACCGCGGCCGGCTGAACGTCCTCGCGAACATCATCGGCAAGTCCTACGGCCAGATCTTCAACGAGTTCGAGGGCTACGTCGACCCGGGCAGCACGCACGGCTCAGGCGACGTGAAGTACCACCTCGGCGCCGAGGGCAGCTACAGGGCCGCTGAGGGCACCACGATCCCGGTCAGCCTGGTCGCCAACCCGAGCCACCTCGAGGCCGTCGACCCGGTGCTCGAAGGCGTGGTCAGGGCCAAGCAGGACGTGCTCGACATGGGCACGCCCGGCTACACGGTGCTGCCCGTGCTGATCCACGGCGATGCGGCCTTCGCCGGCCAGGGCGTCGTCGCCGAGACACTCGAGCTGTCGCAGCTCCGCGGGTACCGCACGGGCGGGACTGTGCACGTCGTGGTGAACAACCAGGTCGGCTTCACCACCGACCCGCAGTCCTCCCGGTCGAGTGTCTACGCCACAGACGTGGCCCGCACGATCCAGGCACCGATCTTCCACGTGAACGGCGACGACCCCGAGGCCGTGGTCAGGGTGGCCCGGCTGGCGTTCGCCTACCGGGAGGCCTTCGCCAAGGACGTCGTCATCGACATGGTCTGCTACCGACGCCGCGGCCACAACGAGGCCGACAACCCCTCGTTCACCCAGCCGATGATGTACGACCTGATCGACGCCAAGCGGTCGGTCCGCAAGCTCTACACCGAGTCCCTGATCGGGCGCGGCGACATCACCCTGGACGAGGCCGAGCAGATCCTCCGCGACTACCAGCAGGAACTCGAGCGCGCGTTCACCGAGACCCGCGAGGCCACCACGCGGCCGGCGGAGCCAGGCTCGGTGGTCGCCAGGCCGCCGCAGCACTCCAGCCCGATCGAGCACGCCAGCTCGCCGACCGCGATCACCGCGGAGGCCGTCAAGCGGATCATCGACACGCAGCTGAACCTGCCCGAGGGGTTCACGCCGCATCCGCGGCTGGCCCCGCAGATCACGCGCCGTGCCGCCATGGTGGAACGGGACGAGATCGACTGGGCGACCGGCGAGCTGCTCGCGCTCGGCGCGACCCTGATCGACGGCAACGCGGTGCGGCTCGTCGGCCAGGACACCCGCCGCGGCACGTTCGGCCAGCGGCACGCCACGCTCGTCGACCGGCACTCCGGCGAGGAGTACACCCCGCTGCGGCAGCTGAACAACGGGAACGCCAAGTTCCACGCCTACGACTCGCTGCTGTCGGAGTTCGCCGCCGTCGGGTTCGAGTACGGCTACTCGGTCGCCAGGCCGGACGCCCTGGTCTGCTGGGAGGCCCAGTTCGGCGACTTCGTCAACGGCGCGCAGACGATCATCGACGAGTTCATCTCCTCCGGCGAGCAGAAGTGGGGTCAGCGCTCCGGCGTCGTGCTGCTGCTGCCGCACGGCTACGAGGGTCAGGGTCCCGACCACTCGTCGGCCAGGGTCGAGCGGTTCATGACCCTGTGCGCGCAGGACAACCTGACCGTGGCGATGCCCAGCACCCCGGCCAACTATTTCCATCTGCTGCGCTGGCAGGTGCAATCGGACCGGATCAAGCCCCTGATCGTTTTCACGCCGAAGTCCATGCTCCGGCTGAAGACGGCAGTCTCCGCGGTCGCCGACTTCACGAGCGGCTCGTTCCAGCCAGTGATGGCAGACCCGCAGTTCGCCGGGGCGGGCCGCGCGGGCGGTTCCGACCCGGCGCAGGTACGCCGCGTGCTGCTGAGTTCCGGCAAGATCTACTACGACCTGGCGGAGAAGCGGCGGGCCGAGCAGCGCGGCGATGTCGCGATCGTCCGGCTCGAGCGGCTGCACCCGCTGCCCGCCGCCGAGATCGCCGCCGAGCTGCCCGTCTTCCCGAATGCGAGTGAGCTGATCTGGGTGCAGGAGGAACCGGTCAACATGGGCGCGTGGCCGTATATGGCGATGCACCTGCCCGGAGCGCTCGGCCGCGGACTCGGCGTGATCGCCCTTCCCGAGAGCTCGGCGCCGGCCCAGGGTTCGGCCAAGAAGCACGCGGCCGAGCACGCCGCCCTGGTCGCCGCCGCGCTGGGCTGACGCGAGGACCAGCGCGGTGTACTTCACCGACCGCGGTATCGAGGAGCTGGCCGAGCGGCGCGGTGCGGACGACGTCACGCTCGCCTGGCTGGCCGAGAAGCTGACCGAGTTCGTCGATATCTATCCCGAGCACGAGGCCGCCGTCGAGAGGCTGGCGACCTGGCTAGCACGTGCTGAAGACGACGAGGATTAACAAATCCCTCGGCGCCGGTCGGCCAGGCAGGCCGGTCGCCCGGCAGCGTGAACGCACTGCGACGCCGGTCGCTCCGCCTCGGCGAGCCAGTCGCGCCGTCAGTGCTGGCTCGGAGTCGCGCGATGGGACGGGAACGACCATTGAGGCTGATGGGAAGACAGGGACCGGGGTGATCGCGGTCGCGTCCGCTGGATCCGCCGACGCGGTGCGGCCGGCGCGGGTGCGACGGTGCGTGCGGCGCGGTGCGCCTGGCGCGGGTGCGGCCGGCGCGGTGCGCGCGGCGCGGTGCGCCCGGCGCGGCCCACCAGCCCGGCCCGGCCCCGGCTCAGCGCGTCCGGCATTGCCGCGGAGCGTCGCGCTTCCTAGTCAGCTTTGCCAGACGAGATATATCGCATATAAGATCGGCAGTGATGGACGCGGGGTCGCGGCGGCCTGTGCGTCTGACGAGAGGGGACGCCAACGTGAGTCCGGTCTTCAGGCATGGCGGACTGCGCCTGTACCTGCTCAAGCTCCTTGACGAGGCACCGCGGCATGGTTACGACGTCATCAGGCTGCTTCAGGACAGGTTTCTCGGGGTTTACTCCCCCTCGCCAGGCACGATCTACCCGCGACTCGCGAGGCTGGAGGAAGAGGGTCTGGTCACGCACGACGTGGTGGACGGCAAGAAGGTCTACAAGATCACCGACGCCGGCCGCGCGGAACTGAACGGCCGGCTGGATGACCTGGCCGACCTCGAGGACGAGCTGTCCGCCTCGGTCCGCGACATTGCCAGGGAGATCTCGAGGGACGTCAGGGAAACGGTCAGGAGCCTGCGAGACGAGTTCACCTGGGCCGTGCGCGAGGCAGGACGGACGGGGACTGACGCGGGGCGCCGGGAGCGGCCGCCCAGGGCCGGCGCTCGCGCGGCCGCGGACCAGAAGCAGGCCGAAGCTCAGCAGGCCGAGGCCGATGCAGTTAAGGCGCAGGGCAGAGCCGGAGAGGCCCGGGCCAGACTGGATGAGGCGCAGGCCGAGGTCGACGAGACGCGGGCCAGAGTCGACGAGGCGCAGGCCGAGGTCGACGAGACGCGGGCCAGAGTCGACGAGGCCCGGGCTCCAGCCGACGAGACGCGGGCTGAAGCCGACGAGGCAGAGGCCGCCGAAGCACAGGCTGCGGAAGCGCAGGCCGCCGAAGCACAGGGCGCGGAAACCCAGGCCGCGAAAGCCGATGCTGCGGAACCGCAGACGGGCTCGGCCTGGAGCAAAGCCGCTGGCGAGTCCGCGCCCGGCTCAGAGCGAGCTGGCGATTCAGGTCCCGGGTGCGACGGCTCAGGAGGCGGTGACGCGTCCACTGGGCCCGACAGCAGCCAGCGGCGCTGGCCGTCAGGCGGCTGGCGGGAGTGGGCCGACTGGGCAGAACGGCGGGACTGGCAGGAATGGGCGGACTGGGCAGAGCAGCGGGACTGGCGTGAGTGGGCGGGACGACAGGACTGGAAGGGGCGCGCGAGGGCGAGCCAGCAGGAATGGAAAGAGTGGGCGAAGGCGAGCAAGCAGGAGTGGGCCGCTAGCGGCCGTCGCGTCCCCGATTCCGAGCTCATCGTGGATCTCGAGCGCCTCGCGGCGGCGTTCGCCAGGGAACTGCGCGGCGTCGCCTGGCAGGCGGAAGCGTTGAGTGAGGACGCCGTCGGCAATCTCGGCCGGATTCTCACCGACGCCCTGAACCGGATCAGGAACGAAGTCTTCCGGTCGCCAGGGTCCGGCAAGGAGCCGGGCAAGGAAGAGTCATGAGGCACCTTCTCGACGCACGTGTGCGCGAGGCGAGGATAGCTCTGGACCGTGCGACAGCCCGGCCGCCGGCTGGCACCGGCCAGCGCTGGTGTTTCCCAAGCTCAGCAGCGCAGGACGGCTGCTACCCGGACCCGGCGGGCAAGGACGGCTGTTTTCCTGGCACCCCGGCCAGTGCACCTAGGTGGCCCGTCAGGCGCTAGCAACTCTCTCAAGATCTCGGACTATTTTCAGAGCGCGGACTTCTGTCAGCGTCACCGACTGAAAATCGTCCGCGATCTGAGAATCGACCACGATCATGATGCTCTGCTGACGTCCGTCGGCCGGGCAATTCTATCGTTCTTGCATATAACGGGCTGTCGATTACTCGGTCGAGCCGGACCTGCCGGTCGGCCGGCCTTCAGAGCGTGAAGACCACCTTGCCGAACAGCTCGCCGTTGATCATGGCGGCGAAGCCATCCCGCGCCTCACTCATCGGCATCGTCCGGTCGATCAGGGGCCGCACGCCGGTCTGCTCGCAGAACCGGATCAGCCTGGCGAGCTGATCCCTGGTGCCCATCGTCGAGCCCACGACCGAGAGCTGCAGGAAGAAGATCCGGCTCAGGTCGGCGGGCGGCATGGGGCCGCTGGTCGCGCCTGAGATCACCATCCGGCCGCCGGGGCGCAGCGCCTTGAGCGAATGCGACCAAGTGGCCTCGCCGACGGTCTCCATCACGGCGTCGACCCGCTCGGGCAACCTCGCCCCGGCCGGGAACACCTGGTCAGCGCCGAGTGCCAGCGCCCGATCGCGCTTCTCCTCGCTCCTGCTGGTCGCCCAGATCCGGTAGCCGACCGCCGCGCCGAGCCGGATCAGCGCGGTGGCGACGCCACCGCCCGCGCCCTGGACCAGAACCGTGCTCCCCGGCTGGAGCCCGGACTTATCGAAGAGCATCCGGTACGCGGTCAGATACGCCGTTGGCAGGCAGGCGGCATCAGCGAAGGAGAGCGCGGCAGGCTTGGGAATGAGGTTCCTACGCGGCACGGCAACCCGCTCGGCGAAGGTGCCGTCGTACCGCTCGGACAGCAGTGACCTGTGAGGGTCCAGCGTCTCGTCGGCAAATCCCGCGCCCGGATCGCTGATCACCGCGTGCACGACGACCTCGTTGCCGTCCTCGTCGACTCCGGCTGCGTCGCACCCGACGATCATCGGGAACTGGTCGGCTGAGATGCCCACGCCGCGGAGCGTCCAGACATCGTGGTGGTTGAGCGATGCCGCCCTGACCGAGACCGTCGTCCAGCCATCGGGGGGGGCCGGCTCGGCGTGCTCGCCCAGCTCGAGGCCGGACAACGGGTCGTCGGGACTGATCCTGGCTGCGGTGACTGCGAACATGGCAGGACCTTAGCGAATCGCCTGCCCGCTCAATCGGGCGGATGACTCCCGGGAGGTCGCCGGTGGCCGCGGGCTGGCCAATCGGGTAGCGGATAGCGCGCGAGTGCATACAGGGCGCGAATGCCGCGCAAGGGCTTATAGAGAAGGCACTCGCCGAGTCACACGGCTGTGAGATACTCCCGGCTAAGGCTGGCTCACCTCCCTGCCTGTAAGGACCGGCGTGAATCTGGCATCCTTTGCCGACCTAGCTGTGCGCCTGGTCAATTCCGGCGTTTGTGACGCCGATGCTGACCCGCTGCGCAGTTGCGAGGCGTTTCGCGCGTTCGTCGCCGAACGTCCATTTCTTGCTGTCCCGGTCACGCAGCACGACCTCGGCCGGCTCAGGCTGCTGCGCAGCGATCTCGCCGAGGTCTTCAGCTCGGCGGCCGAGGACGGCGGGCGCACAGCCGCCGACCGCCTCAATGCGCTGCTGACCGTGCACCCGGTGCACCCGCTCCTCGTCCAGCATGACGGCGAGCCCTGGCATATCCACCTCAGCGAGTCGGGCTCCATGACCGACAGGTACGCGGCCGCCTCGGTGATCAGCATGGCGCTGCTGCTGAGCCAGCTCGGCACCGACCGGCTGGGCATCTGCGCGATCGCGTCGTGCGACCGCGTCTACATCGATGGGAGCAGTAACAAGTCACGGCGTTACTGTGCGCAGCATTCCCCGGCGCGGGGCAATGTGACCTCTCTTCGCCATCAGCGCGGCCAGATCGCCGCCAGTTCAGGGGAGTCGGTAGCTTAGGGCCTGGAAATGAACAACACGCTTAACTGGGTGTCGTGGCGGGGGTGATGGTGTAGTTCCATTCTCCGTGCCAGTAGTGCGGGGTGAGGTGCTGCGTGACCAGGGCTTTCATCTCGCGGTTGGTGATCTTGATGCCGCGGGGATAGGTGGCGGTGTCGCGTTCGGCGCGGACGGTCAGGCCGGTTCGGGTGGTGGTTCCGGCGATGAGGTTAACGGCGACTTCGTGGCTGGTCAGCGGCTGCCCGGCCCAGTTCATCGAGATGTGGCTGAACAGGCGGTGCTCTATTTTGTTCCATTTGGAGGTGCCGGGCGGCATGTGGCAGACCGTGATCGCCAGGCCGGTGGCATCGGCGAGGGCGGCCAGTTCCTTCTTCCGCAGCCGCAGCCGGTAGCCGTTGGAGCCGCCCGCGTCCGCGGTGATCAGGAGCCCTGCCGCGTCCGGGTAGGCGGCCTGGCCGACGGTGGTCCACCAGCCGCGGATGGTCGCGACGGCGAACCGGGCGGTGTCGCCGTCGCTGCCCACCGGCACCCAGCCGGCGTCGGCACCCAGGTCGTACACGCCGTAGGGCACGGCCTTGCCCTGCTCGCCGGGGAAGTCACGGACATCCGCGCGGCGCGGGTCGCCGGCCGGGCGCCATTCGCGGCCCCTGCTGGCGTACTCCCCGATCAGTTCCTTCTTTTTCGCGTCGACGCTGATCACCGGCCCGCCGGCGGCCAGGGCGGCCGTGACCTTGTCGTTTATGTAGCGGAACTGGCCGTCACGGTCCGGGTGCTGCCTGCCTTCCAGCGTCTTGGCGTTGCCCTGCAGGCTGTACCCCAGCGGCCCGGTCAGCAGCTTGCCGACGCTGTGATGGGAGACCTGGTGTCCCTGGCGCCCCAGTTCGCCGGCCAGGTTCCGGGTGGACTTCGCGGTCCAGCGAAGCCGGGTCATCGGATCACCGCGGGTCTCCGGCCCGACCAGCGCGTCGAGGGCGTCCAGCAGGCCCGCGTCAACGTCGGTCAGCGGCTTGCGGCCGCCGCCCGTCCGGCGCGCCCGGCCGTCCGGCGGCTCCGCGGCCGCATCCAGCTCGTCCACCCCGGCGGTCACCGTCACCCGCGACACCCCGGCCGCGCGGGCCACCAGCGAGATGCCCCCGTAGCCCAGCGACCTGGCCTCAGCCGCCAGCAGCAGCCGGCGCTGCCGCTCATCCAGGTGAGGCAGGATCGTCCCGAACTTCGCCGCCAGGACCTGCTCATCGATCTCCATGACAATGGCCATACCAAAAGCATGGCCCCGATCCGAAGACATGTACAGGTTAATTTAAGACAAGCCCTTAGCCGGCGAGTCACTTCATACCAGTATCTCCTGGCCCAGGAAAAGCCTTCCACGTTACCGAAACGACACCTTCGGGCTTCTTCTCACGCCTGCGAATGATTATTACCATGAGGCCTACTCGCGGGCGTTAGGTTCTCGTTAGGGAGCGCTTGCTGGCTTAACGCCCCTTATTCGGAGGGAAGTCATGGCTACGACCTCTCCTGGCGTAAGGCCAGCAGACCCCACGGAACATCACCTCCGCCGGGCGGTGGGTCTCCGCGGACTCACCATGATCTCGCTCGGCTCGATCATCGGGTCCGGCTGGCTCCTCGGAGCCCTGACCGCCGCCAAGGCAGCCGGAGCGGCATCGCTTCTGTCCTGGATCATCGGTGGCCTCGTCCTGGCGCTGCTCGCGCTCGTGCACGCCGAGCTCGGCTCGACCTACCCAGTTTCCGGCGGAACGGCGCGATTCCCGTTCATGATCTTCGGGGCGCTCGGCGGCTTCACCGGCGGCTGGATGGGCTGGATCCAGGCGGTGACGATCGCGCCGATCGAGGTCGAGGCGACGCTCGGCTACCTGAACTCCAAGTTCACCGGCCTGGGCATGATTAATGCCAACGGAACGCTGACCGGCAAGGGCATCGCGTTCGGGGCCGTGTTCATGCTCGTGTTCACCATCATCAACACGATGGGCGTGCGCTGGCTGGCCGAGACCAACTCGATCGCGACGTACTGGAAGATCCTGATCCCGACCATCACGATCTTTGCGCTGCTGTTCTCGGTCTTCCACACCAGCAACTTCACTGCCGGCGGCGGCTTCGCTCCGTTCGGCTTCCACGGCATCTTCGCGGCACTGCCGCTCGGCATCGTGTTCGCCCTCGAAGGCTTCGAACAGGCGATCCAGGTCGGCGGCGAGGCGGAGAACCCGCAGCGGAACATCCCCCGCGCGGTGATCGGCGCCATGCTCATCGGCACCGCGATCTACCTGCTGCTCGAGGTGGCCTTCATCGGCGCGCTCAATCCCGCTGACATCGCGCACAACTGGGCCGACCCGATCAAGGGCGTGGGCGCCTACGGCCCATACGCCACCCTCGCCACGAGCGCCGGCCTCGGCTGGCTGGCCACGCTGCTGATCATCGACGCCGTTGTCTCGCCGGCCGGCACGGGCCTGATCTACATCGGCACCTCGTCCCGGCTGTCCTACGGCCTGGGCCGCAACGGCTACTTCCCGAAGATCATCAGCAAGGTCAGCTCGCGCGGCGTCCCGCTCGTCTCGATCATCATCTGCTTCGTGGTCGGCATGCTGACCTTCCTGCCGTTCCCGAGCTGGGCAGGCCTGGTCGGCCTGGTCACCTCGGCGACCGTCATCATGTACGCGATGGCCCCGGTGTCCCTGGCCGGCCTGCGCCGGCACGACCCCGACCGGCCGCGTTCCTACCGGCTGCCCGCGGCAAGCGTTCTCTGCCCGCTGGCGTTCATCTTCGCCAACTTCATCGTGTACTTCTCCGGCTTCAGCACGCTGGTCTGGCTCTACTTCATGATCGCGTTCGGCTTCGTCATCTTCGCGATCTACCAGGCCACCAGGTCGGCGGATCAGCGGACGATCATCGAGTGGCGCTCGTCGTACTGGATCCTGCCCTGGCTGGCCGGCCTGCTGATCATCTCCTGGCAGGGCCGCTACGACGCCTCGTCGATCTTCGGGCTGACGCTGGTCGCGACCGAGCGGCCCGAGCGCAAGGTGGCCGAAGCCGTCGAGAGCGTCGAGGAGGAAGCGTCCGTGGAGCTCGAGGTGCCGCTGGCCTAAGCCTTGTCCCGTACGACCACTACCGGGCAGTGCGCGTGGTTGACGCAGTGCATCGACACCGACCCGAGGAGCATGCCGCGGAATCCGCCGAGACCGCGTGATCCGACAACGAGGAGGCTCGCGCGGCGGCTCTCCTCGACGAGCTCGCCGGCCGGGTTGCCCGCTACCAGGGCTCGCTCGACCTCCACGTCGGAGTGCTCAGGCATGTCGGCGAGCGCGCGCTCGAACACTTCCGCGGCATCCCTCTCGACCTGCGGGTAGTACTCGTGCGCCGTCGTACCCAGGTAGGAGACCAGCGCCGGGAACGCGTAGACAACCCGGAGCGTGTAGCGCCGTAGCCGTGCTTCCGCGAGGGCCCAGGCCAGCGCCCTCGCCGAGTGCGGCGATCCGTCGACGCCGACGACGATCTTTCCCTGCTCCCCGCCCTGTTCCGAAGCTGCGCTCATGACAGTCCCCCTGCCGTGCGATGGCGGATCAGCCCGACCCCAGATCGGGCAGCGTTAGGAGAATCCTTATCACGAGACCGGGGCCTGGCAGCGGGACCCGGCAGTTAACCGGGGCGGTGAGCCGCCGCCGCTCCGCGCCCGCCGAACGGCCATAAGGGGCACCGCGTGGTCCCTCCCGAGTCCGCATCGGCGACACGCTGTACTGTCAGAATCCTTGATCCAATGATCCGACCCCGAGAGCCAGGCTCCAGAAAGAAGGACATCATGAGGCTCCTCGCACGTGCACTCGCGCCAAACACCACCGCGTTCGCGCACTGCGACCTTCCGTGCGGCGTCTACGACCCGGCCCAGGCCAGGATCGAAGCCCAGTCCGTCAAGGCCATCTGCGAGAAGTACCAGCAGAACACCGACGCCGAATTCCGCGCCCGCGCACTGCTGATCAAAGAAGAACGATCCGACCTGGTCAAGCACCACCTGTGGGTGCTGTGGACCGACTACTTCAAGCCACCGCACTTCGAGAAGTACCCGCAGCTCAACCAGCTGTTCAACGAAGCCACCAAGCTCGCCGGCGCCGGCGGAACCAAGGGCAGCACCGACCCCGCCACCGCCGACGCCCTGCTCGCCAAGATCGACGACATCGCCAAGATATTCGCCGAGACCAAGCAAGGCTAAGGACCTCAGGGCACGCACGAGTCCGATAGGGGCAGGCCGGGGGCCAGCGGCCGCCAGGGGCAGGCGACGGTGGCAGTGACCTGTCGTCGCAGTTCGAAAGCCAGGATAGGTTGCAGGGAGAAGTCGATTCTGCCGTGACGAAGCAACGACGTTCGGCCGTTGTTGGAGGGGGCTCAAGTGACCGAGGAAGGCGCAAGTTCCTCAGCAAGCCAGACTATTGCCGCAGAACATGGCGGTCATGATCGTCCTGACAGCCCTGACGGTCCGGGCAGTTCCGACGGTCACGGCAATCAGGGAGACCTCGGGCATAACGTAGCTACCACGGCGCGCCTGTCGGCGCCGTCCGAGCAGGCGACCCGCGACAAGGTCACTGTCAGGATGCCCGCCGACGGCGCCTACCTGTCAGTACTGCGGACCGCGACGGCCGGGCTGGCGGCACGACTCGACTTCACCCTCGATGAGATCGAGGACATGCGCATCGCCGTCGACGAGGCCTGCGCCATGCTGCTCAGCCAGGCAATTCCGGGCGGCGACCTGGACTGCGGTTTCATGCTCGGCCAGGACGCCATGACCATCCGCGTCTCGGTCCGCTGCCTGGCTCCTCGGGTGCCGGCCGACGACACGTTCGCCTGGACCGTGCTCACCGCTCTCGCGGGCAGCGTGGACGCTCAGGTGGGGCCCGGCGACGTGCTCTCAATCGTGCTGCGAAAGAGTCGTGATTCATCGAGGTCAGTATGACGGGGGAAGTTGAGGTCGCGTTGACCGAGGAGTTCGAGACGATGACGGCCGCGCCTGCCGGGGGGCAGGCACTGGCCGATACCGAAGAGGTCCTGGCGGTAGCCGGGCTGATCGCGGAGGAGATCGGCGAGGACGCTTCTGAGCAGCTGTCTGGCGCCATCAGGATTCAGCATGCGGTGCGGGACAGGGGGCACGCGAGGGAACTGTTCGTCTTGCTCGCAGAGCTGCCTGAAGGCGATCCTGAGCGGCTCAGGATCCGCGGCGAGCTCGTCGAGCTGCACCTGCCGCTGGTCGAGTACCTGGCCAGGCGGTTCCGCAACCGGGGCGAATGGCTCGACGACCTGACCCAGGTCGCCACGATCGGCCTGATCAAGTCCATCGACAGGTTCGACCTCAGCCGCGGCGTCGAGTTCTCGACTTACGCCACCCCGACCATCGTCGGCGAGATCAAGCGGCACTTCAGGGACAAGGGCTGGGCAGTCCGGGTGCCGCGCAGGCTACAGGAACTGAAGCTGGCGCTCACCAAGGCCATCGGCGACCTGGCCCAGCGGCTTGGCCGGGCCCCGACAGTCGCCGAGCTGGCCGCGCATCTGCAGATGAGCGAGGAGGACGTACTCGAGGGCCTGGAGTCGGCCAATGCCTACTCGACGGTCTCCCTCGACGCCCCGGACTCTGGGGACGAGGACGCGCCCGCCGTCGCCGAGTCGCTCGGCATGGTCGACGAGGCACTCGAGGGCGTGGAGTACCGGGAGTCGCTCAAGCCGCTGCTCGAGCGGCTGCCGCCGCGCGAGAAGCGGATCCTGCTGCTGCGTTTCTTCGGCAACATGACCCAGTCC
>Ga0307374_10003885_pt1 | contig 25255 bp, 25 predicted proteins | sample OX3MG_FD_202532 | JGI IMG/M metagenome (GOLD analysis project Ga0307374, IMG submission 202532) | Soil microbial communities from Risofladan, Vaasa, Finland - OX-3 | ecosystem: Environmental > Terrestrial > Soil > Coastal area > Acid sulfate soil | place: Finland: Risofladan, Vaasa | collected...
GCGCTGGCGCGCAACGGGTGAGCGGGTCCCCGAAGGCGGTCAGCCGGCGGGTGCCCCCGGACAGGTGCCGGCCGGCTGACCGAGCGAGGCCGCGGTGCTCACGGTCGCCTGCCCCGCAACCGTTCCCGAGGCGACCAGCGCGGGGAGGGCCGTCGACCGCCCCTTCAGGTAGCCGTCCAAGAAGTCCGTGGTCGTCGTCTCCACCAAGGTCCGGAGTGGTCCCGGGTCGAGATAGGGCGGCTCGTGCGTTGCCCCGAGGAGGCTCAGGTAGTACTTGGGCGAGGGTGCCGCGTTGTACAGCTGGATGCTGCACGGCGGCGGGTTTATCGTGTCGGCCGTCCCCTGCACCACCAGGAGCGGAACGCTCCCCTGCGCATAGTAGGTGTTGCCGAAGGCGGCGAGCTCGGCTCCCGAGAGGATGATCGCGGCCTTCACCAGCGAATCCTTGCAGCAGGGGTCCACCGCCGTCGCCAGGCTGACGTCACCGCCGTCGGAGTGGCCGACCACTGCAATCTCGTTCGGGTTCACGAGGCCCGAGAGGACACCGCCGTGCGCGGCGCTCAGACCGAGGATCGCGGAGATGACGAACCGCAGGTCTGCCGGGTGGTTCGCGATGTCCGCCTCGTTCGGTCCGCCCGGGGAGCCCGGGGGGCCGGGGTCGGTGAACGGATAGGTCGGGTCGACGACGACGTAACCGGCCGACGCCCAGTGTTGGAGCAGTCCCGCGTACGACTCGGCGGCGATCTCGTAGCCCTGAGAGAAGACGACCAGCGGGTAGGGTCCGCCGGCACGGTACGCGGGAGGCCCCGCCGTCTCGGCCCCGCCGGGTTGCCCCTGGGCCGGGTACCGCACGGCGGTGGGGAGGGAACGCGCCGGGGTCGCGGTGGTCGCAGGCTCGATCAGGGGCAAGGCGGTGGTCCCCACCGCGTACGGGCCGCCATGGGCTACGACCGTGGTCGACGGGACCGTGCTGGCGGTGGCGGACCGCCCGCCCGGGTTGGGCCGCGCCCCGGTCCCGAGGAGGACCAGGACGAGGAGCAGTGCGGCGCCCGACGCGATCGCCGCGGTCCTCAGGAGACGCACTCGCCGCCGCACGCGCGAACGGCGACGTGGCGGGCGCTGCACGTGGTCAGCCTACCGAGAAGGAATGGATTCGCCACGACATCCCTCGGCCCCTCCCTTTGATTAAGATTCCGCCGTCACGCCCCCCCACTCCCGCCGAAGCCGCCGCTTGATCGATCCCCACATGCTCCTGGCGCATGGGTAGCGCCATCCGCGTCCGGGGACTTCAGAGCGAGGACGTTCCACGAGCCGTCCTGCTCCACCACCAGACACTGGGAATGGAGTTCATCTCCCGGTGCGGGCTGCCGTTCCTCCGTCGCTACTACCGCGGGTGGCTGGCCAGCCCCGGGGGGATCTCTCTGGCGTGCGTGGACGACGACGACCGGGTGGTCGGGGTCCTGCTCGGTGCCGTCGATCCGGCCGGGCACATCCGGGCGATGGTGCGCCGCCACGGCTTCGGTCTCGCGCTCCAGCTGGTGCTCGGCGCCCTGCGACGGCCCGCGTTGGGCAAGGAGGTCCTGGTCACCCGGGCGCGTCGCTACGCCGGGGGGATCTGGCGTCTCGTGACCACCCGGAGCGAACGCGAGCCGGATGCAGGGATCACGGCGGGGTCCGACGACGGGCCGGTCGGGGAGATCACCCATCTGGTCGTCGACCCGGGCTGGCAGGGCATGGGGCTCGGGCGGGCCCTCGTGAACACCGCCGTCGAGAAGGCCCGCGAAGCCGGGCTACGCACGATCGTGCTGGTGACGCCACCGGACCTGGCGGCCCGCCAGTTCTACGAGCGGCTGGGGTGGCAGGAGGACGGGGCGATGACCAGTCGGAGCGGGGAGCCTTTCGTCAGGTACCGGTACCTGCTGGGTCGGGCTCCGGAGGAACGGTCGTCATCGGAGGTTTAGCGCCCTCGAGCGCGCCGCCGGGGCGGGCTATGTCGTCGTCGGCTATGTCGTCGTCGGCTTGGATGACGGCGATCTCGATCTCGTCGTCGGCTGCATCGTCGTTGTCGTCGTCGGGGCGGGCGCGGTGGCCGAGGGGATGCCGAGGACGCCGGCGCATCCCGGGGTCGGGGTCACGGCGACCATCGGCGGAACGGTCGGCGCGGCAGGGAGGCCGAGGACGGTGGTGTCCACCGAATTCGCCATCGCCGTCTGCCCTGCGGCGTTCGGGTGCAGGTGATCTCCCGAGTCGTAGGGGGGGAACATCGCCGTCGGGGCGCAGGCGCCGTTGTAGACGTCTGCCACGGGCGTGGCGAAATTGAGGACGCCGTCGAACGCTCCGGAGGTGAGGATCCAGTCGTCGACCTGCTGAAGAGCGCTCTGCTGGGCGGGGCTCCACGCCTCCTCTCCCGCTTCGCGGGGCAGGAGGGTGACGCCGATGATGCGCACTCCTGCCTGGTGCGCCGTCGTGATGGCCTGCTGCAGCCCGGCGATGACCTGTTGGCTCCCGGCGCCGAAGTACAGGTCGTTGGTACCCAGGAAGAGCACGATCTCGGTCACCCCCGACTGATCGAGAGCATCACGTGCAAGTCGGGACACACCCGGTGGACCGCCGCCGTCGGACGCATCGCTCGGCACCACGGCGGTGAGCGTGTTGGCCGTTATCCCTTCGTTGATCACCGCGAGACGGGACGCGACGGGGAGCAGGTCGATGCGTTGCTGGAGCACGTCGGTCCAGCGTTGGGCCGAGTGGTAGCCGTCGGTTATGGAGTCCCCGATGACCACGATGCTCCCGTTGCCCGACGTCTGCAGCACGTCGACGGCATCGACGAGCCGCGGCCAGGGGCTGGTGCCTGCAAAGCCGGTCTGGGAGGGGTTGGCCGTCAGGTTGCCGGCCCCGTTGGCGCTGAAATACGACGCGGTGGTATCGCAGCACGGATGAACGGTCATGAGGTCGGTGTTGCTGATGTAGACGCTGGCCGCGACCACCTGCCCGGCGCTGGCGGTCATGGGCACCGGGTCGCTGTAGACGAAACCCCCGATCGGGATGGTGACCCCCGGGTTGCCGCCGAAGGTGAGCGGACGGAGGGTCCCCGGGGCGAGAGTCGCCCCGCCGGCATCGACGGCGACCGTGGCGTCGCCCACGACGAGAGGTTGGTTGCCGAAGAGATTGGAGATCCGGATCCGCAAGGCGGACCCCCCGATCTTGAGAGTGGCCACCTCTCTGACGGTGGCGTTGGACGCCGTTCCGTAGCCCCAGGCCATGGCGGATCCCCATCCGATCCGCCATACCGGAGCCGGTGGCGCGGTCGTCGGCGGGGTCGTCGGGTCGGTGGTCTTCGAACGGTGCGGGGGCCGGGGAGGGAGAGCATGCCCGCCGCTCCGTCCCCCGACGCCGAGGTATGCGGCAAGTCCGCCCGCCGTCACGAGGAGCACCGTCAGCCAGAGGACGAGGTTGCGTCGCCGGCGGCGCAGACGGTGGCTGGGGGTTCTCAGTTGAGCCCCCTCCCCCCGATCGGGCTCACGAAGGCCTGCAGCCCGGCTTGTCGGACGAGGAGGCGCACCCGGGAAGGATACCGTCTTCACGAACCCGCCAGGTCCCCTTCGCCGGGGTGGGATCGGATCGGCGGCGGGCGGGGACCGGTCGGCTGCCGAGTGACGTCGTCGATCCCGGTACCGGCGCCAGCACGACGGCGCGCCGTACGAAACCCGTGGTGCCGTGGCTGTGGCGCGCTGTCATGCCACCGTCATGTTGAGCCCCGAGACTGAGAGCCGTGACCTCCGAGACGCTCCGTCCGAGCCCCGGGACCTTCAGACCCGGCGGAAGGGTCGCGAGGCGCGGCCGTCCGGCTCCGCCGCCGCGACCGGGGACCGCCACCATGGTGGTCGGCCTGGCGGCCCTGGGCCTCTGTGTGACCGTGGGGTTGGCGTTCTCCGGGGTCACTCAGGCGGGACTTTCCGCGCCCGGAGGAGCAGCGATCTTCCTCGGCGGTCTGACGGGCCTCGTCGGGACGTACCTCGCCCTGCTCATGGTCCTGCTCGTCAGCCGGATCCCTCCGGTGGAGCGGGCCTTCGGTCAGGACGGGCTGCTGCGGTGGCACCGGCGGCTGGGCCCTTGGCCGATCTCTCTGCTGATCCTGCATGCCGTGATCATCACCATCGGGTACGCCGAGGCCGCCCGGACCGGGTCCTGGCACCAGTTGGGGGTCTTCATCTCCTCGTACCCCGACATGCTGGCCGCCACCGTCGGGCTGGGGCTGATGCTGATGGCGGGTTTCGTGTCCATCCGTGCCATCCGCCAGCGGCTCCGGCGCGAGACGTGGTGGACGATCCACCTGTACATGTACCTGGCCCTCGCGTTGTCGTTCGCGCACGTGATCGTCCTCGGTCCCGCATTCGTCGGGCATCCGCTCACCAGAGCGGTCTGGGTCGTCGTCTGGGTGGCCACGGCCGGCACCGTGCTCGTCTACCGCGTCGGCCTTCCGCTGGCGCGGACCCTTCACCACGGGCTCCGGGTCGTGGAGGTACGTCCGGAGGCCCCCGGCGTCGTCTCCATAATCTGCAGAGGTCGTCGCCTCGACCGTCTGGCCGTCTCGGGAGGCCAGTTCTTCCTGTGGCGGTTCCTCACGAAGGATCTGTGGTGGCAGGCCCATCCCTACTCGCTCTCGGCCCTCCCACGCCCACCGCATCTGCGCCTGACCGTGAAGGGGGTGGGCGACCATTCGGGAGCGTTGGCCCGGCTCCGTCCCGGCACCCGGGTCGCCATAGAGGGCCCCTACGGTACGTTCACCCCTCATGAGCGACGCCAGGAGAAGGTGCTGCTCATCGCAGGGGGAATCGGCATCACCGCCGTCAGGGCCCTGCTCGAGGACCTCCCGATGGGCTCGGACCCCGTGGTCGTCATCCGGGCCTCTCGCAACGAGGAGCTGGTCTTCCGCTCGGAGATCGTGAAGCTCGTCGGTCAGCGCAACGGCACGCTCCACGAGCTGGTCGGCTCGAGGCGCTCGACGGTCCTGGACGAACGTCTGCTCCGCGAGCTCGTCCCCGGCCTCGGACGGCGCGACGTGTACGTGTGCGGCCCCGAGGGGTTCGTCGCCGGCATGGTGGAGGTGCTTGGCCGTTCCGGCGTTCCCGAGGACGCCATCCATCACGAGGCGTTCAGTCTGTGAACGGCGGAAGAGGAGGGATGGAGTGAGAAGAGGCCCGCTCGTGCTGGGTGCCACCGCTGTCGGTCTGGTGGGTGTTCTCGGGTTCCGTTCGCACAACACGAGCGCTCCGATCTCCTCGGCGACGCCGAGCACCAGCCGGACCACGTCGCCATCGTCGGGGACGTCACGGGTCACCGGAGCTGCAGCCGGGGGGAACGCCGCGACGGGAAAGGCAACGAGCGCCGGTACCACGGGCTCGGGCGTGAGCAGCACTACGAGCCCGCCTCCGGCCGCTGCGCCGAGCACGACCACCGCACCTTCTCTCCTCAGTGCCACCGGAAAGACGGAACAGTACGGGTACGGCGAGATCGCCGTGAAGGTGACTGTGAGCGGCACGCGGATCACCGGCACCTCCGTCCCGGTCATTCAGACGGCCGAGCAATACTCCCAGCAGCTGGCCGCGCAGGTCATACCGATGCTGCGCGGCCAGGTGCTCAGCGTGCAGGGCTCGCGTATCGACGGGGTGTCGGGTGCCACCTACACCAGCGAGGCGTACGCAATGTCCGTGCAGTCGGCCCTCGACAAGCTGCACTTCAAATGAGCGCCACGGGCGAACCGGCACCCATGAGGCACGCCGAGCCCGTCATGGGGACGGTCGTCTCGTTCGCCGTGCATCCGGGCACGGCCGCGCCCGACACCGTGCGTCGGGCGATCGCTGACGCCTGCGGCTGGCTGCACCACGCGGACCGCGTGTTCAGCACGTGGGACGCCGACAGCCCGATGAGCCGACTCCGGCGAGGCGAGCTGGGTCTCGCCGACGTCCCCGGGGAGATACCCGACGTCCTCCGGCTCTGCGAGATCGCGCGGGAGAGGTCGGGAGGATGGTTCGACCCTTGGAGGATGCCGGGCGGTGTCGATCCCACGGGCCTAGTGAAAGGTTGGGCCGTGCAGCGTGCGGCCACCATCCTCCGGCGGTCCGGCGCTCAGGCCGTGATGGTCAACGGCGGTGGGGACGTCGCCACCGTGGGGAAGCCAGGGGACGGTCGGCCTTGGCGGGTGGGCATCCAGCACCCGTGGCGGGCGGACGCGCTTGCCTGCGTCGTCGAGCCGGCACGATGCGTGGCCACGTCCGGCGCCTACCAGCGCGGGCTCCACCTGACCGACCCGCACACCGGGACCGCCGCCTGCCGGGTCGCTTCGGCGACCGTCACCGGACCGAGTCTGGCGCTCGCCGATGCGCTCGCGACGGGTCTCGCCGTGGCCGGCGAGGAGGGTCTGGGCAACGTCGCCGGGCTGCCCGGGTACGGCGCGTACGTCATCTGTCCCGATGGAAGGGAAGTGTCCACCCCCGGGTTCCGCTTTGCTGCCCAGCCGGTGCCGGCCCGCTGATCGGGCCATCCGCGTCGTGAGATCGTCGGCACCCGCTTCCGGCTCGGGGTGGGTGCTCGTGCCCCGATCCCCGGACCGGGAGGGATCGGGAGTCGGCTGCCGGTCGGTAGTCTCGTGAGGGCGAACAGGGCGACCCGTGTGCATGCCGCGAGGGTTGCGGCCGTTGCGACGTTGCTCGTGATGGGGTGCTATGTCATCGGGGTCGTCGTTCTCAACTTCATCGTGGTGCACCGTCTCACGACCGAGGTCGATGCCCGGCTTTCCGAACGCCTTCTGGATCAACACCGGCTCGCGTTGCCCGCTTCCGGGGCCGTCGGTTCCCGAAGTGATCACTTCCGGGGCGTCGACGGGAGCTCGGGTTTCGACGATGCACCGTCGTTCGTGTGGAGAGTCTCGGCACCGGGCGTCGCCACCGGGCTGACCTACGGTGCTCCGACGCTGCCACGGCGGACTTGGAGCGCCGTTCCGACGGCGGTCTCCATCGGGTCGACGGAGTTCCGGGTCAAGGCGGTGAGAATGGGCTCGGGTTGGCTCGTCGCCGGCCAGAGCGTCGCCGAGATCGAGCGAGTACGGGGCGTGCTGTGGGTCCCGGAGCTGATCTTCGGTGCCGCCTTGTTCGTCGGCGTGTTCGCAGGTGCGTTGGCGATCGGTCTGCGGACGTCGGCTCCCCTCGAGCTGGTGAGGCGGCGCCAGGCGGAGTTCACTGCCGACGCCTCGCACGAGTTGCGAACCCCGCTGAGCGTGATCGAAGCGGAGGTGGACCTGGCGTTGAGCCGACGTCGGGATGCCGGCACCTACGAGGCGGTCCTCCTCCGGGTGGCCGGGGAAGGGCGGCGCCTGCGGCGGATCGTGGACGATCTTCTGTGGTTGGCGCGCGCCGACAGCGACCCGCCGGAGACTCGCGCCGGTGAGGATTCAGACCTCGCGGCCCTCGCCGCCGCGTGCACGGAGCGGTTGCAGCCGGTGGCCGAGGTCCGACGGGTCGGGCTCAGCTTTCACGAGATGGACGGCGGCCCCCATGTCGTGCAGGCCCCGCCGGATTGGATCGATCGGCTCACCGGCGTCCTGGTCGACAACGCGTGCAAGTACGCAGGGACGGGAGGGCAGGTGGTGGTGCGGGTCCGGGTCGAGGGGAACCGGGTCGGGCTGGAGGTGGACGATACGGGGCCGGGAATCTCGGCTGACCAGCGCCCGTTGATCTTCGACCGGTTCCAGCGGGCGACGGGCTCGCCGGGTGGGACCGGTCTGGGCTTGGCCATCGCCGATTCCGTCGTCCGGGCGACGCATGGCACCTGGTCCGTCGGCGAGGCGCCGTCGGGTGGCGCTCGCATGGCGGTGTGGTGGCGGAGGGCGGCGCGGCGAGGTCCTCTGGCTCCTGCCGACGGTCGGAGTGCCCGGGATCGAGGGGTGTCGGTCCCGACGGGGCAGTAGGTTGGCGGCCAACTGCAGGGTCTCGTGGGGGGCCGGCGCAGCGGTCGACGGCCGGGGCCTCAATCCCGGCTCGCTGAGGTGGGGAGGGCGAGATGATGTCGCGAGGTGTTCTCGTCGAAGTGGGAACCGATCGGCGGTGGCAGTCCTGATGGAACCCCCGCCGGAAGCACGGGGGACCGACGATCGGGAGACCGCCGTCGGGTACGGGGTCCGTGACCTCTACAGCCAGGTGGGCGACCGGTTCGAGACCTTCGAGGCCCTCCGTCAGCAGGGACCGGTGATCGTGGAGGCCGGCGGGCTCATGACCACGACCCGTGAGGCGGCGGAGGCGGTCTTTCGCCATCCCGATGTCTTCTCGTCGAAATTCCCGCCCATCGGGCGGGCCTGGCGGCCGTTGATCCCGATCCAGAACGACCCGCCCGAGCACAAGCTCTACCGGCGGCTCTTCGACCCCCTCTTCTCCCCCCGGGCCGTCAACCCGCTGGTCCCGTCGATCGAGCGGTTGGTGAACGACCATGTCGACCGCTTCGAGTCGAGGGGCGAGTGCGTGCTCGACCAGGAGCTGGGCGTCCCCCTGCCCACCCAGGTGTTCCTGACCCTCATGGGTCTGCCGCTCTCCGATACCGAGCTGTTGCACGAGCTGAAGGACGGGGTGCTGCGACCCGGTTACCGCGACGGCATCGAACCGACGGACACCGAGTCCCTGGCCCGGCTGGGAGACGAGACGGCCCGGCGCATTTACGAGTACTTTCAGGCCTTCGTCGACGAACGGCGGGCGGCCCCGCCCCGCGACGACGTCATGGGCCGGGTCCTCGGGGCGGAGGTGGACGGCCACCGGCTCACCGACGAGGAGGTGCTCGACGCCTGTTTCCTGCTGCTCATCGCCGGCCTCGACACGGTGACCAACTCCCTGTCCCTCTTCTACAACCAGCTGGCCCGACGGCCGGACCTACGCGGCCAGTTGGCTGGGAACCCGGATCTGATCCCCGGGGCGGTGGAGGAGCTGCTGCGTTGGGAGACGCCGACGCCTGCGGTGTTCCGGGTGGCGGCGGCCGATGCCGAGCTGTGCGGCGTGCCCGTCCACCCCGGAGACATGGTCACCATCGACCTCGGGGCGGCCGACACCGATCCCGGTTTTCAGCCCGACGCCGGGGAGATCCGTTTCGATCGGGCGCCCAACCCCCACTACGCCTTCAGCGGTGGCATCCACCGCTGCAGCGGCTCTCACCTGGCTCGCCAGGAGCTGCGGATCACGCTGCAGGTCTGGCACCGGCGCATCCCGGACTACTGGATCAAGCCCGGAACGGAGCCGATCTGGCCTCCCGGTCTGCGCTCGGTCGAGAACCTCGTTCTGCAGTGGCGCCCGTGACCGGACGGCGGGACCTCTCCGGCGGCCTGGCCGCCGAGAGGGAGGAGATCCGGCGCACCGAGCCGGACGTGCCGTTCTGGTCGGAGAACCTGCTCTTCGCCCTGTACGACCCGACGAGCGACGTGGGTCTGTGGCTGCATCTCGGCACCGTGCCCAACGACCCGACCATGTGGCACGAGATGAATTACGCCTTCCTGCCCGGCGACGAGGGCGTGTTGTCGATGTGGTCCTACCACCGCACCGCCCCCGAGCGCCGACCTGGCGGGGCGGGGATGGAATTCCGCTGCCTCGAGCCGTTCGGCCGCTGGCAAGTCTCCTTCGACGGCTACGGGCTGCACACGTCCAACGAGGCGATGCAGGCGGGGCTGGCCACGGTCGGCCCGAACCGGCGCTTCGTCGTCGATCTGGAGGTGGAGTCGGTCACCCCGGCATGGGACGCCCACACGGCGACCACCGTCGAGACGGGACGGGGCAGCATGCGCGACCAGGGCTGGGCCAAGGAGCACTACGAGCAGCTGTACCGGGCACGCGGGACCGTCGTGCTCGGGACGGACGAGATCGCCTTCGACGGCTACGGCTGGCGGGACCACTCCCAGGGCCCGCGGGGCGGCGGAGGCGGCTCGCCGTGGGGCGGGCACGTGATCACCGGCACCCTGTACGACAGCGGGAGGGGCTGGGGCCTGTCGCGCTACTGGACCCCCGACGGTGCCATCTCGCTCGAGGGGGGCTGGGTGGCGGGCTCCGACGGCGTGCTGCACCACGCCGAGGTCACCGAGGCGCCCCGTCTGCGCGAGTTGGTGATGGCGGACGAGGAGCTGCCGGTGGGCCTTCGCTGGCCCGGAGGGTCCCTGAAGACCACCATCACCACCCGGCGCTCCCTGTGGCTGTCGATGATGAAGGGGCTGGCGGTGGGCAAGGACCTCGACGGTCCGGGGCTCATGTACGTGCTCAACCACGGGACCGCGTCGTGGGAGGGCGAGACGGGCGTCGTCTACATCGAGCGCTCCGACCCGCTGAACGCCTACCCGGAGGTGCTGGGACGTGGCTGAGCTCGAGCAGGACGAGGCGAGGGATGCCATACAGCTCAAGGGCTCGAGCCGCGATCCCGAGCAGACGCGCCGGGTCCTCGCCCAATGGCTGGCCCCCCGCATCGGGGCCGGTCCCGACCTCGCCGTCTCCCCCCTGACCACGCCCAGCGGCACCGGCGTCGCCAACGAGACGGTGATGTTCGACGCGGTATGGACGGCCGCCGGCCGGGAGCGCACGCAGGGCTTCGTGGCCCGTTTCGCCAGCGAGCGGACGCTCTATATCGAGGTCGACATACAGGTCCACGCCAAGACGTACCAGGCGCTGGGCGATGTGCCCGGCGTGCCGGTGCCCCGCGTGTACGGCTACGAGGCCGACCGCGGCCTGCTCGGCGCGCCGTTCTTCGTGATGGAGCGCATCGAGGGACAGGTGCCGTCCGACCAGCCCCACTGGACCGGGCCCGGGTTCGTCCGCGACGCCGACCCGCCGAGGCGCCGCGCCATGTGGGAGGACGCGGTGCGGGTCCTGGCCACCCTGCACCTGGTGGAGCCGTCCCGGTTCCCGTTCCTGACGCCTCCGGCGGGCCTGAGCGGCTTGGGTGATCACCTCGCCTACTGGCGCCGGTACGTCGACGTGGCGTCGGTCGGCCTTCCCCACGACACCCTCGAGCACGGGTACGAGTGGCTGCTGGCCCACCTGCCCGACCCGGCGCCGACCGGCTTCTCCTGGGGCGACGCCCGTTTCGCCAACATCATGTTCCGCGACGACGGGGTCGTCGCCATCTTCGACTGGGACACGGTCTCGTTGGCCGGGGCCGAGGCCGACCTGGCCTGGTGGCGGTACATGGACGGCCCGGCCGCCGCCGAGCTCCCCGGGATCGGGACCGCGGACGAGCTGGTGCGCCGGTGGGAGGAGCACACGGGCCGCAAGGCACAGCACCTCGAATGGCACGACGTCTTCACGTGTTTCCGGCTCGGTGCCATCATGCTGCGGCTCTTCGCCAACATGGCCGCGGACGGCGTCATGGCGCCCGGTGACGCCGAGCGCCAGGGGCGGGAGAGCGCCCCGACCCTGGCGTTGGCCGGCCATCTCCGAGCGCTGGCCTGAGCCTCAGACCGGGCGGAACACCGCCACCGTGAAGTCCCCGCCCGGCAGCTCCTCGAGCTCGGCGGTGACCCGCTGGCCGACCGTCACGTCCTCGGGTTCGACGCCGACCAGACGGCCGGGCAGGCGTAGCCCCGCCTGCTCGTCGAGCTCGAGGAGGGCGACGGTGTAGGGCAGCTTGTCGCGGTAGCCGGGAATGGCGGGCTGGTGCACGACGATGAAGCTGTGCACGTTGCCGGTGCCCGCGACCGGCTCAAAAGCGGTCTCGCCCCAGCACCCCGGGCACCGCTCGAGCGGTGGCTGGAGCCAGCGCCGGCACTGCTGGCAGCGGCACACCTCGAGCCGTCCGTTCGCCGTCGCCTGCCAGAAGGCGATGCTGTCCTCGTCGGGGACGGGCTGGGGAGGGATCTCCTCCACCGCGCTCACGCCACCTCGCTCCCGTACACGAGGGAACTGCCGTAGGGCCCGGCGCCGGCGGTGACGAGGGCCAGCTTGGCGTCGGGCACCTGGCGCGGACCGGCCCCGCCACGGAGCTGGAGCACCGCCTCGTAGTGGTGGTTGAGCCCGTGCAGGTAGCCCTCGGACAGCAGCCCCCCGTGCGGGTTCACGACGACGTCGCCGCCGTAGGTGGCCCGGCCCTCCCGGAAGAAGTCCCCCACCTCGCCCTTGCCGCAGAAGCCGAAGTCCTCGAACGTGGCCATCACCGTATAGGTAAAGCAGTCGTACATCAGGGCCACGTCGATGTCCTGGGCCTTCAGCCCGGTCTTGGACCACAGGCGGCGGGCTGCGTCCCGCGAGTACATGCAGGTGAGGTCGTCGAACTCGTCGACATTGCCCCCGTAGCCGAACGAGTCTCCCTGCCCGAGGATGTGGATGGGCGGATGGGGAAGGTCGCGGGCGCGCTCCTCGGACGTGAGGACCAGGGCGACCGACCCGTCCACCTCGTAGCAGCAGTCGGGCACCCGGAACGGGTCGAAGACCATGCGCGAGCTCATGTAGTCGTCGATCGTCATCGGGGTGCGGGCGATGGCGTGGGGGTTGGCGACCGCGTGGGTACGCTGCGTGACGGCCACGGCGCCCAGGTCCTCGGGCTTCGATCCGTACACGTGTTGATGACGTCGGGCCCACATGGCGAACCACTGTGGGGGGACCAGGTAGCCGTGGGGGGCGCCGTACTGCACGTCGCCGCCGACCTGCACCGTGGTGTCGATGCGCCCGTAACGGGTGCCCGAGCCGAGGGTCCGGAACACCACCGCCACGTCGCACTGCCCGGTGACGATCGCAGCGGCGGCGGTCGACACCACCTGGGCCACCACGTTGCCGCCGCCCTGAATGTCGACCGCCCAGCCGATGTCGTCGTTGCCGATGGCGTGAGCCACCCGTTGCGAGGAGACGCTGTCGCCGGTGTTGAAATTGATGATGCCGTCGACATCGCCGACCGACAGCCCGGCGTCGGCCACCGCCTCGCGGACCGACTCGACGGTCATGGCCAGGGTGCTGCGGCCGGATTTCCTGGTGAATGCGGTCCTCCCGATGCCGACCACCGCTGCACCGCCCAGCGCGCTTCCCATCGGCAACCTCGCTCTCGACTCGACCCCGGGACCCCGGGCCGGCCCGAAGGGGCCGGCTCTCCCGACGGGCACGCTACTACGGGGCGGCAATCGCGTCCCGCTACGCGGTAGCGTGCCGTCGCGCGCCATGAGCACGGGTCGGGGAACCCGGAAGTCCGATGGGGGTTGGTATGGAGAGCGTCGAGGCGTTCCGGGCCCGGGCCCGGGCCTGGGTCCGGGCCAACGTACCGCGGGCCGAGGAGGTCGCTGCCGCCCCCACGGAGCAGCGGGTGCGCCAGGCGCAGGCCCTGCAGGCGAGGATCTTCGATGCCGGCTTCGCCGGGGTCACCTGGCCGAAGGAGTTCGGCGGCCAGGCCCTCACCCCGGCCCACATGCACGCGTTCGTCGACGAGCTGGCCGGCTACGACAACCCGTACAGCACCCTCAGCGTGAGCCTCGGCGTCATCGGGCCCACCCTGCTCGAGCTCGGCACGCCCGAGCAGCGAGCCATCCACCTCCCTCCGCTGCTGCGAGGCGACACGCTGTGGGTCCAGTACCTGTCGGAGCCGAGCGGCGGCTCGGACATGGCCGGCGTGCTCACCCGGGCGACCCGTGACGGCGACACCTGGGTCCTGAACGGCGCCAAGGTGTGGACCACGTTCGGCCAGTACGCCGACTACGCCCTGTGCCTGACCCGCTCCAACTGGGACGTCCCGAAGCACCGCGGCCTGTCGATGTTCATCGTCCCTGTCGACTCCCCCGGCCTCACGGTGGTCCCGCTGACGCAGGTGACCGGGGCGAGCGAGTTCTGCCAGGAGTTCATGGAGGACGTCGTCCTCCCCGCCGACCAACTCCTCGGCGCCGAGAACGACGGATGGTCCGTGGCTTCCCAACTACTGGTTCACGAGCGCAACGCGCTGGGCGGCGGCTCGCCGTACTTCGCCGGCGGGCGCCGGACCGAGCCCGAAGGTGGGGCCGACCGCGAGCTGGTGGCGCTGGCCGTGAGAACCGGCCAGGCGGCCGACCGGCACGCCCGTCAGCTCGTCGCCGAGGTGCACGTGCTGTCGACGGTCGGTGGACAGCTCGCCGCCCGCGTCGCCACCGGGATGCGCCGGGGCGTGTTCGGAGGGCCTGCCGGCTCGATGTTGAAGCTCTACTCCGCGAACCTGCACCTGCGCCGGACCGAGGTCAACCTCGAGCTGGCCGGCGCTTCCGCCGTCGCGTGGGACGAGGACGACCACCGCTCACAGGGCTACGCGATGGCGTGGCTCTCGAGGCAGGGAACCTCGATCATGGGCGGCACCAACGAGATCCAGCGCAACATCATCAGCGAGCGGGTGCTCGGCCTCCCTCGCGAGGCGGCGCCGGACAAGGACGTCCCCTTCAACCAGGTTCGGCACAACCGACCGGCGGGCCAAGGCGGTCGCAGTGGGAGCCCTTGACCGCCGCGTGGCCGTCGTGACCGGCGCCAGCAGAGGCATTGGTGCGGCGATCGCCCGTCGCTTCGCCGCAGAGGGAGCGCGGGTCGTCGCCGCCGCCCGCACGCTCGACGAGACCACCCGCTCGCCGTACCCTGGCACCCTGGCCGACACCGTCGCCTCCATCCGCGAGGAGGGCGGTGAGGCGGTCGCCGTCCGGGCCGACCTTGCCGCGGCGACCGATCGCCGGGGTCTGATCGAACGGGCACGGGAGGCGTACGGGCCCGTCGACATCCTCGTCAACAACGCCGCCGCCAGCTGGGCCCGGTCCTTTGCCGACTTCCCGGCCAAGCAGTACGAGATCATGTTTCAGGTGCACGTGCGGGCCGCCTTCGAGCTGGCCCAGCTCGTCCTGCCCGACATGCAGCAGGCCGGGGGCGGGTGGATCCTCAACATGACCTCGGGTGCCGCCAGGCCGCCGGAGGGGCCGCCGTTCGTGGTGCACGACCCCGCTGCCAGCACGCTCGTCTACTCGATGTGCAAGGCCGCCCTCGAGCGCTATACGAGCGGCCTCGCCGCCGAGCTGTACGGATCGGGCATCGCCGTGAACGCCCTGGCGCCGTCAGGACCGGTCCTCACCTACGGCATGAACCATCCGCCCGTGCCGAAGGACCGGGAGGACACCGTTGAGCCGGCCGAGCGGACCGCCGAGGCCGCCCTGATCCTCTGTGGCGGCGACCCGCTGAAGGTGACCGGGCAGGTGACCGAGACCGCCTCCGTCCTCGCGGGGCGACGGGCCGGCCCGGGGTAGCGGTCCCTCTCCTGCTGCCGGGTGCGCTCGCCGAGCCCGAGTGCATCTGCGCCCGGATGGCGCAGGTCGGACGGCGGCCTACATCCCGAGGAGGACGGCGAGCCGCTCGCGGTGCTGGCGGGCCGAACCCAGGAGCATCGTGTTCTGTGTCACCCGGCGCAGGTAGAGGTGCAGATCGTGCTCCCACGTCACGCCGATGCCGCCGTGGACCTGCACGCAGTCCTGCACGATCAGCGGTGCCCGGTCGGCGATGTACGACGTGGCGACGCTCACCAGCTCGGCGGCATTGTCGGCTCCCGTCGCGACGGCGCGGGCGCTCGCCGTCGCCGTGCCATGGCATGCCTCCAGCCAGGTCTTCATGTCGGCGAACCGGTGCTTCAGGGCCTGGTAGGAAGCGATGGGCCGACCGAAGGCGATGCGGTCGTCGGCGTACTCGAGGGTGAACGCCAACACGCGGTCCACCGCGCCCATCGTCTCGGCGTTCTGCAGGACCAGCGCCACCTCGAGCTGCCGTTGCACGTCGTCGGCGGCACCCTCGACCGCCCCCACCACCGACGATGCCGGCAGCCGGGCCTGGGTGAAGGAGACGTCGCCGAACCGACGGACCAGGTCGATCGACCGGCGTGGCGACGCGGCGACGCCCTCGGTGGAGCGCGGGACCAGGAACTGCGTGAGGCCGGTGCCGGTTCGGGCGGTCACGAGCAGCCAGTCGGCATCGTCGGCCTCCTGCACGAACGACTTGGTGCCGTTCAGGACCCAGTCCGTCCCGTCCTTCCTGGCCTGCAGGTGCACGCCGGGGGCCTCCCACGAGCCGCTGCCCTCGTCGATGGCCCACGTCGCCACGGCGTCGCCGGCCATGAGCGGCGCGACAACGTGGTCCCACCGTGCGGCCGACCCGGTCCGAACGAGCGTGTCGAGCACGACGTTCACGGGCAGGAGCGGACCGGGCGCGACGAGGCGGCCCATCTCCTCGGCGACGAGGGCGAGGTCCAGGAGGCCATCGCCGCTCACGCTCCCCCCGCCCATCGCCCGGGGAACGAGCATCGCCGTCCAGCCGAGCTCGGCGCCCTTGCGCCAGTAGTCCCGCTCGAAGGAAACCCCGCGCTCGTGCAGGTCCCGGACGTGGGTCAACGGCGAGGCGGATTGGAGGAACCGCCGGGTCGTCTTGACGAAGAGATCCTGGTCCGGGCTCAGGTCGAGGTCCACGTTCCCCTCCGAAGGAATCCCCGGTCACGACGGACCATGCTTGGTCCGGCCCCGCACTGTAGGGCAATTGGTCGGGCCCCGCACCCTCTTGCACGCCGCCGCTCGTGCCTCCAAGGTGGGACCCGTGAACGGGCTCCTCGACGACCTGAAAGTGCTCGACCTCTCACTGTGGCAGCCGGGCCACTACGCCACGCAGCTCCTCGCCGACCTCGGGGCCGACGTGCTGAAGGTGGAACCCCCAGGCGGGGACCGCATGCGACCGCTCGTCGACCGGTTCGTGAACTACAACGGCCGCAAGGCGAGCATGGTCCTCGATCTGAAGGACGGCGACGACCGGAGCGCCTTCCTCGACCTCGTCGCAGATGCCGAGGTCGTGGTCGAGAACTACCGGCCCGGCGTTGCCGACCGGCTCGGCGTCGGCTTCGAGCGGCTGCGGTCGGTGAACCCCGCCCTCGTGTTGTGCTCGATCTCGGGGTTCGGCCAGACCGGCCCGCTTGCGGCCGACACCGGCCATGATCTGAACTACCAGGCCTACGCCGGGGCGTTCACGGTCGGGGAGGGGGCGCCGCCGGTTCCTTCGGCCCTCCTGGTGGGCGACCAGGGTGCGGGGCTCGCCGCCGCGTTCGCCATCCTCGCCGCGGTGCTCTGCGCCCGCCGCACCGGAGAGGGCGAGCACATCGACGTGTCGATGGCCGACGTGCTCGCGTCGTGGGTGGCGCCCGTCGGGGCCGTGGACGCCCGCCGTGAGCCGTCGCGGTCGCGTTCGGGGGCGGCTCCGGGAATGGGGACCTTCGAGACGGCGGACGGGCGTTTCGTCGTCCTCGGCGTCTTCAGCGAGGACCACTTCTGGGACGATCTCTGCCGGGCCCTCGGGCTCGACCGCCACGTCGGGCTCACCATGGCCGAGCGGTCCGCCCGAACCGAGGAGCTGCGCGCCGATCTGGCCGCCGCCATCGCGAGCAGCGAGCGGGACGCGATCGTGGGTGCCCTCGCCGAGCGGTCGGTGCCGATCGCCCCGGTCCTCAATCGGCTCGAGATGCTCGAGCACCCGCACTTCAGGGAGCGCGGCGTGATCACGACGGGCCCCGACGGGTACCGGGCGGTCGGTCACCCCGTCCGCTACGCCGTGCATCCCGCCCTTCCCCCCGGTCCACCTCCCGACCTCGACGATCACCGATCGCTCGCGCCGGGATCGGGCTGGGCGCGACGGTCACCGGGGCCGGGTGGGCCTTCATGACGCCGAGCGCCTCCCCCCGACGAGCCGGCTGCCTCGTCGGGGGGAGGCGTGGTGCCACGAGGGGTGCGCATCGGCCTGATCGGCACGCCTCGGGGCGAGCGCGCCCGAGGCGCGGTCGTGCATGATGACGGGCGACGAGCCGGCGGGTGTACCGCCCGGCGGTGGAAGGGGTGACATGGATCGACCGCTGCCGGTGATCGACGAGATGAGCTCGCCCTACTGGGAGGGCGCGCGCGAGCACCGGCTGGTGCTGCTCCGCTGCCCCGACTGCCGGGTGTTCGTGCACCCGCCGCGGCCGAGCTGCCCCCGGTGCCGGTCCGAGCGGCTCGACCCCGAGGAGGTGACCGGCCGGGGCCAGGTCTACAGCTGGTCGGTGATGCGCTCGCCCGGGAACCCGGGCTTCGAGGGCCGGTTGCCCTACGCGGTGCTCGTCGTGGAGCTGGCCGAGCAGCCCGGGCTGTTCACCATCGGCAACGTGGTCGACTGCCCGTTGGAGGACATCGAGATCGGCATGTCGGTGGAGGTCACCTGGGAACGGATCGACGACACGATCACGCTTCCCCAGTGGCGTCCCGCCCAGACCGTCGGTAGTGGGTCGGCCGGGGCGTCCCGGGCATGACGAACCCGCTCCGTGACCGGGCCGCCATCGTCGGAGTCGGGCACTCGCCGTCGTCGAAGGACCTCGGTCTCCTGCCTCACACCTTTACCGTCCGCACCTGTCTCGAGGCCATCGCCGACGCCGGTCTGGAGCCCGGCGACATCGACGGGATCGCTGCCATGGGCGGTGGGGACGAGCCTTCCCCGCTGCAGATCATGGAGTCGCTCGGCCTGCCCGGGGTGACCTGGTACGGAGGCGCGCTGGGCGGCGGGGTCGGCCCGAGCGTGGTGGCCAACGCCGCATTGGCCGTCGCGTCCGGCCTCTGCACCACGGCGATCGCCTACCGCACCATGACGGCACCGCGCCCGGGCGCGGCGACGTACAACTACATGGGGTTCAACGGGGCGACCGGCACGGCCGCCTTCACGCTGCCCTACGGGCTCGGGGTGTTCATGCAGTACTTCGCGCCCTGGTACCAGCGCCAGCGCAAGGTGTACGGCGTCACCGACGAGCAGATGGGCGCCTACGTCGTCTCCATGCGCGACAACGCGTCCCGTAACCCCAACGCCGCGCTCGGCACGCCGATCACCATGGACGACTACCTGCGGTCACGGTTCGTGTGCGAACCTCTCCGGCTGCTCGACTGCGACATGCCGGTGGACGTGTGCGGGGCCGTCGTCGTGACCACCGCCGAGCGGGCCCGGCACCTGGCCCACCCTCCGGTGTACGTGAGCGCGGTGTCGACCGGCACCGGTCCCCGGCCGGACATGATCTTCTGGCACGACTACGACCAGAGCGCCTACCACTGGGCTGCCAAGACCATCTGGGACAACGCCGGGCTCGGCCCGTCCGATATGGACTTCGCCATGATGTACGACGGCTTCGCCCCCCTCGTCCTCTTCGGGCTCGAGGAGTTCGGCCTGGTCCCCAAGGGCGAGGCCGGCCCGTTCCTGGGCGACGGCGAGCACCTCGCCACCGGGCGCCTCCCCCTCAACCCCCACGGCGGCAACAACAGCGAGGGCCGCAGCCACGCCATCGGCCACATGGTGGAGGCCACGCTCCAACTTCGGGGCCGGGCCGGCACCCGCCAGCTGCCCGACGCCCACGCCTGCATCGTGAACGGCGGCGCCATCACGCTCTCCGGCGCCCTCGTGCTCCACAACTGAGGCGGTACCTGGCGAAAGAGGCCGAGCGGCAGGAGACATGAGTACAGTCTGAGGGTGATTGTTCTGTACACTGTTCGGCATGGACGTTGGTGTCAGTGAACTGCGGGCACATCTGAGCGAGTGGCTCGAGCAAGCCCGGGAGGGAGGAGAGGTCGTGGTGACCGACCGCGGCGTCCCCGTTGCCCGCCTGCTCGGGATGGGGGCCACCGACACCCTCGAGCGTCTGACAGTCGAAGGCGTCATCGCTCGGCCCGACCGAGCGAAACGGCCGAAGGCGTCGGGACGCCGTCGGCCTACGGCGCGCCGGTCTGTGGCCGAGATCGTCAGCGAGCAGCGTCGCTGATCGGTGGCGTTGGTCTACTTCGATTCGAGCGCGTTCGTGAAACTTCTCGTCGAGGAGTCGGGGAGCATTCTCGCAGCCGAACTCTGGGACGGGTGCGACGCCGCCGTCTCGAGCAGGCTTGCCTATCCCGAAGTACGCGGTGCCCTTGCCGCCGCCGCCCGCAACCATGATCTCGACGCTGTCGGCCTCAGGTCGGCGGAACGGGCATGGGAGGAGTACTGGGCAGCGACACGCCCGGTCGAGCTCACCCAGGCGGTCGAACGCCACGCCGGCCAGCTGGCGAGTGATCACGCTCTCCGAGGCTCCGACGCCGTGCATCTTGCCAGCGCCCTTGCGATCGGGGACGAGAACCTCGTTGTTGCAGTCTGGGATCGCCGACTCCATGTGGGCGTCCGCACAGTTCATCTCGGTGTCGCTCCATCCCGGATCCCGCCCCGCCCTCAGTGACCAGCGCGGCGTCAAGCCCTCCACGTCCGCCTCTTTGGTCGGGCTGCCGGGATCGGACCCGAGACCTCTTGATCCCCAGGTATTCGGGCGTAAATGCCGTGCGAACGACTGTCCGACCAGGCCGCTCGTGAGCGAAAGCCGCGACGGTAAACGCGGGTCGCTACAACGTTTCTTGGGGGTGAGGCTGGGGACCAGGTGTCTCGCAGCGATGATGCACGAGTCCCCCAAGAGCGAACTGTCCGCAGTCCGGACACTTCACGTCGATCGTGGCCAGGACAAGCCGGAGTTCCTCCCCGTGTGGCGTACAGAACCGTAGGTTGCCCTCCGTGGGTGTGTCGCAGCCTTCATTACACGCCCGTGTGGGTGACCCTGCCGCCGAGGCTCCGAGTCGTGGATCACCCGCCGGCACCGGCCCGGGCACTAGCGTGCCGACCATCTGAACGACCAGAGAATGAAAGGCGGGACCGTGGCTGCTAAACCGATCGGGAAGGTCAGGAATCCTTGGGCGGTGATCGGTCTGTCGATCATCACTCTCGGGATCTATTCTCTGTACTGGCAGTACGCGACATTCAGGGACATGAAGGATTACTCGGGCAACGGAATCGGCGGCGTTTTGGGGCTCGTTATCGCCATTCTGCTCAGCATTGTGAACGTCTTTGTGATGCCCTCCGAGGTCGGTGGTCTGTTTGCAGCTGATGGTCAAGCCAAGCCGGTGAGCGGGCTGACCGGCTTCTGGGTCTTGCTCCCGATCGTCGGTGGATTTGTCTGGATCATCAAGACGCAGGGATGGCTGAACAAGTACTGGCAGGCGCACGGAGCGCTCGCCTAACGCGCGTGGACCGCCGACGAGGCACGGGCGCTCCTGGCTGCCACGACCGATAGCCGGCTGTCGGTGGCGTGGAAGCTCTTGCTCACCCGCGGGCTTCGGCGGGGTGAGCTGTGTGGCCTGCGGTGGTCGGCGATCGACCTCGATGGCGGGGTGCCCCGGCGGCCGTCCCACCCCGACACGACCTCGGGATGGTTCGATGAGGCGGTGATGGCGGCGAAGCTGGCCCGGATCAGGCTGCACGACACGCGGCACACGGCGGCGTCTCTGATGGCGGCCGGGCTCCCGTTGGTCATCATGAGCGAGCGCCTTGGGCACTCGAGCACGGCCATCACGGGGGACGTGTACAGGCACTCGTTGCCTGCGCAACACCAGGCGGCGGCCGATACGGCTTTCGCCCAGATGTTCCGGGATGAGGGCCTCGAGGTTTCGTGGGAAGGACCGCTCGAGAAGCGAACTGGAGGGGTCCCCGAACTTGTCCAACTCGTTTACTACCTGAAGGCGAACGCAGGATCGGGTCTCGTCGGAGGCGCCTCTTACGCCCTGGCACAGGCTGCGGTCCGGAAGATTCGCGAGCGGCTCCCTTCGGCGCTGTCCCGCTCTCCGACATACCTTTGGGGGTTGCGGAGGCGGGACAGCGGCGCGGGAGGAACCGGGGCTCAGGATCAGGCGCTTACGAGTGAGAACATGTTGCCACCCATGATCTTGGCGATGTCGTCATCCGAGATGCCCTGGTCCTTGCAGAACTTGTAGTAGCCGACCGGGTCAGCGAGTCCCTCGGGATGCGGCCAGTCTGAGCTGAACAGGACATGGTCGATACCGAGGATGTCGATGACCGGCTCGAGCGGGTCCTCCCAGAAAGGAGAGACGTAGAGCACGCGCTTGAGGGTGTCGAGGGGATGCTCGGCGAACTGCTGGGGCACCTTCTTGTACGTGAGCGCGAGGTCGTCGACCACCCGCGGCAGCCAGGTGCTCCCGAGCTCGGTCGTCGCCACCTTGATGTTCGGGAACCGGGCGAACATGCCGTGCGCGCAAGCGGCGATGAGGGCGTCCATAATGGGCCGGTACATCACCGACGCCAGCGAAAAGGCATCCTGCTCGAACGCCAGAAACTCCTCGCCACCCCGGCCCAACCAGTCGTTCGCGTACCGCTGGTAGCCGCAGTCGGAGGTGTGGGTGGTGTAGAGGATCCCCGACTCTTGGACCCTTGCCCAGAAGGGATCGAACTCCGGCAGGAACGGCGAGCGGGGAGACCGCCAGCCGGCCACCGGTGCGGGCCGGACCAGCATCACCCTGGCGCCGCGCTCGAGCGCCCACTCCAGCTCCTTGACTGCACCTTCGCAGGTGCTCAGGTTCATGACCGGGGTGGTATAGATCCGGCCCTGGTAGTTGAAGCCCCACTCGTCATAGAGCCACTCGTTGTAGGCGTGTACGAGCACCTGCGTCAACTCCGGGTCGTCCATGAAGTTCACCTCGATCAGCGACGCCAGCGTTGGGTAGTTGATCGTCGCCTGTACGTGCATCCGGTCCATCAGCGCGATCCGGGCGTCCTTGTCGGTGAACTCGGGGATAGTCCGCATCGGAGTCACGATCTCACGGAAGGACTTGCCGGTCGGATTCTTGGCAGCGAAGTACTCCATCCCGGATCCGGGTGCAGCGACGACCTCGAACGTGGGGTTGGGGATGTAGTCGGACAGCCGGTTTCGCACGGCGATCTTTGTCCTGCCGTCGACCTGGACCAGCTTGATCACGCCCTTGTGCTGCTCTGGCAGATGCCGGGTGAAGGCGTCGGCCTTCTCGTAGAGGTGGAAATCACAATCGAACACGGGATGACCGAAATCGCTGTAGGTCATGTCGTTGCTGTGGGTCGGGTACTCCATTTGCGGCTCCTCCCTGGACGCGCCATTTCTACAGGGGAGGGTAAAGCTGGCCGAGGTCGCAGAATAGAGCCGAAAGTCCTAATCGAAGCTACAACAGCAAGCAAACGGTGAGACTTGCGATCGCTGGCCGCCAGGACCGGTCGCTCGGCGCAGGACGGTAGCCGGGATCTCGTCTTGGCCCACCACGACCAGGTTGAGTGGGTTGCCGGTGATCCTGATGGCGCCGTCGGTCCATGCGCCGAGGCTCGCCACCCAGGCGGGGTCGTCACCAGCCAGCCCGGTCGGTCGAACGGCCAGGACGTCGACGTCGCTTCCGGCACGTGCTGAGCCGGTGGCGAAGGAGCCGAAAAGAAGGAGTGCGGCGGGGGCCGGTCGGATCGCCCTCGCTTCGTGCCGGAGCCGCTCGATGACCCGGTCGTGGACCCGGTTCAGGGCCAGGATCGCCCGGGTCGCCTCGTTGTCCCCCTGCAGCCCCACCAGGGCGGATCGCCCCGCTTCCCGCCGCTCGACGACACCAAGGTCGACCAGGTGGTTGAGGACCGCCACCGCCCGGTTCACACTGACCCCGGCCAGCGACGCCACCGTGCGCATCATGAGCTCGGTGTCGGTGGCCGCCAGGACGGCCAGCACCCGTCCTTGGACGCCCGGGATGAGGGACTGGATCGGTTCGACGTAGTCCATGGCACCCAACCCACGGCACATATCTGCGATTTATGGACCTTCCGAGCGGCTCGAGCGCCATACGAAGTCGTTGGTCACCGTCGGACTCGTCAGCCGGACGGACAGCGTCGGTTGCAAGGGCCGTATGACGCCAGGCGGGTCGAGGGACAGCTCGGGGCTCGTCCTCGCCTACTGCGAGCTTCGGCCTGGCGAGGCGATCGTGTTGCGGCGGCGCCATCTCGACGAGCACGGAGGCGGGCACCTGGGCGACCGAGGCTGCCGAACTCGTCACCTGGGACTTCTTGGTCGGGCTCCCGGGATTTGAACCCGGGACCTCTTGACCCCCAGTGACCCAAGGGCGGAATTCCGGGGTCAGGCCTGACCTGCTCCTTCGTCCCGAATGGCCAGCTCATGGACCCATTCCGAATTGCCGGAACTGTCCGCTGGTGCCCCCCATCTACCGCTGCCGCGCGTGGAAAACGCGGGGACGAACCGCCGCCGCCCATGTGCCTCGTCGCGCTCACCGTGTCCGTGGCTTGGCCCGGTGCCGGTCGAGATGCCCCCCCGAGTTGGCGGGAAGAGATGCCGCTGCGACCTGGTCAGCGGAGGACGCGTATGGCACACCTGACCCCGGGAGCCTTCGAGAGCCGATCATCGGCGGTGATGAGCTCGCAGTCGAGCGCTTCGGCGAGCGCGACGTACGCGGCGTCGTAGGCCGTGACCGTGGAGCGAAGGTCATAAGCGCGGCGCATGAACGGCAGCGTCGGGTACCTCGTGAGAGGGAGGTCCGCCAGGTCGTCAACGGCTGCCGCGAACCTCCTCGCGGCGAGCGTCCCGGCGATCCACCGCTTGCGGAGCACGGCGACGGTCTCGACGTCGACCAGGTCCGGGCCGGCGAGCTCGCCTGCCACCGAGAGCTCGGCACGCGCCCGCGCGCCGTCGGCCTGGTCGTCGCCGAGGGCGTTCGCCAGCACCGAGGCGTCGACGACGATCACCGGCCGGCGCGCACCTCGGACAGGTCCCTGGCCGCCTGGGCGAGCCCCACCCGCCCGCCGCTGCGTCTGCTGATGCGCTCCAACACCTCGTCGAGGGTCGGCCGCTCCGCGAGGCGCTTGAGCTCGCCGGCGAGGTACTGCTGCAGCGACTGGCCGTGTTGCTCGGCACGGCGCTGTAGAGCGGCGTGCGTCTCTTCTGGGATGTCTCGGACGAGGACGTTCGGCATGCTTTCACTATGCTATCAGTCGCTGGACGTCGCACGTCGTCGTTCTTCGTCCGAACCCGGCGAAGGAGCCGCCGGCGGCCCGTGTCCTCGCCAAGAGGGCCTGTTCGTCGGCGGGGTGCTGCCTCCCCGGCGCACCCGGAAGCCGAGGCCGACGGCCGTCTCGCCAGGCGGGTCAAGGGTCGGCCCTCCGGGCCGAGCGAGGAGCACCGCTCCGCAGCGGCCCTTGAGGCGCCGGTCACTCGGGCGGCACCATGGCGACGGGCGGCCGGGCACCGGCCGGCCTGGTCGGCATCTGGCGGGCGTACGGCTCACCCCTCCCCCGCTGCACCAGCCACCGAGGCGACGACGCGCGCGGCGATGGCCACGATGCGCGGGGCGGCTCGGTAGGCCTCTTTGGCCTCGACGGGAGGTTCACGCATCCGTGGT
>Ga0307374_10003886_pt1 | contig 25255 bp, 23 predicted proteins | sample OX3MG_FD_202532 | JGI IMG/M metagenome (GOLD analysis project Ga0307374, IMG submission 202532) | Soil microbial communities from Risofladan, Vaasa, Finland - OX-3 | ecosystem: Environmental > Terrestrial > Soil > Coastal area > Acid sulfate soil | place: Finland: Risofladan, Vaasa | collected...
GAGTGCCGATGGAGCCGCGCGGTGCCTCGATGTCCGCACCCCCGTCAATCAGGACAGCCGCCACTTCGGCATCGTCGCTGCTGGCCGCCCAGTGCAATGGCGTCTCTGTACCTTCGCCGCTCTGCCCACCCCTTCCCGTGGTGCGTTCGTCGGGGTCCGCACCGGCGCTCAGAAGGAGCCGCGCGCTCTGCGGTCCACGGGGGAAGTAGCCGGGCCAGTCGGTCACGACGTGCAAGGCGGTGCGGCTCCCGCCGTCTTTGCCGACGAGGCGTGCGGTTGCCATCCCCGGGTCCTGGGCCAGCAAGGCGCTGAGCTCGGCAATGTCGCCGCCGCGAACGGCGAGCACCAGCCGGACCGCGGCGGGATCGTCGCCGGCTATCTCCATGTCCTCAGCCCCTGTCAGGCAGGTGTCGGCAGCAGCAACCAAGGTCAGGACATCGCTCGACGACTACGCCCCTGTCCACCAAACATCCGCAAGCCGCGCATCTGATCTCCATTCTGCCAGGGTACGGCCAAGGCATCCTGGCCCGCGGCCGCCGTCAAACAGTCCGCGAGTGCACGTCCGTCGTCAAACGGGGATAGCCGGTCCTGGCGAAGTCACCCGCTCAGGATTACGGTCCCCATGTGGGCCTGCCCGCGGACCAGGATCTGATGGATTGGCTGCTCGACTCCGATCCGGCGCTGCGCTGGCAGGTCCTGGACCAGCTCACCGGGGCGCCCGCGATCGAGGTGGCCGCCGAACGCGCCCGGGTCGCCACGGAAGGCTGGGGCGCCCGGCTACTCGCGCTGTGTGATGAAGACGGGCAGTGGGCCGGTGGTGCCTGCTTCCCGGGGGACTTCGGCGGGGACTTCTCCCAGGGCCAACCATGGACATCGACTTATCCCACCCTGGTCCTGCTGCGCGAGTTCGGTGTCGATCCCGCGGCTGAGCCGGTGCGCAGGATCGTCGACCTGGTTCTGTGTTCATGGCTGGTCACGGAGCGAACGGGTCATCCTCAGGCATCGACGACCGTTGCTTGCGGATGGACGCATACACCTCACGAACCCTGGGTGCCCCGACGTAATGGCGCCCGCGGCGCTCGCCATAGGGAATCAAGAGACCGGCATCCACCATGGCCCGAAGGTCCCGGCTGGCGAGGTTTTCGGACAAGTCCTCATGGGATGACCTGTAGGTGGCATTCCTGACCCGAAGCCCGAGGGCGGCGTCGTACAGCCCCCCGACTACCCGCTCCGGCAGCCCGCACTCGGAGGCGAGATCCTCGAGCAGGCCCCACAGTTGTTCGGCCTCCTTGACGCGTTGAAGGAGGGTCCTGGCCTGCCGGTAGTGGGCCCAGAGACAGAACCGCACCCACGGACGGGCATCGCGCTCGGGTTGCCATCGCCCAGCGCCCACTTCAGCCAGCACGTCGTAGTAAGCCTGAGTGTTCCGGCCCAGGTACTCCTCGATGGAGGCGAATGGAGGGGCCAGGATCCCTTCCCGGGCCAGAACCAGGGACTGGAGGCATCGAGCCATCCGGCCGTTGCCGTCTCGGAACGGATGGATCATGACGAGGTTCAGGTGGGCCATGGCCGCGTGCGCCAGGGCGGGACGCTCGTCTCCCTGCCGCAGCCAATCGACCAGCTCGGCCATGAGCCCGGGTACGAGATCAACGTCCGGGCCCTCGTAGACGACGTCACCGGTTTCAACGTTCCGGACGAAGATGGAACCTGATCGCCACTGCCCCGGACGCTTCTTCAGGTCGTATGAGGTCATCATGAACTGCAGGCTGCGCAGGAGCATCTCGTTGTATTCGAAGTGGGGGTCGCCGGCCACTTGGAGGACCATGGTCATGGCCTCCCGGTAGCCCCGAAGGGCCAGGCGGGTCTCCGACCGGGGATCGAGGACCTCTTCTCCCTCGGCCTCAGCCACCACGTCGTCCAGGTCAGCGTTGTAGCCCTCGATGCTGTTCGAGCCCTGGATCACCCGCGCCATGGACAGGCGCCGGAGAGAACCGAACCACCGGCGCGGTTCGGCCACGCGCCAGCGCAGGTCTTGGCGCAGGGCGGCAATCCGCTCCAGGGCTCGCTGGTCCTGGGCATCCAGCTCGGGGGTCTCAAACAACACGCAAGTAATTCTCCCGGCAACTGTCCTGAGTCAGATATTATCTTGCCTCGGACGTTTGCACAATGATTATCATCGAGCGAGTTTGAGCGACCCGTTCAGCTGTCAGTGCCGAAGACGCTCATAACCAAGCCAGGCCACCGCCTCGCCCAAGGGCCTGGAGGCGCCGAGCTGGTCGGGCTCGATGCGGGATACTCATCCCTGGCCGACCAGGAGTCGGCGGATCACTGCCTCCTCCGGGGGCAGGTCGAGGACCCCCCGGGCCCGAGCTGCGCGAATGGCCTGTTCCACCAGGTTCGGGTCAGCAGCCCGACCTCGCCGCCTGACGGATGGCGGCGGTGGCGGTGACCACCGGAATGCCCTCGACGGAAGTCATCTCCTTCGGCTCCAACCGCTCATGGTGGATGCGGTACAGCTCCCCGCCCCGCCGGCGGGGTCGACAGGGCGACGGCACCGTTAGGTGGACGAAACGGGGGTTGACATCACACAGCTCGTGAAGATCCAGGGCCGACTCATGGGAGACGAACCCCCGTCGGCCGGCCCAGAGCACGGCCGCCATGAGTTGATCATGGTTCGCCCGTGGGAAGCCGGCGAAGCGGTACACGCCGTGGGGAACGTGTCGGGTGTTGATAGCGTTTCGCTAGATGCGGAGGGGTATCGAATGACGACGACGGCTGGTACCGCGCTGCAGAGCCGCAAGCTCACCGGATCCATCGGAATCGAGTTCAGGGGAGTCAATCTGGCCGAGCTCGACAGCGACGGCTTCGCCATGATCAAGGCGGCCCTGCTCGACCATGGGGTAGTAGTCGTACGCGGCCAGGACCTCACCCCCGCGGAGCACAAGGCCCTCGGGGAGCGCTTCGGCCCCCTCCATACCCATCCGGCCGCCCCTGGGGTCGATGGCTATCCGGAGATCTTGCTGCTTCAGAACTACGGTAAGTCCCGGACCATCACCGAGGTATGGCATTCCGATGTGACCTGTGAGGCCCGCCCGCCCTCGGTCTCCATCCTGCATGCACGCGTGCTGCCCGCCTACGGCGGGGACACGATGTGGGCCAATCAGTACCTGGCCTATGACCGTCTGTCGGACGGGATGAAGCGCATGCTCGAGGGCACGAGGGCCGTGCACGCCGCCTTCAATCTCGAGTCCGTCCATCCGGTCATTCGCACTCACCCCGAGACGGGCCGGAGGGCCCTGTTCGTGAACGCCGGGTTCACCCGTCGTTTCGAGGACATGAGCCCAGAGGAGAGCCGGCCGCTGCTCGACCTGCTCGTACGCCATGCCACTGCCCCAGACCTGTGTTACCGCCACCAGTGGTCCGCGGGCGACCTGGTGATGTGGGACAACCGGGGCGTGATGCACTTCGCCGTCCATGACTACGACGAGGAGGAACGGGTGATGCACCGGGTGACGGTCCAGGGAGACGAGCCCCGCTGACGTTCCCTGTCTCAGAGCATCTGGGACTCGTGGCGCCGGCTGGCGTCAAGACCTCGGCACCCGGGTCGGCGCCGGATCGGACTAAATGATTCAACCTCCGATTGATAGGAACGTGACCCGTTCCAACCCGAAGCCCGCGGATGAACGCTGAGGTGGCGCCTCCCGAGGAGGAGCACGTTCCCAGCTCCGGATCCGAGCTGGAGAGCCCCTCACCCGCGGATGTAATGGTCGGTTCCGAGCGGCGAGTTCGATGGGTCCCGGCATGGCGACGGCGGATCCAAGAGGTCCTTCCGGGCTTGGCCGCCACAGTTTGCATAGCGGCCGTGTCAAGTCTTCTCGGAGGTCTCGCTCCGTTGGTCGGAGCTCCGGTCGTCGCCATCCTTACCGGCATTGTGGCGGCCAGCCTCGGTGCCACCTCTCCGCGACTCGGTCCGGGAGTTGCCTTCGTAGGAAGGCGGGTGCTGCAGGGCGCCATCGTCGTCCTGGGTCTCGGGCTGTCTCTCCGGCAGGTTCTGTCCACGGGACTGAGCTCGCTGCCGGTGCTCTTGGCCACGCTGGCCGCGGCTCTGGTCATGGCTTGGCTAGCCGGGCGAGTGCTGCGTCTGGGTTCATCTTCGGGTTTGTCGCAGCCGTCGCCCTGAACACCATCGGACTCGTTCCCGCTGGTTGGCACCACGCTCTATCGAGCCTTGCCACCTGGATGATCACGGCGGCGCTAGCGGCCATCGGCTTGTCCACCCGACCAAAGGAGATTCGCCGAGCTGGACTTCGTCCCCTAATCCTCGGGGCGATCCTCTGGGCCACCGTCGGCACAGTGAGCCTCGGGCTCCAGGCCGCTACCGGAAGCACCCACTGAGCGACCCAGGCCCCATGGGCGACCGTTACTCTTCAGTCGTCCCGTACTGATGGCACCGGCGGGCGGCCGTTGGCCACGCTCTCAGAGCCAAAGACAGGTGGCGCGCAGTTCGATGCTGGTGCGGGAGGGCTGGCCAACCGGCACCTCATGGTCCCGGAAGGCAGAGTGGGGGGTGAAGTAGGTCTGGCTCCGGGCCACCAGATCGGTGTCGTAGGTACGGAAGGCCACGGTCTCGTCCGCCCTCATCTCCGGGAAGGCGTACCAGCGGTGCCGGCCGGGCTCGTGTGGCGCAGAAACGCCGAGAGCGTCGAAGTTGAAGCCGCTGCCCGCGTAGTTGGTGACGTGGAAGGCCCGCCCATCGGAGACCTCGACGGTGCGGGCGTCGCACCAGGCCAGTGGGAAGTCCATCTTGGTCGGGCCCAGGTTGCGCCAGAACTGCAGGATGAGGATCCTCCTGGCCTTCTCGACATCATCTGGCGAGATGCCGTTCCGCGCCAGGGCGCTGCCGTCGTAGGTGCCGTCCCGGTACGAGCAGCGGATGATCGAGTCGTGGCCGGCGGCGAAGTCGGAATGGACCAGGGTGATCGGGGAGAGCTGCTGATGACGCCGGGCGTCCTCGGGGCTGCGCTTGATGTGGCTGGAGACCAGCGCCACCTCTGCGTCGGTCATCTGGCGGGCCAGTTCCTCGACCTCGGGGTAGTGGAGGGCGGAGATGGCCTCCTCGTCCGACCAATCCGGGACCGACGAGTCGTGGCTCACCAGCTCGAAGCCGCAATCTCTCCACCCAGGCAGTTCGGCGGCGCGGCCGTCGTAGACGTCCACCTCGGTGCCTGCCAGGCCGGCCCCGACGGTGTCGGGCAGATAGTTGAGAACCGCTCGGCAGAAGGTCTTCATGACCCCCCTCCTCCACCCAGGGAAGGGTAAGTGTAGGTCGGAATAGGGCGGGCATTCTGGGTTCGGGCAACAGGCCGAGCCGGAGAAGCCGGCCCGGGGTCAAGCGCAAGGGCCGATAGACGAGGCCGACCCAAGTGAAAGGGCAAACGTACCGATGACGACCGAAGCCCCCTCATCCAAACTGGCCCGCAGGACGCTTATATAGGCGGCCTGGTCCTTCTCGTCGGTCATGAAGTGAAACACGGCCCGGTCATGCCAAACCTGGTAGGCGCGTTTGGGCCGCCATGACCGAACGTCCTCCACCAGCCAGTTCACCGACTCGGCCCCTTCTCCCAGACGACGGCGAGCTCGAAATAGAGCTCGTTCCGACAAATCGAGCACAGTTACGTCACGGAAGCCACGTTGCACCAGGCTGTCCACCAGAGCCGAGTCACCGCCGCCAATATCGACCACCCCGCGATCTGGGGTGATTCCGAGGCGATGGAACAGATCCAGCGAGGAGATCGGGCGATCCTGGTGCCAACTCAGCTCGGACGAGGACCGAGCGAGATAGACATCCTGCCAGATCCCCTGGTCCGATCCGGTCACCAGATGATCCTGCGAGCTTGCCGCCGTTGGGAGATCTTATTCAGACGGCCCAGGACCAGCGCAAGGGCAGCCAGCCCATCCGGCCAAGCACCCCCGGTGACCCTTGCGTTCGCTTGGGTTTCGATTCCGGTCGGCCTTCGGCCATGATTGTTCGTGATCACCCTCTATGGAGTAGCCAGTCTCACCTTCATGATGGGGATGTACGTACTCGAGAGGCGGGGCCGGCGGTACATCCTGGCCTTCGCATGCGGCTGCCTACTATCTAGCGCGTACGGCTTCCTCTCAGGTGCCTGGCCCTTCGGAGTAGTTGAGGCAATTTGGGCCCTCTTCGCACTGCGGCGTTTCATGGTGCCGCCACACCTCGACCCCTTCGGAGTATCAGCGGTTCCTGACAGACGATGGTCAGGCCGTGCTCGTGCTGGTCGGCTCCGAGGGAGCGGAGATCGTGATGGAGGTAGGGGCTGACGGACAGGGCATGCAGGCCTTCCAGCGCCGCATGCGAGCCACCAAGGGCCTCCATGTGGAGGTCAGCCGATGGCGACAACCGGAGAGGAGGGACTCAACCCGACGGCCGAGCCCTCGGGTTGGGCGTCCCCGTAGGGAAGGACCTGACCGTCCGCGCTGGTGATCCAATAGCCACCGCCGTCCAGGGCGGCCTTGATGGAGACGGCGGGGCTGGACAGGCCACCACCCCCGGCCGATCCGAAGAATCTGGCGTCTCCGAAGCTGAACACTCCGCCGTCCCGGGCCAGCAGCCAGTACCCACGGCCGTCGGCGGTCGGCGCCATGCCGACTATCGGTGCCACCAATCGTTCGGCGCCGGTCGAACCGAGGAACGCCGCGTCCCCGAAGGAGAACACCCCGCCGGCGGCACTGGCCAGTCGGTAGCCCATGCTGGGTGTGGGCTGGCGGGCCGCGCCGGAGTCGGGGGAGCACAGGTCGAGGCGTCGACCATGATGGCGTGGCGGTCCCCGGTCGAGTTCTGGCCGCCCTCGATCGGCGTGTCGGACCCGAACGGGTACGGGCCCGGATCGCTCTGGTCGGCGTAAGTGAAGCTGATCGGGCCCCAGCCTCGCGCCTCTCGGGTCTACCGTGCCCGGGTGCACGAGATCGTGATCAGAGGCGGGTCGGTGATTAACGGGACGGGGGCGGCCGCCTACGCCGCCGATGTGGGGGTGGACGCCGGCCGAATCACCGGGATCGGGCCGTCGCTGTCGGGGCGCACCGAACTCGACGCCTCCGGGCACGTGGTCGCTCCTGGCTTCATCGACATTCACACCCACTACGACGCCCAGGTGTTCTGGGATCCTGGGCTCAGCCCGTCGTGCTTCCACGGGGTGACCACCGTGGTGGCCGGGAACTGTGGCTTCTCCATCGCCCCCATCCGGCCCCCTGACGTGGCCCTGCTGGCCCGGACCCTGCAGCACGTAGAGGACATGAGCTTTGACACTCTCTCCGTCGGTGTTCCCTGGGACAGCTTCGAGACCTTCCCCCAGTACCTCGACGCCGTCGAAGCCGCCGAGCCTGCTCTCAACTTCGCCTGCTACGTCGGCCACACCGCCCTGAGGCTCTTCGCCATGGGAGAGGAGGCCTACGAGCGCCAGCCCACGCCGGCCGAGCTGGGTGGGATGCAGGCGGCCGTGGCCGAGGCCATAGCCGCCGGGGCCGCCGGCTTCGCCACCAGTGCGTCCCCGACCCACAACGGGGATGACGGCCGCCCGGTGCCGTCGCGTCTGGCCGACCTGGACGAGCTGCGCGCCCTGCTCCAGCCCCTGCGAGAGGCGGACCGGGGTGTGGTCGCCCTCCTTCCCGGCGGGGTGATCAGCAACGAGGAGATGTTCCAACTCCAGCGGGAGATACGCCGACCCTTCACGTGGACGGCGCTGCTGACGGTCAAGGGATACCCCTACCACCAGAAGGTGATCCAGGAACACGACGCGGCCCGAGCGGAGGGGGTGGAGGTGTGGCCCCAGGTGTCCTGTCGGCCTCTGGTGTTCCAGATGAATCTGGCCGAGCCCTTCACGCTCAATACCCGGGAGTGTTTCTCCAAGCTGATGGGCACGACCCGGGCTGAGCGGGAGGCCGCCTACCGCGATCCGTCCTGGCGAGCGGCGGCCTGGACCGAGCTGAGCGGCGGGGGCGGGACGTTCCCGGTGAACTGGTCAGCTATATCGGTGGCTGAGTCAAAGGCGCGCTCGGATCTGATCGGTCGAGGGGTCCCCGACCTGGCGGCCGAGTGGGGAACCACCCCTCTGGACGTCCTGTTGGACATCTCCCTCGGGGACGATCTGACCACTCGCTTCTGGTCGGTGGTGGCCAATGACGATCCGGAGGGCATCGCCTGGCTGCTGCCCCGCGACAACGTCCTTCTCGGATTGGCCGACTCCGGCGCCCACGTCTCCCAGCTCTGCGACGCCTGCTTCGCCACCGACCTCTTGGGCAACTGGGTCAGGGACCGTTCCGTCCTGCCCCTGGAGCGGGCCGTGCACAAGCTCACGGGCGAACCCGCCGCCGTCTACTCCCTCCATGACCGGGGGACCATCGAGGAGGGGAAGGCGGCTGACATCTGCGTATTCGACCCGGAGACCGTGGCCCCCGGGCCCCTGCGGCGGGTCTGGGATTTTCCGGCCAACGGTGAGCGACTCACCGCCGACCAGCCATCCGGTGTTGCCCACGTCCTCGTCAATGGCGTGCCTATCCGGCGGGACGGACAGACCTGTGACGGGCTGCCGTCTCGGCCGGGAAAGGTTCTGCGGGGCGGAACACCCTGACGGCGGCGGAATGAGGCTCATCGGATCCGTGTTGGCCAGACCATGACCACTCAACTGAATAAGAGGCTCTACACCGCCGAGGCCAGTGTCCAGGGAGGCCGGGATGGTCACGGCCGGTCCTCGGACGGAGTCCTCGACCTGGACATCCGCCCGCCCGTCGAGCTTGGAGGTCCGGGGGGCGGCACCAACCCGGAGCAGCTGTTCGCCCTCGGTTACGGGGCGTGCTTCCAGAGCGCCATGGGAGTGGTGGGGCGCCGCCTCGGGTTCGACACCAGCGGGTCGACTGTGACCAGCCGGGTGACCCTCGGCTCCATCGAGGGGGGTGCCTACGGCCTGGCCGTTGAGCTTCAGGTGGCGATCCCTGGTCTGAGTCGCGACGCGGCCGAACAAGTGGTGAAGGCCGCCCACGAGGTCTGCCCCTACAGCAACGCCACCCGCGGAAACATCGACGTATCGCTCGAGGTCATCTGACGGAACTATCCCACGCCGGCAATCTCCTCGGCGGCCTGGTCCCCCACCCCCAGGTAAGCGGCTCGAACCAAGGGATCGCGCTGGATCTCGGCCGGGGTCCCCGAGGCCAGGATCTGGCCGAAGTCCAGGACGAAGATGCGGGAGCAGACCGACATGACCAACTCGATGTCGTGCTCGACCAGCAGCACGCCCAGACCGTCGGCGGCCAGGCGGGTGAGGAGGCGGCCGAACTCCTCGGACTCGGACTCGTCCAGACCCGAGGATGGTTCGTCCAGCAATAACAGCTGTGGCTCGGTAGCCAGGGCCCGGCCCAGTTCCACCAGCCTGGCCAGCCCGGTAGGCATGGCGTCGACCTGCTCATCGGCCATGGCCGTGAGACCAACCACGTCGAGGATCCGGTCCGCCTCAGCCGAAGGGTCGGCGCCGGTCCGGGCCCAGCGCCGATGGACCTCGGCCGCCACCAACACGTTGTCCCGGGCCGTCATGGAGCCGAACACCTCCAGTCTCTGAAAGGTGCGGGCGATCCCGAGGCGGGCCCGCTGATAGGCCTTGCGCCCGCTGATGTCCCCGCCGGCCAAGAGAATCCTTCCCCCCTGGGCCTCTTGAAGGCCGCAGACGACGTTGAAGAAGGTCGTCTTGCCCGCCCCGTTGGGTCCGATCAGGCCGGTCACGGATCCGGCGGGCACCGCCATGTCCACGCCCCGGAGGGCATGGACGCCCCCGAAACGCACGTCGACACCGGATACCTCGAGAAGCGGCGTCGGCGCCGGGGCCATCAGCGGGACCGGCTTTGGTCGCGAGCGGTCACGCCGCCTCGGAATCCAAAGGCCGGCACAGGCCGCAGGGCCTGAGCCCTTCACTCACGCTCACCGGGCGCAGGTTCCCCCGGCCCGCCACCGCCGCGCAGTCGGGCCGGTGCATCATCGTCCCCGAGGGCGTCGCCACCAGTCCGGCGGACCTGGAGCCCGGGTCGCTGGCTGCGGCGCGCTGTAGAACACCGGCCAGGCCGGCCAAGGTCTCGTTCAGATGGTCCAGGTGTTCCCGTATCCGAGCCAGGTCGTTCCGATCTTCGGCGGACCGCTCCCGGTTCTCCCGAACCATCAGGGCCATCCAGTGGCCGAAGTACAGGAAGCCACCGAGGAAGATCAGCCCGAGGCCGAGCAACCCGCCTGACACCAGGTAAGGGATCTGGCCGGCCACCAGGACGGTACGCGACGTGCCTTCCCATCCGACCAGGACGCAGAGAACTCCGGCCACGGCCAACGCTCCCCCGGCGGCGAACAGACTCCGCTCCGTAAACGCCAGGCGGAAACGTCCCGCCGCCCGTCCGAGGATCGTCACCATCCGCTCCTCCGAGCTCAGCGATCCGGTCCCGGCCGAGTTCGGCGCCGGGCCGACTGAGGTGGTTGTCATGGGCATACCTCCCGAGGGATCAAGGCCGGCGCTGTCGGGGACAGTCGGAGGCGGCGGAGCCGAACAGACCGGGCACCAGGGGCAGTAGGACGGCCCCCAGGACGCCTCCGAGCAGGATCATCAGCCACCACCCGGCGCCCAGGCCACCGGGCATACCGCCCTGGGCGGCCAGGATCCCGAGGGGGCGGATGGGCCCTCCCGAAGGAGCCCGTCCGATGGCTGCGCTGACGGCCGCCCCGGGGGAGACGGCCGTCGGTAGCGAGAGGGAGGTGGCGCCGGCGGGAGAGGCGGTGCCAGAGGAGAATGTGCCGGAGGAGAAAGGGCCAGGTCCGGTGGCGCTGGGCAATGACGGAGGGCCGAGGGGTGAGGCGGTAGTGGCTCCGAGAGAGCCGGGGGTCACCGCCATCGCCACCGCCGCACCACCCAGGCTGTAGGTGAAGCTGTTGGCGCTCGGATCATGGGGAACGCCCCAGTAGAACAGCACCGACCCGGCGTAGAAGTAGTGAACCTCGCCCTCGGTTATCCGGTGCGGATCGGTGAAGTAGATCTCCATGCCGGCGCCGCTCAGGGCCGAGTCGACGGCCTGCTGTTCCGCCGGCGGAGCGGGATGGCCAGGGTTGCCGAGGTGCACGCCCGATCCGTCGACATAGGCGGCCTGCCCCGCAATCTGCATGTCCTGGAAGGTGGTTCGGCCCGACTCGACCGGTGCCACCGCCCCGGCCGAGGTAGCCGTGGCCGAGGATGACACCGAGCCGATGGACACCAGGCCGCCGGCCAGATCGACGTTGTCGGCGTGACTGTCGGCCTGGGCGGTGAGCGTTCCGGCGGTCGGGTCGAAGACCAGCGAACTCGAGGTGGTGGAGTTGCCCACCGAGCCACCGGCTCCGAAGCTGCCCCCGGCCAGAGACCCCCGGGCGGCGGCCGACTCGGCCCCCGACGCCCCGGCGGCCACGTCGGCCTGCATGAGAGTCCCGGTCGGGGAGCTCACCGTCTGCTGGGTCTGGTCGGTGCCGCTGATGGCCTGGGCCCGCACCGGATCGTTGAGGGCGCTGGCGGCGCTCGGACCGCCCAACACGCCGACCAGCGATCCGGCATTGCCCGCCGCCGAACCGGGCCAGACCGTGGCCGATAGAGCCGAGGCGGCATCGGTTCCCATAGTGGCCACGGTGTAGCCGTACTCGCCTTCGCCCTCCGGGTGGTATGAGGCACTCGGCTCGTCCTCGGTGATCTGGCTGATCGGCGCCTGGGCGGCGGTGGTGAAGGCGAGAAAGGAGGCTGGGACGGCGGCAGCGGCGGCGGCGGCGGGGGCGGAACCAAAGGCGCCGAGCAGAGCCAGAGGGGAGCCCAGTATCAGGGCGGCGGTCCATGCGCCCGACCGGCGCATCACGCCGACATTCTTCCGAGGTAGGCCTCGGACAGAGAGTCGACCACATCGGCGGGCTCCCCGAGGGTCTCGATCCGGCCCTGGCGCATGATGGCGGCGTAGTCGGCCACGCCGAGAGCAGCGGCGGCAAACTGCTCCACCAAGAGGATGGCGATGCCAGACGCCGCCAACTGGCCCACCTTCTCGTACAGCTCACCGACGATGATGGGCGCCAGGCCCATGGAGATCTCGTCCAGCAAGAGGATGACCGGCTCGCTGGTGAACGCCCGGCACATGGAGAGCATCTGACGCTCCCCGCCCGACAGGGTCCCCGCCAGCTGGCCGCGCCGTTCAGCCAGCTTCGGGAAGTGCTCGAAGGCAATGGCCTCGATGTGACCCACCGGATGCCTGGACCCGTGGCTGAACACCCGCAGGTTCTCCCGCACGGTGAGGTTGGGGAAGACTCCCCGGCCTTCGGGGATGCTGCAGACCCCGGCCCGGGAGAACACCTCCGGAGCGACTCCGTTGACGTGGATGCCCGATACGTGCACGCAGCCCTGGGTCGGCGGGAGCAGGCCGGCGGCCACGTTCAACAGCGTGGTCTTACCGGCGCCGTTGGGACCCATCAGCGCCACCACCGCGCCGCGGGGGACGACCAGGGTCACGTCATGGAGGACCTCGACCCGGCCGTAGCCCACCCGCAGGTCCATCAGCTCCAGGGCCGGGATAGCCGCCCGGCGCTCGGCCGGCGTGGACAGGGTGTCAGTGACTGCCGACAAGTCGCGCCGCCTCTCCACCCGGCGCACCCGGCCGTCCAGCCTCCGCTTCGATCGGTACGGCCGCACTCGGGGCGGCCTGGGCGTCTCGGAGCCCAACCGGACGAGCCCGGGACCGGAGGCGGTCGGTCAGCATGGTCAACTGGCCGGCAAAGCCTCCGGGATTGCGGCCCAGGAAGATGGCTCCGGCTCCCACCGCCAGCAACTGGAAGTTGCTGATCGGTATGTGTCTCTGGATGACCGGGGAGAAGGCGTAGAAGATGGCGGCGGCAAAGGCCCCACCCACCGTGTCGATGCCCCCGAGGGTCACCAGCAGCAGCAGGATGAGGCTGGTCAGCATCTGGAAGTCGTCCGGCCCGACCTGGCCCTGCCAGCCCCCGTAGAGCGCCCCGCCCAGACCGGCGATGCCGGCGGCCACCACGAACACCGTGACCTTCACGGCCGTGATGTTCATACCGATCGAGGCGCAGGCGGCCTCGCTGTCGTTGAGGGCGGCCAGGCGGCGCCCGAAGGGGCCGCGACGCAGGGCCAGCACCCCGACGCCCAGGGCGGCAAAGAGAACCGACACCTCCACCAGGAACCCCCTCTGGGACCGGGCCAGGACGCGGCCCACGGCCAGGATTCCCCCGAAACCCAGGAAGTGGTTGAAGAACAGGTAGTCCATGGAATAGGCGAAGGCCAGGGTGGCCAGGGCCAGGTAGATCCCTCGCAGCCGCAGCACGACCAGGGCCAGGAGCCCGCCGATGGCGGCGGGCAACGCCACGGCCGCGGCCAGACCCAGGATGGAGTTTCCGCCGGCGATCTTGCCCATGCAGAAGGCCCCCAGCCCGGCCAGGGTCATCTGACAGAGCGACACCTGACCGCCGTAGCCGGTCAGCAGAACCAGCGAGAGCATCACCACTCCGAGCACGATCCCCTGGCCGTAGGTCAAGAGGTTGCCAGGGGAGAGAATCTCGCTCATGACCACGGACAAGGCGATGAAGGCGCCGGCCAGAGCGAGGGACGGCTTGAGGGTGAGCACCCGCCGGGTGCGCTGGCCCGTCAGCCGGGCCTGGGCCAGCCGCTCCTGACGTCGCACCAGAAGGGCGATGAAGAGCAGCCCCATCGGGATGGCCGGGCCGATGTCGGACAGCAGGCTGGTCGGCAGGTAGCCCGTGGCGTAGGACTGGACCAGTCCGAGCAGCAGGGCCCCGGCCACGGTGAGGGGAAGGCTGCGGAGCCGGCCGACCACCGCCGCCGCGTACCCCGTCACCACCAATAGGGTCAGATTGAACTGGTCGAGGTACTGCAGAGGCGCGATCAGGATCCCGGCCAGAGCGGCCAGGGAGGCTCCCAGGGCCCAGCTGAGCTGGGCGGTGCGGGCCGGACTGGCGCCGGACCGGGCCGTGAGATCGCGGTCGTCCACCACCGCCCGCATGGTGATCCCGACCCGGGTGTGGGTGAAGAGGAACCGCAGTCCGACCGCCACCGCCACCGACACCACCAGGACCATGAGCTCGTAGACCGTGACGACCACTCCGAACACGCGGATCTGCCCGGGGAAGACGGAGGGCAGCTGACGGGTGGTCACCGGCGGCCAGATGGCGTCGGCCAGACCCAACAGCAACAGCAGCAGTCCGAGAGTCACCACCAGGGTTATGCCAAGCGATGCGCCATAGAGGGGTCTGACGATCAGGCGCTCGATGAGCGCCCCGGAGAGGGGCGCCAGAACGAGGATCACCAAGGCCAGGGCCAGGGGCACCGGCAGATGCCAACCCACCGCCAGCTGCCAGTAGGTGAAGGCCATGAACATGCCGATGGCTCCGTGGGCGAAGTTGAAGATCCCCGAGGTGGTGTAGGTGACCACCAGACCCGAGGCGGTCAGGGCGTACAGACATCCGAGCACCAAGCCGACCACGGCGTAGGACAGGACGAGGTTCACGGTGCCGTCCTCATCCGGCCGAGTAATACGGAGCGTTGCACAGGAATCCGGAGGAGGGATCGCCCACCTTTACGTAGTTCCCGCTCCGAATCTGGAGCATGAGGTAGCAGTTGGAAGGCTTCTTGGCGCCGATGTCGGCCGGAGCCATCAACCCGTTATCGCTGAACTGGTCGGTGGCGGCCAGAGCCGCGTCCACCCCCTTCTGGGTGAGATGGGGGCCGGCTTGGGTCAAGGCGTGGACGAAGAGGGCGGCGTCAGCCCAGGAGTAGGCCGAGAACTGATCGGGGCTGAATCCGGGGGCGGCCTGGGCCAACCACTTGAGGTACAGCGGGACCTCCGGGACACTGGGATCCCCGAGGAACAGGGCCGAGCCGACGTTCAGGTATTGCCCCTCGACGTTGGCCGCCCCGCCCGACTCGGAGACATAACCGCCGAAGTAACAGACGGCGCAGGCCCAGAGCTGCGGGTGGAACCCCTGCTGGGCGGCTTCGGAGGCGAAGATGGCCGCATCGGGGGCGTTGAGGGCGATGAGGTAGACCATCTTGACGCCCTGGGAGCGCATGCGGACGACGTCGGCGGTGAAGTTCGACTGGGCGGGGTTGAAGTCGTCCTCGTAGATGACCTTGTAGCCGAGCGAGTCCATGGCGGCCTCGCTGTAGTGCCACGCCTGCACCGCCGAGGGCTGGTTGCCCACCAGGGTCCCGACGGCGGTGATGGCTCCCGGGGCGACCGACTTGTAGTACTCGAACGGGCCCAGCGCGGCCCCCCGCCCAAAGGGAGCCTCGGAGTACGCCGACGGAAGGGCGGCGGCCTGAGGGGTGAGTTGCTCCTGAACCAATGGGACGGACGGGTGGGCCGACATGACCTGGGCGCCGCAGTTGTCGTCCAGGGACCAGCTTCCGACGAAGGCGAACACCGAGTTGACGAGGTTCTGGTAGTCGGCCTCGTTCTGATTGCACTCCAGCTGGTCATCTGAACTGATCAGCTTGAGCTGGCGGCCATAGACACCGCCCAGGCTGTTGATGTAGTCGAAGTAGGCCTCGGTCCCGTAAGGGCCGCCCTGGAAGAGGCCCGGCACGGGTCCCCCGAGATCCGAGATGTTGCCCACCGTGATGGTCGTGGCCGTCACACCCGGCGCCGTGGCCCCGCCGTTGCCGCCGGCCGGGGCCGGGCTGGCCGAGGCCGTCAGCGAGGCGCCCGATGACGGACTGCCTCCGGCCAGGGGGTTGGTACCTGAGGAGGAAGCCGGGCCGGCACCGGAGGCCACCGCGCCCGAGTTGCCGACGCCGCCCGCAGTGGCACCCGACCCGCCGGTCGAGGCCGACGCCGTCCCACCGCCCGACGCGGTCCCTCCGGTCAGCTGGCCAGAGGAGCCGTTGCCCTCGGCCTGGAGGGTGGCGGACCGGACCTGTCCCGAGGCGACCCGCAGGCCGCAGCCCGAAACGGTGGCCAGAGCCACCGCCAGCCACCCGATCCACATCGCCCCAGCCCGCCCAGCCCCCGCGACACCACCGGCCCCCCGCCTGGCAGTTACCACTTCTCCCCCGATCCCGGCAGGGTCCCATCGGGCCCCCGCCCCCTCAAGGTTCGCCAAACCTTGGATGGAGTCCTACTCCAACCCCACTGCCGGAGCCCGATGGCGTCCCACCCACCGGGATCGGTCCCGGGTCTGATCCTCCACCGCGCTCAGGTCAGGAGCTTCTCGATCCGCTCCAGGGTGGCCCCCATGTCGGCGCGGACCCGATCGGGAAGCCGGCCCCGCCGGAAGAGTCCCTTCAAGCGGTCCCTGGAGATGTCCCATGTCTCGCGAACCCGGGTGCCGCCCTCGGCCGGTTCCAGCTCGTAGCGCCAGCGCCGGCCGGCGGGGGCCAGGGGGGCGAGGGGTCCCGCCAGCCGGGGAGCCCAGGCGATCCGCCGGTTCGGCTCGAACTCGACCACCTCATTCGAGGTTGAGTAGGGGATGCCCATGCGCATCTTCATCCCGAAGGTCGACCCCAGGGCGAGCTTCGAGCTGGACGGTTTGGCCTCCCGGACGGAGCCCGACCCGTCGATGGCGGGATGCTGGGCCGGGTCGGCCAACAGGGCGAAGATTGCCTCCGCCGGGGCCGGTATCAGGCGCTCCACGCTGACGGCGTCGCTCTCCATGCCTGCATCTCCCCTCGGCTGGCCTCGGCCAGCGCGATCGTAGCCAGTCACCGCTCCCGGTTCAGTGGTGGAAGGCGGAGCCTTCCTTCCGGCTCTGCAACGGCCCGTTCTGGCGCTGCAGCTCGGGCCTGTAGGGCATCCAGAGCCGCCGATATCTCGGCCACCGGCTCGGTAGGGAACATCCAGGCGTTGGCCCGGCGCCTTCGCCACCGTCCGACGGCGCCGGACCGTCAAGCCATGACGCCTTCGAACCAAGCCGACAGCTCGTCCTCCATGCGCGAGACGCGGGCCGGCTCCCGGGCGGCCAGGTCCACCGCCTCGGCGGGATCGTTGGCCAGATCGAACAGTTGAGCGGGCGGGACCAGCCCCGGGCTGGGTTCGGGCATCGGATCGGAGTTGATGGTGGAGTGAAAGCCCGGCCGGTACTTGAGCTCGACGTCCATGGCCAGATCCGCCGGCAGCACCTCCATGGCCTGAGGCAGGGCGGGGCGGACCAACTTCCACGGCCCGTCCCGCATCGCCGCGTTGCACTCCTTCATCGGGGTGTACCGGTTCCATTGCCAGAAACGCTGCGGCGGGACCTCGGTCGGCTCGCCCCGCAACAGGGGGGCGATGTCCACGCCGTCCACCGACACCGCCGGTGGCACTTCCACTCCGGCCATGGCCAGCAGGGTGGGAAACCAGTCGGTCAAGTGGACCAGGCCGTCGACGGCGCCGAGGGCCGGCAGCCCGGCCGGCCAGCGCAGGATGGCGGGCAGTCGGATACCGCCCTCGTAGACCAGCAGCTTGGCGCCCCGGTAGCCGCAGTTGAATCGATCGGTGCAGGCGTCGCCGTCCCCGCCGAACTGAGGGCCGTTATCGCTGCTGAAGACGACCAGGGTGTCCTCGGTGAGCCCGTGCTGCTCCAGGGCCTCCAGCACCCGGCCGATGCCCCGGTCCATGACCGCCACCATGGCGTAGAGGCGGGACACGGCCGGGGTCAGTTCACCCGGGCGGAGGAAGGCGGCCACGTCATCCTCGGGAGCCTGCAGGGGGAAGTGCGGGGCGCTGTAGGCGAGGTGGAGGAAGAACGGCTCCCGGCGGTGGCGGCCGATAAAGGCAACGGCCTCATCGGTCAGGACATCGGTGAGATAGCGGCCGTCGGATGCCTGGACCGAACCGTTGCGGTCCAGGTTCCAGTGCCAGTAGTCGGACCAGCCGCCGGAGAAGCCGGCGAACTCCCCGAAGCCTCGGCGGTTGGGGTGATAGCGCTCGTCCAGAGCCCCGTTGTGCCATTTGCCCACCAGACCGGTGGCGTAGCCGACGCCCGCCAGCGCGTCGGCCACGGTGTGCTCGTCCAGGTGGATGCGGTCCAGGCTCGACAGCCCTGAGTTGGAACAGGACAGGTCCCCGTAACCCAGGTCATCGGCCAGGATGAAGACGAGGTTGGGGCGGCTCACGCCCGGCAGTCTTCCAGCCCGATCTTGCCGTGACCCGGTCCCGCAATTTAGCTTTGCCTCAATTGCGGGGGAGTCCCTTCGGGACGTAGGGAGGATCTGAAATGGCCATAGCCGATCAAGCCGTCCGTTCGAGCACCGACCTGGTAGAAGAGCTGCAGGCCTGGCTGGAGCAGAACTGGGACCCGGACCTGACCGTGGGCGAGTGGTGGGAACGGCTGGGGATGGCCGGCTGGGCCGCACCCATGCTGCCGGCCGACTCCTACGGGCGGGGGCTGTCCCGGGGTGATTCGCTGATCGTGGCCGCCACCATCGCCCGCTTCGGCGCCCTGGGGGCTCCGATGGGTATGGCCATCGGCCTGGCCTCGCCCACCATCACCACCCACGCCACCCGGGAACAGATCGACCGGCTCATCCCCGATGCGGTGACGGGCAAGGTCGCCTACTGCCAGCTCTTCAGCGAGCCGGGGGCCGGTTCGGATCTGGCCGGTCTGTCCACCCGGGCCATCCAGGACGGGGAGTTGTGGCACGTGGACGGCCAGAAGGTGTGGACGTCGGGTGGCCAGTACGCCGACATGGGGATGCTCCTGGCCCGCACCAATCCCGACGCCCCCAAGCACCAGGGCATCACCTGGTTCGCCATCGACATGCATCAGCCCGGCATCGACATCCGCCCCCTCAAGGAGATGACCGGACACGCCATGTTCAACGAGGTCTTCCTCACCGCCGCCGAGGTCCCCGACGACAACCGGATCGGGGACATCCACAACGGCTGGGCCGTGGCCAACACCACCTTGTTCCACGAGCGCTCGGGCATGGGGGCCCGCAGCGGCGGCGGACCCGGTGGCGCCATGCCGGGGCGCATGGCTCGGGCCGGCACCGTGGTCGGGGATCTGGACAAGCGAGCCGGGGACTTCGCTCCTCCGGCCCGTACGGTGACGGCATCGAAGGAGCCGAGGGAGCGGGCCAGGCGGCGGCCGGTTTCCCCGGCCCAGAGCCACATCGACCTCGCCCGCGAACTGGGCAAGCTGGACGACGCCAGCATCCGCCAGGGCATCGCCAAGGCCCACATCCTCGGGACGCTGGCCCAGTTCAACACCGAGCGGCACAAGGCGGTTCGCACCCAGGGCGGGGACATCCCCGGCATCGCCAACTTCTCCAAGCTGTTGATGGCCGACATCATCCGGCACAACCGCGACCTGGGTATGCAGATCCTCGGAGCGCGGGGGATGATCCACTCCTATGACGATGCCGACCGGGACGAGTTGGCCAAGCTCCCCGGAGGCGCGGCGGCCGTGGCCGTCACCGCTCAGGCCCTCGGTGCGCAGGCCCTGCCCATCTTCGGCGGGACCGACCAGATCCAGCGCAACATCGTGAGCGAGCGGGCCCTCGGCCTGCCCAAGGAGCCGGGCGACCTGGCCAAGGTGCCGTTCAACCAGCTGCCCAAGAACGGCTGAGGCGCCGCACCCGCGGCCGGCACCAATGGACTTCGCCACCATCGAGGTCGGCCACTCGGGCCAGCGCGGGTCAATCACCCTCAACCGTCCGGACAAGCTCAATCCGCTCGGCACCGACACGCTGCTCGAGCTGATCGGGGCGGCCCATCGGCTCGATGCTGTGCCCGAGGTGAAGGTGGTGGTGGTATCGGGGCGGGGTCGCGCCTTCAGCGCCGGGGCGGACCTGGCCGGCTTCAGCGGTGCACCGGGCCAGGGGGGAGCTGGCCTGGACAGCCGCCAGGCTGCCGACGCCGGCCGGCGGATGGCCGATGCCATCGAGGCCATGCGGGCCGTGACGGTGGCTCGCCTCCACGGTCACTGCATCGGCGGAGGGTTGGTGCTGGCCGCCGCCTGTGACCTGCGGGTGGCGGCGGCGGATACCCGCTTCTCCATCCCCGAGGTGGACCTGGGCATCCCCTTGGCCTGGGGAGGAATACCCCGGTTGATCCGGGAGATCGGTCCGGCCCTGACCAAAGAGCTGGTGATGACCTGCCGGCCGTTCGATGCCACCGAGGCCAAGGCGGCCGGCTTCCTCAACCGGGTGGTCGAGCCGTCCGGATTGGACGCCGCCATCGAGGAGCTGGTGGCCCAGCTGGAGTCCAAGTCCGCATTGACCTTGGAAGCCACCAAGCGCCACGTCAACGCCGTCACGGACGGAATGGTGGGAGCGGCCCGGACTTGGAATGACGCCGACTCCCTCGTCAGCGCGTTACACGACCCCGAGTCACGGTCATCGGCGGCGGCCTACCTGCGCCGCCGCCGCGGCTAGAGGCTGGAGCCGTCGGGGGCGAGGTAGTCACCGCTGAAGTGACCGTCCTCGGCCAGGGCGGTGTACTCCTCTTCACTCAGTCCCAGGAGGCCGCGGAACACCTCCTGGTTGTGCTCTCCCATCAAGGGAATGGGGCCCCAACCCAGGTCCGGGCCGTCCCATTGGAACAGGTGAGCCGGATACTCGTGCTCGCCCAACTCGGTGCTGCCGTTGGTCCGGAACAGCCCCCGGGAGCGGAAGTGAGGATCGGCGAAGCACTCTGACTCGGTCAGCACCGGACCGGCCGGGACCCCCTCGGCCTGGCAGCGGTGGAAGACGTCGTAGTGGTCGAGCTCCGCTGTCCAGGCCGTGATCCCGGCGTCGATCTCGTCATGGTGGGCCCGGCGCCCCTCGGTTGTAGCCAGGTCCTCCTGACAGGCCCATTCGGGATCACCCATGGCTCGGACGAGCGAGGCCCATTCGTCGTCGGTGCCTACAGAAATGGCCACCCAGCGGTCCACGCCGTGGGCGCCGGCGCCGCCGGCTCCGGCCGTTCCGACCGGCGCATCCCGGCACCGGTAGACGCCCTGAGGGGCCCGATCGGGATGCCGGTTGCCCATTCGCCCGTGGACCACCCCGGAGTCGGCTGCCTCGACCAGCATCTCCCCTGTGTGGTTGAGCATGTTCTCGCACTGGGAGACCTCGACCAGGGAGCCGGTACCGGTGATGCCCCGCTGGCGCAGGGCGGCCAGGGTGGCCAGGGCGCCGGACATGCCGGTGGCGGTGTCCATGTGGAACCCGGCATCGGTCTCGGACAGCTCCTCGTCGGGATAGCCCCGGGTGGAGACCAGGCCGCAGAGGGCCTCGAAGTTGATACCGAAGCCCAGGTAACCCCGGTAGGGCCCTTCCAGGCCCACGGCGGGGAGACGGACCATCACCAGACGCGGGTTGCGGGCCGAGACGGCGTCCCAGCCGATCCCGAGGCGGTCCATGAGATCGACCGAGTTGTTCTCCACCAGCACGTCGCACTGCTCGACCAGGCGGAGGAATGCCTCCCGGCCCGACTCCTTGTGCAGAGCGAGGGTGACCGACTTTTTGCCCCGGGCGTGGGCGGTGAAGAGAGCCACCCGGTTCCAGGGCCGCTCACCGGCGTCAGCATCGGGATAGCCCCCGAAGATGGGACCCAGGGCCGGCACCAGCCCGGCCGGGGGGGCCGGGGGGCGGACCACCGGCGGGACAACTCGATCACCTCGGCATGGTCCTGGTCGAGGGTCGGAGCGGCCGAGACAGCCGGCATGTCCGACAGGCGCAGGGGCGCTCCGGGCTGGACGACCGGACCGGCCACGGGATGGTCGATCGGACGGAAGAAGCCCCGGCCCAGGAACTGAGGATCGCCCAGGACATCGACGGGGGCGTTGATGGCCGTCACCGCCCAACCCTCGGCCTGGGCCTGGCCCATGGCCTCCTGGCGGGAGCGGGTCACGCCCCAGGTGGTGATGGCGGCGTCGGCCATCTCGGCCAGCTCCTGATCCACCGGGGACGCTCCCTGGGCGTAACGGTCGGTGAGCTCCGGATCCTCCAGGACCCGCAGCATGCGGGGCACCCACTGGGGCATGGTCGAGGTCCAGACGTATCCGTCCGCGGCCAGCCGGACCCCGGCGGGGAACACGCCGATCTGGCTGCCGGGGCTGCGGGGGGCGTCCCGGCCGGTGTAGGCGTAATAGAGCAGATAGGTCATGCGCCGGTCTATGGAGATCAGCTGGGACTCGACCAAGGCGAAGTCGACCGCCGGCCCGGCCGCCCCGCCCTCGGCCCGGGCCACCCCGGCCAGAGCGGCCAGGGCGATGGCGCTGCCGGCCTGGTAGGCGCCCACCCGCCCGGCCAACTTGACCGGCTCCCGGCGGGCCAGACCAGTGGCGGACATGGTGCCGCCCACGGCGTAGTGGACGATTTCCTCCCCCTGATACCCGGCGTAGGGGCCGGTCCGGCCGAACGAACTGAGGCTCACCACGGTCAGGCCGGGGTTGGCCCGTCGGATGTCCCCGATGTCCCGGCCCCAGCCGGCCACGCTCGAGGTGCTCTCGCCTTCCAGAACCACGTCGGCCGAGGTCAGCAGACGGCTCAGCGCCTCCTCGTCTTCGGGCCGGCCCGCCTCGGGCACGAAGGAGCGTTTGTTGGTGTTGAGATGTAGGAAAGCGGCTCGCCTTTCGAGGGCGGGACCGTCCTTCCCCACCATCGGGCCCTGGTGCCGGGTCGGGTCCCCGCCTGGGGGCTCGACCTTCACCACTTCGGCTCCCAGCAGGCCGAGGAGCTTGCCGGCGTAGGGCCCGGCGTAGCCGCCGGTCAGTTCCACCACCCGGAGCCCGCTCAGCGGTGCCGTCACCGGGACACGGTCGCGCCCTCGGCCCGAGGTCGCAAGCCCGCTATGGACTTTCGGCCCTAGTTGTGAGGGCCGGTCGGTCCCACACTCGGGAGGAGACGGAAGGAACCCTGATGCTGGCTGTGATCGTGGTGGTGGTGGTGGTGGTGGTTGTCCTCGGTGGTGCCGTGCTGGCCTACAACGGTCTGGTCCGGCGCCGTAACCGCACTCAGGAGGCCTGGTCCGAAATCGACGTGGAGCTGAAACGGCGGCATGACCTCATTCCGAACCTGGTCGAGACGGTCAAGGGCTACGCCGAACACGAGAGAGGGACCTTTGAGGCCGTCACTCAAGCTCGGGCGGGGGCGGTCAGCGCCGGCGCCACCGGGGACCCGGCCAAGATCGGTCCGGCCGAAGGTGTGTTGAACCAGGCCCTTCGCTCCCTGTTCGCGGTGGCAGAGAACTACCCCGCCCTCCGCGCCGTCGAGACCTTCGTCAACCTCCAGGAGCAGCTCACCGCCACCGAGGACAAGCTCGAGTACGCCCGCCGCTACTACAACACCAGCGTCCGGGACTACAACATCGCCCTCCAGACCTTCCCCCGGAACCTGCTGGCCGGGATGTTCGGGTTCGACTCGGCCGCCTTCTTCCAGGTTGAAGCCGGGGAGACGGCTGTGCCCCAGGTCAGCTTCACCGGCGCCGGCGCTGGCTCCCCGCCGGCCTCAGCGCCCCCGGCCTCAGCGCCGCCGGCCTCAGCGCCCCCGGCTCCATCGCCCCCGGCCTCGGTCTGAGTTTCACCCGTGTATGACCAGATCGCCAGCAACAAGCGGCGGGCGGCCGCCTATGTCGTGGTCTTCTTCGTCGTCTGGGTGGGCATCGGCGCCCTGATCGGGTGGCTGTGGGCCAGTCTCAGCTCGAACAGCAATCCATCGGGATCGTTCCGCCTGACCGACCTCGTGACCGGAGTGGTCGTCTTCGGGCTGTTCGCACTGGCCGGCATCGCCTTTTCGCTCCACTCCGGGGCCCGGTTGGTCTTGTCGGCCTCCGGGGCCCGCCCCGCTGATCCCGACCAGTACCGCCAGTTCCATGACCTGGTCGAAGCCCTGGCTATCGGGGAGGGAATCCCCAAGCCCGCCGTCTACGTGATCGACGACCCTTCCCCCAACGCCTTCGCCACCGGGATCCGGCCGGATCGGGCGGCCATCACCGCCACCACCGGCCTGTTGGCCATGATGAACCGGGAGGAACTCGAGGGCGTCATCAGTCACGAGCTCAGCCACATCAAGAACTACGACGTGCGACTCCTGCTCATCGTCAGCACCCTCATCGGAATGGCGGGCCTGCTGGCCAGCCTGGTCTGGCGGTCCGCCTTCTTCATGCGCCCTCGAGGCCGGGACGGGGGTCAGGTAATGCTGGTGATACTGGCTGCCGGCTTGCTACTGGGCATGGTGGCCGTCATCTTCGGCCCCCTGATCCGCCTGGCCCTCTCCCGAAGGCGGGAGGAGTTGGCCGACGTCAGCGGGGTTGAGTTGACCCGGAACCCGGCCGGCCTGATCAGTGCCTTGAAGAAACTGGAGGCGAACGACAAACCCTTCGCCAAGTTCAATCACGCCACCGCCGCCATGTGCATCGATGACCCTCTCCAGCACCATGAGAGTTGGATCCACCACCTGTTCGACACCCATCCCCCGATAGCCGAGCGGATAGCCGTCCTGGAGCGGATCGCCCAGGGCACGTCCGTCTAGCGGCCGGCGGGATCGGCGGCGCTTGGGCCTAGCTAATGCCCGTAACCGGGGCCGGGATGGAACTTCCACCCTCGGAACCGGCAAAGCCGGCGTCACCGAAGGTGAAGATGCCTCCGTCGGATGCGACCAGCCAGTAGCCGTGACCGTCGGGGGTGGCGGCCATGCCCACCACCGGCTTGTTCAGGCGCTCCGCGCCCGTCGATCCGAAGAAGCCGGCGTCACCGAAGGTGAAGATGCCTCCGTCGGATGCGACCAGCCAGTAGCCGTGACCGTCGGGGGTGGCGGCCATGCCCACCACCGGCTTGTTCAGGCGCTCCGCGCCCGTCGATCCGAAGAAGCCGGCGTCACCGAAGGTGAAGATGCCTCCGTCGGATGCGACCAGCCAGTAGCCGTGACCGTCGGGGGTGGCGGCCATGCCCACGATGGGGCGATTCAGCTTGGGCCGGGTCGAGCCGTAGGCGCCGGCATCCCCAAAGGCGAGGACGGTCCCATTGGACTCGACCAGCCAGTAGCCGGCGCCGTCGAGAGTGGAGGCCACTCCCACCACGGAAGAAGCCAGGTTCTTACCGGCTGTCGACCCATAGAACTTGGCGTCCCCGAAGTTGTAGACGTTCCCCTTGGCGCTGACCAGCCAGTAGCCGCCCTGGTCGGGAGTGGAAGCCACCCCGACGATCGTGGCGGCGGGGTGGTTACCTCGCTCCGACCCGTAGGACTTGTCCGAACCGAAGGCATAG
>Ga0307374_10003887_pt1 | contig 25250 bp, 27 predicted proteins | sample OX3MG_FD_202532 | JGI IMG/M metagenome (GOLD analysis project Ga0307374, IMG submission 202532) | Soil microbial communities from Risofladan, Vaasa, Finland - OX-3 | ecosystem: Environmental > Terrestrial > Soil > Coastal area > Acid sulfate soil | place: Finland: Risofladan, Vaasa | collected...
GCCACATGCGCTCTGCATGGGAAGAGCTTCCTCCATCGTAAAGACGGTAAGCCACCCGCACACCACTGAAAGGTTATTAGATTTGGAGCTTTATATTACTTATTGGTAGAATGTTTCCGATCGCGCTGGGGATACTTGGCTCTGCGATATCGGAGATTGTGCTTGTCATTGCCATCTTCCTTGTTTTGTTCATAATCTTCAAGCTTGGCAGGTCCATCTTCGGACTGCTCACAAACAGCGTGCTAGGGCTGATCTCCATATTTGTGATCAACGCAATCTTCGGAATAGGCATTCCGATCAACTGGGTAACAATCATCGCAACCGCGCTGTTCGGGCTTCCGGCAGTCGCAGTGATGGTCTTGCTCAAGCTTCTAGGGATAGGGTTCTGAAGCTCACTTCGCAAGGTCTATGTCCGCCTTCTCGACAGTCTTTCTCTTTGCGTGAGCGGCAAGCTTGACCGCCTTCTTTGCGATAGAATAAGTGTATCTGTTGATGATTCTTGCCAGTTCGTTTGCCGCGGATTCGCTGACGCGCTCGGCGCCCTCCTCCTTTAGGATCTTCTTTATCGTCATCTTGGTGATTCTCATGCTAACACTAGTTATTAATAAAGAAAGGTTTAAAGAGCTGTTTAGATGGAGATTAGAGAGCTGCAGCAGCAAGACAAGGCGCAGCTAAAGCAGCTTATTCTGGGGGTTTATGTAGACTCTGAGCTTGCGATGTGGTTTGAATCTCGGCCAAGCGAGCAGGCGCTTGATGCGCTCTTTGGATCAAAGATCGATTCAATCAAGGACAGGACCGCCGTTGGCCTTGTCGCGCAGGACGGGGAGAAGATAGTAGGGGAGTGCGAGATAGTGATAAGCGAGGGCTCGGGAAGCGTCGGGATCATAGTTGAGGCAAACCATAGGGGAATGGGAATTGGGGGGGAGCTGCTTGTGGCGGGAATTGAAAAAGCGGCTCTTCTTGGAACATCGAGAATAATTGCGGAGGTTGCTGAGGACAATTTGCCTGCAAGGAAATTTTTTGAGAAGCACGGATTTGAGGCGAAGGGGATAAGCCAAAGAGAATTCAGGAGGATGGGAGAGAGGCATGAAGTAATCCTAATGGAGAGAATCATCCGTTAGAAATCGTGTAGTTTGTTATAAGATTTCCTCCCGCCTGCGTTAGCGCAACAACGACTGATGAGGTTGAACTTGGAGCAGAATATGCAACTATCCAGGTGTCGTTGTAGGTTATCGAGTTGAGTATTGTCGCGTTATAGAAAGTCGCTTCCACATTGACGTTGCTGTATCCGTATGTCCTCACGAAATTCATTACAGAGGGTATTGAGAGGTTGTATGATCTTGCAATCGCAAGCGGCGCAGAGGCGAGTATGTAGCTTCGGTTCTGCTGTAGCCCGTAGATTATGCAGTTGCTCGTGTAGTTGTTTTGGACCCGATATACGAAGCCGTACTGGGGGTAGTCAAAGGAATATGAGACATATGAGGGGCATGGGCTTGTCGCATTGAAATCCACCGAAGTCAGTATGTGCCAACTCCCGGGATATGTGGATGGCGTGACGTTGGTTACGTTGACAATGGTGTTCTGGTTTTGGTTCTTTAGGTAGTTTGTAACCAGCGAGACCGCCTGCTGCTTTGTGACCTGCTGGCCAAGATGAAGGCTTTGCACCCCGAAATATCCGAGCGCGAGCAGTATGACTACCGCTACTCCTCCCAGAATCACTTTTTGAAGCAGATCCATTTAATACACATAAGTTACGAGATAAAGGTTTAAAAGATTATACTCGATTTCAGACGGAAACTACTTTTGACGCCTTCAGCGAGCGCTCCACAATTTTGTCTATTTTCATCTCCTTTAGCAGCTTTCCTATCTTCTCCTTGTTTGAGTTGGTGACCGTGTTGGTCGCGCTGATTGAGCAGACGTCCTTGTATTCCATAATCGAGAGATCGTAGGTGTTGATCTTCCTTGCAACTGCTATTATCTCCTGCTTGTCAAGGCCGATGAGCGGCCGCAGTATGGGAAGCTCGATTGACTGCTGCGATGCGGCGATGTTCGCCATCGTCTGTGAGGCGACCTGCCCGAGACTCTCGCCGGTTATTATGGCCCCCGCGCCCTCATCCTTTGCTATCTTTTCGCTGATCCTAAACATCAGCGCCTTGAGAAGTATCGGCTCGTACTTGTTGTCGATTTTTGAGAGCGCGAGCTGGAAGATGTGAGCGGGAACGTAGTAGATCTTGTATCTTGGATAATATTTAGCGAGCACCGAAAGTATCTTTGGAATCTTTGACTTCTCGGCCATCTCGTTTGTCTGGTAGCCGTGGAGGTGGACATAGATTGGAGCCGCGCCCCTTCTCATTGCGTACCATGAGGCAACAGGCGAGTCGATTCCTCCGGAGAGCATCACAACCGCCTTGCCGCTGCTTCCGACAGGCAATCCGAGGACCCCGTTTGCCCTACCAAACGAGATGAATGCGACGTCCTTGTACACCTTGACAAACATCCTTGAGTCCTTTGCGTCTATGTCAGGCTCAAGCCCAGCCTTTATCACAAGCTTAACGAGCTTGCCAACTATCTGCTTTGAGGTGAACTTGTGCCCCTTGTACGCCCTGCTGGACTCGATTCTTATCGCCTGCGACTTGTTTTTCCCCTTCTTTATCTCCTTAAGTATCGACTCCGCAAGCTTCTCTATAGACTTGAGGTCCGCCTTCGTAGAATAAGAGATTGCGTAGTTGCTGATCCCGATTACGTACTGCAGCTTATCAAGCAACTTCTCCATATTCATCCCCTTCTCTATAGGGATGAGCAGCTTGTCGTACTGGAACTTTATCTGCTTTGGCTTTAGCCCCAGTTGCATCATCAAATTTCTTTTTGTGAGGTCGATGTAGATCCTTCTGTTGTCGCCGCGCAGCCAGAGCTCTCCGAAGTGTATGAGTATCGCTTTCTTGTAGGTGGATTCCATGAAATCAGAGATGCAAGTTAGTCGAAGTGAAGCGCGTAGGTGTTCCTAAAGAGCCTCTTTCCGTGGCGCAGCCCATAGAGCTCGTATGACATTGTCGGCTTGAGCCCCCTCTCCGCCATGAATCCGGATGCGAGCTTCTTGTTGCTGACGTAGAGGTCCACTCCGTTGTTGACCTTCTCGATCTTGCTGATGAACTCGTCGCGCTCGAAATAGTATTTCTCAAGCCTATGGAGCATCCTTGCGCACTTTTCGGGATTGCCCCTGAGCTGTATGACGCCCTCGTAGTATCCCGCGGACTGCCTGTTGCACTTTTGGCACATGAACTTCTTGTATCTAAGCAGAACCTCCTTTCTTATCCCTCGGATGTCCTCGTCGTACTTGCTAAGCTCCACCAGGGCAGAATCCTGCGTGGTGCTGATCAGCTTGAGCTCAAAGTCCTTGAACGACTTTGCGAGCAGCTCCTCAAGCGCCGCATCGTCTTTTTCAACTGCCTGGTTGTTTAATTTGATCCTTCCGCACCTCTTGCAGACCATTACAGGGACCTCGTCGTGGAGCTTGTGGGCAAACCTCTCGAGCGTGCAGCTCTCGCAGAAGTCCCCGTAGAAATGGACGTCGGCGCTTGATCTATTGCACGTTGGACAGTGGCGCGCCACTTGATTCACCTTTTTGGTAGTGTATGCTGACAATTGCTCCGTATGCCGGCCTTGTTATTAATATTCCCAAGAGAGCACCCATTATCGTAGATTCGGAGAACCCGATGATCGAGACAAGGGATGTTGAGAAGAGGAGTGGAAGCATTGCGATTATGATGAGTGCGGCGTCTACCCAGACGATGTAGAACGCGCTCTTGAGCCTTGACTTTACCTCGGAGCCCTGCGACTTGGAGAGAACCTCGTCTGTGATGATGATCTGCGCGTCAACCCCGGTTCCGACCACGGCGATCATTCCCGCGACTGCGGCAAGGTCGATTGTTCCAAGAAGGCCGATTACCGAGACGATTATGAAAAGCTCGGCGAGGACCGTGAGGACTATAGGCGTTATCAAAAAGAGCTTTCTGTACCTAACAACGATTGTTGCAACCACCGCAATCACCGAAAGTATTGCTGCGATTCCGCTGATTCCGAGGAACTTTGTTCCTAGGGTCGCAGGGATTGTTGTAGGGGTACCGACGATCACCTTAACAGGGAGCGATCCGCCCGAGAGGATGCTTGCGATTGTCTTTGACTCCTGCGCTGCAAAGTTGACCTTAGCATTAAGCGAGAGATTCGCTGGAGAGGCGCCTGAGATTACATATGATACTCCGGATGTTCCGTTTGTGACTCCGGGATCAAGCCTTGGAGATGAAAGAAGCCCGATTGCTGGCCAGGTCTGCACCGCATTTATCACCGCCGTGGTCCCGGTCGGTATTGTCTCGAACTGAGGGGTCATGTTCTGGGCGGTAAGATAAGTGAGAGTGTAGTTTAGGTTCTGCAAAGAGTTCACGATGTATGCTGGAGTGCTGGATGAAAGTATGACTCTTGTGTAAGTCGCATTGTGGGAGGCAAAATACGGCTTTAGAAGATTCCAGTTTGTCGCATTGCCGTTGAGGATTTCTATAGGTATTGAGCTGTTGCCAAATGTTGCCGCAGTCTGTATTGTGGTTATCGCCTGGCTCTGCGTGAGACCCATCGCCGCCCCGCCCTTGCTTAGGTAGGTGGAGTTTAGAAGTATGATTGTCTTTACTGGCCTGTCAAGGAATAGGTAAAGCGGCTGGTAGGCCTGACCGAACACGATCTTTGCAAACTTTGCCGCACCCTTTGGAGTAAGATAGAAGTTAACCGACCATGAGACGTTGCTCCCTATTGTGCTAGGAGGCGCGCCTCCGATGCTTCCGGGAAGTATTGAGGATCCGTTGAGCGCCTCTCTTCCGCTGACTATTCCCTGGAAGACTCCCTGGCTATCGATTATCGCGATTGTGGAGTTTATCTCGCTTGCTGAGACGCTTGGGATTGTGACATAGAGCCCCGTGTTTCCTATTCCCTCAACCGTCACCTGCTTGAGGCCGAACGTTGAGACTCTTTGCTGGAGTATAGAGATGAGGTTGCTCATCTGATCGGGTGTCACTGCGCTTCCAAGCGTGATCGGGATCTGCGTTCCTCCAATGAACTCGATTCCGAAGTGGAGTATGTGAGGGCCTCCGTATGTGACGTCGAGGGCGCCTAGCGCCAGCACTATGAGTAGCAAAAAGAGGATTCTTTTGTCCTTTACATAGTCTATTGTTGCCATCTAATTACGCTCGTGCCTTTTCTTGTAAAGCAGAATCATCGGCGCGTTGCCGAGCCATGTTGTTATCAAATCCCCGATCAGCCCGAAGAGCACAACTCCTGAAATCTCGTAGTATGTCGGTACGTATGCGACAAGCGAGACTGCGAAGAGGACCGCAAAGGATGCAATTGCCGCCGCAGTCATTGTCATTCCGGTCTTCATTGCTCCGTACGCCCTCTCCTCAGGGGTCCCCTCCCTTCTCTTTAGGATCCTGACCGCTGTTATGATTTCCGTGTCAATAGCGTATCCGATGAGCATGAGAAGCCCTCCAAGACTTGCAAGTCCCAGAGGAATGTTTAGGATCACCATCGCCCCGAGCGCTATGATCATGTCGTTGCCTGCCCCGAAGATTATTGCAAGGGATGGAGCCCATGCCCTAAAAATTATCAGGACCGCAATTGAAATCAAAACGAATGCGGCGATTATTATTCCCCAGACCTGGCCAAGGAAGAACCTGCTGAGGGTCGGAGTGACCTGCTGGTAGGTGAATGAGCTGAATGGAATCAAGGAATGGAGCGCAGTCACAATCTTTTGCTTGTAGACAAAGCTCGCGTTCACATATGAATTCTGCGCGGTGTTTGACATGTTGTTTATGTCGGCTGGATTGTATGCGATAGTTCCTACGAAAGGCTTGAGCGACTGCAATTCAAGGTTGAGCTGGCTTGTCATCCCCAAAAGGGACGCGTTTATTCTGGAATTTGAGACTGCAAGCTGGCTTAGAAGGGTCTGGTTGCCCGGATTTGTTCGAAGCGCATTTTGCAGTGTAGTGTAATTGAAGTTATAGGAGGTGTAGTTGGAGAGGTAAGAGTAGAAATTTAGCTGATAATTCTCCGCATTCACAAGGCTCTGGTTGTTTGCAATCGTTATCTGCACCTGCCCGGGGCTTGTGAACACCGTTGGATTTGCAACCTGAAGCGAAGAGCCCAGCTGAGAGGAGACCTGCGATGCGGCGATTGTCGCATTCGTCTGTAGTATGACGCTCACTCCGCCGCTAAGCGAGGTGTCAAGGGTTATGTGGGTGGCAAGAATCGCACCGATTATCATCAGCACTACAGGGATGATGATGTAGAACTTCATGTTCTTGCTAGTGTATATATTAGGTATCGTAAACACTGGAATCAGCTGTGAGTAATTAGCAATTAATAAGGGGCGAAAAAGTATTTAAAGGTAGGACAATCGACTGGGTGGCTACAGGTTTAAGGTGGTGTAGCCACCTAACTTAATCGGGATTTTTTATCCCGTTTGTCCTTATCGATTTCAGCCATATTATGTACTCATCTGGAAGGCCGCATAGCTCTGCGCCCTTAACTATTGAGGCAAGGTAGTAGTCGGATGGGTCAAATTCGCCCACCTTGTTTGCCCTGTAGGTTGTCACCTTGACTTTTTCGCCGCTGTCGAGAATCGCGACAGTCTCTACTCGCTCGTAATCGTTTTCCTTCTTTTTTCCGTAGTATCCTTCATACTCATCCAAAAGCAGAAATTCTCTCTCGTGCAGCTCGAAGATTGCGCCCCACAGCTTCTCGCCCTTTGTCTTCTCAAAGCCGGCAACGCCTCCCCTCCAGTCACTGTGCGAGGTTCTTGGAAAGATCAGCCTTGTGTCTGGAAGATACGCCCTGAATAGAGGATCGATTGAGTCTCTATCAATCCTGCGCCTAAGCTGGGGGAGATTCATGTTGCTGCCATAGGCGAAGTAAAGCATCTTTTCACTAGCATGCGGAGGTAGGGATTTGAACCCTAGCATTCACTAAAGAAAACAGGCCCTGAACCTGTCGCATTTGGCCAAGCTCTGCCACCTCCGCATTAGAGTATAATTATGGGAGAAGGCTTTAATTGGCTTACGTTTTAGACGTAGACAAGCACAAAGAGCTCGTCAAGTTCGTCTGCCGTGACGTTTGCTATCACCGATAAGTTGGCGCTCTCTGGGCGGCTCAGGGCGAGCTTTATGTTAAATAGCTCCCTGACAATTCCTTCCTCCTCGTCTTGGCTCATGCGCTGCGGCTTCTTGCTCTTGAGCTTCTTTATCAGCTTTTGCATTCCGGAAAGCGTGATATCCGCTCCTGCCTTGAACTCCTTGCCCTCAAGGCCCCGCTTCACCTTCTTTTCAACCACGACCCTAATGCGATCATGTATCCGGGCGAGTATCTCGACAAATCGCTCGTCGTTGCCGTAGTCCATTCGCTGCGCAGACTTGGCAAGCACCAAAGACTTTGACTGGACTATTGCAAGCGCGATACTTGTCAGGGAAGCGGCTTCGCTTTCTGAGGTAGAGATTCCGATCCTTTCGATCAGGTTCCGCTCGGTGAAATCGAGCACCGCAAAAAACTTCCGCAGATTGTCAGTGGTGAGTATCGTGCTTGGGGCCTCAATTGCGCCAATCGTGAAATCAAAGAACTGGAGCACTCTGCTTAAAGTGTATGGGCTATCAGGGGAACTTGTAAGGTCGAATTCGTCCACCAACATGTTGCGGGCGTGGTTTATCGCCTTTATTATTTCGGGCCTGCTCGCGTTGGTGGAGATAAGTTTTGCTTGGACTATCTTTGCCTCCTCTGAATCTTTTTCCGCGCCCCTTGCCCCAATTCCGGTGTTGTTTGTCCTTGGGCTTGAGCTTGCGCTGTCCTCAAATTTGTTTTTCTTCCACCGCTCGAACATCACACCACAGATTTGATGGATTTTAAGGGTTTTAATCTTTTTCTGATGATTCGTTTAGCTTGAAAATCATAAGCTTTATATGATTGTCACGGAAATCATTAAACATGGCAAAAATCGGACTCGCGGGAGCCACGGCGATAGGGCTCGGTGCGATAATTGGCGCTGGAATATTCGTGCTCAGCGGCACCACCATAAACCTTGCCGGATCTGGGGCGCTCATCGCCTTTGTGATAACAGGTTTCGTGGCGGTCATAATAGCTCTGGAGCTCGGGGAGCTTTCCAGCGAGATGCCAAATGAAAGGGGGGCGACATACTCTTTCACATATAACGCATTCGGGAGCGAGCTCGGTTTCATAGGCGGAATACTCCTTTATTTGGGGTATGTCGCGGCGGTCACCACAATAGCCCTAGGGTTCGGCACCTACCTTTCGGGGGGATTGGGATTCACCAGCCCGCTCTACACTTATGCGTTTGCAATCCTCATCATACTAGCGCTGATGATGGTGAATTACAGGGGGATAAAAAACACCGCAAACACCGACCTTGTGCTGGTTGCCTTCAAGGTGCTGGTGCTCGTGCTGTTCATACTCTTTGCCGTATTCTTCGGAACCTGGACCACACATCAGATATTTGGATTTTTCACAGGAGGAACAGGTGGAATATTCGCCGCGAGCGTTATAGCGCTCTTTGCGTATGCGGGATTCCAGTCAATTGCCTCGCTAACCCCTGACATAGAGGGCGGGGGCAAAACGGCAGCAAAAGCGATAATGATCTCGGTGGTGATAAGCATGGTACTTTACGTCGGGGTCACAGTTTCGCTTCTTGCGCTTGTTCCGGGAAGCCAGTTCGGCCCGATAGCAAACCCGCTGGGCTATGCCCTGAGCGCAAACAACGCACCCTCCTGGCTCTTCATACTCATAACAATCGGCGCGCTGGTTGCGACAACATCCGCGACTCTCTCGATGATGGTCGGAGGATCAAGGACCATCTACCAGATGTCGCTTGACGGGCTTCTTCCAAAAAACTTCAACAGGGTCAACCTGAAGAAGGCACCGACAAACTCGATTCTGCTCACAACCGCGCTTTCCGTATTATTTCTGTTTGGAACCGCGCTCTTCTTCAACGGAAACATCTACATCATAGCCGCGATAAGCAACTTCGGGATACTCTTCAGCTTCCTGCTTACTGGCCTTGCGCTGATCAAGATAAGGAGGATAAGAAACCACTACAAGGAAAAGAGGGGGATACTCGGCGACGGGAGCAGCGTGAAATTAAAGAACGTGTTCCAGATGCCCCTTTACCCCTACCTTCCGATAATATCGATAGTTGCGATACTGATCTTCTTTTACGCCTTCCCGAACATCGTGATAAGCACAGGCCTTGCACTCACGCTTGCAATAATGATAATCTATTATCTCCTAAGGGAAATAAAGGATCGGCCGGTGATAAAGGTAAGGTTCTTTGACAAGTGATTAGATGCTCATTGGGATAATAGGCGCGCCAAACAAGGGGAAGAGCACGCTTTTCTCGGCCCTTACAATGGCGAGTGCAGAAATCGCAGACTACCCTTTTACAACGATAAAGCCGAACCAGGGCGTGGCGTATGTCGCAAGGGAGTGCGTAGAGAAGGAGCTGGGGGTAAAGTGTACGCCGAAGAACGGAATATGCAAAAACGGCACGCGCTACATACCCATCCAAATCGTTGATGTTGCGGGACTTGTGCCCGGAGCGCATCTGGGAAAGGGAATGGGGAACCAGTTTCTAACTGACGCGATATGCGCTGACGTCTTGATTCAGGTCGTTGACCTTTCGGGAAAGACGGACCTGGGAGGCGACGTAGCTGAGAACTCTGACCCGGCAGAGGAAGTGAGGATGATTGCGGATGAACTCGCGCACTGGGTATCAGGCATAATCAAAAAACACATGGGAGGAATCGCAAAGAGAAAGGATGGGGCAAAGGCACTTCATGAGATGCTTGCGGGGCTCAGGGTCAGCGAATTGCAGATAGAGGGCGCGATAAATATTTCCAGCCTCACTTCATCTAACATAGGATGGGGGGATTCTGACATCGAGGCATTTTCAAGGGCGCTGCTCAAGATAAGCAAGCCTCTTGTTGTTGCCGCAAACAAACTGGATCTGGCACCTCCCGGCGCACTTGAAAAGCTAAAGGGAGAACTTGGCGACTACACGGTTGTCGAATGCTCAGCTGCAATAGAGCTCGCGCTCAAGAAGGCTGCGAAGGCGGGAGCAATAGACTACAATCCTGGAGAAAAGAACTTTGAGATTACGGGAAATCTAAATCAGGACCAGAGCAAAGCCCTTGAATACATGAAGACATTTGTGAGGAAAAATGGGACAGGTGTTCAGCAGCTGCTAAACAGCGTCGTGTTCGACGTCCTCAAGATGATCGTGGTCTATCCGGTGGAGGACGAGAACAAGTACACAAACCATTTCGGGGATGTGCTCCCAGATGCGCTGCTCGTAGAAAGGGGGAAGAATGTCCACGACCTTGCGGCAAAGATCCACAGCGACCTTGCAAAGAACCTGCTCTACGCAATCGATGCGAAAAAGAGGATGAGGATAAACAAGGAGCACGAGCTTAGGGACAATGACGTGATAAAGATTGTCAGCACCGTGAAGTGAATATCAGATTATTTTTCTAAGGTATGATAGCGAAGCGAAGATTATCGATGTGGCAATCAAAAGCCCCGCAGGGATTCCTATCCAGAACTGCAGAAGGAAGTTGTTGTCAGGCTGCGATCCGGCGAGGCTGTAGAACATTATCAGGTATATTACCGCTATCACCACAAGGTAGACAAAGCAGCAGTAGATCCCGTTTAGAAGTCCTGCCCTTGCTGCCTTCTTTGCGCCATTTGCGCTCTTTCCCACAAGGGTCCCGATTACCGCACCCATTATTATCGGCAGAATCAGTATTCCTGGCTGGTTTAGTATGAAGTTGGAGATTCCCCCAAGCACCGTAAAGGTTAGTCCCGAAGTGGTCGCACTGAGAGTGAGTATTGCCTTGAATAGCAGCCCGATCGCAAGAAGCGCAATCCAGATTGCCATGGGTATCGCTATGCTTACGTGCCCCGCCGCTTTTTTGGCGCCCTTGCCAAGGTCTGCACCTATCTCGTCCTCTTCTGACATGAAAATCATTCCCCAATTAAGATTTATTAAGCTGTTGCTAGATGATGTTCCTAAATATAGTTGAGAGTATGACGTAGCCGTCCCTGAATGTGTTGAGCTTGCCCTCTCCCGCCGCCCTCCTCTTCTCCATGCTTGGGACCTCAAGGACCCGCAGGCCTCTTTTTATCGCCTTTATGTTTATCTCCGTCTCGATGCCGAACCCTCGCTCCTTAAGTCCGAGCCTCCCGAGCGCGCCCTTCCTAAAACCCCGATAGCCGTAGCATAAATCTGTGTAGTTCGCGCCGAAGATCAGGTTTACTAGCAAGATGAAAATCTTGTTGCCAAACTTCCTCAGCCATGGCATGTCATCACTCCCGCCGCCTATGATGAAGCGCGAGCCCATGCAGATGTCGTATCCTGTCTCTATTCCCGCAATCAGCAGCTTTAGCTCCTTCGGCTCGTTTGATAGGTCGGCGTCCATCGAGATGAGTATGCTGCCCCTTGCCAAGGAGAGGCCCTTCATCAGCGCGGATCCCTTTCCTATGTCATCGTAGATTATCTTGGCGCCGAGCCTTTTTGCAATTGAGACTGTTTTGTCCTCTGAGTGGCGGTCGACTATTATTATCTCGTGAGAATATCTTGAGAGGACGCGGTTTACCGCAGGTATCACCCTTCCGATGTTGCCCTCCTCTTTCCAGGTGGGTATGACAACCGATACGTAGGGTTTTTTTGCCATCTAAATCACACTATAACTACTTTCCTCGCTTTATAGGCCTCTTTGCCTTTAAGTTCTTTTTGGCTTTTGTCCCCTTGGCAGCGCGCGCAGAATCTTCGCTCTTCACCTGGTCTCGCAGCCTTGCAAGTTGTTCGGATGTCCCCCGTCTGTAGAAAGGCATCTTGACGAATCTTACAATCAGATATATGGCTACAAGCCCGGCCACTGCTGCGAGAACATACTCCACGGTCTGCAGGTTATTCTTTAATGAATTGATGGCCGAATTCAGCAAAGAGCTTAGCTGCGCATTTGGAGACTGCGCACTAGGCAGCACCACAATCGGCAGCGAGTATGTAGCATTGAAGCCCTTGGTCGATACGAAAAGCGTGAGGTTGTAGGTGCCGGAAATCAGCCCTGGAGTCACAGTGAAACTCGGGTTGAGCAGCTGGCTTTGCGAGCTGTTTATCAGCTGAGAAGGATTGCTGATTGTTATTCCTGGAGGCCCGGTAAGTATGAATGAGATCGGCTCGGACTCGGCGGCGGTGTATACGGCAAACATGCTTATCGTCCCGCTAGAGTTCGTGTAGAATGTCGGGAAGGCGATGTTTACAACTTTGAGTATTCCAGGAGGCAGGCTGGATGCCTGCGTGGCCAGAACGTTCTTGATGGACTGCAGCAGTCTCTGGCTCTGCGGCTGGCCGATTGTGTAGTATCCGTAGACCGATGTTAGCGGGCTTATCTGAGGTATCTGCCAGATCACCATGTAGAATCCAGGTATGTCGACAATGTTTGCCTGCAGCCCGAGCGTCTTTATGTCAGAGATGTTTGAGACAAGCGCCTTAGGTATGAAGGTCTGCAGAGTCAGGTTGGTGAGCAGGCCCGATGTAGGGTTGCTTATCTGAATCGTTCCCTGTGCGGTGTCGGTGTTGTTTTGCAGCGTGAGCTGGCTTGCAATCTGGGCGCTGCTGTTTGATGCGCTGTAGAGGTTGAATGCGAAGTACTCGGTTTGGTTTACTATCGGCCCTCCTGTGCTAAGGCCCAGCTTGAGCGGAAGTATGTACACTCCCGAAGGAAGCGTGGCGTTAGGGAAGAATGTGAAGTGCACGCTGCCCTGCTGGCCCTGGAGCAAATAGAGCGAGTTTGTTGAGAGCTCAAGCAGGTCCTGGTATGCTGGCGGTATGCTGAGTGTGACGTTCTCTGGTGATGTTCCGGTGTTTTGCAGCCCGAGTATTGAGAGAGACTGAGTGCCTGATGTGATTGAGGTTATAAGCGGGGCGCTGGTTATAAGGAGCGAAGGAAGTGAGGTGATGTAGTTTGCGGACTGCGGAAAGACCCCACCCCCAACACCAGTCTGTGCAATCACCGAGTAACGGGTTGTGGCAATGTTTGATGTGGCAGTCCCGTTACCAAGCGGATATGTATCAAATGCCTGAATGTCGTAGCCACCCAGGGAGGGGGTGACGTTTGGAAGAGTTATCGTGTAGGTCGTGTTCTGAAATGGCAGAAGGGATGCGCCAGGATACTGCGCCCTCACCGCAAATGAGGATGTGAGTCCGGTTATGTTGAGGAAAAGAGTGAAGTTGCCTGCCGATAGCTGCCCTAGGTTGGTGGTGTTGATTTGGAAGGTTATAGGGGCGCCTCGCACCGCGACAAAGGGCTCGCTTATCCCGATTATGCTAAGGTTCTGAGGATTGAGAAGTGTGAAATCTGCTGTAGAAGAATTGCTAAATCCATTGAACCTAAAGGCAACAGTAGCGGCATATGTAGAGTTGGTCAGATTGTCGCTGTTAAAGGAGACGAGCGCCGTTTGTGGCGTGGAGTTCACGATGCTTGCCGTCAGGTTCTTGCTGAGAATGATATTGGAGCTTGGGAGCTGCGTTATCACCATGCTGCCATTCATCAGATCTATCGTACATGAGGGCACTTTCTCGCTGAGCGTATAGTAGATTGTAATGTTCTGCAGCTTCTGGTATACGGGCTGCGAATGCATTGTGAGCGCAAAGCTGCAGTTCATCGGCAGATTCACATTCTCTATCGCGTTTGCCGAGGATTGAGCGAGGATTAGATTGGAGGAAAGGAGGAGTAGCAATAAGACTAGCGTTGCGGAAAGGCGCATTTTACATCACAATTGATGGGAAACCAACTATTTTATCTGTTATCACTCAAACTTTCCCTGCTCCCGGGTGTAGATTATGAGCTCCGGGTGCTTCTTTGGCATCGGATTCGCCTTCAGTCCATAGATTGCGCGCACGTTCTTTAGCAGCGCAAGCTCGACAAGCCTTTGCGTTATGACCCCATCAAGCACGACTCCGAAGATGTTGTCGTTTGCGTCCTGAAGGTATGTTATCAGCTCTCTTATCGGAAGCTCCTTTATCATGTTGCCGTCAGGTGCGTAAGCTCTGCTTCTAAGCGTTCCGTTAAGTTCTTCAAGTCCGCTTCCAAGTTGGGAGAGCACCACGCTCTCCATCGCCGGCTTTGCGACAGGGGTTCTCATCTCAACCTGCGTTGTGAACATCGTCTTTGGCTGCGGCCTTGTCATAGGCTGGCTCTCGATCTTTGGAATCGAAGACGAGTTGTCGGCTCCGATATCCGAAAGCTCTCCGCTTCTAAACGAGGACTGGGACCTCGGCTCTATTCTCTCTATTCTTGGCTGAGGCCTAGGTTGCTGCTGCGGTTGCGAGTAGCTGCTGCTAGGCGAAGAGTGTGGCGGTGGCGGAAGAGGGTTCTGGCTGTGCGACGGAGGGGTCCTCTGCTGGTTTGCCATGTTCTGCGGCCTTGCGGTCTTGTTCATAGAGAGGTACTGGTCGACCGGGATCTTTGTCCTCAGCGCCTTGATAACCTCCTTTCTCTGAAGCTCCTCCACCTCCTTTCCCTCCGGAGCCTTTGCTACAAAGTCGACAGGCGCGACGCTAAGAAGCGTCCTTAGGATCATGTCGCCTCCCTTGTCCCCGTCCAGGAAGACAGTGACTTCCTTGTCGTTGCAAAGCCTGATCAGCGTCTTTGCGATCGATGTCGCCCCGCCGATTGCGATTGCGTTTGTTATGTCGTTTCTGAGCAGAGTGAGAACGTCGGCTCGGCCTTCGACAAGAATTATTTCCTTGTTCTTGTCTATGTCAGGCCCCGCCGGCAGCTGCTCTGGCCCGTAGGTTGTGATCTCCGCAAGCTTGACGTCAGCCTGCACGAGCTCCGCAAGCTCCTTGCTGTCCGGCATTCCGCTGGATAGCAGAGTGCGGACAAGCTCCTTTGCCCTGTCTAGCAGCTTCCTTCTCTTCTCTGTTCTTGTGTCCTCTACCTTTTCTACCCTGAATTTAGCGTCATATGGCCCTACCCTGTCCACCGATTCGACGGCTGCGGCAAGTATGCAGGTCTCGATTCTGTCAAGAGATGCAGGGAGATGGAGCTTTCCGTAGGTCTTATTGCCTGATTGCGACATGTCGATCTCGATTCTTCCGATCTTTCCGTTCTTTTGGAGCTCCCTTAGATCTAGCTCGTCCCCAAGAAGCCCCTCGGTCTGCCCGAACACCGCACCGATTATATCAGGCTTGTCAACAAGCCCGTCAATGGTGAAGTCAGCTGCAACCATGTATTTTACTATGTCAAGATATGTCTTTGCCATGAAATTCATCTATTCTAGGTACTCGTGGACACAGTGCAGAATTAGTCAGAACAGCGGTGCTTGCGCTCGGTTATTTCGTCTGTAATTTATCTGTAAGAATTACAGAAAATGAAATTTTAATATCGAACGCCATCTTACGAACCTTGCTATTTTTGACCAATACGCGCACCTATTCCATGCGGTATCCTATACTAAACTTGGGAATAGCAATATTAATATATACACAGTATTAGCTACGGCGATTGATTGAACAGGTATGTCAAAGGGGCACACGGGGAGAGGGAGCTTCTCCATAGATTCCACGACCTGGGATACTCGGTAATCCGGAGCGCAGGATCTGGCGTCAACTCGATAAGCCCAGACATCGTTGTGATGAAGGGCGGAAAGGGCTTCTCCTTTGAGTGCAAGGCATGGGATTCATCGACGATCAGCATAGAGCACGACAAGTACGAGTCGCTTAGGAGCTGGGAGGAGAACACGAAGATGCCGACCTTTATGGCATGGAGGATGAGCAAGATTGGCTGGTTCTTCATCAGGCTTCCGGAGATGCACAAGAACGGAAAGTCCTGGAGCGTCACAAAGAAGAGGACAATAGAAATTGGAAGGATCTTTGAGAACCTAAAGCTTGAGCAGGGACTTGAGCCGATACTTGCAAGGATTGACTAGTTCTTTGAGAGAAGCAACATTTTGTTGATCCCTTTAACGTACTCGTAAGTTGTAGTTGTTATTGTTGCACTCACTCCGTCCCTTTTAAGTTCCTTTAGAATCCTGCCAAGAAACTTTGGGGGGCCATGCGCTTTTTCTGCCGGGAAGATCCTAACCTCTTGTTTTGAAACCCTCAGCATTTCCCTGATTGCCTTAATGTGAAAGGCGTAGTCAAGCTCATCCTCATAGGAAAAAAGTAGATTCGCACTTAGTACCATCTCGAACGTGCGGTCCTTAAATGGAAGTTGAGATAAGTTGCCATGGATGTATGTACTCCCAATTGAATCGGAAAAATCTTTGAGGAAATTTTTAAGGGCTTTTCTTCTGTATTTTATTAGGTTTGGAATTGAGCGGTATAGATCCCAGTTGTAGATCTGATGATGTAGCTTGGTTCTTTGTCTAGTCAGTTCGATTTCAAATTCCCCAAGCAACTTTAGCTGGCTAAGATTCCTGCTGTAAATCTCGTCACATGCGATGACATTTATTCCAAGTTTCTTTGCTTCGAAGGCAAAGGAAGATGCACCTGCAGGGCAGTCTAGAACGCGCTTATCCTTGATCGAATTGATTTTCAGATCGAACATCTTCTCGTACTCCCATAGAGTCCTTCCCGAAAAAATCGTATCACGCACCCTAAGGGCGTGCAGTTGATTTTGGAGCTTTTGGAACAATTCGTCAACTTTTGGATTTTTCATGTCAAGCAATCTTAAGAGGATCTTGGATTTTAAATAGGCATTTGCGCATTTGTTTAATTGAAAAGTTGGTACGGCTAAGGAATTTGGGGTAATATTTAGTAATTACCCATTTTATACAATTTTTACCCATATATTTAAATAGCACAAAGTTGCCATAATATTGTGTTAAAATGGAAGTAACAATTATGGACGAGAGGGGACGGGTTACTATAGGCAAAGAGCTTGGGGAAAAGTTCGGAGGAACCTTCTTTGTTGTGGCTACTTACAAGGAGATAATTCTAATGCCAAGGCCAAAGGATCCACTGAAGGCTTTGGCAGAGTGGGGAAGAAAATCAGGAATAGACAAACTATCTAAGAAAGAGATTGACCAAATTATTGAAAAAGAAGCTACGCGAGAAGCAATGGGAAATCTAAAAAAGAGTAGAAAATAGGTGCTGGAATGATATATGCAGACACTGATTTTTTCGTTGCTTTGGCGAGACCGGGAGACAGGCTCCATGAATCGGCAATTGAGATATATAAAAAATATAAAGGGGAGATATGCACGTCCCTTGCCACAGTTTTGGAATTGTCAATGATAGCAGGAAAGCTGGGAAAAGGGGTCGAGGACTTAATGGAAGGCGTGCTCGGTGTTGCCGAAGTCAGAGGAATAGATAGGAGTAGAATCATGCTCGCTGCACGATTAATAGAAATTAGCAAAATGAGCACCTTTGATGCTTTTCATGCGGCCATGTGCGAGGGCAGGATTATAAGTTCTGACCATATATATGATAAGGTTGGAATTGATAGAATACAGCTCTAAGGTGTCGAAATGAAAGTTTACATAATGGGCCCAAAGCAGCTTGCCACAAAAGGCACAATCCCATTTTATAAGAACATAGTCGCGTTCACTAAGAATTATTTCAAGACAGTTGTCTGCACATACCCAGACTTCTGGGACTCAGACAAAACTCCTCAGCAACACTACAGATTCCTCAAGGGTGTGATAAAGAGCTGCGACTATCTAATTGCAGAGGCTTCAACTCCTGCAACAGGGCTTGGGGTGCAACTTGAGATGGCAGTCACCTACAAGATTCCGGTCATTGCGCTAGTAAAAGAAGGCCAGAAAGCATCAACCCTCGTCTTGGGACTTCCCGTCCTGAAGAAAACAATTGTTTACAAGAACCAAAAAGACCTCAACTCAAAGCTCGCAAGGGCGTTTGCAGAGATTTAGCGTCCTCCTCGAAAGGGGTTTGGACTCTCTCGACAGGGTTGTACTACCACTATTCAGTGCGACCCCATCTCTTTTTTAAGGCTTGCATACGCATCAAATCTTACAATTTTAATTCGGGGGAATTAATGGGAAAGCGGGGGTTCAGTCTCTACGACGTAGAGCAATTTATGAGAGAAGCGGGTGCGCAGCAGGTAACCGAGGACGCAGTTGTCGACCTTGAGAAGGAGCTGGAGAGGCTCACCGAGAAGCTTGCTGATCACGCCTTAAGGTACGCAAAGCACGCCGGACGCAAGAAGCTCATAAAGAAGTCTGACATCCTGCTCACAAAGCACGGACTGGTCTAGAGAAGCCCTGCAAAATAAAGAGCGAAGGCGAACAGCACAAAGAACGCCTCGAATCCTATCAGATAGTTTGTAACCTGGTGCTCCTTCATCTTGCCCAGGTTCATCACCACATGCGTTAGGCTGTAGACTTTCGTTCCATACTTTGACTTGAAGGTTCCGTCCTTTTGCCTAATTCCAAGGTCCGTCACCTTGAATCCGCCCTTTAGGTGCAAGAAGAACTCGATTATCCAGGGAATGAATATTATTATCCCGAAAGCCTCCGCGTTTCCCACAGCCATTATCGCGACAAGAACTCCTCCAATGCAGTATGTGAAGCTGTCACCAGGGATGATTCTTGCAATGTACTTATTGAATGGCCAGAATGCAAGCAGCGTGAAGAAGAGGAGCGCTGAGAGCAGGGCGCCAATGTAAGAACCGAAGAATGTCGTGTATAGCAAAAGCCCAAAGCTTGCGACAATCGCCATCCCAGGCTGCAGGCCATCGAATCCTCCGAGAAGATTGAACGCGTTCGAGACGAAGATCACTGCAATTGGAAGTATTATTAGTGGATATATCAATCCAAGGTTGACAACTCCAAGAAATGGAAGTGTTACCGTGCTTATTCCCGCGTTTATCGCCATGAGTGGTATGGCACCAATGACTGTGAGAAGCGGCTTTTGCCACTGCCTAAGGCCCACCTTGAATCTCTTGAGGTCTGTACCGACAACCCTCTTTGTCCCGACGTTTATGTCATCAAGGAATCCTACAAACGTAATCAGCATTATCGAGAGCGCAACCGCCATTAGCTGCGAGACGCTAAGAAGAGGAACGAATGCAAATGTTCCACCGAAGATGTAGGTCATGAGTCCGATGATCAATCCGAATGCGACCGCTACTCCACCTGCGCTTGGAAGCTTGAGGACCTTTGCCTTATTGTGGTCCTCATCGATTATTCCCGCGCCATAGAAGTAATCAATCAGAAACTTTGTCGCGTAAAAGGTAACTAGGAATGAAATAATTGCAGGAATCAGAACTGTCAGGTACGAATGGTACGGAAACGGTAGCATGGTTTAGCATAGCCAGCTCAGTAATAAAAAACTATCATTGGGCGGATTACACATAATGTTTATAATGTTTTAAGGCATTAATTAAACGCTCTAATTGCTCAAGTCAGGTTGGTGCTCACATGATCGATTACCCTAGGATAGATAAGAAATGGCAGGAGCAGTGGGCGAGCGCAAAGATCTTCGAGTCTGAGCCCGACGAGAGAAAATCCTATCTTGTCACAGCGGCATTTCCTTACGTAAACACTGCGCTTCACATCGGTCATTTGAGAACCTATGGGACTGCTGATATTCTTGCAAGGTACAAGAGGATGCAGGGATACAATGTGCTATTCCCAATGGGATTCCACGCAACAGGCACACCGATACTTGCATTTGCAAAGAGAATCGCAAACAAGGACGCGGACTTAATCCACGAGCTTGGGATATTCCATATTCCACCGGAGGAGATAGCAAAAATGACCGATCCTGAATACATCGCGAGCTACTTTGTCAAGGATGTGGAGGTCGGAATGCGAAGGGGGGGACTGAGCATCGACTGGAGAAGGAAATTCGTATCAACAGAACCGTTCTTCAGCAAGTTCGTAGAGTGGCAGTTTGGAATACTCAACAAAAAGGGATACCTAGTGAAGGGAAAGCACCCGGTCGGCTGGTGCCCGAATGAAAAGGGCGCGGTAGGAATGCATGACACAAAACACGACGTAGAGCCCGAGATAGAAGAAGAGGTAGCGATCAAGTTCAAGGTTGACGGAGAGGATGCGAGCCTCATCTGCAGCACATACAGGCCAGAGACGGTTGACGGCGTAACAAACATTTTTGTGAAGCCTGAGGCGAGATATGTCCTCTGCAAGATCGAAAACCAGAACTACTACATTGCACGCGCTGCCGCAAGCGTGCTCAACTACCAGATGCCTGTAGAGGTTATAAGCGAAATAGATGGAACAGAGTTGCTAAAGAAAAAATGCATCAATCCATTCAACGGAGAAAAGATTCCAATTTTCCCAGGATATTTCGTGAAAGAGGCGCTTGGAACCGGAGTTGTGATGAGTGTTCCAGCTCACGCGCCATTCGACTACGCAGCACTTGAGAGACTCAAGATGAGCGGATACGACATGCAGGGAATAAAGTACAAGAAGATAATCGATGTGCAGATCGGAAGATCGCTTAGCGATGTCTCTGTCGGCGAATCGGCCCCGGTTCATCTTGACATTCCTGCCCTTGCATACCTTGAGGTTCTTCACACTGACGTGAATGCGATAAACGACATGCTCGAGTTCGCAACAAAGCTGCAGTACAGGGAAGAATCCCACTGGGGAAAGATGCTCGTGAAGGGATACGAGGGATTAAGCGAGCCTGAAGCAAGAGACAAGATAAAGAAGAGGCTGCTTGAGGAGAAGAACGCAATGATGATTTACATAATCCAGAACGCTCCGGTTCACTGCAGGTGCGGATATGATGTGGTCGTGAAGGTGATGGACGATCAGTGGTTTTTAAACTACGGGGACGAGAAGTGGAAAGCGATTGTCAAGGACTGGTTCAAGGACATGAAGATTCTTCCGGACAAGGTGAACAACGGATTCAATGCGGCGATCGAGTGGATAAACCTCAGGGCAGTTGCAAGGTCGCAGGGGCTGGGAACAAAATTCCCTCTCGACAAAAACTTCATAATAGAATCCCTCTCGGACTCAACAATCTACATGTCGTTCTACACAATACTTCACCTGATAAGAACTGTTCCTGTAGAAAAACTTACTCCGGAATTCTTCGACTTCGTCTACCTTGGAAAAGGAGATGCTGACTCGATTGCAAAGTCCACGGGAATAGACTTTGATATTGTAAAGAAATGCAGAGACTCCTTCACGTACTGGTACCAGTACACTTCAAGGCACTCTGGGCCGGACCTTATATTCAACCACCTCACGATGCAGATCTTCAACCATGTCGCGGTCTTTGACCACGAGTACTGGCCAAAGCAGGTAGTTGTCAACGGGATGGTGATGTACGAGGGGGAGAAGATGAGCAAGAGCCTTGGCAACATAATTCCCCTTACTGACGCGGTGGAGAGAGTGGGGGTGGATCCGCTTAGGATTGTCGAGCTAACAAGCGCGGACCTCTTCAGCGACTCGGAGTACAGTGAAAGCGCAATAAACGGGATAAAGGAGAGGCTTGAGTACCTAAACGACATCGTCGAAAAGATGGAGGAGTACGAATCAGGGGAGCTCACCCACATTGACTATTGGCTCTACTCAAAGCTCAACAGGAAGATTGAGGCGGTCACTGTAGCAATGGAATCGCTTGAGCTAAGGGACTACTCAACGCAGGCGCTTTACAACTCGATAATAGAGTTAAAGAAATATTTTGAGAGGGGAGGAAAGAACGGGATGGTGATCAAGGAGTATATGCAGAACCTTATGCTTATCCTGCAGCCCGTGGCGCCCCACATTTCCGAGGAGTTATGGCACAGGCTCGGAAACGAGACATTCGTCTCAAAGGAGAAGTGGCCGAATGCAGAGAAGGATATGATCAACGACAAGATAGAGGAGGGCGAGGATCTCGTCTCGCTGCTTTTAGAGGACGTGAAGAAGGCGGCAGAGCTGGTCGGAAAGAAGAATGAGGGCAAGAAGATGAAAAACATCGTGCTTGTTGTCGCAAACGAGTGGAAGAGAAACGCAGTCAACCGGCTAGCCGCGACAAAGAACACCGGAGCGGTCATCGCAAAGCTCAGGGAAGAGGGAGTAGACCCTGAAAGCGCGGCCAAGTACGTCGGCAAGCTCGCAAAGGAGATGAACAGGCTCTCGCCAATTCGCATAAGCGAAGAGGATGAATACAACCTGCTTACAGAGTCAAGGGAGTACTTTGGCAAGGTGCTTGGCGCTCAGGTGGTTGTCGAAAAGGAAAAGGAGTCGAAGTCCGCAAGGGCAGATAGGGCTGCGCCGCTAAAGCCTAGCATAGAGATCTTATTCTGATTGCGGCCTGAGATACTTTACGTACACCTGAAAGAAACTTCTAAAGGTTTCTTTGTATCTGTCAACCATGAACCTTTCTAATTTTATTTTATTGTTGAAGTCGAATGCCTCAAGAGAGGACATGTAGGATTCACGGCGCGTCTTTCGTATAATTAATGGGAAGTAGTTGCTTCTAATAAGTATAACGTTCACCAAAAACCTGCCAACCCTTCCGTTTCCATCAGAAAAGGGGTGTATGTGCTCAAATCGGCCGTGAAAATGCGATGCGAGTTGTATGGGATGCATTTTACCAACTGCGCTTTTGTAGAATGAAATAAGATCCTCCATTTCATCAGGAATTTTTTCTGGTGCAGAGGTCTGGATACTCCGGCCAATGATGTAATTCGGCACTCTTTTATAACCGGTTCGTTCATCTATGTCTTTCATGAGGACCTTGTGCATTTTTATTATGTCCTTATGGCTTATGTCGAATTTCTTCTTCATTACCATGTCCATTACAGTCCTGGAGTTTTTGGTTTCGTAGATCTCGCGTAGCTCTTTACCTTTTATCGAGATGTTTTCAGTGATCACTATGTTTACATCCTTAAGTGTCAGGGAATTTCCTTCTATGGCGTTTGAGTCATAGGTGAAATTGACTGTGAATCGATCTAGCATATCTTTTAGGTCTAGTTTTGAAAGTCTTTTGATCAAATGCTTATAGTCGACACGTATCTCCTCAATCTTTGTAATGGTCTCGGTGGTAAATACGCGATTGGAAGGAAAACTTGAGAGAGCGAATTTGACGTATGCCGCTTTCTCCTTTGATGAAAAATACTCCTCTGGCGAGGAGGTGTTTTTACTGCCCACTAGCCTATAAAATTTCTTTATCTTGCCGTCTGGAAGCCTTATCGATTTAGTGGCATAGCGATATTTTTTTCCATTTATAGACTTGATGGAGATATATGACATGATATTGTTTATCCCCCACAAATATTTAAGGATTACTATTATGTGGGGGATATCAAAAATAAGGACTTAGAGGGAAATACTGTTTTAAAGGATATCTAATTCTTAATCTGATTAAGTACCGCCTCTTTTGAGGCAATCTTGCAGAAGATGAATTCAGTGAGAGAAAGGGATTACTTCTTTCTCCTGATAAATGCACCTGCCTTGTTGTCCCCGAAGAGCCAGACAAGGGTGCCGATTACTATCAAAGCAACTCCTCCCCAGACAAAGGTTGGACTTATTCCAAGGTAGAAATCACCATAGAGCCAAACTGCGGTTCCGATCAGCGAGAGGGCAACGCCTGCTATGACCATCTTCCCTACGTTCTTGTCGCTTAGCAGCTTTACGTCTGCATAGAGCCACAGCAGCCATCCGACCACCACTGCAATCGCACCTAGCATTATGTAGTTAGGTCCTGCAGCATAGTCGCCGTATAGCCATGCGACCGTTCCGATGAGAATCAGTGCGACCCCGATTATCGTGAGCCTTGTAGGCATTGCCTTCATCATCGCAAGCAGTACTATTGCGATCACCGCGATTAGTCCCACGAGCCCATAGGTGTAGGTGCCAAAGGATCCCGCTGAGTTTGCGTATGTTCCCGTGTAAGTGCAAAGAGAGCCTGTTCCGTAGCAGTTCCAGTATGTAGGAGCGTTGCTCGAAGCATAGGTTCCGGAGGGGCAGCTGTTGCAGTTGGGTGCCGCTGAGCCTGCGCCGGTTACCGAAGGTACTGTAGTTGTTGGGACTGTTGTGAGAGCCGTCTGGTTTGTTGAGTTTGAATTAAGCCCGCCGCTTGTGTTATTGACAGAGGTTGTTGGCGCTGTTGTAGCAACGCTCGTTGAAACAGAAGAGGTTGTGGAAACTCCTGTGTAGGTGCACAGGGCGCCTGAGCCATAGCAGTTCCAGTAGGTCGGGGCGTTGTTTGAAACGTAAGTTCCTGAAGGGCATGTGGCGCAGTCCGGATATCCCGAGCTTCCTGAGCCATAGCCATACTGGGCTGAAACCAAAACTGGCGATGCCACAAAAAGCATCATTGCAAGCACCATCAACATATCGTATATTTTTGCCATTCCACTACCCCTTTTCCTACTCTTTCCTTTGATGTTCAGGTTTTTAATACCCATCGCTTCGGCAAGGCGGAGGGGACACAGCAAGGTATAAAAGGACTGATTTGGAATAGAATGTATCCAAAAAAGGATGAATTTTATGGCAAACCAGACGGCAATAATAGGGGGAATAGTAGTAGTAATAATCGTAATAGCGGCTATAGTGCTCTACAGCGGAAACGGAGCGGGAGTCTCATACCAGACGACCACGATTCAGCAAAACACTACGGCAATAACAAATGTCACAGGGACAAATAACACAGCAGGCGGAGGGGCAGTTACAAACAGCACAAATGTGACAAATAGCACCTCAACCAACAGCACGGGCCTGAAAAACAGCACAAACACAACAAGCGTGACATCAGTCACGGAGACGTTCAACGTTGTTGAGAACGAGTTCACCATAACACCTTCCGCAATAACGGTGCTATCCGGGGACACGGTTGTCTTCAATGTCACAAACGCAGGCCACCAGACGCACAACATAATGTTCGTATCTGGAATAACTGGAGGAATACCTTCGCTTAGGGCAGGACAGGTGCAGCTCTTCACTTTCAAAGCACCAGCTCCAGGAGTGTACACATACCAGTCCAACTTCGGTGCGGACACGGGATACAACATGATGGGAACGCTGACAGTTAAGTAAGGCTTGAAACCTGGGTATGCCCCTTTTGGCATACCGCTTCTTTTTTATTTTTTCAACTCGCCTTAGCCTTGGCTGCATCTCAAAATGATTTAAATATGTTCTCATTCAATAAAATAGGGTAAAGGAATTCTTCGTTATCGGTGTGTTTATGGGTAAATTTCCAATAGCTGACGAGCAGTTAGCCAGAA
>Ga0307374_10003892_pt1 | contig 25237 bp, 22 predicted proteins | sample OX3MG_FD_202532 | JGI IMG/M metagenome (GOLD analysis project Ga0307374, IMG submission 202532) | Soil microbial communities from Risofladan, Vaasa, Finland - OX-3 | ecosystem: Environmental > Terrestrial > Soil > Coastal area > Acid sulfate soil | place: Finland: Risofladan, Vaasa | collected...
GCCGCACGCGCAGGCGACCACGCAGCGACGGTATTCGGGATGGATTGCGGCTTTCATTTATTCAACTCTCGGGGTCCAATCTCTTGTCCTGAAGGATACCATCCGGGGCGATCCCACACAATTCACCACTCCGATGCCTTTCTGAAAAGTAATTTAACCATGATCCTTGTTGGCGCAATCTTTGCCTTCCTGGCAACGGCGCCAGCGACTGTCGTCCCTGCGAGCGCGGCTTCCAAGCTCGATTCAGCCGCGAAAGCGTCCAAGGCCCCAATCACGTCGCAGGCGAACCAATCGCCGGCGACGGCGGCGCCGGGATTCGCGACCGACAGCGAAACGATCTTCTCACCGATCCTCGAGCTTGCGCCGCCCGGACCCGAGCGCGCGGCGCGTGCGATCGCGATCTTCGATCGCCAACTCGTCTTCCAGCGCGCGATCTCGTTTCATCCCGAACTCGACGACGCTCTTACCCGGCTGGTCGAAAAGATGCCGCCGCGCGAATCGACGCTGATTCGCGCCTCTGCGCTGTACTCGCAGGCCGATATTCCGTGGCTCGAGCTCAAGGACGGAGCGCATCAGATTTCCGTGGCGGGCGCGCCCCATTTAGCCGATTACCGCTACAAGCTGACGGATAAATATGTGAGCCCCGAGTCGCCCGAGCATATGGCCGGACAATTCACCGTCACGCCGGTTGCGGCGCCGGAGCCGGGTGGCAATACCTCCAACGTTACCGGCGCACTCGGCGGTGAATTGCTGATGAACACCTACCCGGCCAGCGCCGCCGTCGATCTCGCGGGCGCGGCGCTCAGCCAGGTTCACGGCAGCCTGAAAGCTCCGTGGGACACCGCGCCCGGCCAATTCAATGATCACGATCGCGCGGCGCTCGCGCGGTTTCATCGCGAGATGCCGGCGCTCGCGGCCAAGCTCGATCACTATCTCATCTTTCACAACGTCGTCGACGAGTTCGACGGACCCGGCGGCCCGGTCGTGCTGTTCAACGCCGAGGTTGAAGTCAAAATGGACGCGCTCAAGGCCTATCCGCATCTGTACGACTTCTATCGCAAGGTTGCGCCGGTGCTCGTGGCGGAGTCCGCGATCGAGGACTCTGCGGGGAACTACTGGATGCGCACGCGGTTCGAGCGCGGCCGGATGCATCTGACGTTCATGGACCGCGACGGCCTGCTTACCCCGTTCGACAAGAACTATCGTCCCGCCGGCGCAGGCATCGCACTCGGCGGCGTGACGCACGGCGGCTACCGGACCGAAGCTGCGGTGCGGGTGTACAGGCTTGGGATGGTTTTCGGGCTGGGTAACCTGGGCTTCACCACCGACTATCGGCGCGACGGCGACTCGATAGTCGCGGTGAGCACGATGAACGCGGTGCCGGAACTGATCGCGCCGCCCGGTATCCACAAAGTGATCGATTTGATCGCGGGCGAATTCCTGCGCGTGATGGCGCAGGGCAACGGCGGATTGACTTCGACCTTTGCGTCGCGGCGCCTCGAGGACGGGCTCGATCGCTACGCGCTCGGCTTCACCGGCGAATTCGAGTACTCGCCGACGCTCGAGTTTCTCGCCAGGGTGGGCGATGCTATCGCCGATCAGCATAATGAGACCGTGCGTATCGAAGAGCGCAAGTTCGGCGAGGAACTCTTCGATGCATTTGCCAGCGATTACAATAAGGCGCGTCCGCGAATCCTCGCCCTCGACGCGGCAAAGGCGACAGGCAATTGAGGACACGTGGAATTCTGGTCTGGGTGGCGCTCGCCGCCGCGATAGCGGTTGCGGGCGCGGGATGCAGTTCCGATTCGGCCGACACGCAATCGCCCGAGGCGGTTTCGACTCCGCACTTCGTCAATGATCTCTCCGCAATCTCAGCTCAGCCGATCAATCCAATCACGGATCCTTCGGCCGCCTTTGCCGCCACCCACGCCAACGGCAATTCGGGCTCCGGCCGCGCCGATGAAGAAGCGCCCGGCACCGTCCGCCACGTCGGCAACGATCAGAACCCCGGCGTCGAGCAACTGCTCAACCCCAAGGCCGCGAAATTCGCGAGCTTCTCAGGCTTGCTGGTCCATCACCTGTGGACCGCCGTGCGCAAGCGCGAGAACGACGACGATATCGCGCGGCTCAACCTGCCCTCCGACCTGCAACCCGTGGTGCTCACCGCCACGATGGATTCCCGCGGCAAACTCAATGAGATCGTGCTCGAACAGCACAGCGGCAAGGGGATCGTCGATCGGATGTTTATCGGAGCGGCCAAAAAATCCCTGTGGGCAACCAATCCACCCCGCGAAGCCGCGATGCCCGACGGCAACTACCGGGTCCGCGTCGAGCTCAAGCTCGAGAACTTCGCCTCGATGGGCGACGGCCGCTGGTTCTTCAAAACTTACGTCGGGCTCGCCCTGCTTTAGGTCCGGCCGAAACACAAGGATGAGGTACCGCCGGGCTTCGGCGGATCGGGGCGCTTTCTGCTAGGATCACCGCGATGCCATCGCTGGACGACTACCTTCCCCGCCCGGGGCTCTCGACGCCGATCGTGACCGTCTTCGATCGCGAGGGGCGCGTGCTCGAAGACGAGCAGCGCGCGGTCGTGCGCTACGTCGTGCAGGACGGACGCGGCGCCGACATCGTGTTCGCGGCGGGCACGACGGGCGAATGGGACCGCGTCGATAATCCGCGCCGGCAAGCGGTCATGCGAATCGCGGCGGACGAATGCCGCCGCATCTCGGCGCGAATCGGGCGCAAGATCGAAGCGTGGGCCGGAATCACCGCGCACACGCGCGCCGAGACTGTCGCCAATCTCGAGTACGCAATCGACCTCGAAGCCGACGCCGCCGTGGTGGCGCCCCTTTCGATTCGCGACGCGGGCGCGCCGCCCGATTTTGTCGGCCGCGAGCTGGGTGCGGTCTTCGAGCGCCGCGGCCAGACGATTCCGATCTTCCTCTACGACAACGCCGATATTGCGGCGCCCGGCAAATCGCCCCATCTTCACACCCGCGACGTAAAACAGATGGCGCGCCTGCCGTTCGTGCGCGGCGTCAAGGTGACCGCCGGCAAAGCCGTGCTCGGCAATTACACGCGCGCCGCCTCTCACTTCAAGCTCTCGCACGAGTTCGCGGTCTATGCCGGAATCCCCTACCTGATTTTCGATCTGTTCGCGCCCGCTGCCGGACTCTCGGGCACGATCCGGCATCGCTGGAACCGCTACCTGACCCAGCGTGCGATGCCCTATGGCGTGGTCTCCGGCGCCTCGAACGTGATGCCGCGCGAATGGCAGCGCGCATGGCGCGTGTGCCGCGCGGGAAATCCCGAGTTGATGCGGCGCTACGCGGAAGCCACCGACCGCCTGCGCGTTGCATGCGAATTCAAGCGCGACGGCAAACCCTACAGCCCGGTTATCGCATGCTACAAAACGGCGCTGCGCGAATTGGGCGTGATCGACAGCGACGCGGTGGCCGCCGGCACGCCCACTCTCGAAGCGGGCGAGAAGCGCGAACTCTGCTCGCGCATCCGCGCGATGCGCAGGCAGGCCGCCGACACCCTCGAGCCCGGATGGGTCAGCGAAGCGGGCTCGCGGCCGCGCCTCAAGGAAGTTCGACGAGTTGTGCGGCCACATGCCTGATACGAAGCTTGATGTCGCCGGATGCGGCAGCATGGTGGTCGATCTTTTCTACCGCGCGCCGCGCATCATCCGCGCCGACGAAAAAACCGTGCTCAGCGCCCACGACTCCGACGGCGCGATCGAGCGCGCTCGCGTCGGCGGCCTGACGCTGAATCATCTCGGATGGGCGCGCGTGCTCGGCCTGCGCACCGGCATCTTCGGAAAAATCGGCGACGATCGGCACGGCGAATTCCTGCGCGCCGGGATGGACCGCTTCGGCATCGTGCATCATCTGACCAGCGACGGCAGCGCCAGCTCGTTTGCCAACGTGCTGGTCGATTCCGCGGGCAACCGCGCGATCTACATGGCGCGCGGCGCAACCGCGGAAATCACCCCCGCGGAAATCGTGCGTCGTCACGGCGCGTTTATCCGCGGCGCGCATATCGTATCGACGGAAATTTCCCAGCTCCCGCTGCCCGCCGTAATCGCGATCCTGAAGCTCGCGCGCGAACATTCGATTCCGACCGTCCTCGACGTCGATCTGCCGCTCGCCGAGGCGACGCCGATGCTGGGTACGCGCGCCGAGCTCGAGCGCGCGATGCGCCTGGCGACGATCCTCAAGCCCGCCAAGACCGCCGCCGCAAGCCTCGCCGCCGGGAAGGACCCGCTCGCGCAGGCGGTGAGCATTCGTGCCAAATACAAAAATCGCGCGGTGATTATCACGCTGGGCGACCAGGGATGCGTGATCGCGGCAAAGGACGTCGCGCTTCGCGCGCCCGCGTTTCGCGTCAAGCAGATTGATTCCACCGGCGCCGGCGACGCGTTTTTGGGCGGACTGCTGGCCGCGATTCGCTGGAAGCTCCCGTGGGACAAGGCGGTCAGACTCGCCAACGCGGCCGGCGCCGTCTGCGTCACCCAGCTTGGCGCGTTTCCCGAAGGTTTCGAGTTACGCGGCGAAATCGAAAAGCTTTACGGCGCGCCGCTTCCCGCGCCGCGCGCCGCCGCGCCCGACGTGCGCCCGCCCTCGCCCGCCGAACAGGCCCGGCGCGAGGTTCGCGAGATCGATCGCTTCTTCGGCCAGTCGCTCGAAGAGCTGACGACGCTGCATCGCGCGCTCGACCTCGACGCTATTGCCCGCGCGGTCGAGATGATTCGCGCCGCGCAGGCGCGCGGCGGCCGCGTGCACGTGACGGGAGTCGGCAAGCCGGAACACGTCGCGCGCTACGCGGCGAGCCTGTTCTGCTCGGTCGGCACGCCCGCAACTTTTCTGCACGCAACCGAGACGCTGCACGGCAGCCTCGGCCAGGTGCATCCCCACGACGTCGTAATCGCGATCTCGAACAGCGGCAACACGAGCGAACTGACCACTGCGGCGGCGGCGATCAAGGATCAGGGCGCCGACATCATCGCGGTGACGGGAAATCGCGACTCCGATCTCGCGCGGCTGTCCGACCTTGTGATGTACGCGCCCGTGCGTCACGAAGGGGGCGGACTTGGCCTTGCGCCGCGCATCAGCGTGCTGGCCGAAGTTTTCGTGCTGGCAGGATTGTCGGTCGCGCTCGAAGTGGCGCGCGGGTTGACGGTCGAGGAGTACAGCCGCTTTCATCCCGCCGGCGCACTCGGCGAGACCGCGCGCCGCCTGGCGCATCCGCCGCGGCGCGGACGCTGAGCGGGCGGAGGCGATCTATTTTCCGGTGAACTTCGGCGCGCGTTTTTGCTGGAACGCTCCTATTCCTTCCTTGTAGTCCGCGGTGCGTCCCGCCGCTCCCTGCGCACGCGCTTCGCACTTGAGCACAGCGAGCAGCCCGAGCGCTTCCTCGTCGATTCGCCTGACCAGGCGCTTGGACTCCATGAACGCCGCCGTCGGCCCGCTCGCGACCTGCGCCGCCACCGCCCGCGCGTGCGCGAGGACTTGGTCCTTCGGCAAGCTCTGGTTGACGAGACCCCACGCCGCGGCCTCTGCGCCGGAGAGCAGGCGGCCCGTGTAGATTAGCTCCAGCGCGCGATGCGTCCCGAGCCGTGCGACGAAAAACGAATGGCCTCCCGAATCGAGCACCGCGCCGATTCGCGCGAACGGAGAACCGATCTTCGCGTCGTCGGCGATATAAGCAACGTCGCAGGCGAGCGCAAGCCCCAGGCCGACGCCCAGACACGCGCCATGCACGGCGGCGAAAGTGGGCGCCGGAAAAATCGCCAGCCGCTTGACTACGGGATTGAACACGCGCTCCAAAATCGCCTCGGCATCTTCGTTGCCCGGATCGGCGTCAGCCAGGTCGCGCCCCGCGCAGAAGCCCGCGCCCTCGCCCCGGATGAGCATCGCGCGGACTCCCGCTTGCTCGGCGCGATCGAAGACCTCGCCCAGCTCGGCCGCCATCGCGTCGTTGACGGCGTTGAGTTTGTCGGGACGATTCAGAACGATCTCGGCGAGTCCGCCGGTGATATGCAGATCGACCGCCATCGCGCGCACCTCCTGCGCAAGCCGGAAATCGAAAGCCCGGCTATCAGAAGACTGGAATGATATCTTCCGCCGTGATGTCGCCGACGTCCACGCCCTCGATGTCGAGTTCCGGAATCGCGGGAAACTCGATCCCCCATCGCTCGACCAGCTTGCGCACCCGCGCGATCGCGAGCTTCCAGTTATCGGCCTGCTCGTCGTAGCTCAGGATGCCGAGCCCGGCCTCGCGCGCGACGCGCAGCAGGATGCGATGGTTGTGCAGGAAATTGCCGGGCAGGTCCCAGAACTGGTTCGGCGGCTCCCACAGCACCATCGAGAGAAACACAAAGCCCGCGCGCAGTTGCTTGGTGATGAAGGTGCGGTCGATGTCGGTAAGCCCGGGCCACTGCTTTTCGAGCAGGTTGATGCAGATCTGGAGATGGCGCGCTTCGTCGCGTCCGATGCAGGTGAAGATCTCGCGGAACACCGGATGCGTCGTCGCCCGCGACATCCCATGGAACAGGGTCGAGGACGCGACCTCGCCCATCATGAAGGAGGTGAAAATGATCGCGAGCGGATATTTTTCGATCGCGCGGTTGTATCCGGTCCAGTAGCGCCCGCCGTTGTGATAGAGCCATCCGATATTGTTGAGCGCGACGCGCTGCAGCTCGCTTGCGGGAGCGAAGCCTTGCGGGCCGCCGGGGACCAGGCGCTGGATTACGCGCTGGCAGCATTCCTCGTGATTGGTCTCGTCGCGCGTAATCGAGAAGAAGCACTTGCGGACCGGATCTTCCTCGTGCGTCTCGAAGGCGCGAATCATCGCGCGCGCGAACACCGCCGGCCCCGACGCGTCGAAGTTCGAGAGCAGCGCCCACCAGTACATGATCGCGACTTTCTCGTCGTCGCTCCACGCCTCGGGCGAAAGCTGGTCCCACGGGATATCGGCGGGGTTGAAGCCCTCGCGTTTGGCGCGCTCGTAAATCTCGCGCAGCTTGGGCGTCTCGCAGCGCCATTCCATCGGAAAGATATTCGGCTGCGGGACTTCGGGCGCGGCGGCCAGGCCGCCGGGCGGAATACTGAATTCGCTCATCGCGGTACTGCCCTCCGTTTCAAAATTTATCAACCATTCGGTAGATAAATCAAGCGCGCCGCGGCCGCCGGGTCTCCAGCCCCTCGAAGGCGAGCCGGAACACCGCCTGCACGATATCGGCCGCCGACAGCTCGCCGCCGCTCCGGTACCATTCGGTGATCGAGTTCAGCATCCCGAAGAGCAGCCGCGTCGCCAGGCGCGGATCGATGTCGCTGCGAAACTCGCCGGCGCGCTGCGCGCGCGCGAAATGCCGCGCCACCAGATGGTCGAAAGCGCGGCGCCGCTCGACGATCGCCTTCTCCGCGCGGGTGTTGCCGCGCACCCGCAAGAGCAGCGCCACCTCGGGCCGCATCGCTACCGTGATCTCGATCGTGCGCCGCACGATATGCCGCAGCCGCGCCTCGGCGCCGCCCTGCTTCGCGCCCGGCTCGCGGATCGCGGCGTCCAGCGCGTCGAATGCCCGCCCGACTCCGCGCGTCAGCAATTCCTCTTTGCTCCGGACGTGGTAGTAGATGCTGGCCTTGGTGATTCCGGCCGCGCGCGCCACGTCGTCGAGCGATGCGCCGTCGTAGCCGCGCTCCAGGAACACGCGCACCGCGACGTCGGCAATCGCTTCGCTGTTATAGGGCCTGCGCTCCTTCGCCGATGGTCTCCCCAAACGATCGTCCTCCCGCCTGATGCAGTTTGACGCGCGCTCGCGATGCTTGCCAGTCTTGCGATCGGCCTAACCACGGCTTTTGGCGAGGTGGCAGATGAAATACGGTATCGCGATTCGCAACATGGGACCGCAATCCTCGCGCGCGACGCTCAGCGCCTGCGCGGCGATCGCCGAGCGCGCGGGCTTCGACGCGCTCTTCGTCTCCGACCATTTGTGCATCCCACCGGACCAGACCGAAGGTTCCGGCGGCCGCTACCTTGACGTGCTGGCCACGCTCGCTTACCTGGCCGGCGCGACCGAGCGGATCAGGCTCGGAGTGTCGGTGCTGGTGCTGCCGTATCGGCCCGCGGTGCTGACCGCCAAGCAGATCGCGACGATCCAGGAATTGTCCGGCGGGCGCATGATCCTGGGCGTCGGCGTCGGATGGATGCAGCCCGAGTTCGCGGCGCTGGGCGTCGATATGAAGCAGCGCGGCGCGCTGACGAGCGAAACCCTGCGCGTGCTCCGGCATCTGTTCGATAGTCCCGAGCCCGCGCCTTTTCACGGCAACTTGGTGGACTTTCCGGCGTTCGTATTCGCGCCGCATCCGGTGCGTCCGCCGATCTGGATCGGCGGCGGCGGCGCAAACGCGATTCGGCGCGTGCTCGAATTCGGCGACGGATGGCATCCGATGCAGCGCGCAGCGGAACTTAAACCATTGGTTGAAGATTTGCGGGGCAAGATGCGCGCCGCCGGACGCCCCGACCCCGAAATCGTCGTCCGCCGCGGCCTCAAACTCGACGATATCGCCGCCGCGCGCACCCGCCTCGCAGCCGAACGCGAAGCCGGCGCGACCTATTTCATCCTCGACCTGGGCCGCTACGCCGACGAGCACGAGTTCGCCCGCACCGCCGAGACCTTCATCGCCAAGGTCGCGCATTGAACGTCGCCCCGAGGAGTCCTCAAGATGGATTCCATGTTGCGCGCAATGACCGGCGAGACGCCGGTCCTACTGACGGAATTCTTCTTGCGGCGGGGCCGCCGTCCCGGCGGCCTCATCATCTTGGAGATTCTCTCCAAGTCTCCTTAACCGAGGGTCAGATCACTTTGTCGCGCTTGAGCGCCTCTAGGTCGGCGGGCGCGATGCCGAGGAGATCGCCATAGACGCGGGCGTTGTCGGCGCCGAGTCCGACCGAGCCGCGCACGATCTTTCCGGGGGTGAGCGAGAACTTCGGCGCGATGCCGATTCCCTTGACCCGGCCGACCTGCGGATCGTCCCACTCGGTGTGCATCCCGCGCGCGCGATACTGCGGATCGAGGGCGGCGTCCTTGCTCGACATGATCGGCGAGCATGGCACCTTGCCGGCAGCCATCGCATGCACGACCTGCGCGACAGTGCGCTCGGCGATCCATCCGCGCAGGATCGCGTCGAACTCGATTCCTTCAATCGATTCGAGATTGACACGCGCGCTTTCCCATTTCGGATCCGCCGGGTCCAGGCCGATCACGCGCACGATCCGCCCGTAAACCTCGCCGAGCGCGCCGAGCGCAACCCATCCGTCGCTCGCCGCAAAGGTATCGAGCGGCTGAAATCCCTGCGCGCGATTGCCCGAGCGCTCGCGCACGACGCCCGCCTGAAAATACTCGAGCATCGTGCCGCCGAGCGTTTTGTGAATCGCCTCGTATTGCGCGACATCGATCGCCTGCCCCTTGCCGGTCGAGCGCGCGTAGGTGAGTCCCGCCAGCGACGACCATAGTGCGAACAGCGCGGTGATATAGTCGCCGGTCCACGGCGCGGCGCGCGTCGGCGGAGTGGGATCGGGAAACCCGGTTTGGTACATCATGCCGCCGGCCGCCTGTCCCACGATGTCGTACGATGCGCGCGCGACGTAGTCGGGATCGCCGGTCTGGCCGAAGCCGCTGACGTGGGTGATGACCAGCTTCGGATTGAGCTTCCAAATCGCGGCGTCGTCGAGGTTCCACTTCGGATAGGTGCCCGGCTTCGAGCTTTCCATCCAGATATCGGCGCGCCCGACGAGCTTTAGAAAGACCTCGCGGCCGCGCGGCTTCGACAGATCGAGCGTCACGCAGAAAACGTTGCGGCGCTCCTGCACCCAGGTGGTCGCGACCGGTGGGCTGCCGTCGCGCGTGGCAAGCCGAATCCCGATATTGCGCCATCCGGTGTCGCCGACTCCCGGGCGCTCGATCTGGATCACCTCGGCGCCCATCTCGGCGGCGAGTTCCGCCGCGAACGGCTGCGCGATCAGCGTGCCGGTCGAGACAACTTTGACGCCCTGCAACGGGCCAAACGTTTCCGCAACAAGAGTCTGTTCTGCCATCGATACTCCGCCAGCCGGTGATGCGTTCGTCCCGATGATGCCGCGCGCGGACGCGTCACCGCAACTCTCGGCGCGGCGCCAATCCGGTCCTCGCACGCAGCGGGGAGGCTGCGCAGGCGGGAGATGGCGCGGATTTTACGCGCTGGTCCGGCGGGCTATTATGAACAGGCATAGCTTGTGCTCGGTGGTTTTGTGAGGATTGCTTTGTGAGAATCGGGCTTGGCGCGAGGATTACTCCCTCATGAATGACTCCATCAATCGTCGCGAACTTTTCAACAAGGCGATCGCGGGACTGCTGGGCGGTGCACTCGGATGGCTCCCGGTCGAGCTCGCGAGCCACGGTCACAGCTTGACCGAACAGATTTCGAGCTTCGACGCCGTGATGTCGTACGTCGCGATGGCGATCCTGTCGGGATTGATCGGCGGATTTATCCTTGCGGTCGGCGGCCAGCAGATCGAATGGAACCCGGCCACGCGCAATAATCTCATCCGCGGTTTCGTGGTCTGCCTGCTGCTCGCGCTACCCGCCGATTATCTGTCGAACTACGTCTTCAGCTCGATGCTGAGCATCGGCGGCTGGGGTCTCGGTCATCCGGGCTCGGGCTTTTTTCTGTTTCTCGGGCGCGTGCTGAGCTGGGTGATCATGGGCGCGATACTTGGCGCCGGCGTGGGGCTCGCGTCGCTCGCGATGCCTAATATCGCCAAGGGCGCGCTGGGCGGATTCATCGGCGGTTTCGCCGGTGGATTTTTGTTCGATCCGATAAATCAGGTGACCGGCGGCGGCCTGTGGTCGCGGCTCATCGGACTCAGCCTCATCGGATTTTTTATCGGCTTGTTCATCGGATTGGTGCAGGAACTCACCAAGATGGCGTGGGTGACGGTCGAACAAGGACGCTTGCGCGGGCGCCAATTCAGAGTCGAAGGCGCGCGCGCCACACTGGGCCGCGCCGAGGAAAATCCGATCGGGTTGTTCGGCGACCCTGGCGTGCAGCAGCGCCACGCGGTAATCGAGCGCCACGGCTCCGACTTCGTGCTGAAGAGCCTGGCGATTCAGGACGGCACTTTCGTCAACGGACAACGAGTCGAAAGCGCGGAGCTGCATGACGGCGATCGGATTGGCGTCGGCGCCTACGAGTTGAAATTCCATCTGCGCCAGGGCGCCAGCGCTTCTCCGGCGCGTGCGCAGGCCTATGTGTCGGCGGATCATCAGGGCGCTGCTCACGTCCAGTCGCATGTCGCCGCGCCTTTGACGCAAGGTAGCGGGCCCGCGCTCGTGGATCCGTCGGGACAGCGTCATCCCCTGCGCGCGGCCGGCGCGACCAGTCTCGGCCGCGCGCTGGATAACGATATAGTGGTGAATCATTCGTCGGTGTCGCGCCATCATGCGAGTATCTCCGGCGCTGGCGGCGGTTTCGAACTCAAAGACCTGAACAGCCAGAATGGAACGTTTGTCGGCGACCGGCGAATCACCGAGGCGCCGCTCGCCGACGGCGATTCGATCCGGCTCGGGCAGGCGCCGTTTACCTTCCGTGCCTGATCCGCAATTCGACCAGCCGCGCTTCTGTTCGCGATGCGGCCAGCCGATCGTCGTCGCCGGCGCCGAGTTCTGCAAGGATTGCGGCGCGCCGATCGCACCGACCCGGATCTTCGTGCCCGACCCCGGCTTCAAGCCGATTGTCGCGTTCGTGCTGAGCGTGATTCCCGGCCTGGGCCACGTGTACAAAGGCCGCGTGATGCGCGGCGTGATCTGGTTCGTCGTCGTGAGCATCGCATACACGATGGGGCCGATCGGGCTGCTGATGCACGTAATCTGCGCGATGAACGCGGCGCTTTCGGGAGCGCTGCGCGACGACGGCTTCAGCTCGCCGCGCATCGGGCGGCGCACCCGCGCGATGCGCCGCGCCGCGGATGCGCAGGACTCATGGCGCTAGCAGGCACATCGCAATGATCGCGGCCAACACTATCGTCGGAGGACGCTACCGCGTTACCCGTCCGCTTGGCGGCGGCGGAATGAAGATGGTCTATCTGGCCGAAGACCTGCGCCTGGCCGCGCGGCCGTGCGCACTGGCCGAGATGGTCGATTCCTTCACCAGTCCCGACAAGCAGCAAGCCGCCGTCGCCGCCTTCCAGCGCGAAGCCGACATGCTCGCGACGCTCAGCAACGAGCATATTCCGCGCGTGTTCGATCGCTTCAGCGAAGAGAACCGCCACTACCTGGTGATGGAATATATCGAGGGCGCAACCCTCGAGGATCGCCTGGGCGAGGCGGGCGGCAAGCTGCCCGAAGGCGAGGTTATCGATATCGCGCTACAGATCTGCGACACGCTCGCGTACCTGCACAGCCTCTCGCCGCCGGTTATCTACCGCGACCTGAAACCGTCGAACGTGATGCTGACGGCGCGGGGACAGATCAAGCTGATCGACTTCGGAATTGCGCGCCACTTTCTGCCGATGCAGAACGCGACGATGATCGGGACGCAAGGCTACGCGCCGCCGGAACAATACCGCGGCCGCGTCGAGTTCCGCTCCGATCTCTACGCGCTGGCCGCAACGATGCATCATGCGATCTCCGGGCGCGATCCCGCCGCCGAGGCTCCGTTCAGCTTTCCGCCGCTGCGCAGCGCCGCGCCGGGAGTTAATCCCGCGCTTGCCGATCTGGTCGATCAGACGCTCAACTACGACGTCGCGCTGCGACCGCAAGACGTGGGCGAATTCAAGGCGCGGCTCGGCGCGATCAAATCGGGAGCGCCGGTCGAGCAGGCCTCGGCGGCCGCTGTCGTATCCGCGCCGGATTCCGCGGCGGCGAATCGCGCGAATCCCGCTCGCCCGCAAATGAGGTTGCCGCTGGGACGCTCGGGGGCGAGCCCGTCGGCGCCGACCGTCCTCTCGGATCTCGCGACGCTCGCGTGTCCGCGATGCGGGCGGCAGGTTCCCGGCGACTCGCGTTACTGCTCGTTCTGCGCTGCGCCGATAACCGACCTGCTTGGCGCCGAGCGCGAAGCCGCACAGGCGCGGACCGTCGTGCTGGGCGATTTCCCCGGTCCGGCCCCGATGCCCGGAACGCCGCCGTATCGCGAGCGCCGCGCGCGCGGCGCGCGATTTTATCTTGTGATACTGGCGGCACTGTTCGGCGGCGCGTTCGCGCTGACCACCATGATCGCGCATCTGTCAGCGCCGCCCGCCGAGGCGCCGGCGCCGGACTTGAGTCCGATGCCGGTGCCGGATTTCGGCGGCGGCGCATCGCCCGAGCAATTGCAGGCGCTCCGGCGCGAGTTCGACGCCGAGGGCTACAAGGGCGTGCAGTTCAAGCTCGAAGACGACACGCTTATCCTGTGGGGAACAGTGCCGAGCGAATGGGACCGCGCCAATGTCCGATGGACGGTGATGCGCGTGACCGGAATCGTGTCGGTGGTCGATCATCTGCAAACCCGCGACGCCTTCAACATGCCGTGACCGCGCGAGTCGTTGAAATCCGCCGTCGTCTCGGGATAACTATCGCGCCGGGAAAACCATGATTGTCGATCTTCATGTGCATACGAAACTCTCGGCGGACTCGCGCGTGAGCGCCGCGGAATACCTCGAGTTCGCCAGCAACAGCGGCGTCGGACTTGGCGCGATCTGCTTCACCGAGCATCGCCTGTTTCCCGCCTGCCCGGAACTCGAGCGCGAATACGCCGAACTCTCGCAGCGCTTCGGAATCGCGGTGTTCAAGGGAATCGAGGCCGACACCGATCTCGGCCATCTGCTGCTCTACGGCGTAAACCATGAAGTGACGCGGCGTTTTGATCTCACGGCGCGGATGCTCAAGAGCGAGCATCTGATCGACGTGATTCATCATGAAGGCGGCGTCGCGATTCCCGCGCATCCGTTTCGCGATTCGGGATTTGGCGCGCGGCTCGACGCGCTGCTGGCGCGCCACGGCTCGGCGATCGGCGCGATCGAGGTGTTAAACGGCCAGAACTCGAGCGCCCAGAACGATTGCGCGGCGGACACCGCGCTCAAACTCGGGCTGACGGCGGTCGGCGGCAGCGACGCGCACTTCTCGAGTGCGAAATGGTTTCTCACCTGCGCGACCGAACTCGAACGCGAGGTAACCAGCGTGGCCGAGCTGTGCGCGGAGATTCGCGCCGGACGCGCGCGCCCCTACGTCTTCTCGCCGGCCGATTGAGCGGCTGCCGCCGCGGCGGGCGCCGAGCCGCCGAGCGCCAACTCGCGCTCGAAGTGCCGGATATCGGCGGGACGGCCCGCGGCGACAATCAGGTCCCGGGTCTTGAGGCGGCGGTCGGGAGCGACCGGAACGAAACCGCCGTCGGGATCGTCGCTACTCTGCAGGGCCAGAATAGTCACTCCGAAACGCGCCCGCGCGTCGAGCGCGCGAATCGTGGCGCCCGCGGCGGCGGCAGGAACCTCGAGCCGCGTCACCCGATAGCCTGTCGCCCAGTAGATATTCTGATCGCGCGCCGTCAACGCCGACAGCGAGACGGAAACGCGGTTGAGCGCCTGCGCGATATGCTGGCGCGTCACCAGCCCCATGAAACGCCCGCCCAGCGGTTGATCGACGACCGGAATTTCGTCGAGCCGCTCCTGCTCCATCAACTGGCTGGCAACGTCCAGGTTCTGATCGGCGGTGACCTGCGGACAGTTCTCCTGCGCGATGTCGAACGCATTGACGAGAGGACCAAGATCCGCGCCGCCGCCGAGAAGAGCAAGCAGGTCGCGGGTCACGATCAGGCCAACCAATTCGCCCTCGGAGCCGACCACCGGCAGGGTCGATTGCGCGGTCTGCCCCGCGATGTGCAAGACATCGTTCAGGCGGGTGTTCGCGCTCACCACGGTTACATCCTTGGTCATCACGGCGCTGACCGGAATCTGGGTGAGAGCCAACCGCTCCTGCGAAATCTGCAGGGTCTTGCCCTCGCGCGCGAGGCGGTAGGTGTCGATCGACTCGGTCTCGATCGCGCGCGCAACCACCAGCGCGGTAACGGCGGCGATCATCGCGGGCAGCGCGATATTAAAATCCGCGGTCATCTCGAAGAGCAGGAACAGCGCCGTCAAAGGCGCGTGCGTGGTGCCGGCCAGAAACGCGCCCAAGCCGACCAGCGCGTACGATCCGCGCGGGCCGGTAAGATGCGGAATGAAAATGGCGGAGATTCTCTGGAACGCTCCGCCGGCCATCGTGCCGATAAAAAAGATCGGGCCAAAGACTCCCCCCGGCGCGCCTGAGCCAAGCGACAGGCTCGAGCCGGCAAATTTTGCCGCGCACAGCGCCAGCAGCATCCACAGTCCGAACTCACCGGCCATCGCCCGGTTGATTACCGGATATCCGTCGGCGAGATTGGCGGGAAGAAATATCGCGATCACGCCAACCAGCGAAAGCCCGATGCCGAGTTTCTGCCACGCGGGGAGCTTCATCCGGCGAAAATAGATCGCGGCTGCGTTGAAGGCGCGGATATAGCTGGCGCTCAGCACGCCCAGCATCGCGCCCATCAGCGCATACGTCAGCATCTCCCAGTAGCTCCTGAGTACGAACACTGGAACCTGAAAGACCGGCTCGTTGCCGAGTATCGCGCGCGAGGTCACCACCGCGCTGAAGGTCGAGATGATCAGCAGCGCAAGGTTGGCGGTCTCGGCCTGGCCGAGCAGTACAATCTCGAGCGCGAACATCAGGCCGCCGATCGGTGCGTTAAAGGTCGTCGCGATTCCGGCGCCCGCGCCCGCCGCGACCAGCACCTTGGCGCGATCCGATCGGATGCCGCGCAGTTGCGCAAGCGCCGATCCGATGGCTCCGCCGATTTGCGCGATCGGGCCTTCGCGGCCGACCGATGCCCCCGAGCCGAGCGAGATCGCGGCGCCAAGACCTTTGAGCACGATCCAGCGGCGCTTGATGCGCGCGTTGCCCAGGTTTACCTGCTCGAGAAAATTCGGAAATCCGTAGCCCAGGATATCTCCGGGGAAAAAGCGGTCGAGCACGAGCATCACGACGCCGCCAGTCAGCAGTACGATCGGCGTGAGCACGCGGAAGATTCCACCGCGATCGATCCCGAGCAGGTTCCATTCGAGATGACGGAACAGCCAGGTGAAGAATCCGATGAACTCGCGAAAGCCGAGGTTGCCGAGCGCGCCCAGCACTCCGACCGCGACCGCGAGCAGGATTAGCTCTACGTACTCGAACTGATCGCTGCGCAGCCCGAGGTCAGGCGACTTCACGATCTTCCACTCATTGGATTTGCCAGCCGCGGGTCGAAGTTCATAGAGCGCGCTTCCGAATCATATCCCGAGAAAGCGATGCACGTGAGTCAGGAATTCGCCGAGCTGATCGTGATGCACCCAGTGGCCCGCTTTCTGAATCGTCACCGTCTGCGCGTTTTTGAACGCGGCGAAGCGGCCGTCCTTTACCCAGTCGCCCGCCCACGATTCGGAACCGCGAATCAGGAAGGTCGGACAGGTGATGCGTTCCCAGATTTCGCGCGCGTCGCGGGTATTGAACATGTACGGCGAGGTGGCGTGAACGTAGTTGTCGAACTTCCACGAGTAAGTGCCGTTCTCGTTGCGGCGCACGCCCCAGATTGTCAGATGCCGCGCCTGCTCGTCGCTGAGATGCGGATTGGCCGAGCGCATCCGGCCGAGCGCGTCGGCGATCGTCGCGTACTCGCGCGCCTTGCGGTTCGACAGGTCGCGCATCTGCGCGATCCAGTTTCGCATCCGTTCGTAGGCGGGAGTTTCCTTGATCATCCCCGGCGGCGGCCCCATCCCTTCGATCGATACCACCTGTTTGACGCGGTTGGGAAAGACGCCGGTGTACTGCAAGACGATACTGCCGCCAAGCGAATGGCCGATAAGCGTGGCCGGCTCGGTGGTGACCGCCTTCATGAGCTGAGCGAGATCGAGCACGTAATCGATCATCGAGTAGCTGCCGCCGACGGCCCAATCGGAATCGCCGTGGCCGCGCAGGTCGGGCGCGATTACGTGGTAGCGGCCGCGCAGGTCGAGCGCGACCCAATCCCAGTTGCGGCAATGGTCGCGGCCGCCGTGCACCAGCACCATCAGGGGCTTGTCGGCGTTGCCCCAATCGACGTAGTGCATTTTCAGGCGCTGCGAATAGAAGTAATGAGAGGTCGGCCCGATGATGCTATCGGCCATTAGTCAATTTCTCCATCGACGAGATAGGCAAGTCGCGCGGCTCGCGCGATTCGCGAGATGATTTTGGACTGACGCGCGGCGGTAATCAAAGGCTCGGACGTAGTTCCTCGAGCGCGTCGCGCGCGGTGCGCACCATGAATTGAATCTCGTCTTCGTTTATCACGAATGGCGGCGTCAGCATCATCGCGTCCCCGCCCGCCGTCCCCGCCATCCCGGAGGCCGGATAGAAAAACAGTCCGCGCCGGATCGCCGCGCCGAGCAGCCGATTGGTCAGCTTCTTTTCCGGCGCGAACGGCGTGCGCGTGGCCTTGTCGCGCACCAGCTCGACGCCCCAGAAGAGTCCCGAGCCGCGAATATCGCCGACCATCGGATGACCCGACAGCTCTTCGCGGAGTTGCGCGCCCAGCTTTGCGCCCATCTCGGCCGAGCGCTCGACCAGATGCTCGCGTTCCATGATCGCGAGCACGCCGTCGGCGATCGCGCAGGCAAGAGGATGCGAGCTGTAGGTGTAGAACATGAAGTCGGCCTTGGCGTGTTCGATCTCTTCGACCAGAGCGCCGCGCACCGCGATCATTCCCATCGGCATGTATCCGCCGGTGAGTCCCTTGCCGCCGACGAGGATATCGGGCGTGACGCCCCAATGCTCGACGGCGAAGCGCTTGCCGGTGCGTCCGAATCCGGTCATCACTTCGTCGGCGATAAGCACGACGTCGTACTTGTCGCAGATTTCGCGCAGCTTGGGCCAATATTCCTTGACCGGAGGAACGACGCCGCCCGACGAGCCCATCATCGGCTCGGCGATAAACGCCGCGATCGAATCGGCGCCGTGCTCGAGGATGGTCTTCTCCAGCGCGGAGGCGCAATCGAGGTCGCATCCGGGGTAGCTCTTTCCCCACGGGCATCGGTAGCAATACGAAGGCGGAATTTTCGGCCAATCGATCAGCACGTGTTCGTAGTCGGCGCGGCGTCCGCTGCCGCCGACGGAGAGCGTTGCGAGCGTGTTGCCGTGATAGGAGAACTGGCGTCCGATGATCTTTTTCTTCGACGCTTTGCCGCGCAGCTTGTTCAGCAGAATCGCAAACTTGAGCGCCGCCTCGACCGCTTCCGATCCGCCGCTGGTGAAGAAGAAGCGGTCCATCCCCGGCGGAGTCCATCGCGCAAGCCGGGCGACCAGCGCCTCGCGCTCGGGCGAGGTCCAGACCGGCACGATGTAATCGAGCTTGGCGATAGTGCGGCGCGCGATTTCGGCGATCTCCTCGCGTCCCTGGCCGATATTGACGACCACGGCGCCGGCGCCGCCGTCGAGGATTTTGCGGCCGTCGGTGGTGTAGAGCCACGCGCCCTGGGCGCGCTCGATCGCGATCGGTTCATGCGGTCCGCGGATGAACATCACTGGATTGTGCGGCATGGCGTAATCATAGGTGGGCCCGCGCGGGTTGACAAACTCGCGTGCGGGTCGGAAAAACGGTGGGTTCGTTTTGCAACTTTTGACTTATGCGTTCATGGATTCCCCTTGATTTTCAAGGACTTTTCACTCGCAAATTTGGCTTCGATGCGAAAAATCGGCTGCGGACTTTGTCGCGCTTCGCAGATATCGCCGGCGCCGCTCAGCGGGAATCCCGGAACCGGTCGGCTAGTCCAATGGCGCAAATCGTTCACCGCGGTCCTCCTGTGGCGGCATCGCGGATGCCGCGCCGGACGGCCGTCATCGCGATCGCTGTCCTCGCGATGACCGTCCTCGCGATCATTATCGCGCAGCTTGGTTTCGCTGATAAGGCTGAACAGTTCAGCCATGAACAAATCTGGCAAAAAATCTAACGCTCGTTAGGGACCGTTGGGTAGCAGTGTCGCAGTCGCCTTCTCATGCGCCGTGTTTATGAACGCGCTTGTCCGGCTCGGACGCAGCGATTGGGAACAACCGCGGGCAGCGATGCTGCCCGCGGTTGGCGCCCGAGATCACTTCACGTCCACTTCCACATGCATCCAGGGATGGATGCAGCATTGGAATAGATGTTTTCCCTTCGACAGACCAGTGATATCGAGATGGCTCCCTTGAAGGATTCGCGTCCTGGCCACCGCGACCTTGGAAAAGCCGCCAGCACACTCCGGAACAACGGTTGTCGCGCTGCCAGGGTTGAGCGGCGGTAAGAATCCGTTACCGAACACTTTCACCTCCGTGAAGGTGTGGGGCTCACCGCCTTGATCGACCACGGAAAGGACGGTTCCCCGCGCGATCGTCAACTGGTCTGGTTCGAAGTCCCAGCCCGGATCGGGGGTTCCAGCCTCCGCGCCTGCAAGTAGATCGGCAAGTGTGGTAAACGCGCCAAGCGTGATGTTCTTGCAGAAGTCAGGGCCCGCAAACGCGTTGAACGTGGTTGGATCGCATTCGTCCAACGCCACGACCTGGGCGAGGCCTGGCGAGTTACCCTGCGCCCTCGCGTGTGCCGCGCCGGCTAAAGTCACCCACCCGGCCAGCAGAATCAGAGTTGCTACCTTACGCATTACTGTTTCCTCCTATAGGCGCTCTCACCGACGTGAACTTAAAGTCCATTGCGGCGAGAACTCCATGTTGCCACCCATGCTCAGTCAGCCTGAGTCACTAGCCAATGGACCAGTGCTGAACATCTTCTGAACTCTCTCTGAACTCGTGGAGGCAACGTGGCTATACGCTCGCGCGCGACGGAAGTAGAATCCGCGATCGGAGCAAATGTTCGGGGATCTCTTCCAGTTTGAGGATTTTGTGTTGGACCGCGGCGCTTATGAGCTGCGCCGGGGCGCTGAGGTCGTTGCGCTCCAGCGCATTCCGCTCGATCTGCTATTCCTGCTGGTTGAGCGCCGTGGACAACTCGTTACGCGCGAGGAAATTCTCGAGCGCGTTTGGGGCAAGGGTGTCTTCGTCGACAGCGAGACCAGCATCAACACCGCGGTGCGAAAGGTCCGGCGGGCTTTGTGCGACAATCCCGAGGCGCCGCGATTCGTGGCTACCGTGCCGGCCCGGGGCTATCGATTTGTCGCGGAGATTCACGCGCCAAAGATAAGTAGACCCGACCAATTTCGAGCTCAGCCGCCGAGCACGATGGTGGGACGTGAGCGCGAGCTGGCTTCGTTACTGAGTGGACTCGACGACGCGACTTCGCGGCGCGGGCGCCTGTTCCTGATCTCCGGCGAACCTGGAGTCGGCAAGACGCGGCTGGCGGACGAGGTCGCGACCTCGGCTGACGCAAACCGCATGGCGATTATGGTCGGGCATTGTTCCGAGCACGACGAAGCCGTCGCCTACTTGCCGTTCGTGGAAATGCTTGAGAACTTCGTCGATCGCGCATCGAAGTGCGACAGTCTGCGCAAAGCGCTGGGGGAGCAGGCATCGGAGTTGGCGCGCTTGCTCCCCAAACTCAAGAACATCCTGCCCGAGCTTGCGCCACCGCTCGATTTGCCACCGCCCCAGGCGCGGCGCCACTTGTTCAATTGCTTTTTCGACTTCGTTGCTCGAATCACTTCAGAACAACCGACGCTCATGATCCTTGAAGATCTTCACTGGGCCGACGATTCGACCTTGTCGCTGCTCGATCATCTGGCGCAGCGGCTTTCCGATTTGTCGCTGATGGTGATTGGTACCTACCGCGACGCCGAGCTCGACGTTACTCGCCCGCTGGCAAAGACGCTGGAAGATTTCCTCCGAGGGCGGCTGGCAACTCGCGTGGGGCTCAAGGGCCTCCCACGCGATGAAGTTGGCACGATGCTGAATAACTTGAGCGGACAATCGCCGCCTGCCGCCGTGGTTGGCGAGATGTTCGCCGAGACGGAAGGCAATCCTTTCTTCGTCGAGGAACTGTTCCGCCATCTCGAAGAGGAAAATCGGCTGTACGATTCGTCGGGGCAGTTTCACTCCGAACTCAAGATTGGCGAGCTGGACGCGCCGCCTAGCGTTCGGTTGGTCGTCGCGCGGCGACTGGCGCGGCTGAGCGATCTCACGCAGGAGATGCTCGCGACGGCGGCGGTCATCGGACGCTTCTTCAGTTTTGAAATCCTTCAGGCTTCGATGGAAGCAGATGCGAATTCGATTCTCGAGTGCGTCGAGGAAGCCGAAAAGGCCGGATTAGTTTTTTCGATCGCGGAAAATTCCAAGGCTCGGTTTGAGTTCTCCCACGAGCTTACTCGTCAGGCGGTGCTGGCCGGCTTGTCGGCGGCGCGACGCCAGAGGCTCCATCTCGAGGTGGCCGAAGCGATCGAGCGAACCTATTCCACCACGGCGGAATCGAAATATGGTAGGAGCCTCGACGACCACGTCGCTGAACTGGCTCATCACTACGCCCACAGCGCCAACATTTGGAAGGCGGTGAAATATCTCCATCTGGCGGGCGAGCGGGCGGTGGCGTGTTGCGCGATGGTCGAGGCGGAGCGTCACTACATGACCGCGCTCAAGCTGCTTGACGAATTGCCTGAAACGCCGGAACGAGATCGTCGGGAACTCGCGCTCCAGTTGGCGGTCGGCCCCGCATTGATGTCGGTTAAGGGCTGGGCCGCTCCGGAGGTTGAGCGCGCCTACATGCGAGGACGGAAACTTGGCGAGCAGCTTGGCGAACTCGCGCAGCTCTTTCCCATCCTGTATGGGCTGTGGGTAAATCACTTGGAGCGTCTCGAGTTCCGGTCGGCATACCAGATTGGGGAGGAGCTTCTACTTCGGGCCGAGAGCGCTGGCGACTCGACTCTACTGCTGCAGGCGCATCATGCTTTCGGAGTTACCGCGCATCGGATGGGACGATTTCAGCTCGCCAGGGAGCATCTCGAAACTGCGCTCTCCCTCTGCGGTGCTCAGCGCTTGCGACCGCTCGGTGTTGATATGGAGGTGGTCTGCCTGTCGCAACTAGCCTGGACGCTGTGGTTTCTTGGCTACCCGGACCAGGCGCTCAGAATGATTCATCAAGCGATCGAGGTCGCGCGGGCGCTTTCTGATCCGTTCAGTCTTATTTTTGCTGAAATTTTCCTCTGTTACCTGCAGCACCATCGGCGGGACGTGCGCGCTCTTCAGAAGACGGCCGAGCTCGTGATCTCAATCTGCACCGAGCACGGGTCTGCCTACGGCTTAGCCCACGGGAGCATCTTTCTCGGCGTGGCGATGACCGAACAGGGACGCGGCGAGGAAGGACTCAAGCAAATACAACAAGGCGTGGCCGAGCATCGCGCTGCCGGTGGGGAGGTCAACCGTTCGGAATTTCTTTACTGGCTGGCGGAGGCATCTTGCGCCACAGGTCGACTCGACGAGGCGCTCGATATTTTGAACAACGCGCTTGGAGTCGCGCAGGAAAAAGAAAATCTCTGGCTGGAGGCGGAAATTTATCGGCTCAGAGGTGAATTTCTATTGCGCAGGAACGACTCCAACTCTAAGGAAGCTCAGGACTGTTTTCAGCAAGGAATTGAGATCGCCCGAAAGCAAAGTGCGAAATCCCTGGAATTAAGTGCGACTACGAGCCTCGGCAGGCTCTTCGCAAAGCGGGGCCGTCGCAAGGAGGCGCGCGCGATGCTCGCGAAAATTTACGGCTGGTTCACCGAAGGCTTCAACACCGCCGACATGAAGGACGCGAAGGCATTGCTCGACGAGCTAAGCAGGTAATGCGCGATTCAAGCGGCGTGCGGGCAGGCGGCCTGAAGGAACCGATGATTTCCTTCGGCTCCGCTCAGAGTTTGTGAGTTTCCCCGATTCGGTTCAATTTTGTGTCATCTTGAGCGGAGGCCGCTCCGGCCGGAGTCGAAAGACCCCGAGTGTTTTCCGGGGTCCTTCGACTCGCGCAACGCTCGCTCAGGATGACAGAGGGGAGCGATCAAACTGCCTGCTCGAAAAGACGGAGCGGCAGCGACCGAACTGGTTGCTCAGGATGACGCAAAATCCAGTCGAACCAATAGATTCACAATCTCTCAGTTGAGAGGAATGATCGGACAGCGTGGCTATTTGCGATCGTTGAGAACGTTCATCTTGAATGGGGTCAGCAATTTCGACTTGGTCTTCAGAAAATCGGTTACGGTGGTCAATTGGGCAACGGTTGCCGACGAGATCACGCCCGTCGTGCAGGTGGCCGGAGAGAGAGTGCTCGTTCCGATAACATAGTCGCCCTGATTCTTTACCAGGTCGCAAGTGCAGGTGGCGGCTTGCGGATCGTTGTTGCTGATGATGCAGGGTTTGTCGAGGCACCATGCCCAGGGGCGATCGTTCGAGCAGACCGCGTAGCTCTTGAGCGGATAGTAACGCGACCTGATCTGCTGGCCGGCGCGAGTTTCTTTCACGCCCTGGCACGCCTCGAATCCGGCGGAATAAGTCGTGTTAACCGTGCATCGGCAGGCGACCTGCTTTTCGTTTCCGGGGATCGGGTCGCATGCGGCGACCGTGCATAGCGCAAACTTGCTCTTGCAGACTTTGAAGTCCTGAGCATTGGCGCTCGCGCCGAAAGCCGCGGTGATCGCTAAAAGGATTGCGGCTGCCAGAAAGCTCGAAAATTTAATTTTCATCAACCACTGACTCACCGCTGTGTGAATTACTTTACCGCGCCCTCTTCTCTCCATTTCTCGATTTGCTCGGGCGAATAGCCCAGACTGCCAAGGACTTCGTTGGTGTGCTGGCCGAGGGCGGGGGCCAGCGAGCGGATCGAGCCGGGGGTTTCGGAGAGTTTGACCGAGATTCCGACCTGCTTGACCTTCTGGCCGCCGGGCGCGTCGAGTTCGACGATCATCTTGCGGGCGCGGACCTGCGGGTCGTTTTCGACTTCGTCGAGGGTGTTCATTTTGCCGACGCAGACGTCGGTCTGGCTGAGGATCTCGAACCATTCGTCGCGGGTTTTGGTTTTGAAAGAATCGGTGAAGAATTTTTGGATTTCGGCGCGTTTGGCGGGGTTGAATTCGTGTTCGATTAAATCTTCGCGGCCGAGCGTGCGGCACAAATTGGCGAAGAACCACGGCTCGATCGATCCGATCGTGATAATTTTGCCGTCTTTGGTTTCATAGACGTTGTAATTCGGAATCGCGCCGTCGAGCATCGTCTCGCCGCGCCTGGGGACCGCGCCGGTCGCGAAGAAGCTCGAGAACGATTGCGCCATCAACGAGAGCGCGCCGTCCATCATCGAGATATCGACGTACTGCCCGCGCCCGGTCTGTTGGCGGGCGACGAGTGCGGCAAGGATTCCGATCGCGCCATGCATCCCGCCGCCGGCGTAGTCGGCGATGAGATTGTGCGGAATCGTCGGCATCTGCCCCGCGCGGCCCAGTATCGACAGCACGCCGGCGGTGGCGATGTAATTGAGATCGTGGCCGACCAGATCGCGATAGGGGCCGTCCTGTCCGTAGCCGGTAATCGCGCAGTAGATGAGCCGCGGATTGCGCGTCGCGAGTTTGTCGTAGGAGATACCGAGGCGCTTGGCGACGCCGGGACGGTATTCCTCGACGACGATATCGGCGCGCTGCGACAGGCGCAGGAAGACCTCTTTGCCGGGGCCGCTCTTGAGATTGAGCGCGATCGATTTCTTGTTGCGGTTCAGCGCGTTGAACGGCGACGCGCCGAAGGCGCCCACCGGACCTTGCGTGCCCGCCTTGCCCGCTTGCTGCGCGCGGCGTCCGGTGGGAGCGCCGGGCTCTTCGATTTTGATGATATCGGCGCCGAGGTCGCCCAGGATCATCGTGCAGAAAGGTCCCGGCGCGAGCTTGGTGAGATCGAGCACTTTTATTCCGCTTAGCGGCGACGATACAGCCATGATGGAAGCGTACTCCTTGAGCAGATAGCGCGAGGGCGAAAATGATATCGCGCAACCGACGAAGACTGGTTTAGTGCGTTCGCACAATCCGCGCAAACCCGCGCGATCCGGCAGGCGCAATGCCTGTCACATGTCAGCCTCGCCCGTGACCAATACGCGAGGTAGCCGCCGAGGGAACGCGGATGCATGGCGACTGCGTGGGTGAGGCCGTACGGACTGACTCCATTGGAGTCATCGTGAGTCGATCGGCACCATCGCGG
>Ga0307374_10003893_pt1 | contig 25234 bp, 25 predicted proteins | sample OX3MG_FD_202532 | JGI IMG/M metagenome (GOLD analysis project Ga0307374, IMG submission 202532) | Soil microbial communities from Risofladan, Vaasa, Finland - OX-3 | ecosystem: Environmental > Terrestrial > Soil > Coastal area > Acid sulfate soil | place: Finland: Risofladan, Vaasa | collected...
CGTCCGGCGGGCTACCATTCGCTGAAGGCGGGAGTGGATGCCAACGGCAAAATCATCGCTTGGAAGAACCACTTCATCAGCTTCGGATCGAACGGGCGGTTTGCTTCGGCAGCCAACATGGAGGCGGACGAGTTTCCGGCACGGTTCGTGCCCAATTACGAACTGGGAACTTCGATGATGCCCACCGGAATTCCCACGGGGGCGATGCGCGCCCCGGGAAGCAACGCGATCGCTTTCGTGATTCAGTCGTTCATCGACGAGCTGGCGAACGCGTCCGGAAAGGATTCGGTTGAGTTTTTGGTCGATCTGCTCAATGTTGAGCCTTTGCCAGCTCCTACGGGCGGCATGGGCATGCGCGGCGCACCATACATCGCAGCGCGGATGCGTGCGTGCGTCGAGCGGGCTCGCGACAATTCCGGATGGGGCAAGCGCACACTTCCGGCAAATACGGCGTTGGGCATCGGCGCGCATTTCTGCCACATGGGCTACTTCGCCGATGTGGCGGAAGTGACCGTTACTGGCAACCAGGTGAAGGTGAACAAAATTTGGACGGTAGGAGACATTGGCAGCCAGATCATCAACCCCACACGCGCGCAGAATATCGTCGCCGGAGGCATTATCGACGGCATGAGCCAATTGATGGATTATGAGATCAACATCGATCACGGCCGCGCGACCGAAAGCAACTTCAACGGCTACGAGCCGGTGCGTTTGACGGAGGCCCCGCCGGATATTCACATCGAGTTCCTGAATACCAAGTACGCTCCCACGGGACTCGGCGAACCACCTCTCCCGCCAGTGCTTCCGGCTATCGCCAATGCGATTTTCAAGGTCACTGGAAAGCGCGCCCGCCGATTGCCATTGAAGCGGGAGGGCTTCAGCTGGGCGTAGTTTTCAAGCAATCTCTTCCGGCGGCCCTCCCGCGATGAGGGCCGCCGTTTTTTTTTGCGGTTCGATCCGATAGCAACTTAGGTGGGATCGATTTGCCTCTTTTTCTACCGCGAACCACTCACGCTTCGCGGATATGACGCGCGTTGGCGCGCTACGAATCCTGCCGAGACTTGTTGCAGTGGAAGTTGCGGAGCAGCGCTGCATCTGTTATAGATTTCGGGCTCGAATCGCGTCCTCAGGGGGGATCATGCGGAAAAGAATCACAATTCTGGGTGTGGTAGCGGTGTGTATTTTCGGCACGGCGCTGGCATGCGGTGTGTCTCATGGCGCGACGGCTGCGGTTGCTGCAAAGGCATCAGCTGCGCCCGCTGCGCGCGCGGCTGCGGCCAACGACTGCGATCGCGTGTGCCTGAATGGCTTTGTCGACAAGTTCCTGGCCGCGCTGGTGGCCCACGACCCCTCAAAGCTGCCCCATTCGGCAAATGTGAAATATTCGGAGAACAACGTGGTGCTGCATCTGAACGACGGCCTGTGGGCCACTGCGGATGGCCTGGGCAGTTACAAGCTTTACATCGACGATCCGGAGCGCGGCGAAGTGGGCTTTTACGGCGTAGTGGACGAAAACCACACGCCGGACATTCTGGGCGCGCGGCTGAAGATCGTGAATCACGAAGCGACTGAGATTGAAGTGCTGGTGGCGCGCAAGGAAAGCGCCAACAGCGCCTTTCCGAATCCCGACGCGCTAACGAAAAAGCCGGTGTTTTATGAAGACGTTCCGGCCAATGAGCGGCTCTCGCGCCAGAAGCTGATCGCTCTGGCGAATGGCTATTTCTCTACGATCCAGCTGAACACCGGGAAAATCTTCACTTCATTTGCTCCGGATTGCCAAAGAGTGGAAAACGGCGTGATAACGGCGGGGAATCCCGACGGCAAGGGCGTGGCGAAGATGGGCTGCGAAGCGCAGTTGAAAACCGGATTGCTGCATTTCGTGACGCGCGTGCGCGACCGGCGATTCCTGGTGGTGGACCGGCAGAAGGGGCTGGTGCTAACCAGCGCGTTTTTCGATCACGCCGGCACGGACGATACGTTTAAGCTGGTTGACGGAACGACCTACCAGGTACATATCCCATTCGATCGCCCGTATTCGTTCGTGATGTTCGAGCTTTTCAAAATCCAGCATGCGCAAATACGGCAGATCGAGGCAGTGATCGTGACGGTGCCCTATCACATGCCCACGCCCTGGAAATAGGCAGTGGGGCGGTAAACGGAAAAGAAGCGAACTTAAGAGATTAGCTGCTGACCACCTGGGTGTGGTGACGGCGAACTTCGACACCCTCGATCATAAAGACGACTGCTTCGGCGATGTTGGTCGCGTGATCGGCAATTCGCTCCAGGCTGCGGGCCGCGAACATCAAGTCGACGCACGCCTGCACGGACTGAGAGTCCTTCTTCATTTGAGCGATTAAGTCATTGAAGACCGAGTCGCGCAGATCGTCGATGGCGTCGTCGGAAACAAGGACGGCGCGAGCGGCATTCGCGTCTTTTTCAACAAAGGCTTCGAGCGCCCGCTTAACCATGGACTCGGTGAGCTCAGCAAGCTGAGGTATGTCCGTACGAATGCCGGGATGCGGATGCTGGAGCAAGGAATGGGAGCGCTCGGCAATATTGACAGCCAAGTCGCCGATGCGCTCGAGGTTGCTGTTGATCTTTCCGGCTGCGGTAATGAAACGCAAATCGCCGGCGACAGGCTGCTCGAGGGCCAATAGATTCGTGACGGTGCTGTCGATCTCGAGCTCTAGCCGATTCACATCGGTCTCTCGCTTGAAGACCGGTTGAACGTTCGAGTCATCGCTGCCCTCAAGCGCGTGCACACTATCGCGGATGGCGGATTCAACCAAACCGCTCATTTCCAGCAGCTTATTGCGAAGATCGCCAAGCAACTCGTCGAAGTGACGCGACATGGTTCCCGCTCCTCTGGGTTAGCCGAATCGGCCCGTGATGTAAGCTTCCGTCCGGGAATCGGTAGGTGTGGTAAATAGCTTCGATGTCTCGCTAAATTCGACCAGCTTTCCGTCCATTATGAAGGCGGTGAAGTCACTAGCGCGAGCTGCTTGCTGCATGTTGTGTGTGACTACGACGAGGGTGCAACTATTTCTCAGCTCGAACCACAACTCCTCGATCTTCGCGGTGGAAACCGGATCGAGCGCAGAGCACGGTTCATCGAGGAGCAGCACCTCGGGATCCACTGCCAGCGCTCGCGCAATACACAAGCGCTGCTGCTGGCCGCCAGAAAGCCCGAGGCCGGATTGGTTTAGCTTGTCCTTCACTTCCTGCCACAGGCCGGCTTTCGTCAAAGCGCGTTCCACGCGATGGTCCATCTCCGAGCGCCGCAGTTTTTCATATAGACGAACGCCGAAGGCGATATTTTCGTAGATGGACATCGGGAAGGGTGTCGGCTTTTGAAAGACCATGCCAACCTTGGCGCGCAACTGCGAAATGCTTTTGGACGCTAAGATATCTTTTCCATCGAGAATGACGTCGCCCTCCGCGCGTTGGCGAGGGTAGAGATCGTACATGCGATTAAAAACCCGCAGGAGCGTGGACTTGCCGCAACCCGATGGACCGATGAACGCAGTAACCCGGTTTTCACGAATTTCGACGCTGACATCTTTGAGGGCATGAAATTTTCCGTAATAGAAATTCAGATTCCTCGCCGCCATTTTGACGGGCGTCTGCGGTGCATCTCCGCTACGTGCGGCATCGGACGCTTTGACGCTGACAGCGGGAACTTTGGCCATGGCCGATCCTTCCGATCCATTGGGGGTCATTTAGGCACCTGCACCTTGCCCAGGAACCAGCGCGCGACCAAGCTAAGCACCAGCACAAACAATACCGTGATGAACGCGGCGGCCCAGGCCATTTGCTGCCAGTTTTCGTAGGGACTCAGCGCAAACTGGAAGATGACTACCGGTATATTTGCGATCGGTCGAAGCATGTTGGTCGAGAAGTATTGGTTATTCAAGGCGGTAAACAGCAATGGAGCTGTTTCACCCGTGATGCGCGCCAAGCCGATCAATACACCGGTCAGAATCCCGGCACGCCCCGCCTTCCACGTAACCTTGCTAATCACTACCCACTTCGGCGCGCCGAGTGCGATGGCAGCCTCGCGCATGTCGCCGCCTACCAGACCGAGCATCTCATCGGTGGTGCGCACGATGATAGGGATCATCAACACGGCCAGCGCGACGCTACCGGCAAGCCCGGAAAAGTGGCCCATCGGAGCCACGACGATGGCATACGCAAACAGGCCGATCTCTATCGATGGAGCGCTGAGCATAATGTCGTTGATAAAACGAACCGCGTTGGCAAGTCGGCTGTGAAAGCCGTATTCCGCCAACCATGTGCCGGCCATTAGACCGATCGGGACTCCTATGGCCATCGATAAGGTAAGCAAACCGAGGCTTCCGACGAAGGCATTGCGCAAGCCAAATCCGTTAGTGCCGGGCGCTGGCGTGTCCTTGGTGAACAAATCCCAATGCATCCCGGCGATGCCGAATCTGAGCGTGGTCCAGAGGATCCACAATAGGAAGAACACGCCTACGACCGTCGCGATACCCATCAAGATTTTACTGAGAAAGTCGACCGCATGACGCCTCGCTACTACCGCCTTCACGCCGACGCTCCTTCCCGCCGTCCGAGGCGGCGAATGAGCAGCACAGCAAGGAAGCGCACGATCAAGGTCACGGCGATCAATATCAAACCTAGATAGATCAACGACGACAGGTATAGCGGCGTGGTCGCTTCGGTGAATTCGTTGGCCAGCACTGAAGGAATTGTCGCACTCGGCATCAACAGACTGGGAGATATCATGTTGCTATTCCCGATGACGAAAGTCACCGCCATCGTTTCACCGAGGGCGCGGCCCAAACCCAGAAAAATTCCGCCGATCACGGCAGATCGCGTGTAGGGCAAGATGATGTCCCAAGCCACTTCCCAGGTAGTGGCGCCCATGGCATATGCAGATTCGCGCAGCGAAGATGGCACGATCAAAAATACGTCGCGCATGATCGATGAAGTGTAAGGCAGCACCATGATCGCCAATACGATTCCGGCAGTTAACATGCCAATTCCTGCCGGCGGACCCTGGAACAGGAGTCCAATGCCGGGAATCGCGCCAAAATACTGAGTGATCCACGGTTCAATGCTAGAGAACACTGGGGCAAAGACCAGCAGCCCCCAAAGGCCGTAAACGATACTAGGTATGGCGGCTAGCAACTCGATAGCCCCTGCGATGGGCTTCTTAATCCAAGACGGGGCTATCTCGGCGATGAACACCGCAACCCCAAAGCTCACCGGCACGGCGAGAACCATGGCGATCGCGGAACTCACCAGCGTACCGATAATGAACGGAAAGGCTCCGAAAGTTTGGGTGACCGGATTCCACTCGCTCGAAGTAAGGAACCGCCAAACACCGAAAGTTTCAATAGACAGCCGACTGTCGTAGGCGATGGCGATGACGGTGGCAAAGAGCGCGGCGGCGGCTATCAACGCCGCGAAAACCGCCGCCGCGTGGAACAGAGAGTCGCCCGTCAGGCGCCACCACCTGACGGCCGGTTTAGGCTCCTCGGACACGGGCCGAAGTTCGGCCCCAAATGTCATGTCCGAGCCGCTCATAAGCGTCCTTTAGAGTTAGAGTGAAAGTTCACTGAACAATTGCCAGCGTTTCAGATCGTGTAGCCGAGTTCATTCTTCCAATAGGCCTTAATGGCTGCAACGGTGCTCGGCGGCAGAGGACCGAACGAGATCGACTCCGCCATGCCCTGTCCGTGCTCGAAGCCCCAATAGAAGAACTTCATTACTGCCAGATTGGTGTCTTTGGATGCACTTTTGCGGAGTATCTGCCAAGTGCAGCCCGAAATCGGCCAAGTGTCGGGACCCTTATGGTCCGTGAGGATCACATAGAAATCCTGGGCCTTGGACCAGTCCACGTGCGCCGAGGCATCCTGAAAGCCCTTGAGGGTGGGACTGACCACTTTGCCGTCCTTGTTGATCATCCGCGCCCACGCCAAGTGACCTTCCAAAATGTACGCGTATTCGACATAACCAATCGAGCCGGGGATACGTTGGACGTACGACGCGACCCCCTCATTACCCTTGCCGCCAATTCCAGTCGGCCAGGCGATGGAGGTATCGGCTCCAACTTTTTGTTCCCATTCCGGGCTGACTTTGGACAAATAGTTCGCGAACGTGAAAGTCGTTCCAGAACCATCCGAACGATGCACGACGGTTATGTCCATATTGGGAAGCTTCACACCGGGGTTCAGCTTGGCGATGGCCGGGTCGTCCCATTTCTTGATCTTCGCGAGATAAATGTCAGCAACCAGAGGACCGGTAAAAATGAGTTGTCCGGGCTTGATGCCAGGGAGATTGTATACCAGGTCTTCGCCTGCGACTGCGGTCGGAAATTGGATCAGCCCGGCCGCTTTCAAGTCTTCGGGCTTCAAGGGCATGTCGCTAGCGCCGAATGCCACCGTTCCTGCCTTGATCTGGGCAATTCCACCGCCGGAGCCGATCGACTGGTAGTTAACTTCGGTTCCCGTCTTGACCTTGTAAGCCTCGGACCATTTGGCCACCAAGGGATAGACCCACGTGCTACCGGCGCCGGTAATGGTGGAGTCGGCAGCCGCACATACTCCCGAAATGGCGAGTGCGAGGACCGCAACCCACAACCGACGCCCCGAACGGCTTTTGCTCACTATGCTCATCTTTCCTCCTTGAATTTGAAAGCTTCCGTATCTCCGGGTCGCATAAATACAGCTACGTCGTTCCCACTCTCGGGAAAGGACCTGTTCTAGACAACGCACCGACAATTCCGGGCCGTATGACGGCTCGGTAGCTAAAGGCCCATCGGGATTAAAGGTGACGATCCGAAAACGCCATTGTGCGAGCGAATTGTTACGGTGGTGTTAAAGGAAGGTCAACTAACTCCAACTACGCTGGAATTCTGGAGGGCGGAACGCGGAGGCACACCGATAGGCTGCGTTTACCGACTTGCGGATGCGGGATAGCGTTCCGCTTCAGTGGCCAGGGAGGCCATGGAAGAGAATTAAGCCGATCACGCAGGCGAGCAGCACTCCAAAAATCGTGCTGACGATCACTAGAAACGCCTTGCGCCACTCACGCTTGCTTTCTTCGTATGTTTTAGGCATTCGAGATCCGGAACAACGAATCTACCGCTGCGGGCAGACGAATGCCATGTATTTCTGCACGGCTGGGCGGCCTCCGGGCGGCGGAAATTAGGAGCTAAGCGTTTTGGCCGAGCTGGCGATGAAGACCGTCGAAGGCTGATCTTCTCCGCCAGCAAAATTGTGCCCAGCTATGGCCTGGGAGAACAAAATTATCCCCGACGGATAATGCGAGCTCGAGTACAGATTTCCGTGGAAGAAAAACAAGATGATCAGGAAAATGCCGATCAAAATGACGGCGATAACGGACAAGATCACTACGGATTTGTGCCGGTCACCCTGGGATTTTTTGTCGCTGTTCTGCTTGTCGGTTTGAGGCATTGGCGGGCCCACCCTCCATTAACGGATTTGGCCAACTTGAATGCCAGCATATTGGATGAAAATTTTGGATGAAGTATTCGACGCCCATCGGCGCGGGGCGCGATGGCAAGATTCGCTGATTCGCGCGATCGTGCAGATGTCGCCGCGGGAACCAACCCGGAAACGGTCGCTCGGGGACCGCTCCGAGGCAAAAAGAGTTGTTATGAGGATGGCTAGGAAAATAAGCCAAAACGCCTTGCGCCAGCTGGTGTACTTATGTTTGGGTTCCTTGTCCATTGCGGCACCGAATTGTGCGGATTATGCACATCCTCCTCAATTTATCGCTCTCTGAAAAACAAACGCTATGGATTCTTGTGCTTCTCGGCAGCTTCACTCGTTTATATTTGGTGATGGGCGACGGGTTAGAGTCAGCCCGAGGCGGCTGGCTCGAGTTTAAGGGCGTCGACCGGCAAGACCGATTGATTCGGAGCGCTCCTTGAAATGACTTTAGAGCCACTTTCTGGCGAACCGCCGCAAAGCTCGTCGAACGGACCCGAACTCCCGCCGGGCGAACACCCGATGACCCGCATATTCTTAGGGCCGCTCGGGCTGCGGGTCGGATGGCGCCTGGTGATCGCCATATCGATTTGGTTCGTGCTTTCGGGCATTCTGCCGGTGCTGATCATCTGGATTCCCGGTGTACGCGCGATGGTTGCGCACCTGTCCGCGTCGCTGGTGCTTACGCCAGCGACGCTGCTGTTCGGTGACGGCGTGACGGCAACGGCTGCGCTGATCACGGCGTGGGTGATGAGCAAGATCGAGGATCGCTCGTTCGCGGCGTACGGACTGCCGGGCAGAGAAGCCTTTGGTAAGCGTTTCTGGCAGGGCGCGGTGTACGGGTTTGCAATGATCAGCCTGCTGATGGGCCTGATCGCCGCTCTGCATGGATTTTCGGTTCACGGACTGACGCTTAACGCTCTGGCTGCCACCAAATACGGGATCCTGTATTTCGCAGGGTTCATCACTGTGGGCCTATTCGAGGAGTTTGCTTTTCGCGGCTACCTGCAGTCTACGCTGCAATTAGCCGCCGGGTTTTGGCCTGCCGCCGCGATTTTGGCCGTCGCCTTTGGAGCCATTCATCTGAATAATCCCGGAGAGGCGAAATACGGCGCGCTGATGGCTGGCGTTTTCGGGCTACTGGCCGCTTTCACCCTGCGACGCACGGGAAGCATCTGGTTCGCGATCGGCTTGCATACCATGTGGGACTGGGGTGAGACTTTCTTCTACTCGGTTCGGGATAGCGGCGTTCCTGCCGCAGGACATCTGATGAATTCCGGCTTTCACGGCCCGACGTGGCTGACGGGCGGAACGGTGGGCCCGGAAGGCAGCCTGATTGTTTTTGGGGTTCTGGGGATCTCCGCGCTGGTGATTCACTTTCTTTTTCCCGCTCGCAAAGAACTGCAGCTATAAGCGCCGTCTTGGAATCCTTTTGGAACGGTTAGGCATCTAGTTTGCGGTGCCGGATGAGGCGGATGCTGATATCTTTCGCGACATCGTAAATGACGACGGTACTGATTTGACAAGACCGGCCAACGGTCGCTAAAATCATCCGATTTGAGTGAGGCTTTTATCCTCACCTAGGACATCAACTCATGGACAAGAAGCGTCTCGAATACTACAAAAAACGATTACAGACCCGGCGCGAAGAATTGATCCGCGCCATCTCTCGCACGGAGCAGGAGGGCCGTGAAGCCGACGAAGATCCCACCGTGGATCTTGCCGATAAAGCTGCGAATTCATACACCAAAGAATTCCTGTTCGGCCAGACTCACAACGATCGCGCGCTGCTTCAACTTGTGGACGACGCGCTTAAGAGGATTAAGGACGAATCGTTCGGCCAGTGCATCTCTTGCGAACAGGAGCTTCAACAGAAGCGCTTGGAAGCTGTGCCATGGACCCGCTACTGCATCGTCTGCCAGGAAAAGCAGGAGCGCGGGCAGCTGTAGTTCTCCCTGCAGGGGCTGATCCCTTTCATCAAGACTGTTGCACCCCCGGAAGGCGTCCTATCGCCTTCCGGGGGCAACGAGTTTACGCAGCCACAATTGCGGCGATTTGCGCGGTGGCGCCTGCGCGGACGACTGCGCCTATGTAAAGTCAGTGCATCCGTACAAATACGCAGTGCTGCCTTGGTATTTAGCCGCCTTCCCTGCCGATGAGAGTTGCAGTAGCGTGTCAGTTCGTTTTTCTTGTCGGCAGGTCATTTGTTGATCCTGAAAAGCGCGATTGATTCTCTCGCATCGGTGCTCTTCCCTGCGCCTTGCCGCATTTGCGGCCAAGCGCTAACGAGCGCCAGCCGAATTCCGGTTTGCGCGGCATGCCTCGACGCGTTCGAGCGGATTGTTGATCCGCTCTGCGCCTGCTGCGGGCGGCCGATGGCAAGCTCCGCGCCTGGGGAAGCGTCCGAGGCACGATCAGTCGATGTGCCTCTGTTCGACGCACGTCTGCTCGGTGCGCTTTGCCGGCTTTGCCGAACTGACTTTTACTCCTTCGACCGTGCGCGCAGTTTTGCGATTTACGATCGCGCTTTGTCGGAAACCGTCCTCCTGCTGAAGTACGAGCAAGTGACCTCGCTAGCCGATTGGTTCGGCGCGCGCCTGGCGGAAATGGCGGTGAGAGCCGGAGCCGAGTGGCGCGCCGATGCGGTGGCGCCCGTTCCGCTTCATCGCGACCGGCATCGGGAGCGCGGGTACAACCAGGCGGAGCTGATCGCCAGGGCCGTTGCGAAGAGGCTGCAACTGCCCCTGGATGCGAATCTTCTCTCCAGAATCAAGCCGCGCCCCCCGCAATTGGTGCTCTCGCGAACCGAGCACTGGAAGTCCGTGCGTGGCGCGTACGCGACCGCCGCGGGGATGAAGATTGACAAGCTACGCGTCTTGCTGATAGACGATGTATTGACGACTGGCGCGACGCTGGATGCCTGCTCCCGGGCACTGAAGAAAGCGGGAGCGGCCGCAGTTTTCGGCGTGACGGTCGGACGAGTTCGCTTCGGGCAAGCTGCGACTATGCCAGCGTCGGTGGTTCAGAGCAATTCGGCAACCAAGCTAGCCCGGCGGGGCATCTATACGCTGTGAGGAGCTGTATATCGAGACGTGAAGGCGGCGTAATGGACAACCGGCATAAAACTGGTTTGCGTCCTCGGCCCCACATTCCAATCGCTGGAGCCGCGTCCGACGCGGCTGCGCACAAATCCGCAGATCCCCCTGGCAGTAGTCGCCGTTCCCTGATGCAGGCGCCAGTCCTGGTGCTGAACGCAACATTCGAACCCATCAATGTGACCGCAGTGCGTCGGGCGCTGGTGCTGATGCTTAAGGGAGTGGCCCAAGCGGAGGAGACCAATCACGGCGAGGTGCACTCCACTTCGAAATCGGTTGCCGTGCCCTCGGTGATCCGGCTGCTTAGCTACCGGCACATCCCGCAACAGAGTCGCGCGCTTTCCAGAAAAAACATTTTGCTGCGCGATCGCAACACGTGCCAATTTTGCGGACAGTTGTTCCCGGCGTCGGAACTCACGCTCGATCACGTAATGCCGCGTTCGCGAGGCGGGCGCTCCACGTGGGAAAACCTGGTGGCGTGCTGCTACGCGTGTAACAACAGCAAGGGCGATCGCACCCCCGAGGAGGCAGGTATTCAACTGCAGCGCAGGCCACGTCCATTCACGCTGCACACATCGCGTCAACTAATGCGCTTGATGGGGCACCGCGATGAAAAGTGGCGCAAATATCTTTTTTATTGATTCGTGGTTTGCAACCTTTTCAGAAGGTCTGCGTCTAACTTAACAAACACTTCTAGGACACACCCCGGGAAGCCGGCCAGCAGCAGCTGGTCAGCTTCCCTCTTTTATTTTCTGCGCCTTTTCCCCTCCCCCCACTCCGGCGCGGGCGAAGAAGAAAATTATTGGCGGAACATGACCTTCAGCCCGCGCCGCCAACTCTCATTCAGTCCAATGCGCGTGACGCAAAATTCCGGCGAGAGATATTTCAGCAGAGTGTCCGTTGCGGGATGAAATCGCAGCGCCGGAGCTGCCAGCCAAACGAGGGGAGGTCGCGCGTCCAGCACGATTCCGGGAAAGTAGCCGTAGCGATCGAAATCGCCTTCGCGCTGATGGCGCCGAACGCGCAGCCAGTAATCAATCGCTTGCAATGGTAATTGCAGATCTTCCGAGGCCTTCAGTTCTATCACCACTAGACGGCCACTGCGCGTGACGCCGAGCAAATCCAAGATTCCGCGATTGCCGCCCGCCAGCGCGGGCACTTGTGAATACAGGTGCTGCGGATCGAGCTGCGCGTCCAACCGCGTGCAATCGTCGAGCACCAAAGTTTCCAGCCATCGCTCGGGGGCGGCGCGATAGAGCCGGTGATTCGTCTCGCCGGCGAGAGCGCCCCTGTGCAGATCGAGCTTGACGATCAGCCGTTCGAGAGCTGGCTCTTTGGCGGTGGTCAGATACTCCTGCGAATCACCAATACCAAATTTCATTCCTTCTTTCGACCAGCGCGCGAATTCGAGCCCGCGAAAACAGAAGGCTACTTCTTTCGCGGCGGCAAGCACGTGCAACCGAACCGCGCCTGCAGAGTCGCCCATCGCTCGTGCCAACGTGGATATGCGCCGGCCAGCCTGCTGCGCCGAGCGCAGCGCCGCTTCCGATTCCCTTCGCGGCACGAGCCAGCTTTCCAGATTGCCGGAGTCCGCTGTATCCAGTTTTTGCATGCGCCAATCGGAGTCGCGGTACGCGAAGATTTGCGTGCGCGCGGCGCTCGATAAGCCGGCGGTGCGTTCACGCAATAGTTTCGCGCTTCCTTCGGGGATGAAAAGCCGCAAGCCTTCGATTGGCTGGCGTTCCGCGCGGCTGCGTACCCAATCGAGCCAGAGGATTCCGAACGCCAGCATGGATTCGAGCGCGGCCGCGGATTCGCCTGGCGCGAGAGCCATCACCGCATAGGAGCGATCGGCTTCGCGCATGCTCCCGCGCGCGTACCAACTTGAAAACGAGCGGTGCAAGTCCGGCGAGGTAGTGAGTGGATCGATGCGCGCGTCGGGAAAGCGTTCGGAAAGAATGCGGTGGAAACGCGCGCGAAACATCTCGCGGGTAATGCGCGCAGCGGAACGCGGAGTATCGGTGCGAAGAAATTCCATGCGGCCGGTCTTGGCACGTCCGAACCGCTGCACCTCGAGGATAATTCGATCTTCGGACTGCTCGCGAACACGCAGCACGCGCCGCGTTACACTTCGTTCGTCAGACCAAAGATGAACCAGCGAATTCTTGCCTTGGCTGCGCAGCTCGCAATGCAGTCCGGCAAGTTCCGCGAGCCATTCGCCATCCTCGCGGACTTCCGCGTGCCCCGAGGCCGCCATAACCTCCAAGGCGCGGTCTAGCTCAGCCCATTCGTTCATAGACAACTGCTCCTGCGTTTAGAAAAACAGTGCTGCTACCGCAAAACCAGGCCGGTTACCTGAATGGTCGGATTCTGCCGGTTCCATTCCACGGGGACCCCGTCAAAAGTGAGATTAAACGCCCTCTGCTGCCCGGCTGCAAGCGGATTATCCGACGCTGAAATCACGCGATGTGTCTCGCGCAGAATCACCTGGTCGAACGGGTCGTGGAACTCGACTTTGATCTCCAGTGCCTTGATCGCGCGCGAACCGTCGTTCGCAATGATCCCGTTTACATAGGTGAACTTCTGGTTGAGCAGATTCGACGACTCGGCCAATTCGAGCTTTTGGAAATGAATGTTCGGGGCGTAGCTCTGGGCGGCGGCGTCGAATGGAAGCTTCGACTGGTGGCCCAGCTGGGTGGGATGCGTCGAATGGGTGGCGAGAACAACCACAAGCACGACGAGCGCGACAATCACGAGCCCGACGACGAATGCCGCCGGAAACCGGCTCTTGTCCTCGCGATCGAAACCGCCCATCGAGTTCATTGCTTTTCTCTCAGCGTCCAAATGTCAGACGCAGAACCAGCGGCTGGGGAAGACCGGCTTGCGTCATGCGCTGCTGCACTTGCGCAATATCGTACGGAACGCGCCAAAACTCAACCGTGTGCTGCTTCAGATCGGCGATGGCGAATCCGGAGCGCGCGTCTCCGTCACGCGGCTGGCCGACGGAGCCCGGATTCAGCAGGTAGTTTGTGCCGGACTCGATCTTCAATTGGACAGACTCGCGGCCCGCTCCCGGGAGAGTGTGCAACGCCTGCGCATCTTCCCCACGCAACGTAAAACCGCCTTGTAGGTGGGTGTGGCCGAAGAACGTCACGGGAGTAGGAGCACTTTTCAGCGGATCAACGGCCAGTTCTGGAGAGTAAACGTATTCGTCCTCGTCATACACCGAACCATGCACGATCGTGAATCCGTCAATGGCTTTTGGTCCTTTCGGAAGGTTTTGCAGGTACTCGCGATTTTCCGGCCGTAGCTGTTCGCGGGTCCAAAGCACGGCGGCGCGCGCGATGGGATTGAAATCGTCGATGTCCTCGACGCCAGCGACGGCCTTATCGTGGTTGCCGCGAATTGTTTCGGCTTCGAGAGAGCGGATGCGCTCGACCACTTCGTTTGGGTCCGGCCCGTAGCCGACAAGATCACCCAGGCAAACCGCTTTGTCCCATTTGCCTTTGGCGGCGGCGAGAGCGGTATCAAGAGCCATCAAATTCGCGTGAATGTCGCTGATGATCAGATAGCGCATCGAATCACCGGATCAGCATCGCGTCGCCATAGCTGTAAAAGCGGTATCCCGACTCAACCGCGTGGCGATAGGCGCGCAAGATGTTTTCCCGGCCTGCAAATGCCGCAACCATCGCCAGCAAAGTTGATTTCGGCAGATGGAAATTGGTAAGCATCTGATTCACTACGCGGAACACTTTGCCGGGAAACAGAAAAATGCTCGCTTCAAATTTTCCGGCTGCCGGCAGACCGCCATTTTTCTCCGCTGAATCTTCGAGTGCGCGGACGACCGTGGTTCCGACCGCGAGAACCGGCCGATTTTCGTTGCGCGCTTTTATGATCGCCGCCGCGGTGGATTCGGGAATCTCGTATGACTCGGCATGAATTTTGTGAGCTTCCAGTTGCTCGGTACGAACAGGCTCGAACGTGCCCAAGCCGACTTCCAGCGTCAGCTCGGCGATTTCAATTCCCCGTTCGCGTAGGCGTTGCAAAATCTGCGGCGTGAAGTGTAAACCAGCCGTGGGCGCCGCCACAGCAATTCCTTGCCGCGCGAAGACTGTCTGATATCGCTCGCGGTCCATCGGCTCATCTCCGCGTTTGATGTAAGGGGGCAATGGAATATGCCCGAGCCGCCCGAGAACCTCGTGAAACCCATCTTTCGATTGGAAGCGCAGCACCCGAAGGCCGAATTCGCCGCGCCCCTGCACCTCGGCTTCGAGTTCACCCTCGCCAAAAACGATCCGCTCGCCGGTGGGAATTTTTCTGCCGGGCCGTACGAGCGTTTCCCATGTGTCCGGTGAAAGCTGCCGGACCAGCAAGACTTCGATTTGCGCTTGCAGAAATTCGCCGCGCGCCGGATTGTGCTGGCCGGGTGGCTGCGCGTGAATTCCGGCGCGATGTCCAAACAGGCGCGCCGGCACAACGCGCGCGTTGTTCACGACCATGAGCTCGTCGCCGCGCAGGATGTCCAGCAAGTCGCGGAATTGACGATCCTCATATGCGCCGCTGGCACGGTCGAGCAGCAGCAGGCGCGAGGCGTCGCGCTCCGCAAGTGGTCGCTGCGCGATTCGATCCGCAGGCAGGTCGAAATTGAAGTCGCTGATATTCATTGAGCTTGCCACTAAGCCTGGGCCACCTGCTCGGCAACGTGCGCGATGATCTCGCGCATTTCACCGTGAATCTTTCCATTCGACGAGACACACACGCGCCCGCCGGGTTGATATGGATTGCCTTCCATATCGGTGACCATGCCGCCCGCTTCGCGCACCAAAATCGTGCCCGCGGCGGTATCCCAGGACTTCAAGCCAAACTCCCAAAAACCGTCGAAGCGGCCGCAGGCCACGGCGCACAGGTCGAGGGCAGCGGCACCGTCGCGGCGGACACCGTGGGAACGCAGCGTAAATTCCCAGTAGTAATTGATGTTGGCGCTTTTCTTGCGATGATGCGTGGGAAAGCCGGTGGCCACCAGGCTTTGCGACAGCGTGTTGACCGGCGACACGTGAATGGGTTTGTTATTTAGAAACGCGCCTTCACCGCGCGCGGCGGTGAAGAGTTCGTCGTAAACGGGATTCAGCACCGCGCCGACGATCGGCTCGCCATCTTCGAGCAATCCCAGCGAAACAGCGAAGCACGGGTAGCCGTGCGCGAAATTGGTGGTGCCATCGAGCGGGTCGACGTGCCAGCAATATTTCGCACCAGCGGACTCTTGGCCGCTTCCCTCCTCCGCGATAATGGCATGATCGGGAAAACGCTGGCGGAGGCGCGAAACGACTAACTCTTCCGAGCGACGATCGGATTCAGTGACCAGATCGACTTCGCCCTTGTAGACGATCTCTTTGGGACGTTCGTGATCGGCGCGCAGTATCGCGCCCGCTTCGCGCGCAATTTCGATGGCTGCTTGCAGAAATGGACTCATGAGAAGCGAGGCACTGCTCGCGCTTCACTCTTGCGCAGCGCCCGCGAAGTACTCCCTCTTGTAGTGTACGGTGTATCCGCCTTTGACGGTTAGCAGCACGTGGCGGTCACTGCCTGGCGGAGGATCAGGATGCGGATAGTAGCCGATCAAGTACTGCGTGCGGAGTTCGCGGTCGATGCGGCTGAACATATCGGGCACTTGGCGCACGTCATCGAGGAAATAGAGCGCGCCGCCGGTGCTGTCGGTAATCGTGATTAATGCGTGCTCGCCGCCGGTGTTACGGCCGTTTTCATTTTTCACGGCGCGGACGATGATCGAATAGAGAAGCGCGCCGGAGGCGATCGCCGCGCGCCGCGCCTCCGGAAATTTTGAGACACTGGTGGTTTCTCCGGCGTCGGTGACCAGGACGATGGCGCGGCGGCGATCCTGCGGAAGCCGTTCGAGCGCTTTGGAGCCGAGGACGATGGCATCGTACATCGAGGTACCCGCGCCGGGCTCGATGCGGCGCACATCGGCTTGGAGTTCCTTCACGTTGTCGGTGAAATTGCCGATCTGCGTGACGTCTTCATCAAACTCGAAAAAACCCAACGAATCGCCGGGGCGAACCAGTTTGGCGATGAAGCGCTGAGCGGCATCAGCCTCGAATTTCAGATCCATGTACTCGCTGCCGCTGGTGTCGAGCATCAAAGCGAGATCGAGCGGGCGGCCAGTTTGCGCTTCGAAGCGCACGATTTTTTGCGGCACTCCGTTGTCCGTTAGCTGGAAGTCATTTTTGTTGAGATCGATCACGGGCTGGCCATTGGCGTCCAGCACGCTGGCGAAAATGTTGACCAGGTCGGTTTGGACGCGAATGACCGGCGGATTCTGCAAGAGAGCTCCAGTGGGCATGGCGATAATCGCGCCCAGGAGAACCGCGCCCGCTGAGAGCGCGCCGAGGCCTGTTGCGAAAATTTTCATCAAGAGCCTGATTCAGACTTGGTTGACGCGGGGAGCTCGGAGGGTTGCTCGCCTTCGGCCCATACGGCGCCTCCGACGAAGAACTCCTTTTTCCAGATTGGCACGGTGCGCTTGAGGGTGTCGATGGCGTAGCGGCAGGCGTCAAAGGCGGCCGCGCGGTGCGGAGAACTGACGGCGATGAACACGCTGGTCTCGCTGATTTCGAGGCGCCCGAGGCGATGGACAATCGCCAGGCGATGAATGGGAAACTTTTCGCGGCTCGCGGCGCCAATTTCGCGCATTTTTGCGTAAGCCATTGCCTCGTAAGCTTCGTACTCGAGATAGAGCGTTTGGCGACCCTTGAAATTATTGCGGACGAAACCGTCGAAAGTGACCAGCGCGCCGTCCTCTGGAGCTTTGAGTGACTCGACGATTTCTTCGGGCCGAATCGGTTCGCGGATAATGCGGAAAATGTCCTGCTGCGCGACCGCGGACTGCTGGCCGCCGCTCACCGGAGGCAGAAACGCAACTTCGTCGCCGGACGAAAGCGGTGCGCGCCAGTGCGTGTATTCCTGATTCACCGATGCTGCGATCGACGGGCGAAATTCAGTGAGTTTCGGAAAGCGGCGGCCGTAGCGTTCGAAAAGATCTTCCACGCGCGCGCCTTCGGAAAGCTCCGCTTCTTCCTGCGACACGCCGGTGATGTCTTTCAACTGACCAAAGAAGAGAACGCGCACACGCATGGGCCACATTCTAACCCGCTGCGCTGGGAACGAGAAGCACGACGGGCGGGCCGAAACCCAATAAGGGGTGGTTGAAATCGCGCAGTCGGTGGTCGAGGAAAGCCACCGGTACCCGGCGGTACCAGGGGGAAAATCTTTACCGCTCTGCCCATAAGTCAATGTCTTTGCAGAACTTACGTAGCTCGATACGCTTTCGGAAGTTTGGCATGCCCCTTGCCATATATGGCCGTGTGCACGGAGAGAGGCAAGTTCGGCAGGAGGCCAAGGCGATGCGAACTCTAAAGTACGCCGCAGTGATTGGATTTTTCGTTGCGTTGACGGGAGCGACTGCCATGACCGCTAGCGCCCACGTGAACGTGTCGGTGGGAATCGGATTGGGACCGGTGGCCATCTATTCGGGACCTGCGCCGGTTTGCACGTACGGCTACTATCCATACGCGCCATACGCGTGCGCGCCCTACGGATACTACGGCCCGGAATGGTTTGATGGAGGCGTCTTTATTGGCGCAGGACCATGGTTCCGCGGCTTCTATGGACCAGCGTTCTACGGGCGACCGTACTACGATTTTCACGACCGCGCCTGGATGGATTTCCACGACCACGACGGGTGGCGCGACTATCGTGACGGCGATCACTGGCGCGATTTCCACGGCTACGCGAACCGGGAGTATCGCGGCGGCGAGGGCTGGCAAAGTTTCCGTGGCGGCGATCACCGAGATTTCCACGGTGACGAACACGGCGGATTCCAAGGTTTCCGCGGCCGGCAAGACTTTCACGGAGCTGAGGCAGTTCACGGACACGAAGGATTCCGAAGTTTTCATGGGAACGGGAACGCTCGCGGGCCGCAGGGCGGATTCCACGGGAACGCTGGATTTCGAGGCAGCAATCGCGGTCCTCGGGGCGGTGCAAACTTCCGCGGTAACAGCGGCTACCACGGCAACGCAGGCTTCCGTGGCAACCATGACGGTGGCGCGCGTGGCGGCTTCCACGGCAACGCGCGATCTCATGGAGGCGGAGGGCGCGGTGGATTTCACGGAGGCCGGCGCGGAGGACGCAGGTAACATCTACAAATAGCTGGACGCATCGAAACGGCCGGCGCGCAAATCGCCGGCCGTTTTTTTTTGGCGCACTAAGCGAGGAAGAAAGACTAGAGCACGGCGAAGATCAAAAGTGCCGAGATCGACTCAGTGCTCGCAGGAAAAGCGGATTCCTTCCCGGCAAACTGCGCCGGGAGCCCCGGCTAGTGCGCTCCTCGGAATGATCACGTGCCGATGTTCTGTGCTACCGAGAGACTGGCAGGTGGAGCACAAGCGCGGCGAAAAGAGCCAGGCCAAACGCGGAGACCAATGCTGTGCGCAGCCAGTGCGTCCTGATGATGAGAGTGAATCGTGGCGAGCGCGGATCGGTAAGCTTGGCTTGCTGCGGTCCCCACCAAACGGCGGTAAGCAAGTATGTGAGCGCGTACAGGCAGAGCGCCAGCCACAAAAGCCACGTGGGAACGCCAATGGGCGTGTAAAACAGCAGGAGAATAGCTCCGGCAAAGATGAGGCCGCTAGGAATAAAAATCACGTAGCGGATGCCATGCCAGCAGGCGAGACGATAATGGTGCGGGCCACACCATCACACCGACGGTCATAATGCTTTCGGATTTTGGATATTTGAGATTCCGCTGGCGTACTGGCTGGCGATTCATCAGCGGCTGGGGTCGAATGGAGTTTATTGGTCCATCGTGATTGCCGAGGCGGCCATTGCCGTTGCGAGCGTGGTCCTGTTTCGGCGAGCGAAGTGGAAAAACCCGGAGATATAGAGGGCAGTTTCGAAGGCTGCGAGGCTTTTGGGAAAGTCGAGCAGACGGCGGAGGTTGCACAAGTAGCGACACGGATAAAAGCAGATTCCTCGTCGCTGCGCTCCCTCGGAATGACAGGTTGCTGGTAAAGCGCAGTACAAACAGCGCCGAGACGCTGGCGCGCGTTGCTTCCACGCCCGCGCGCATCACCAGCGTGAGATTTCGCGTTTTAAAAAACGCCGGCGAGCCGCGGGGGCTACAAGATTGGCACCGTTACGAATAGCGCCAGGGGCTACAAAAATTCGTACCGTTGGCTGAAAGCGGGCGTCGACTTCGAGGCGCGAGGTCGCGAAACTATTCGCGGCCGGAGAAGGGCTGCGGTGGCGGAGGACCTTGCGAATTTTGCGCGAGACGCGCGATGCGGTCGAGGCTTGCGGATGCGCGCAGGAGCGCTTGCGCCACCGCATCGGATTCGGTGCGCAAGGTGGCGAGATTGTCGTTCTCGATCGCTTCGGTAACGCCGGGCAGCATTTCCGCGGAATAGCCTGAATAGGTACCGGGCGCGAAGATGGTGTGCTTGTACCAAGGTCGGCCGATCAGTCCATCCGGATCGAGGAAGGATTGCTCCACGTCCGCAAGTTCCAGGCTGAGCCGATTGGCGAGCGCAGGTTCGATCGGCTCGCCGTCAAGCGCGCCGAGGGCCATCGCTTCTTTAGCCGACGCATCAGACAATTTTGCGGCCGCATCCAAAACGGGTTGAAGCGCGGCGGATTCGTCCGAATCCTGCGAGACGCGGTCGGCCAGACTCTCCGCGGCGAGCGAAATTTGCGACGAGTAGATGGAATAGTCGAACGGGACTACACCGGCTTCGTCCAGCCGCAGGGCGAGAATCCCGAGCACGCGCGCGAGAGCCACATGGTACGCGAAGGTCGGATCGCCGAAATGCTTCATCCAGTAAAAATCATCGTATAGCGAATGATACACGCCGTAATCGCCGCTGAAGGCCAGATCGATCGCCGGAATTCCGGCAAAGTCGAAGAACGACGAATAATCGGAGCCTGAACCCAGCGCTCCAATGGCCGCATCGCCGGGAGAGCGCTCGCCAGGATTCTGGTGGGCTACTCCCGAAAGTTCCACGCGGCCGCCAGCGGAATGCTCGCTCCATGCGTCGTAGACCGTTTCTCCGGTGTTTGGATCGGGCACCTGGCGCGTGACAGCACGAATCACATCGTTGAGCGACGGGCTGGCGGAGGCGGCAAAGTTCGGGCCGCTGACGCCGACGTCGGTATTGATGTATGCGATGGCTTTGGACTGCAGCTCGACGCGATGCTGTTCTACCCATTCAGTCGAGCCGAGCAAGCCGGGCTCTTCACCGTCCCAGTTGCAGATGACGATGGTGCGGCGCGGCTTCCATCCGGAGCGCACAAGTTTGCCGAGGGCACGAGCCGTCTCGAGCAACGACGCCGTGCCGCTATTCGGGTCGGCCGCGCCGTAAACCCACGCGTCATGATGATTACCGAGTATGACCCACTGATCGTCGAGCGAGCCGTGCAGCTTGGCGATCACGTCGTAAATCGGGCGCTGGCGGTAATTCATCACCAATTTCATGTGGAGGCGCACGCGCCCTCCGCCGACGTGGTAGGTGAACGGAAGCGCGCCCTGCCAGTCGTGCGGAACATGGTGACCATCCATTGCGTGGAGGATGACTGAAGCGTCCGCGGCGCTGATGGGTAAGGTTGGAATATGCGGCAGGCTCGCAGCGTCGGCGGGAGAAATGCGTTTCGCTCCAGGCACAGAGGCAACACCGGGAGTAAGCGGATCACCGGGATAAAGCTGCGTGTAGAGAATCGATCCACGTTGAATTCCACCCATTGGACGCCACGGCCCGTTGGGGAATGTATCGCCGGCCGCGTAGCCATCGTCCTGCGGATCGGAGTAGAGGATCAGCCCCGCGGCGTGATGCTCTTCGGCAAGTTTGGCTTTGATGCCGCGGTAGCAACGTCCATAACGGGCAACGACGATGCGCCCCTCGACGCTGACTCCCATGCGATCGAGCCGCCGGTAATCGTCGACCATGCCGTAGTTGACGTAGACGACAGGAGCGGTGATATCGCCCGAGGGCGAATAGGTGTTGTAGCCCGGAGTGGCGCGGGGATTGTAGCTGGTGGGATCGCCGGGAACGGGCGGCTCGGGATTAGCGAGTTTTTCGCGTTTGGGCTTGATCATCACAAGCTTGATTTCGCGCGGCATTGGCAGCCAGACGGTGTAACTCGCAATTTCGGCATCGAAGCCGAAGCTGCGGTACCGACCGCGCAGCCATTCGGCTACGCGATGGCTTGACTCCGTGCCTGCCAAATGCGGCACGCTTGTGAGATGGCGCAGGTTGCTTTCGGCGCGCGCGGCGCTTGGGATGGCCAGGAATTGTTGTTCGAGCTGCTCTTCAGTGGCGGCGCGTGCGGGGGCGAAACCGGCGATTTGCGCGGATCCCGCAGTCGTGGCGTTCACGGTTGAACCGGGCTGCGCTTCCTGCGCGAGTCCCGAAAGCGCGAACAGGCAGGCACCCAGCAGCAGGCACGGAACAGCCAGAGAAGCCAGCGCCAATTTTTTGCGCCACCATGGATTCATCAGAAACTCGCCAATCCGCCGCTGCCCGACTCCGCTGATTCTAGCGTATCCGCAACGTGCCCCGAACGTTTCGGCGCCAGTTTCTGCATTCGCGATGGCGAATTGAGCATGTCCTGAACGTGCGGGACCTGTACCTGTGGGCGTTCGGCGCGCTTGACGCGGAGATGTTCGGGCTTTAGCTTGGATGCACGCGCCAGCAGACACGCGGCTCGCAAATTCGAAAAGAAAATGAAAATTCTGATATCAGGTGCGTCCGGATTGATGGGTGCGGCGCTCGGTAACACGCTGCGAGCGGACGGACACACCACCGCTCGATTGGTACGCTCCGGAGGCCGCGCGTCCGCGGGAGATGTTCGCTGGGACCCATCGTCAGCAATGATCGATACCCCAGCGATAGAAGGCGCCGATGCGGTGGTGCATCTGAGCGGCGCGAGCATAGCGGACGGGCGGTGGACGCCGGCGCGAAAAGCTTTGCTGCGAAGCAGCCGGGTGGATTCGACGCGGCTGCTGGTAGATGCGCTCGCGCGTCTGCGGCAAAAGCCGCGCGTCCTAGTCTGTGCCTCGGCGACCGGATACTACGGCAATCGCGGCGATGAAATATTGACCGAAGGCAGCGAACCTGGTACTGACTTCCTGGCGTTGCTGGCGCGCGATTGGGAAGGGGAAGCGATGCGCGCAAGTGCGGCGGGACTTCGCACCGTGGTGCTTCGTTTCGGGATTATCTTGGACGCGCATGGCGGCGCGCTGCCGAAAATGCTGCTGCCGTTTCGATTCGGCGTAGGCGGGCGCATTGGGAGCGGTAAGCAGTGGATGCCGTGGATCGCGCTGGAAGATGCCGCTGGCATCGCACGCGCGGCGATTGCGGACGAGCGTTACTCCGGCCCGATCAACACTGTGGCGCCCAATTTCGTCCGGAACGCGGAATTTACGCGTGTCGTGGCGCGAGTGCTGCATCGGCCAGCAATGTTTGCTGCGCCGGCGTTCGCGCTGCGCGCCGCTCTCGGCGAGATGGCGCAGCCGTTGCTGCTTGCCAGCACACGCGCGATTCCGCGGCGGCTGACCGAACTTGGATACTCGTTCCGATTCTCCGAGCTGGAAGCAGCGCTGCGGACGATTTTGAGTCGTTAGTGATGCGCGCGGCATGCTTTTCCGGGCAGGAAGTTGCCAGGCGAGATAGGCTTGCATCTCTGTGTGCCTCGTTGTGATTGCCCCGAAGTGAAACTCGCACGTTCCGAAATGGCACCACGCATGTTGCGCGTATGGTCGCGCTGAACCCTGCGACGCTGCGCTACAAAACTTCCGACCAATTCCTCGAAATGGCCTCAGCTGACTGTTGTGACGAGATTTAACACCGGGCGTGGCGGCCAGATGAGAAACGACAGCGCGCGAGTTTTGGCGAGTTCGCCTGCTGCTCCGCAGTGGCACAGCGCGTGCGTTGCATCGATCGAGTGCAACGCTGGTGAAAATTCACAATACATTTTGCTTCGACGCGGTGCGACCGACGCGATGGCTGATCTGTGCCGCGTGGTGCGCGTTCGCAATACTGCAAGGCGGCTGCGGAACAGCCGGAACCCCGCCGAGCTTGCGGCAACCTCCGCCTGACGTTCAGGTGATCATCGCCCCGACGAACGCCAGTGTAGCGGCGGGCGGCGCGCAGGAATTTTCGGTGACGGTCACCGGCAGCGAAAGCGCGGACGTCACTTGGCGCGTGAATGGCATCGCCGACGGAAACGCCACGGTCGGCACGATTGCGTCAACGAGTTCTTCAACCGCGCTGTACACCGCTCCGGCAACGGTGCCGACACCTTCGGCCGTAACGGTGACGGCGACTAGCGTTGCCGACAGCACAAAATCCGCCAGCGCAAGCGTGACGATCACGTGCGGCGCGAGCAGTTCGGTTTCTCCGGCCGCGACGACAGTTGTGCCCGGCCAGGCGCAAACGTTCACGGCATCGTTCTGCCTTGCGGCGGGCGCCACGATTTCGTGGGATGTGAACGGAACCGCTGGCGGAAATTCGGCGCTAGGGACCATCTCGGCTAGCGGCCCCGCCACTGCGGTTTACACTGCGCCCGCCGGCTTACCTGCCGCCAATCCCGTGACGATCCACGCCACTGCCAGCGCGGTAGCTGGAGGAGGCGCGCCTAGCGCCGCGGCGACAGTGACAATCAGATGCGGCGCGACGGGCTCGGTGTCTCCGGCAGCCGCAAGCGTCACGCTCGGTCAAACGCAAACGTTTACGGCGTCGTTCTGCCTCGCGGCGGGCGCGACGATCGCGTGGGACGTGGACGGAATCTCCGCCGGAAATTCGTCTGTCGGCACAATCGCAACGAGCGGCGCGGCAACTGCGGTTTACACCGCGCCCGCAGATTCGCCGGCCACCAACCCCGTGACGATCCACGCGACCGCCAGCACGGTAATCGGAGGCAGTGCGTCCAGCGCCGCCGCGACCGTCACAATTACGGGCGGAGTCACGGTGATCATCGCGCCGGGTTCGGCGACGCTTGGGCCCGGGCAGCGGCAGTCCTTCACGCCTACGGTGATGGATTCGACGGACGAGAGCGTCACATGGTCGGTCAATGGTGTGCCGGACGGCAACGCGGCAGTGGGGCAAGTGTGCGCCACTGGGACAAATCCTTGCGCGGCGCCCAGTGCGCCGAGCTCAGGCAGCGTGGACTACTTGGCGCCCGCGACGGTGCCGGCGATAGATCCCGTTACACTGATCGCGACCAGCCACGTTGATCCATCGAAGAGCGCCAGCGCGAGCATCACCATCGACGCACCGCAGGGGCCGGTGAGCGTCGCTATTGCTCCTACGTACGCGTTCGTGCCGCGATCGACGGGAACACCCAGCACGCAGCAATTCACAGCAACGGTGACGAACAACTCGAACACGAACGTCACCTGGAGCGTGCAGAGCGGCGTAGCGGGCCAGGGTTGCGCGGGAGCGGCTTGCGGAGCCGTCAGCGCGACCGGCCTCTACACGGCGCCGACGGCGGCTCCGTCGCCGAATGCAATCTCGGTGGTCGCCACGAGCGCGGCCGATCCAACCAAATCGGCGATGGCTGCGGTGGTGATCGCGAGCGGCC
>Ga0307374_10003897_pt1 | contig 25213 bp, 31 predicted proteins | sample OX3MG_FD_202532 | JGI IMG/M metagenome (GOLD analysis project Ga0307374, IMG submission 202532) | Soil microbial communities from Risofladan, Vaasa, Finland - OX-3 | ecosystem: Environmental > Terrestrial > Soil > Coastal area > Acid sulfate soil | place: Finland: Risofladan, Vaasa | collected...
AGTCACCTCAGGAGGATGCCTTCGCGGGCGTTGTCGGGGGCGCGGCCATCCTGCTGGCCGGCCCACCCCCGGCCGAAGGCGCGGAGGACCTCGACTCCCACATGCAGCGGCTGGGGACGCTGGCCCCCGCCCTCGGAAATCTGGACGCCTTCTTGCAGGCGGTGGTGGACAGTGGGCTCCAAGGCCGCGGTGGGGCGGGATTCCCAGTCGCTGCCAAGATGGCGGCGATCGCCGCGATCGGGCGCCAACCCCTACTGGTCGTGAATGGCTCGGAGAGCGAGCCCGCCAGCCGCAAGGACTGGACCCTGCTCTGTCTCCGTCCCCACCTCGTCCTGGACGGTGCCGCCCTGGGGGCGGCCGCCGTCGGCGCCGACACCGCGGTGTTGCAGCTCCATCGCGGCAGCGTAGGCCCGGCCGCCGCGCTGCGACGGGCGCTTGAGCAGCGGCGCGTCGCCGGTCTGGCGGATCCGGCCTTCCAGATCCGCTTCGGACCCAACCGGTACGTAGCCGGCGAATCCAGTGCGGTCAGGGCCTTTCTGGCCGGTTCCGCCGCCAAGCCGTCGCCCGGAGGCGGGCATGCCGCTGGGCGGGGTCAGCCGGTGTTGGTGCAAAACGTGGAATCCGTGGCTCTCCTGGGCCTGATCGGGCGTCACGGTCCTGACTGGTTTCGCCAGTTAGGCACCCTCACCTCTCCCGGACCGAGCCTGGTGACCCTGGTGGGAGCGGTCGGTTGGCCCGGGCGGGTGGTGGAGGTGGCCCGACCGGTACCGCTCTCCCAACTGCTGAGCCAGTGGGCTGGCATCACTCGAGCCCCCCAGGCGGTGCTGTTCGGCGGGTACGCCGGAAGTTGGGCCGATGGCCGGCAGGCGTGGGACCTCGACATCAGCCGCGACGCCCTGGCCGGTGCTGGCCTCACCTTCGGCTGTGGCATGGTGGGGGTGTTGCCCTGGGACGCCTGCGGCCTCGCCGAGACCGCCCGCATCCTGGAGTACCTGGCGGGTGAGAGCTCGGGCCAGTGCGGTCCCTGCATGTTCGGACTTCCCGGACTGGCCAGGGCTATGACCGGCCTGGCTCGCGGCAGCGCTTCTGCCGGTGACCTGCGCCGTCTGGCCCGGATGTCCACTGAACTGACCGGGCGGGGTGGCTGCCACCACCCCGACGGAGCGGTAGCCCTCTTGGAGCACGCCCTGACCGTGTTCTCGGACGACGTCTCCCATCACCTCCGTCGGGGGCGGTGTGACCGCGCCCAGCGCACTCCGGTGTTCCCCATCCCGACGCCGGACGCCGAGTCGAGTTGGCGATGACGTTCCGGCTCAAGATCGACCTGGAAAGGTGCTCTGGCCATGGCATCTGTGCCCTCCTGGCTCCGGCTTCCATTGACCTCGACCAATGGGGTTTCCCGGTCCTCCGGGCGGAGCCGCTGATGGCCGGAGCCGAGGCGCGCTCGGCCCGGCGCGCGGTGGCCGCCTGTCCCGCGTCCGCGTTGCAGCTTGAGTCGGTGCCCGAGCTGCAGCCTCACCGGTGATCGGCTCTGGGCGGCCGCTGCACGAGCAGCTCATCGCCGGTCAGAGCGTCCTCAGGGTGGCTCTGGCGCGGGAGCCCTCAGGTCAGGTGACCGGGCTCTGCCAGCCTCCACGTGGTAAGAATCGGGAGCTGCTCTCAGCGCTGGCCCCGGCGAACGGATCGCCCGCTCAAACTAGAGGTCACCCCAAGTAATGTCCCGGCAAGCACGGTGGACGCGGCTCGCCATCCCGATCCGGCCAGGTACGGCGCTGGCTCTGGTCGTGGCTGCCGCGGTTGCTTTGGGGCTCACCCTGGGCACCAACTTGGTGATGACTTCCGGTCAGGCTCCTACCCCGGTCCGGCTTAGCGCCGACGCGCCCGGTGCCCAGCCAACTCCGAGTTCGGCTCCCAGCCCTTCCTCCGAGTCCCAGTCCGGCGAACCGGTGGAGACGGTGACTGCGCCGGGGACGGTGGTCCGGCTTCCGGACGGCTCCAAGTCGGGCGGCGATGGTCTCAAGCCCACATCCAGCCCTAGCCCCGGCTGCTCCGGCGACGGCTCGAGTGGCGATGGGGGCAGCGGTGCCTGCAACTCCGGGGGGGGGTGACGGCGACGTCGACCGGACCGACGCGAGAAGCTTGTCCGAGGACAGCCAGTCGGGCGGACCCGCCGCCTTGGAGGATGTGCGCCGGCTGACGCGGCGGCCGGCACTGGGGACGGTGGGTCGCCTGCTGATCCTGCACGGGACGGTCGTCGCCCTGGTGCTGGGGGTGGTCCTGGTCCAGGTGATCCGCGACTTCACGGCGCACTACCAGAGCGCCGTTCAGGCTCAGCTCACGGCGGCGATGACCGGGTACTCCGCCGCCTTCGCCAGGCGGCCGCCGGGCCAGAACCTGGAGGCATTCAGCAACACCTATCTGCTGACTCACCCGGTGCCCCCGGGGGAGGTTGTGCTGATCGGACTGCTGCACCAGCCCAGCCTAGGCAGCGGCAATTCGCTCGGGTTCGCCCGGATCCCCCTGGTGCGAGGTTGGCTGAGGTCGCCGCCGGCCCGGCCGGAGACGGTGCAGGTAGTTTCTGGGTCGGTCACTTACCTCACCCTCGCCAGCCCGATCACGCTGCGTGGCTCCACCCACGGGGTGTTTGTGGCCGCGGCCAGCCTGGCCCGGCTCCAGGCAGAGGCCGATCAGGTGGCGCTGCTGGCGGCGTTGGAGGCGGCGGTGGCTCTGCTAGTTGCCCTCGCCAGCGCCTATCTCATATTGCGCCGGGTGCTCCGCGCGGTGGGAACCTTGACCGACACGGCCATGGAGGCCAGTCAGGGTGACCTGACCCGTCGAATTGGCTACCAGGGGGTGGACGACGAGGTCGGCCGCATGGCCGCGACCTTTGACAGCATGCTCTCGCGGATCTCCGCGACTGTGGGTGCGCAACGCCAGCTGCTGGCGGACGTGGCCCACCAACTACGCACCCCGCTGACCGTTGCCAAGGGTCACCTCGAGGTGCTGCATCGCAGCGGTACCGACGACCCGCATGAGGTGAGCGAAACCACCGCTCTGGTGGTGGAAGAGCTCAGCCAGATGAGCTCCCTGGTCGACCAGTTGTTGCTCCTGGGCCACTCCCTGGAGCCGGACTTCATCCAGCCTGAGCAGGTCGACCTGAGATCGTTCATGGCCGACCTCGGGGCCGCGGTCACCGTGCTGGCGGAGCGCAACTGGGTGCTCTCGCCGGTGCCTGACGCCGTGGTCGTGGTCGACCAGGCCAAGCTGCGCGGAGCCCTGCTCAACCTCATCGACAACTCAGTCAAGGCGACCGGGGCGGGGGACACCATCACGCTGTCGGCGACCTGTGGCAGCAAGTTGCTCCTCAGCGTCAGCGACGCCGGCAGGGGCATCGCTCCAGAGCTGCAGGCGGCAGTCTTCGATCGCTTCCGCCGGGTGGGGCCGCGAGACCAGCGCGGTTCGGGGCTGGGCCTCGCTCTCGTCAAAGCCGTGGTCGAGGGCCACGGCGGCCACGTCGATCTGGACAGCTCGCTGGGGCATGGGACCACGGTCACCGTGGTGCTACCCGCCGCGTGCCTTCAGGCCCCCACCGACCGCGGGTCAGCTCTCCCGTGATCCTCCTGGTCGAGGACGATGCCCGAATCGTCTCGTTCATCGCCAAGGGACTCAAAGCCGAGGGCTATTCGGTGATAGTGGCTGTCGACGCCGAGTCGGCGCTGGAGATCGTCGCCACACGCGGGCCCGACCTGGACCTGGCCCTGCTCGACCTCGGCCTGCCCGATCGCGACGGTCTCAGCGTGCTCCGGAACTGGCGAGAAAATCGGCTCCAGATTCCGGTGATCGTCCTGACCGCGCGCGACGACCTTGCCAGCAAGGTCGCCGGTCTCAACGCCGGAGCCACGGACTACGTGACCAAGCCCTTCGCCTTCGATGAACTCCTGGCCCGAATTCGAGCCGCCCTGCGCACCGCGGAGCAGGCGCTCTCCACCGAGCTGGTGGTGGGCGACCTCCGGCTCGACCTGCTTTCCAAGGTCGCCTGGCGGGCTGAGCAGCGGGCGGAGCTGTCGCACCGCGAGTGGGCGCTCCTCGAGCTCTTCATGCGCAACCCCAATCAGGTCCTGTCGCGCACCCAGATCCTCAATCGGGTGTGGGAGTACGACTTCGACCCGGGCAGCAACGTGGTCGATGTCTACGTCAGCTATCTTCGGCGCAAGCTCAACCGACCAGGGCTCACCCCGCTGCTGTACGCGGTTCGGGGGGCAGGTTATCGCCTGCTCTCCGCCGATGGTCGCTGACTAGGGAATGAGTTCGATCGCCCCCCGAGCAGGCTCGGGGAGCGGATCAGCCAGGCTGTGGAAGGTCCAAATACCTTGCCTGATGCTGCTGATCAGACCCGCTCGCCGTAACTTGCTGAGGTGGTGGCTCACCGTGGGCTGGCTCAGCTCGAAGGCAGCGGTGAAGTCGCAAACGCACACCGGCTCCGCGGCCGCCTTGAGCATGTGGACCATCTGCACCCGGGTGGGGTCGGCGAGTGCCTTATAGACGTCGGCAAGGGATTCGGCTCGCCCTGGGTCCAGCGGAGGGGCCACCGGGCTCGAGCATCCACGCGTCCGAACCGGAATCTGCACCGCAACCTGAGCCACCCGATCCAGTCTACGCCAACCATTGACATCCGTCCATGGATAGTGCAAAATACCCATCGATAAACGTCGATCTAGGCAACGAGCGCGGGGAATGGGAGCGACCACAGGCAATCGGGAGGAGAAGTGTGGAACGCGGAGGCCGAGACGGTGCCCACCACTTCTCGGTCCGGGCGGGGCGCGCCGAGCAACATCGAGCAGCCCAAGAATCGGGCCCTGGTGCACCAGTACAGCGGAGGGATGGCTCGACCACCACGTGGGTAAAACCCACAGCCCGCTCCAGCGAACGGATCAGCTTCTGCTGAGCTGTAGAGAATCAAGATCGTGTCGGTAGACTCAGCAGCCGTCGACGAGCACGCGCCTCGGGGAGAGTCAGCCCCGGCGCCGACCGTGCTCAAGCGGCTCTCCGTCCTGGATCGCTTCCTCCCCCTCTGGATTCTCCTCGCCATGGGCGTCGGGCTGAGTCTGGGACGGGGTATCCATGGCGTCGGCGCTGCCCTCGATTCGGCACAGATCATATCGGGCGTCCCGGCTCCAATATTTGTGGGGCTGCTCGCCATGATGTATCCGGTTCTGGCCAAAGTTCGCTACGGCCATCTCGGCGAGGTGACCAGCGACCGACGACTACTCCTCACGTCGCTCGTCTTGAATTGGATCGTCGGACCTGCCGTGATGTTCGGGCTGGCTTGGGCGCTGCTACCCGACCAACCAGCCTATCGGACGGGACTGATCATCGTCGGGTTGGCACGCTGCATCGCGATGGTCCTCATCTGGAACGATCTTTCGGGCGGGGACCGGGAAGCGGCCGCCGTGCTGGTGGCGCTCAACTCGGTCTTCCAAATTCTCGCTTTCGCCGGGCTTGGCTGGTTCTACCTGGTCGCCCTACCCGGCTGGCTCGGACTTGGAACATCCGGCCTACACGTCTCGATAGGACTGATCGCAATTTCGGTCGCCATCTTTCTCGGCATCCCGCTGGTGGCTGGGTTTTTGACCAGGACGTTTGGGGAACGCGCGCGGGGCAGGGTCTGGTACGAAGCTAAATTCCTTCCGAAAATCAGCCCCATCGCGCTATATGGACTTCTCTTCACCATCGTCGTGCTCTTTGCCCTACAAGGTCGTGAGATCACCAGCCGGCCCCTTGATGTCGTTCGGATCGCGGCGCCGCTGTTCTGCTATTTCGCCATCATGTGGACCGGGTCCTTCGCGCTCGGCAAGGCGCTCGGGCTTCCCTATGCGCGCACGGCGACGCTGGCATTTACCGCTGCCGGCAACAACTTCGAACTGGCCATCGCGGTTGCCATCGGCACCTTCGGAGCGACCTCGGGCGAGGCCCTGGCTGGCGTGGTTGGCCCGCTCATTGAAGTCCCTGTCCTGGTCAGTCTGGTGTACGTCTCGCTGTGGGCGGGCCGGCGCCTCTTCGCTGTCGACCCGACCAGCCGCAGCGGAGCCTGACGTCGGAGGTGGCAACGCGGGGGACCACTGGGTGCGCACCACGCTCGAAGCAATATTCCTGAGCGGAGACCGCGTGATTACGCCGCGCCGATCCCTGATCGTATCTCGCCCAACGCGGGAGCCACGGCCGGGCTCGCTCGAAGCTGGTTTTTCTCCGAGCGTGGCGATGGCCGTCAGGCGGAAGTTGCGATCTGTGGTTCTCCGTCGACGCTGATCACTGAGACCCGCTTGAGCGTTGAGAGACGGCCCAAATAGGGTGCATGGTAGCTGCCGGAAAAAGGGGCCACGTCGAAATAGTCGCGACCGACCGCGACGGTCAAGTAGGTCATGTCGGTACGGCGGTTATGGGTGGGATCAAGGGAGATGACCTCGGCGGAGCCAGCGTCATGGGGAACGAGAACTTCGACCCAGGCGTGAGATCCGCCAATCCCCAGGAGCTGCCCGGAGACGTAGCGGGAGGGCAACCCCAGCGCGCGGGTGATCGCGAGCATGACATGGGCAAAGTCTTGGCAGACGCCGGCGCGCTGGGCAAATGCCTCAACCGCGGTGGTTCCGATCCCGGTGAGGTCGTACTGATAGCGCATCACCTGGTGGACGCGATCACAGACCGCCTCGGCGAGCTCCGCGTTTTCGAGGCCGGTCGCGCCCAGTTCATCGGCGAGAGCGCGGAGACCGCTGTCGACGGCGGTCAGCCGGGTGGGCGTGAGCAGTCTGGGGTCCCGCGACCAGGATCTCGCGGCGAGGTGCGGACCGTGCCAGGCGTCGCGCTCAACGACGCTCCAGCAGACGAAGGCGACCTCCTCGGCAACCACCGGGATGGTGATGTCGACCACATGATTTCCGAATCCGTCGATGGTGTCACTGACGCCCCGCGGCTCCGCGTGCAGCACACGAAGGTGGCGCTCCAGGAGCCGCTGGTCGCCGTGGTGCTCGCGGGGCTGCACCACTAACCGCTGACGGAGTTGGCGGACCGGACCCTCATACCGGTAGCCGATGCGCTGCTGGATCAGATAGGAGCTGCGCCGTACCGTGGACCAGTCGACTGCATCGGCTTTGATGCCTCCGGTGCGGGCGAGCTGTTCCTCAAAGTCGTCGTGCTCCGATTCGAGAGGAAGCTTCATGGTACCGATTCCTGAAACGCGCCCAGCACTGGGGGGTTGGCGCTCGACCAAGGCGCCAACTCGATGGGCTCGGCGGCCACCCGCATGGCGGCAAGGGGCGCCAGCCCGTAAGTCGTCAGCATGGCCACATCGAGCGCGTCGCGGCCGCGTCCGATAATCACCCGGCCGGTGCGCCGGGCGTTGTTGCGGGGGTCGAAGGTGTACCACCGACCTCCGAGATATGCCTCGAGCCATCCCGCGAAGTCCATCGGCCCCGCCGCGGGGAGCACGTCGATGTCGGGCAGGTAGCCGAAGCAGTAGCGGGCGGGGATGTTCAGGGCGCGCAGGAAGGTGACTCCCAGCTGGGCGAAATCGCGGCACACCCCGCGGCGCTGCAGATAAGTCTCCGTCGCGGTCGTCGCGGGACCACTGCTGCCCTCGGTGAAGGTGATGTTGTCATGGACCCAATCCATGACCGACTGCACCCGTTGCCAACCCGCTGGGATATCGCCGAAGAGTCGCCATGCGGTGGTGCTGAGGGTGTCGGATTCGCAGAAACGGCTGGGTAGGGTGAAATGGAGGACATCGCTGGGGAGGTCGACCATCGAGTGCTGGAGCGCTGTTAGATCGGCGTCGTCGACCCCAGCGTCAACTTCAACTTCGGCCTGGTACCGGATCCGGGTCCGACCTGGACCGAGGAGGAAGCGGCGGCACAAGTTGCCGTAGAAGTCGGCGTAACCGTCAATCGGCACGACGGGATCTGTCTCCAGGAGGGAGGTAAGCAGCGTTGACGACCCGGGAAAGGGCTCGACCTGGAGCACCGCGGTCACCGGCCATTCCAGCACATGGAGGAATTCGCACCCGACGCGAAGCCGCCGTCGAGCAGCGGCAGAGACGGGCACAACTTGCAGTCTAACCGGAGGCGACCGCGGAAGGGGTACAGCTGTTCTGGGGCCCTGATCAGGAATCAGCCGACCGTGATGTCGTCCGAGCCACGGTGGAAGTCCCCAAGGAGCGAATAGCGCTTTTGGGCGGTGAGGACGGACTACCACTGGTGGCATCCGAGTACTGTCCAAGTCATGATCGAGGCCCACCCGGCCCTCCCGGCAGCCGCTGATGAGTGCGTTGACGCGAAAGGGGGCGCCCGCAAGCCCTACCGCGGCGTCCTCAATGCCATCGCCGCCGACCCGGCCGGGCTGGCGATGGTCGCCCGGGCCACCGAGGCCTGGTTCCTGGAGCGCGGTATCACCTTCGGAGTCCCGGCGGCGGGAAGTGCCCCGATTTTCCCCTTCGATCCCATTCCTCGGGTTCTCAGCCAGGCTGAGTGGCGGACCATTCACCGCGCCATGTCGCAGCGCGCGATGGCGCTGGATCATTTCGTCTCCGACTGCTACGGCTCGCAGCGCGCCCTGCGCAACGGGGTCGTGCCGGCGCGCCTGGTGTATAGCAGCAGTGGTTACCTCCGTGACATCGTGGGGGTACGTCCCCCGCGCGCCACTTGGTGCCACATCGCTGGTATCGACGTGGTGCGCGTCGGGGGCAAGTTCCGCGTGCTCGAGGACAACGTCCGGGTGCCGAGCGGAGTCGCGTACGCGCTTGAGGCCCGCTCAGCGCTGGAGAGTCTGGCGCCCCAGTGGTTCGACAGCGTGAACGTGCTCCCCATCGACGAGTACACCAGGCGGCTCTCCGACATTCTCCAGCGGATCGCCCCGCGCCCTTGGGAAGCGGAAATTGTCGTGCTGACTCCGGGACCGTACAACGCCGCTTACTACGAGCACCGAATGCTCGCCGAACGGATCGGCGCAACCCTGGTCGAGGGCCACCAATTGATCGTGGCGGAGGACGAGGTCTACCGGCTCGACAGCGCAGGAGAGGTTCATCGCGTCGACGTCATCTACTCACGCGTGACCTGCGAATGGCTCGATCCCTTGGTGTTCCGACGCGATTCCCTGCTGGGCGCCCCGGGAATCATCGAGGCCTGGCACCGCGGGAATGTGGCCATCGCCAACGCTCCGGGGACCGGGGTTGCCGACGACAAGGCGATCTACCCGTACGTACCGGCGATGATCCGTTACTACCTGGGTGAGGAGCCGCTCTTCGACAACGTCCCTACCTTTGATCTTTTTGACCCGGTTCAGCTGGAGCATGTGGTGACCAATATTCAGGCGATGGTGCTGAAGCCGGTCGACGCCAGCGGTGGCTATGGCATCCATTTCGGCCGGCTGATGAGTGAGGCCGAGCGGCCAGTGATGGTGGAGAAGATTCGGGCGGATCCCCGCCAGTGGCTGGCCCAGGAGGAGGTCGAACTGAGCCGCGCGGTCTGCCTGAGCTCCGATGGCCGACTGGATGCCCGGGCAGTCGATCTCCGCCCCTTCGTTCTCCTCGATGAGCGTCCCTGGATCTTCCCAGGCGGTCTGACCAGGGTGGCGGCAAACTCCGACGAGCTGGTGGTGAATTCGTCGCAAGGAGGGGGGAGCAAGGACACTTGGGTACTGAGTCGCTGACCTTCGCGGTCACCCACCGCACCACCCTGCGGTATTCGGAGAATGTCGCGCTCTCCTACAACGAGGTGCGCCTGCGCCCCCGCGACCGGGGGGCCCAGCGCACCCTGTCCTTCTCCTTGGTGACCACTCCGGGAGCGGTTCCGCGGAGTCGGGTCGACTACTTCGGGAACTACGTGCATCGGGTGGACATCGCCGTGCCGCATCGGGTGCTGGACCTGCTCGCCGACCTGGTCGTGGAGAACGTCGAGCCCCGCAAAAGACGGCTGCCGGAATGGTCGGCCGACGTGCTCGCCGGGGACGCTCGGCTGGAGTATGCCGTGCCCAGCCCGCGGGTTCCGCTGGAAGACTCCACGAGTCGGATTTGGCGGGAGTGGAACGGGGAGGACCGCAGCTTCGACGCGGTTCTCGCCACGGCTCAGCGCATCCGCACCGAGTTCCGGTATGTCCGGGGCGCCACCACCGTCGAGTCGAGCATCGAAGATCTCCTCCAGGGGGGCGCCGGAGTGTGCCAGGATTTCACCCACCTCTTCCTCGCGCTGGCCCGGGGGGCCGGGTGGCCGGCCCGGTACGTGAGTGGATATCTAGGCCCGACCGGCGAGGAGTCGGTGTTCGAGGGTCAGTCCCATGCCTGGGTGGAGGTGTGCGGCGCCGACGGCCGTTGGGTTGGGCTGGACCCTACCCAGGGGAAGTACGTCGGAGCCGAGCACCTCCGTCTCGCCGTCGGCCGGGACTACGGGGACGTCGCCCCTCACCACGGACTCTTCTACGGTCCAGCCCAGAGCTCACCCCCAGAGGTGAGTGTCCACATCACCAGGCTGTCGCACCAGCAGGTGCAGGTGGTCGACCGCACCGCGGCGATGCATTGGCAGCAGGAGCAGCAGCAACAGTGACCCCGATAGCGCGGGAGTTGATAGGGTAGGGTCCGAGTTGGATCGGTTCCTCGATCGTCAGGCGTGCCCATGAGCGCGATCGAAGTCAGCGGTCTGACCAAGCGGTTCGGCCCGGTCCTCGCTGTCGATGGCTTGAGCTTCGCGGTCGAGGGCGGAACCGTCCTCGGTTTCCTCGGCCCCAACGGCGCCGGCAAGACCACCACCATGCGGATGCTCCTGGGACTGGTGGAGCCGAGCGCCGGGACCGCCACGATCGATGGGCAAAGCTACCACCAACTCACCGACCCGCTGCGCCATGTGGGCGCGGTCCTCGAGGCATCCGGCTTCTACCCGTCGCGAACGGCGCGAGACCACCTGCGCGTGCAAGCGGTAGCGGGCGGGCTGGAGCGGTCCCGAGTCGAGGCGGTGCTCGATCGCGTCGGACTTACCGACGCCGCAGATCGCCGGGTCGGAGGCTTCTCCTTGGGCATGCGCCAGCGACTCGGCCTGGCCGCGGCGCTGCTGGGGGATCCGGGAATTCTGATCCTCGATGAACCGGCCAATGGACTGGACCCTGAGGGCGTGCGCTGGCTGCGCGAACTCCTGGTGGGCCTCGCCGCCGAGGGCCGCGCTGTCTTGATCTCCAGCCATATCCTGGCCGAGATCGCCCAGACCGTGAATAGCGTTTGCATCCTGGATCATGGCCGACTGGTGACTCAGGCGACCCTCGACCAGCTGACCCAAGATGCCCGCAGCGTGGTCCGGGTCAGGACGCCGCGATCCCAGGAGCTAAGGGACGCGTTGACGGCCCAAGGGGCGGTCTGCCGTGCGGCGGGCGATGACCGGCTCGAGGTGACCGGCGTCCGTGCCGAGGATGTCGGTCTGGCGGCGGCCGGGCTCGGGATCCCCCTTTTCGAGCTGACCTCGGACGCGTCCAGCCTGGAGGACGTCTTTATCGGACTGACCAATCCGGCCGGCGGCCGGGAGGAGGCCTGATGGGACGCGCGCTCCGGGCCGAGCTGCTCAAGATCCGCACCATCCGGATGCCGTTCGGACTTCTGGCGAGCGCCGCCCTGGTGACCCTGCTGGTGGTCCTGCTCGAATACTCTCGCTCCGGTGCGGGCGGCCGCCGCATCGTGGTGCCCCCACTGAGCGGAGCATCGGGTCAGACCCTGATCGTCACCTCCACCGAATTTGCCTTGTTGCTGGCTCTGGTGATGGGGGTGACCATCAGCAGCGGCGAGTTCCGCCATGGCACGGCGACGTCCACCCTGCTCGCCATTCCGGATCGCGCTCGCGTACTCGCGGCCAAGGCGATCGTGGCGGCCGCGTTCGGGCTGACCTTTGGCCTACTGGCCAGCCTGGTTACCGATGGAGCGGTCCTGCTCTTTCTGGCCGCCAAAGGCTTCACCCTTCAGCTTCCCGTGGCGACGATGATTCAGGACGGGGCAGGGGCGACGCTCGCTTGCGGACTGCTGGCGGCGGCCGGGGCGGCGGTGGGGTCGCTGATCCGTTCACAGCTGGCTGCGATCGTGGGGGTGCTGCTCTGGGGATTGGTAGCCGAGCCTAGCCTGGGAGCACTCTTCCCCACCGGCGCCCCCTACTTCCCCTACACCGCGGCCCGATCGCTTACCGGGGCTACCGCCTTCGGCCACGGCGTCGCCTCGCTGCCCTTCCTCGCCGCCGCGGCGCTCGTCGCGGGGGTTGCCGCCGGACTCGGACTGGTGGCCTGGAAGACCACGGTGCCCCGGGATATCGCCTGATCGGTCCGATCAGGTTGGTCGCTCGGTGCCGACCTCCGGGTGCACCCAGTGGCGAGCTTCTTTCCGGTCTGCGGGAGCTCGGTGCCGGGTCTGGTGGACCAGCTACGCTGGCCCGGTGCTGAGACGGATCGGGGGGCGCCGGGCGGCCCTGTCGGGTGGCGCGCTCGGGCTATTCCTCGTCGCGCTGGCACTCTCCTGGACCCAGGGGGCCGACCACCTGACCCTGCAGGTGTTGGCGATGGGATTCGGCCTGGTGGCGTGCCTGCTGGCAGCCTTCGCCGCCGGGTTCGGACGCCGGGAGCGCCCGTCCTAGGACATCCGCTCCAGGATCATCGCCATCCCCATCCCACCGCCGACGCACATGGTCTCCAAGCCGACCGTCTGATCTCTGGTCTGGAGTCCATTGAGCAAGGTGCAGGTGATCCTGGCCCCGGTCATGCCGAACGGATGACCGAGGGCGATCGAGCCGCCGAACGGATTGAGCCGGTCCTCCATCGGGTCCAGGCCGATACCTCGAGCTGACGGGATCACCTGGGCGGCAAACGCCTCGTTAATCTCGACGATGTCGATGTCGGCCAGGCTCATCCCGGTGCGGGCGAAGAGCTTCTGAGTGGCCGGGATCGGGCCCAGCCCCATGTACTCCGGCTCCAGGGCCGCCACCGCGGTGCCCACGATCCGGGCCAGGGGGGTGATTCCCAGTTCGCGGGCTCGCTCCAGGGACATGACGATGATCGCGGCGGCGCCGTCGTTCAGCGGGCAAGCATTGCCGGCGGTGACCCGGCCGTCCTCTTTGAACACGGGCTTGAGGGTGGACAGGACCTCAGCGGTCGTGTTGGGCCGGGGCCCGTCGTCCCGGTCGATGATCCGGCCGTCCGGAGTCGTGACCGGGATGATCTCCCGGGCGAAGAATCCGTCCGTCTGGGCGGCGACCGCTCGATTCTGACTGCGGGCGGCGAACTGGTCCATCTCCTCTCTGGTGATGCCCTCGCGCTCGGCCACGTTCTCCGCCGTGAGCCCCATCGGCAGGTAGAGATCGGGAAAGCCCTCAGGGTTGCCGGCCAGCAGGCGCGGGTTGCGGGCCTCCGGGGGGTCCGAGGTGCCGTTACCGAAGCGGCTCACCGTCTCGACTCCGACCGAGGCGAACACGTCCCCCTCGCCGGCCCGGATCGCGTGAGCCGCCATGCGGGTGGTCTGAAGTGACGAGCTGCAGTACCTGGTCAGGGTGGTCCCGGGCGCGTTGACCCCGGCTAGGATGCTGATCGCCCGACCCAGGTTGAATCCCGACTCGCCCCCGGGCAGCCCGCAGCCACAGATGACGTCCTCGATCTGAGTGCGCTCGAGCTGGGGCAGGCGCGCCAGCACCTGACTCAGGATGAAGGCGCCCAGGTCGTCGGGCCGGAAGTCGACCAAAGAGCCCTTGCCCGCCCGGCCGATGGGAGAACGACCCGCCGCCACGATCACTGCTTCCGCCATGACGGAACTCCTTTAAATTGTCCGGAGCGCCGCATCGGTGGCACCTGGTTCCCGAGCGCCCAGGGACGCCGCCACTCGTCCGGAATCTGGTCTCAGGCGGCGTTCACCCCGATCAGCGGTGCCGAGCTCGCTGGCCGGTGAATCCTGAGGGCAGGATTCGAATCCCTTTATCCACCGTCTCGATCGACTGGTCCGCCAACGACCACATCGGCTGGTAGCTCGGCGACAGCAGGCCCGAGCGGGCCTGGGCGCGGCCAACCGGACGATGTAGGCGGGACCTGGCGGCTCCGGCCGCCACCGGCTCGAGGTTGACCTGAGTTGCCACGACTTGAGTTTACCCAGCCACGATCCGGCCCAACAGCAGCACAACTCCCGCGGCGACCAGACAGACCGCGGCCCAGTTCAGCAACTGGCCCTTGCGCTGGATCTGAACCCGATTGCGCTCGAGCGCCCGGAGCACGCCCGGGAGGGCGACCTCCTTCATGAAATCCGGGTCGTCGCCCGCGAACTGGGCCAGCCAACTCGGATCGGGCGCGGTGCTCCACTTGGAGGCCCGAGATGCCCACGCCGAAAGCGCCACCGCCAGCACCACCACCGCGGCGATGGCCGCCCGCCAGGGCACGGTCTCCTTGGCGAGCGCGGTGATCCCGGCCAGGGCCAGCGCGCCGGCGACCACCCCGCCCAGCCGGGTGTTCAGCCCGTCGACATCGCCCAGCTGCGCCGTGAGCGCAGCCGAGGCCACGTCAAAGGCCAATCCCACCCCGGGCGCGCTGGCCCGCCGAGGCGCGGGACGACGTCGGCCGGGAGATGTGCTGGAGGGCTTGGGGAGAGCCGGCGCAGCCTGGTCGGCCAGGGCGCTGGAGACCGGTTCTTCGGTGTCCATCGCCTCATCCTAGGTGAGCTGCCGACCGCTGCCATACGGCGAATGCTCTGGCTGTGATTTTGGTCCCGACGGAGCGGGCTCGGGAAGCCGGAGACCATGTCCACGTCCGGGGCCCGTCACCCCTCGCCGGGCCCGAGCCTTCGCCGCCTGTGGTACCCTGGGATCGTCCTTCGCCGTTTGTGATGGACCGTTCGCCGCCGCTAGCCTCGCGAGCCGGCCGATCGATAAGGCTCGCGAGGAGGGCCGCGCTGCGGCACGGGAGATTGCAGATGCCGATCGGAACAATCAAGTCGATCAACGAGCGTGGATTCGGATTCTTGGCCGCCGAGGATGGGGTGGAGTACTTCTTCCACCGTTCCAGCGTGGAAGGCGGAGCCTTTGAGTCGCTCACGAGGGGTTCACAGGTGGAATTCGAGATCGAGGCTAGCACCAGGGGTCCTCGGGCGGGGCGCGTCCGCGCCGCCTGATGGTGGCGCAGGCCGTCGGCAAGCCGCCGGTCCAGCGCCCCTTCCGCCGACTTCATCCGGACCTTCCTGCTGCCCGTAACTCGCTTTACGATCCATGGCAGTGCGGGTTCCTGCACGATGGGCGGCGGAAGACCTGCCTCTTTGATGTGAGAGATGCCCAGCGCGCGATGCGCGCGCTGGGTTTTCCGCAAGAGCTCTGGACTCCCCTCAGCGAAGCGCGAATCGCCCACGACGAGTTCAATCGTCACGTGGTCGCCGTGCACGCCGCGCTCTCGGTGCACGCTGATACCGCGGAGGCCCGGCGACGCTCGATGGTTCCCTCTGCGGTCCGGATTGTCCAGAACTATCTGGGCTGGGCCGACCGAGTCTGCACCCACGGTACCGGGGTGGTCGAGACCGACGACCGCCGTCGCCCGATTCCCTGACCTTTGGCGCTGGCGCCTCCCTTTTGGGGCTGCGCAGGCAAGAGCGATCAGGATGCGCTCAGATCCCGGGCCATCGTGCTTTGATAGCGGAGACGGCAGCCGCTCAGGGAGGAGCACGCAGTGGGATATGCCAAAGGACTCGGCCACGGATTGGCGCTCGGACTGGCGATCGGGGTCCTGACGGCTCCCCGGGCGGGCAGCGAGACTCGCCAGCGGATCGCGCAGAAATTCACCGACACCCGAGAGCGCTCGCAGCGGGTCAGCGAGAAGGTTCAGCAGGGCTGGCAGATCGCCCAGCCAACGTTGGATCGGGCCAGCCAAGCTGCCGGTGGGGTCGCTCGGGCAGTCCAGCCGGTCGCTCAGGGCGCCACCGAGCGCTTCGTGGAGCTGGTGGGTCGCGGGGAGAAAGCGGTCCCGCCGGCCGTTCCCGGGATCGACCACCAGAACTGATGGCAGTCGACGAGCGCACTCCCCAGGAGCGGATCCGAGCCTTCACGGACGCCGTCGACGAGGAGATCCTCACCCCCACCCGGCGCTACGTGCGCGGGCTGAGGCGGGGGGTAATGCTGGGGGTGATCCTGGGGATCCTCTACGCTCCTCGGCCGGGCCGTGAGAGCCGAGTGCGGCTACTGCGAGCCTGGCGGGCAGTCTCCCGGCACCTGCCTCAGCGGGAGGAAGAATCCTAGTCGGACTCGATCGTTCAGCCGGTGAATCCGGCTCCGGCGACGATCTGGTCCTCGCCGCCGTCCAGGCTGCTGGAGGCCCCGCTGGGATAGTCCGCCATGAAGGAGGTGCCACAGCCGCAGGCGTTGCGGGCGTTCGGGTTGGCCAGCCGGAAGCCCCGGCCGCGATAGCTGTCCTCGAAGTCGAGAACCGAGCCGTCGATCAGCGGCAGGCCGTCCTCCTGAACCACCACCCTGACCCCGTCGAACACGGTGAGGACGTCATCGTCCTGGGCTTGTTCCTCCAGATCGAAGAAGAGCTTGAAGCCGCGGCAACCGCCGAGTCGGACGTCGATCCGGAAGACGGTGTCCGGCTTGGCATCCCGATCCTGCCAGGCCCTGATCTCCTCGATCGCGTCGCGAGTGGCCAGAACTCGAGGGCTCATCGGGCGATTGTACCTCCGGCCTGACGACCACCCTCGCGCCGCTAGCCTTAGCCCCATGGAAGTGGCCGAGCTCTGGCGCTACCCGGTCAAGTCGATGGCCGGCGAGCGGATCGGCGAGGTCGAGGCGGGCACTCAGGGGGTTCCCGGAGACCGACGGCTGGCTGCCTTCGAGCTCGCGCCAGACCGGCCCCAGAAGCCCCTGAGCGCTCGCGACGTGGCCGGTTTACTGCGCTTCCGGGCGAGCCTCAGCTCCGATGCGGCCTGGGTCGAGGGCCCGGAGCTGGAACGCAGCCCCTGGGATGACGAGGCGGTGCGGAGGGGGCTCAGCCGGGTCTGCCGGCGGGAGTTGGAGCTGCGGCCGACGCCCGCCGGGGCTTTCGACGATTCGCCGATCTTGCTGATCCACCTGGCGACGGTGGAAGCTCTTTCCCAGGAACTGGGGGCCTACGTCGACCGCCGGAGGTTCCGCGCCAACTTTTACCTCCAGGGAGATGGCCTGGCGGCCCACCAGGAGCCCCAGCTGGTGGGCCGGTCCCTGCGCTGTGGCGGGGCCATTCTCGAGGTGACAAGTGCCTGCGCCCGCTGCTCGATCACCACCCGTGATCCGGACAGCTGGGCGAACTGGCCCCAGCTGCTGCGCCACCTGGTCCAGGCTCACCAGGAGCTGGTCGGCGTCTACTGCCGGGTGCAGCTACCCGGGCAGATCAGAGAGGGGGATCCAGTTGAGCTCCTCTGACGGCGGATCCCCGCGCCGGGTGGGTCTGCTGACCCAGGATCTCCTGGTCCGCTCCCGGGTGGAGGCGGCTCTGGTGATCGGTCCTGCCAAGGTGGAGACGGTCGCCGGCGACGAGCTCGATGAGGAGTTCGATCTCCTGCTGGTCGATCTCAATCGGAATTGGGAGCAGCGGCTCAGCTGGCTCGGTCGAACGGCTGCGACCTGGCCCGCGGTCGAGGTGATCTGCTTCGGCCCCCATACTGAGATGGCCCAACTGAGCTCCCGGGCCCGAGCGGCGGGCGCCACCAGCTGTGTCGCCAACAGCCATCTGGCCCAGACCCTGCAGCGCTGGCAACGCTCGGGCCAGGGAGCGCCGGCCAGACCGAGGAGAGCCGCCCAGTGACCAGCTACGACCTCCACGCCGAATCGCAGGCCTTGGCTCCCCAGCTGGTGGCCGACCGCCGCCACCTCCATCGCCACCCCGAGCTGGCCGGCCACGAGAAGCAGACCTCCAACTACATCGCTGGGCGGCTCGAGGCCCTGGGGCTGAACCCCAAGCTGCTGCTGGACGGAACGGCGGTGACCGTGGACATCGCCGGTGAGGGGTCGGGAGAGAGGGTGCTCCTGATCCGGGCGGATACCGACGCCCTGCCCATCCAGGAGCGGGGGGAGGCGCGGCCGTACCGATCGCAGATCCCGGGAGCGATGCACGCCTGCGGCCATGATGGCCACATCGCGATCGCCCTGGCGACCGCCCAGCTTTTGGCGAGCCACCGGGGCCAGTTTGGCGGCCTGGTCCGGGTCATCTTTCAGCCCGCCGAGGAAACCGCCGGCGGAGCCGAGCGGATGATCGCCGCCGGGGTGATGGATTTTCCCCCGGTCGGGGCCGCCCTCGGACTGCACCTCTGGAGTGGCCAGCAGGTGGGACGGGTAGGGGTTCGAGACGGAGCCATCTTCGCCTCCGCCGACGAGTTCGGGGTCGAGATCCGTGGCCGGGGTGGCCACGGGGCCCTGCCGCACCAGGCGCTGGATCCCATCCCCATCGCCAGCCTGATCGTGCTGGCGCTGCAGACCCTGGTGTCGCGGGAGACCTCGCCCTACAGCTCCACGGTGGTGACGGTGGGCACCATCCAGGCGGGCCAGGCCTTCAACATCATCCCGGAGACCGCCCAGCTCGCCGGCACGGTCCGGGCGTTCACGGAGGAGGACCGGGAGCGGCTGCTCCGACGCATTGGCGAAGTCGCTTCCGGAATCGCCGGAGCATTTGGGGCGAGCGCCACGATGACCAGGGGAGCCGGGTGCCCACCGGTAGTCTGCGACCCGGTCATGGCGGAGGTGGTCCGGGAGGCGGTCCGGGAGTCTTCCGGGTTCGAGCTGGTCGAGCCCGAACCGCTCACCGTCGGTGACGATGTGGGGCTCTTCCTCCGCCGAGTTCCCGGTTGCTACTTTCTGTTGGGGGCGGGCAATGAATCGACCGGGATCACCGCCCCCCACCATCACCCGGACTTCGACATCGACGAGGCTTGCCTGCCGATTGGCGCCGAGGTGATGACGCGAGCGACGCTCGACTATCTGGCCGGCGGGACAGCTGCCTGAAGGTGCTCCACAACCCCCCTCCTGACACCTGCGATCATTGCCGCCAACGCACCACGGCGTGGAAGCTGGTGGACGGGCCCGACCAGTCGGTGATCCTCAGTGGGGGCCGCGAGGTTGTCCGGCGGGGCCGGGTCTTCGTATGCGGCGACTGCGGGCATACGGTGCCAGTATCCAGCGAAGGTGTGCGCTAACTACCAGATGGGAGCCAGCCCGCGATGACCGAAACCACCGCCGTCAAATCGAGCCGCCGCCCCCAGGTGGGTCCGGTGCTGGTTCGGGACGCGACCAAGCCAGCCCCACGCCAACTGGTCCGCTTCGCCTTCTACCGGGTCATGCCGGAGTGGCGTCGCCTGCTTCGGGAGGAGCGGGCCCAGCAGCGAGCGGAGCTGGCCCAGGTGCTGGTCGAACACAGCTCCCGACTCCTGGTCCGCACCTACACCCTGGTGGGCACCCGGGGCGACGTCGATTTCATGATCTGGGCGGTGAGCGAGGAGTCCGAGCGGCTCCAGACGCTCTTCGCGGATATCAATCGCACCGCCCTGGCGGGATACCTCACCTGCTCTCACAGCTACACCTCGATGACCAAGCGCTCCCTGTACGTCGACGTCGACCACCCCAACACCGGCAAGGGCGCAGACCGGCTGGTCCTGGCTCCAGGAAGTCGCCGTTTCCTCTTCGTCTATCCATTCGTCAAGACCAGAGCCTGGTGGGCCCTGCCTCCCGACGAGCGGCAGCGGATGATGGAGGAGCACATCCGGGTCGGGCACCAGTTCCCGAGCGTCAAGATCAACACCACCTACTCCTTTGGCCTCGACGACCAAGAGTTTGTCGTCGCCTTTGAGACCGACAGCGCGGCCGACTTCCTGGACTGCGTTCAGGTTCTCCGCGACACCGAGGCCTCCTCCTTCACCGCCCGGGATGTCCCCAGCTTTACCTGCATCAGGACCGAGGTCGAACCGATGCTGGAGTCGCTCGGCTGAGCTCCTCCCGGCGCGGAGCCGCACGGCGGAGGCCGGGGCCGGCCCGGGGGCAGCGCGGGGCCAAGTCCGATGCATGAGACCGCTCCCAGCATCTTCCTGATCGCTCGACCGGTCGTCGACCTGGAGGCGATGCGGGGATACCTGGACGAGGTGGGCGGAGGGTCGTGGCTGGACCGGCGCCTGGAAGAGACCGGCGGGAACCCCAACCAGGGCGAGCTGCTGGCCGAATTCTGCGGGCGAGCCTGCTATCGCAGCTGGGAGCCCGGACTCAACCCCAACGTCAGACGGGTGCGGACCGACCCCCGGGCGTACCTGGAGAACATCCTCAGCAGCGCCCATGGGAGCGTCCTGGAGCACGCCAACTACACCTTCGCGCTGCGCAACGTGAGCCGGGTCGCGACCCACGAGATCGTGCGCCACCGGGCGGGCGCCGCCTACAGCCAGGAGAGCCTGCGCTACGTCCGGCTGGTCGACCTCGGCTTCCGAGTGCCGCCGGCGCTGGAGCCGCTGCGGCAGCAGTGCATCGAGCTGGTGGAGAAGTTGGAGGAGTTCCAGGTGGGAGCTGCCAAGGCGCTCCGTCTCGACGAGCAGGGCATCCCCTTTCATGTCAAGAAGGAGGTCACCTCGGCGCTCCGCCGGTTGGCCCCGATCGGCCTCAGCACCGACCTGATCATGACCATGAACCTGCGGACCCTGCGGCATGTGGTCGAGATGCGCACGGATCCCGGCGCCGAGGAGGAGCTGCGCCTGATCTTCGGCCGGATCGGGGAGATCATGGTGGAGGAGGCCTCGGGGGTATTCCAGGACTTCCAGCGCGCTGACGACGGCAGCTGGAAACCGCAGTACCGGAAGGTCTGATAGCCGACCCGGGCGGGCCCGATCAGGCCCCTGACGCGGATCTGGTGGGCCGGGTTGGCGGGAGCCGCGTCGACGCGCCTGAGGGGAGGTGGCGGGGGTTCTCAGCTTCCCCAGGCAGGGGGCCGGACCGGATCGAGAAGCGTCCTGACCTCGGGAAGCACCGGGCCGAGTGGGGGTCGGAGACTGTCCTGGGGCCGAGCCCCGGTTGTGAGACCGCCAGGGCGGAAGTTGACCGCGTCCGAGGCGACCCGCTGCTGCAAAGCGGTCAGATCAGATAGGATGAACTAGGCGGAACACTTACCGATCCTGAGGAAGGGACCCAGCGCATGATCACCGTCTCCGAACAAGCCCTCTCGCAACTGAAGAACCTGCTTGACGAGCAGGAGCATCCGACCATGGGGCTGCGCGTCTATGTCAGCCCGGGTGGATGCTCCGGATTCAGCTATGGCATGGGCTTCGACGATCAGCCCGCCGCGGACGACGAGGTGGTCGAGCACAGCGGGGTCAAGGTGTTCGTGGACCCCTACAGCGCCACCTACCTGGAGGGGGCGGAGATCGACTACGTCGACAGCCTCATGGGTGGTGGCTTCACCGTTCACAATCCCAACGCTGTCAAGACCTGCTCTTGTGGATCGTCCTTCGATGCCGGGGACGACGCGGGAGCGGCCAAGTCCTGCAGCGCCGGCTGAGCTGATCCCGAACCGGGTGCGGCCGGCTTGATCCTGAGCCTGCACCAGAAATTCGCTCTGGTCCTGATTCTGCTGGGGCTGGTGGGGGCCGTCTGGTGCTTCATCGACCTGCGCCGCCAGGGCCAGCCGTCGGCAGGGGTGCGGGCCTTCCTGATCCTCTGTTGGGCGCTGGTGCTGATCCAGGATCTGCTCGGTCTGCTGCTGCTGGCCCAAGGTCATCGCCCCAGCAACCTGCTGCTGCATGTCATGTACGGGGTGCTCAGCGCCGTGGTCCTGCCGGTAGCCTGGGGACTCAGCGCCCGCGGCGGCGGACGCCACGAGGCGGTCTATCTGGGGCTGGGCTCACTGCTGTTCGCCGGGCTAACCTTCCGGGCGCTCTCGGTCGCCTGAGCTAGCAGATGGCGCGGGATCTTCTCCGACCCCGGAACGAGCGGGTCGAGAGACCGCGGTGAGCGAGCAGGGGCTGGGGCGCAAAATGGCGCGGGTCGGGAATGCCTCCGGACCGGGCCCGCTGCGACTGGTGGTGCTGGCCGGAGGGGTGGGGGCGGCCAGGTTCCTGGCCGGTCTGGTGGCGGTGGCACCCCACGCCGAGCTGACCGTGATCGGCAATACCGGCGATGACTGCAAAGTCCACGGGTTGCACGTCAGCCCCGACCTCGACACGGTGAGCTACTCGCTCGCGGGTCTCGGGGACTGGGAGCGGGGCTGGGGGCTCCGGGGTGAGACCTTTGGGGCCGCCGAACAATTCCGGCGACTCGGGGACGAGACCTGGTTCCAGCTCGGGGATCGGGACCTGGCGACCCACATCTGGCGCACTGAGCAGCTCCGGCGGGGGCGAACGCTCTCCCAGGTGACCAGCCGGCTGGCCGAGCAGCTGCAGCTGGGGTTCTCGCTGCTGCCGATGACCGATCAGCCGGTCGAGACCCGAGTGCTCACCGCGGACGGTCGGGACCTGCACATCCAGGAGTACCTGGTCCGGGACGCCTGCCGACCGGTCATCCGCAAGATCGAGTACCGCGGGATCGAGCGGTCCCAGCCCGCTCCGGGGGTCAGAGAGGCGATCCGAGGTGCCGACCTGGTGGTGATCGCACCAAGCAACCCGGTGATCTCGATCGGCCCAATTCTGGCGGTACCAGGGCTGCGAGCCGAACTGGTGGCCGCGCCCCAGGTGATCGCCGTGAGCCCGATCGTGGCGGGAGCCGCCGTCAAGGGCCCCGCCGTCCCCATGCTGGAGAGTCTGGGGGTGGACCCCAGCGCGCTCGGGATAGCGGCGATCTACGCCGACCTGATCTCTGACCTGGTGATGGACCGCCAGGATGCCGAGCTGGCCGCTGCGGTGGCTGCTCAGGGGATCAGACCCCACCTGACCGACACCCTGATGGTCGATCAGGCCGCCCGTGAGCAGCTGGCCAGCGCCGTGCTGGCGGCTGCCTCCATCGCCCCGGTCACTTCCGCCTTGGTCGGGTGATCGCCCAGGACGCGTCGGAGGCCGACGGCACCGGGACCTTTCTGGTGATCCCGGTCAAGCGTTCGATCGGTTCCAAGCAGCGGCTTGCCTCCCAGCTTCCTGATCAGGTTCGGCAGCTGGTCAGCCGCTCCCTCGCCTGCCGGATGGTTCGCTGCGCGGCCGAGGGCTGGGCACCATCGCGGGTGGTGGTGGTCGGGGAGGATCCCGAGATCATCGGGCTCTGCGCTCGGCTGGGCTTGGCCACCATTCCCGACGAGGGGGGAGGGCAGAGCGCCGCGGTGCGCGCCGGGCAGGCCTGGTGCCTGGAGAGAGGCGCCACCACCCTGGCCACGGTGGCGGCCGACCTGCCCCTGGTGGAGACCTCGGATCTGCGCCTGCTCTGGCGGGTCGCGGCAGGCTTGGCCGCCGACTCGCTGGCACTCATCCCCGACCGGGCCGGTTCGGGCACCAACGGGCTGCTGCTCAACCCTGCTGACCGGGACCCCTTCTTTTTCGGGGCGGACTCCCTCCGCCACCACCGGGAGATCGCCGAACGGTTGGGGCTCCGATTCTCCGTTCTCGACCTGCCCCGGCTGGCCTGGGACATCGACCGCCCCGAGGATCTGGCGCCCCCCACCCCTTGGCTCGGCGAGGGTGCCCATCCGATCGTTGCCTGGGCGAAAGAGGTCGCCCTCCTCGAGCGCGGACCGTCGCTGAGGGAGTCTCCGCTTGGTGCCTGATCCGGACCCGGGGCGGCCACTGGTCCGAGCTGCGGGTCCTCTCACCGCGTGGGCGGTGGCCGGCATCCCCGAGGTCGGAGCTGGCCAGCCCCTCGGCCGGGTGGTGTCCGAGGCGATCGACCGTTCGGGGGGCCTGCAGCCCTGGGACGTGGTGGTGGTGACCCACAAGGTCGTCTCCAAGGCTGAGGGCCGGGTGTTCCCCCTTTCGGACTTCACCCCCGGGCGGGAGGCGCTGACCCTGGCGGCCCAGCTCGGGCAGGAACCGCAGCTGGTGGAGGCGATTTTGCGAGAGAGCCGCCGGGTGATTCGGGCCGAGTCGGGGGTGCTGATCACGGAGACCCGGCAGGGGCTCGTCTGCGCCAACTCCGGGGTAGACCGCAGCAATGTGGGCGGCGGCGAGACCATCACCTGCCTGCCCTTGGACCCGGACGGTTCCGCCCAGCTTCTCCGCCAGCAGTGGTTGCCGCTCGCCGGCGGCGGGCCCCTGGGGGTGATCATCTCCGACACCTTCGGTCGGCCCTTTCGGGAGGGCTCGGTGAACGTGGCCATCGGGGTAGCGGGGATTCCCGCGCTGAGCGACCACCGGGGCCTGCAGGACTCCCAAGGCTACGAGTTGCACGCCTCGACCATCGGCTCGGCCGACGAGATCGCCTCCTTGGGGGAGCTCTTGATGGGCAAGGTGGACGGCTTGCCGGTGGCGGTGGTCCGGGGGCTGAGCTGGAGCGGGCCGGAGGAAGGATCGGCACCGCTGCTCCGCGATCCGAGCCATGACATCTTCCGCCGCTAGCGGGGGCGGCTTGCTAGGCTCGGCAGGTGGCTAACTTCACCGTGCGGGTGCGCCTGTTCGCTTCGCTACGCGAACTGGCGGGTACTGCCGAGGTGGAGCTGCAACTCCTCGAGCCGACCTCAATGGACGACTGCTGGTCCCAGCTTTGCCAGCGGTTTCCTCTCTTGGATTCGTGGCGGGACTCGATTCGACCGGCCCGCAATCTGCAGTACGTCGAATGGGGCACCGCCATCACCCCAGGAGATGAGCTGGCGTTTATCCCCCCCGTCTCCGGTGGCTCGTCGAGCCCGGAGCCCGAGATCGAGGTCCGGGTGGGCCCGGACCCGATCGACCTGGAGGCGATGTCGGCCGCGGTGGAACGCCGCGGCATCGGCGCCATCGCCACCTTCCTCGGGCTGGTGCGTGACCCGGACCAGGGGAGGGCAGTCGACCAGCTACTCTACGAGGCCTATCCGGAGATGGCGGAACCGGTATTGGCCCAGATCTGCTCCGAGGCCTGCCGCAAGTTCGGGGCGACCGAGGCCAGGGTGCACCACCGCACCGGGCCGGTGGCGTCCGGCGCCGGGTCGGTGGCAGTGGTGGTCGGGGCCGCCCACCGCCGCCAGGCGCTCGACGCCTGTGGCTTCATCATCGACGAGCTGAAGTCGCGGGCGCCGATCTGGAAGTCGGAAAAGTGATTCCGGCCGCCTGCTAGACTCGCCCGAAGTGGCTAGCACC